>MDTC01082792.1_pt1 | contig 16585 bp, 11 predicted proteins | sample 811181 | NCBI WGS metagenome assembly MDTC01 (sample SAMN05326644, study PRJNA326480) | marine metagenome | isolation source: seawater | place: Pacific Ocean: North | collected 2011 | reverse complement strand
GCCAGTAGCTCAATTGGCAGAGCAGCGGTCTCCAAAACCGCAGGTTGGGGGTTCGATTCCCTTCTGGCCTGCCAAACAAGTAGATTGGGAATTTGAGATGGGTTCAAAAAAAGCGATGACAAAAAAACAAGCGGGTAAAGAGAGTTCATCTTTCTTAAATAATATCAAGTGGTTGCTCGTGTTTGCGATGATAGTTTTTGGCGTTGTTGCTAATATTCACTACAGCGATATTTCTGGAGCTGTTCGTGCTGCTGTTGGTTTGGTTGGTTTTTTGCTGGCTTTATCCATTTATTTTAGCACTTACTCTGGTGTCAAGGCATGGGCATTCATAAAAGGCGCTCAAGCAGAGATGCGCAAAGTGACTTGGCCTACACGACCTGAAACCATGCAAATGACGATGATTGTCATTATAGTTTTGATTGTTACGTCTTTGCTTTTGTGGTGTGTTGATGGGTTATTTTTACGACTGGTAGGCCTGCTAACTGGGCAGGGGGGGTGATAAGTGTCAGAGCAAGTTGAATCTAAGAAGCAGCGTTGGTATGTCATACAGACTTTTTCTAATTTTGAAAATCAGGTTGCGGAACGCATTCGTAACATGATCGCGGGTGATGCTTCACTGGAAGATAAGTTCGGTGAAATTATAGTTCCAACAGAAGAAGTTGTTGAAATGCGCGACGGACAGAAACGTAAAAGTGAGCGTAAATATTTTCCAGGCTATGTTTTGGTTCAGATGGATTGTGATGATGCGATTTGGCACATGGTAAGAAATGTTCCGAAAGTCTTGGGTTTTATTGGTGGTACGTCAGATCGGCCAGTTCCTTTGACGGATAAAGAGGTGAATCGGATATTGCAGCGTATGGAGGATGGTGAGAATAAGCCTAAACCTAAAGTGTTATTTGAGCCAGGTGAGGTCGTTAGAGTCACAGATGGCCCTTTTGCAGACTTCAATGGTGTTGTGGAAGATGTCAATTACGAGAAGAGTCGCTTGAGTGTTTCTGTGTCAATTTTTGGCCGCTCAACACCTGTAGAGTTGGAGTTTTCTCAAGTAGAGAAGAGTTAGGCGGGAAGCCTTCGTGTGAGCTAGCTCATAAGAGTTAGTAACAATAAATAGGGGAGTAAAGCAATGCTTTACGTTGGTACCCACAGATAGAGGTAGTTATGGCTAAGAAAATTACGGGGTATATCAGTTTACAAATCCCCGCTGGTGATGCGAAACCAAGTCCGCCTGTTGGGCCTGCATTGGGTCAGCACGGTGTGAATATCATGGAGTTTTGTAAGGCATTTAATGCAAAAACACAGGATATGGAGCGAGGGCTTCCTATTCCGGTTAAAATTACGGTATATGCTGATCGTAGTTTCACTTTCATCATGAAGACTCCTCCTGCTGCAGTTTTAATTTTGAAAGCCTTGAAGTTAAAAAGTGGTAGTGCTACCCCTAACACTGTGAAAGTGGGTACAATTTCACGCGCTCAATTAGAAGATATTGCTAACTTAAAAGAGCCTGATTTATCAGCTGCTGATCTTGAAGCAGCTATTCGAACCATTGCTGGAACTGCACGTAGCATGGGCGTCGAAATAGAAGAGGGGGCAATTCAATGAGCAAACGAATAAAAGCAATTTACGAAATTTTAGGCGGTCGTCCGTCTGGTAAACAGTTTCCTGTGTCTGAAGCTTTTGAGCTTTTATCAAAGTGTGCTAATTCAAAGTTTACTGAGTCTATCGATGTTGCGGTGATGTTGGGTGTAAATGCTAAGAAATCAGATCAAAATGTTCGTGGTGCAACAGTTCTTCCTTGTGGTTCGGGTAAGTCTGTTCGAGTTGCCGTTTTTGCGCAAGGTGATCAAGCTGAAAAAGCAAAAGCTGCAGGCGCAGATATTGTTGGTCTGGAAGATCTAGCTGAGCAAATAAAGGCCGGCCAGATGGATTTTGATGTTGTCATTGCAACGCCAGACACAATGCGAGTAGTTGGCCAGTTAGGGCAAGTGTTAGGCCCAAGGGGGCTCATGCCTAACCCTAAAGTCGGAACTGTAACAGCTGATGCAGCCAGCGCTGTAAAAAATGCAAAGGCTGGTCAGGTGAGATACCGAACAGATAAAAATGGTATTATTCACGGAGCAATTGGAAAAGCTAACTTCTCTGTAGATGACTTGAAAACTAATTTAGAGGCGTTACTAGCTGATCTAAAAAAGGCTAAGCCAAGTTCTGCAAAGGGAACGTATTTTAAAAAAATTACATTATCAACAACAATGGGTCCAGGTCTCGTTGTTGATATATCAACTTGCACAATTTAGAAAGCAAGTTAAAGCATTCGCGATAAGCCTGCGGTTCGTTTTTACATTCTGCGGGTTTTTCGTCGAAGACCGTAGGTGCACTGTCCTGCAGTGCTTAATAGCTTGGCTGGCCTACGCAGACGGTGCGGCGAAAACACATGTTCTCGGTTCACCAAAAGGTGGAGATTCTACGGTTTAGAGTTTCTTTATTATTAACTAATACGAGGGCTAAAAGTGACTCTACGTTTAGAAGACAAAAAAGTCATGGTTGCTGAGCTCAATCAGATTGCTAAAGACTCCGTTGCTGCCGTTGCTGCAGATTATCGTGGTCTTACAGTCTCTGAGCTGGATAAGCTGCGTGTAGAGGCTCGAAAAGCTGATGTACTTGTGCGAGTTTCTCGCAATACATTAGCCAGAAGAGCTGTAGAGGGTACAAACTTTGCTTGTATCGAACCTGCACTCAAAGGTCCAATCGTGTTGTTGTTTTCACAAGAGGACCCTGGTGCTTGCGCGAGGCTATTAAAAGACTATGTGAAAGAACACAATGCGATGGACGTTGTTGCCTTAGTTGTAGATGGGGCTTTATTGCCATCTGACCAACTAGGTGCAGTTGCTAGCTTACCAACATACGACCAGGCTATTGGTCAACTTATGTCTGTCATGATTGCGCCAATCACAAAAACAGTTCAAACCGTCAATGAAACGGTTGCACAAGCTGTGCGTGTGATAGCGGCAATCGCTGAAGACAAAAAGGCCGCATAAAAAAATTATATTATTTTGGAGATAAAAATGACTGAATTAACAAAAGATCAGATTATAGATGCAATCGCAAACATGAGTGTAATGGATGTCTGTGATTTAGTAAGTGCTATGGAAGAAAAGTTTGGTGTTTCGGCCGCGGCTGCTGTTGCTGTTGCAGGTCCAGCTGCAGCTGATGCTGGCGCTGCTGTTGAAGAAAAGACTGAATTTGATGTTGTCATGACATCTTTTGGAAGTAACAAAATTGCCGTAATTAAGGCGATTCGTGCTATCACAGGTCTAGGTTTAAAAGAAGCTAAAGATATGGTTGAAGGTGCTCCTGCAACTGTTAAGGAAGCCGCGAGTAAAGATGAAGCGGAAGACTTTAAAAAGCAGCTTGAAGAAGCTGGTGCTGAGGTTGAGCTTAAGTAAGACTCGAGTAAACATTGGCTCCTCTTTTGGCTTTTGCTGATAGAGGGGCTTTTGCATTGATGAAATAGAATTAAAAATTGTCACATAACACCGATGAACTATGGGTAAAAACGCATGACTGTAAAAATAAATCAAAGCAACCATCAGGTACCATCTAATACTGCTAAAAAAAGATTGAGATTAAGGCTTGGAAAAAGTAAACCAGAAGTGATTTCTGTTCCATATCTGCTTTCTATGCAGTTAGATTCTTATAAAGAGTTTTTACAGCAAGGAGTTGCTCCTAAAGATCGCCAAGACATAGGGCTGCATGCAGCTTTTGCCGGTGTATTTCCCATAATTAGTTTTTCAGGTAATGCAGAGTTGCACTATGTGAGTTATAACCTCGGTAAGCCAATGTTCAACGAAAGTGAATGTTTGTTGAGGGGCTTGTCGTATGCTGCACCACTCAGAGTTAAGATGCGTTTAGTGGTGTATGATCGTGAAGAGTCAACAGCCGATAATAATGTTGTAAAAGATATTAAAGAACAAGAAGTTTACATGGGTGAGCTGCCATTGATGACAAAAACGGGTAGCTTTATTATTAATGGGACTCAACGTGTGGTTGTCTCTCAGCTCCATCGTTCGCCAGGTGTGTTTTTTGAGCACGATAAAGGAAAAACACACAGTTCAGGTAAGTTACTGTATTCCGCACGAATCATTCCGAATCGAGGTTCTTGGTTGGATTTTGAATTTGATCCAAAAGACTGCGTTTATGTTCGTATAGATCGTCGACGAAAGATTCCAGCAACAATATTATTGAGAGCCCTTGATTACACGACAGAAGAGATCCTAGATATCTTCTACGAAACCGATACGATAAAATTTTCCAAAGGCAGTGCGGTACTCAACCTAGTTCCTCAAAGGCTTCGTGGAGAAGTTTTATCAATAGATATCAAGGATAAAGAAGGTGAGGTGATTGTACCTGCAGGTCGTCGTGTGTCTGGTCGTCAAATTCGTTTGATCGAGAATGCAGGCATCAAAACATTAGAATACCCATATGAAGCTATTCTTGGGAAACGTATCGCAGTACCAGTAATTGACCAATCAACAGGAGAAGAGCTAGCAACGGCGAACCAGGAGTTGACCCAGGAGTTGCTGGATGTGTTGCTAGAGGCTTCAATAAAGTCTATTCAAGTTTTATACGTAAATGAATTAGAGCGTGGTTCATACATAGCCGACACGCTTCGCTTAGATTCCACAACCAATCGTTTAGAAGCATTGATTGAGATATATCGTATTATGCGTCCAGGAGAGCCTCCTACAAAAGATGCCGCTGAGACTTTATTTGAGAATTTGTTTTTTACAGAGGATCGTTATGACCTATCAGTCGTAGGTCGCATGAAGTTCAATAGACGTGTTGGTCGTGATGAATTAACTGGACCATCCATCCTTACTAAAGACGATATAGTTGCTGTTCTAAGAGTTCTAGTTGATATTCGTGATGGTAAGGGCATGATCGATGATATCGATAATTTAGGAAATCGTCGTATTAGAAGCGTAGGTGAAATGACTGAGAACCAGTTTCGAGTTGGCTTGGTTCGTGTAGAGCGTGCTGTTAAAGACCGATTGGGTATGGTTGATGTTGATACAATGCCACAAGATTTAGTCAATGCTAAGCCAGTTTCTGCGGCCATTAAAGAGTTTTTTGGTTCTAGTCAATTATCTCAATTCATGGATCAAAATAATCCTTTATCAGAGGTAACGCATAAGCGTCGTATTTCTGCTCTAGGGCCGGGCGGTTTAACTCGTGAGCGCGCTGGTTTTGAAGTTCGTGATGTTCATCCGACACATTACGGTCGTGTTTGTCCCATAGAAACACCAGAGGGTCCAAATATTGGTTTGATTAACTCCTTATCAGTATACGCGCGTGCAAACCATTATGGTTTTCTAGAGACGCCATTTAGGCAAGTTAAAGATGGTCGGATTCAAGACGATGTAATTTATTTATCTGCCATCGAAGAAGGTGAGTTTTATATTGCTCATGCTAATACGGCGATTGATAAAGATAACTGTTTGACAGAGGATTTAGTGACTTGTCGTTATCGTGGTGAATTTACATTAACTACACCCGACAAGGTAAACTTTATCGATGTATCCCCGCGTCAAATCGTATCGGTAGCGGCTTCACTGGTTCCGTTTTTAGAGCATGATGATACCAGTCGTGCGTTGATGGGTGCGAATATGCAACGACAGGCTGTACCAACGATCGTTCCGGATAAGCCTCTAGTCGGTACTGGTATGGAGCGCGATGTTGCGCAAGACTCTGGAGTAACTATCCGTGCTGATCGGGCTGGTGTCGTTTATTCAGTCGATGCTACTAGAATTGTTGTGAAAGCAAGTGCTATTTCAAAAGACAGTGAAACCGATACTGGCGTTGATATCTATAATCTTAATAAGTTTTCTCGCTCGAATTATAACACTTGTATCAATCAGCGTCCTATCGTTGGTCTTGGTGATAAAGTCGAAGCTGGAGAAGTCTTGGCAGACGGACCATCGACAGATTTAGGAGAGCTTGCTCTCGGTCAGAACCTATTCGTGGCTTTTATGCCGTGGAATGGTTATAACTTCGAGGACTCGATCATTATTTCTCAGAGAATGGTTGATGAGGATAGGTTTACTTCAGTTCATATTCAAGAACTAACGTGTATTGCTCGCGATACAAAACTGGGTTCTGAAGAGATCTCTGCAGATATTCCGAGTGTCGGTGAGAGTGCTTTAAGAAAGCTGGATGAAACAGGTGTTGTTCACATCGGCGCAGAGGTAGAAACCGGTGACATCCTTGTCGGTAAGGTGACACCAAAAGGAGAGTCTCAATTAAGTCCTGAAGAAAAGCTCTTACGTGCTATTTTCGGTGAGAAAGCCTCTGATGTAAAAGATTCCTCTTTACGTGTAGGGCCAGGTGTCCGAGGTACAGTAATTGACGTGCGAGTGTTTACACGTGATGGCGTAGAGAAGGATTCAAGGGCGCTATCCATAGAAAAAGCTGAGTTAGCTAAAATAGAAAAAGATTTATCTGATGAGTTAACAATTCGTGAAGACGCTTTGTTTCAATCATTACAGTCACAATTATTGGGTAAAGTGGCTAATGGTGGTCCAAATAAGTTGAAATCTGGATCAGAAATTACCAGTGAATACTTAGATTCCATAACACGTGATCAATGGTTTAGTGTCCGAGTGCGTGATGAGGCAGTGATTGCACAATTGGAGCTGGCTAATAAGCGTTTCAAGCAGCTTCATAAAGATCGTGACGCTAAGTTTGAGGAACAGTACAAAAAGATCACTCAGGGAGATGATCTTCAGCCGGGTGTTATTAAAGTTATCAAAGTTTACTTAGCCGTTAAACGCCGCATCCAGCCAGGTGATAAAATTGCTGGTCGTCACGGTAATAAAGGGGTTATCTCCGCGATCATGCCTGTCGAAGACATGCCGCATTTACCTGATGGGACTCCAGTTGATATCGTTCTGAATCCATTAGGTGTGCCCTCGCGTATGAATATTGGTCAGGTACTGGAGGTTCACTTAGGCTGGGCGGCAAAAGGTCTCGGTAAGAAAATTGCAATGCTCCTAGAAAGCCAAGCATCAATGGTTGATCTACGTGCTTTCTTGCAAGAAGTCTATGACAGCAGTCAAGGTGCACGTGTTGATCTTAGTGATTTCACTGACTCTGAAATCTTGGAGTTGGCTCATAACCTAAAGGGAGGGGTTCCCATTGCAACTCCAGTATTTGATGGGGCGAGTGAATCAGAGATTCAACACTTGTTGTCATTAGCGGATCTCCCGGAATCTGGTCAAGCGACTTTGTATGACGGTAGAACGGGTAAGCCATTTGAGAGGCCTGTAACAGTTGGTTACATGTACATGCTTAAGTTGAACCACCTAGTGGATGACAAGATGCATGCTCGTTCGACAGGTTCATACAGTCTTGTTACTCAGCAGCCGCTTGGTGGTAAGGCTCAGTTTGGTGGTCAGCGATTCGGAGAAATGGAAGTATGGGCTCTAGAGGCTTATGGTGCTTCTTATACACTTCAAGAGATGTTAACCGTTAAGTCTGATGATGTGAACGGCCGAACAAGAATGTATAAGAATATTGTTAACGGTGATCACACTATGGACGCAGGTATGCCTGAATCATTTAACGTGCTTGTTAAAGAGATTCGTTCATTAGGTATTGATATTAGTTTAGAAACAGATTAATTAGACTCTGGGAGAAAGCATTGAGACATTTAATAAACGAAATTCAAAAGGGCGCCAACGTCGATGATTTCGATAAACTGCGAATAAAGTTAGCTTCACCAGAAGAGATGCTCTCTTGGTCTTTTGGGGAGGTCGAAAAACCTGAAACGATTAACTACCGCACATTTAAGCCAGAAAGGGGAGGTCTTTTTTGCGCTAAAACTTTTGGCCCTATCAAAGATTATGAGTGTTTATGCGGGAAATATAAGCGTCTAAAACATCGTGGTGTTGTTTGTGAAAAGTGTGGTGTTGAAGTAACGCAGTCTAAAGTTCGTCGTGACCGTATGGGGCATATTAAACTAGCCTGTCCTGTCGCCCATATTTGGTATCTAAAGTCTTTACCGTCTCGTATTGGACTTTTATTAGATATGACGCTCCGTTCAATCGAAAGAATCTTATACTTTGAATCTTTTGTTGTTGTCGATCCAGGTATGACTGACTTAGAAGTTGGCCAGCTGCTCTCTGAAGAAGCTTATCTTGATGCGATGGAAGAATATGGTGATGAGTTTGTGGCTCTGATGGGTGCAGAGGCCATTAAGGAGTTTTTGAAGCGTATCAATTTAGATCAAGAAATTATTTCCATTAATGAAGATCTAGCACAGACATCTTCTGAAACGAAAATTAAAAAGTTAACTAAGCGTCTAAAGGTTATTATGGACTTTAAAGAGTCGGGTAATAAGCCAGAATGGATGATCCTAGAGGTGCTTCCTGTTCTACCACCAGATTTAAGACCTTTAGTTCCACTGGATGGTGGTCGATTTGCAACCTCTGATTTAAACGATTTGTACCGTCGTGTGATAAATAGAAATAATCGTTTAAAGCGTCTTTTAGATCTTAATGCACCAGACATTATTGTTCGTAATGAAAAGCGGATGTTGCAAGAGGCTGTTGATGCGTTGTTAGATAATGGTCGTCGCGGTAGAGCTATCATGGGAACAAACCGTCGCCCATTGAAATCCTTGGCGGATATGATTAAAGGTAAGCAGGGTCGTTTCCGTCAGAACTTGTTAGGTAAGCGTGTCGATTATTCTGGACGTTCTGTTATCGTGGTCGGTCCAAGCTTGAAGCTTCATCAGTGTGGATTACCTAAGAAGATGGCCTTAGAATTATTTAAGCCCTTTATCTATTGTCAGTTGCAACGCCGTGGTCTTGTGACGACGATCAAAGCAGCTAAGAAGATGGTTGAGCAAGAGCTGCCAGTTGTCTGGGATATTTTAGAAAGCGTCATTCGTGAACATCCAGTTCTACTTAACCGTGCTCCAACCCTTCACCGTCTCGGTATTCAGGCTTTTGAACCTTTGTTGGTTGAGGGAAAAGCTATTCAGCTACATCCATTAGTATGTACTGCTTACAATGCCGACTTTGATGGTGACATGATGGCGGTCCACGTGCCATTGACTATTGAAGCTCAGTTGGAAGCGCGTGCACTGATGATGTCTACGAATAACGTTCTCCATCCGGCTAATGGTGATCCTATTATTGTTCCAACACAGGATGTTGTATTGGGATTATATTACATGACTCGCTCACGGATTAACGCGAAGGGTGAAGGTATGGCGTTTTCTGGGTTATCAGAAGTGTTATGTGCTTATCAGAACGATGTCGTGGATCTTCAGGCTAAAGTCAAAGCGCGCATTACAGAGTATTTATTTGACTCATCTGGAAATTTAATTCCTCAGACTCGAACAGTTGATACAACCGTGGGGCGTGTTATTTTATTTGATATTGCACCGAAAGGAATGGGGTTTGATTTATTTGATCAAGAAATGTCAAAGAAAGCGGCTTCCGAGTTAATAAACCATTGCTATCGTTCGTTAGGCTTAAAGGCGGCAGTGATCTTTGCTGATCAGATGATGTATACCGGATTTCGATACGCTACATACTCTGGTGTTTCAATTGGGATTCAAGATTTAGTATTGCCAGAAGCAAAGAAAGATATTATTGCCCGCGCTGAAGAGGAAGTGCATGAGATCGAAAGACAATTTTCTTCAGGTCTGGTAACTCAGGGCGAGCGTTACAGTAAAGTAGTGGATATCTGGTCTCACACTAATGATCAGGTAGCGAAGGCTATGATGGAAAAAATTGCCACTGAGCAAGTTGAAGATGCCAATGGAAATCTTGTTGAGCAAAGCTCTTTCAACTCGGTTTTCTTAATGTCAGATTCTGGTGCAAGGGGTTCTGCAGCTCAAATACGTCAGCTTGCTGGTATGCGTGGTTTAATGGCAAAGCCTGATGGTTCGATTATCGAAACTCCAATTACTGCAAACTTCCGAGAAGGATTAGATGTTCATCAATACTTTATTTCCACACATGGTGCTCGTAAAGGTTTGGCGGATACAGCGTTAAAAACAGCAAACTCTGGTTATTTAACTCGCCGTTTAGTTGATGTTGCGCAAGACTTGGTAATCACTACCTATGATTGTGGAACTGACGCAGGTCTTGAAATAGGCCCTCACATTGAAGGTGGGGATGTTGTAGAGCCACTAAGGGAGCGAGTCTTAGGACGTGTTCTTTCTCGATCAGTCATCAAGCCTGGTACTGATGAAGAGCTTTTTCCTGCTAACACATTACTCGATGAGTCGGCTGTTCAGCTGATCGAAACAAGTGGTATCGATCGAGTTTGGGTACGCTCTCCTATTATGTGTGAAACACGTTTTGGTCTTTGCTCAATGTGTTACGGTCGTGATCTTGCAAGAGGTCATTTAGTCGATCAAGGTGAAGCAGTTGGTGTGATTGCGGCTCAATCAATTGGTGAGCCTGGTACACAGTTGACTATGCGTACATTCCATATTGGTGGCGCAGCATCAAGAGCAACGGCTGAAAACAATATTCAAGTTAAGACAGATGGTATTGTCAAGATTCGTAATTTGAAAACGGTATATCAAGAGTCATCTAATCATCTTGTCGCGGTATCGCGATCTGGTGAGATGATTGTTTGCGATGTTCAGGGCGGTGAGCGTGAGCAATATAAAATTCCTTACGGTGCCACATTGGCAGTGAAAGATGGTGATCAAGTTTCTGCCGGCCAAATGGTTGCTCAGTGGGATCCGCATACGCATCCCATCATTACGGAAGTGGCCGGTAAGATTAAGTTTATTGACGCTATTGAAAGTGTATCCATGGTTCGTCAAACAGATGAATTGACAGGTTTGAGTAGTATTATGATTACACCAGTGTCTCAGCGAAGTACAGTGGGTAAAGAACTTCGTCCGATGATTAAAGTGATTGGTGAAAATGGGGAAGATATTTTTCTTCCAGGCACCAAGGTTCCTGCGCAATACTATCTTCCAGAGGGTACCATTGTTAATAAAGAGGATGGTGATGACATCGGTGTAGGTGATGTATTGGCTCGTATTCCTCAAGAAACTAGTAAAACACGAGATATTACTGGTGGTTTGCCGCGTGTAGCTGACCTATTTGAAGCAAGGAAGCCAAAAGAGGCTGCAATTTTAGCAGAGCAAACCGGTATAGTTGGTTTTGGTAAGGAGGCAAAGGATAAGGTCCGTTTGGTGATTACAAGCCCTGAGGGTGAGAAACACGAAACACTTATTCCACGTTGGCGTCGGATTAATGTATTCGAGGGTGAGACTGTTACCAAGGGTGAAGTGGTAGCTGATGGCCCAACAGATCCTTATGATATTCTTCGTTTGTCGGGGGTCACAGAATTAGCTAATTATGTTGTAAACGAGGTGCAAGAGGTTTACCGATTGCAAGGTGTTAAAATCAACGATAAGCATATTGAGGTCATTGTCCGTCAGATGCTTCGAAAGGTATCTGTAGCTGATCCTGGTGATACCGGTTATATATCCAGTGAGCAAGTTGAATTAAGTAAGCTGATGAATCGTAATGATAAAGTTGTTGCCGAAGGCGGCAAGCCTGCTACATACGATCGGGTATTGATGGGATTAACGAAAGCGTCGTTAGCAACAGATTCATTTTTATCGGCGGCATCGTTCCAAGAAACAACTCGTGTGTTAACTGCGGCTTCTGTGGCAGGGAAGGCTGATAATTTGCATGGCTTGAAGGAGAATATCATCGTGGGGCGTTTGATACCCGCGGGTACTGGTTTTTCATACCATCGTGATCGACGATTGCAAAAAGAAATGCCTGAAATAGTAGAAGACAGTGTTGTGACGGCTATAGATGCTGAGCAAGCATTAAGTGAGGCGTTATCGGCATCATCAGAGCAAGAAATGTCAGGTCAATCACCATCGATCAATGATGATTGATATGATTAAAATTCATGTTGGCAAGCTGAATATTCATACGTGTTGTATTCAGCTTGACATCATGACCGAGCTTTCTTAGAATCGCCAATCACTTCGTGAGTCAGGTAGGTATGCATAAGAGCGCTTGCGGTTGGCTGATGAGTATGATTGTTAAGATAAGTTCATGAAACTAAATAATTCATTGGTTTATGGATATAAGGGTTGAAGGTCAAGACGAAGCCTTCGAAAAGATTTTTTGTCTTAAATAATAACTAAGAGATAGTAATCTATGGCTAGAATAAACCAGCTTGTCAGGAAGCCTCGCAAGTTGAAACCAAAAAAGACTAATGTTCCGGCGCTCGAGGCTTGTCCTCAACGTCGTGGTGTATGTACTCGTGTTTACACAACCACACCTAAGAAACCAAACTCAGCATTGCGAAAAGTGGCACGTGTCCGCATAACTAACGGTGCTGAAGTTACAGCATACATCGGCGGTGAAGGTCATAATCTGCAAGAGCACTCCGTAGTTCTCATTCGTGGTGGTCGTGTAAAGGATTTGCCAGGTGTGCGTTATCACGTTGTTCGGGGTAGTTTGGATACCGCGGGTGTTTCTGGCCGTAAGCGTGGTCGATCTAAGTACGGTGAGAAGAAACCTAAAGAGTAAATTGGAGAAAAAATATGTCTAGAAGAAAGGCTGCACCTAAACGCGCCATAATGCCTGACCCGCTATTTCACAGCGACTTGCTGGCTAAGTTTATCAATAGCGTTATGTGTGACGGAAAGAAATCAATAGCGGAAAAAATTGTTTATGGTGCATTGGATCATGTATTCGAAAAGGTCAAAGTACAGGGCCAACAAGAAGGCCTATTGGATGACCAAGGTAGCTCCAGTAACACTAATCTAGACATGAATAGCACGATTCGTGACAGTAAGACTGCCCGCGATGTTGCATTGGCAGTTTTTAAGAAAGCTCTGGAGAATGTGACGCCCTCGGTTGAGGTAAAGTCACGTCGTGTTGGTGGTTCAACCTACCAAGTTCCAATGGAAATTCGTGCGGTGCGTCGTCGTACATTGGCTATGCGCTGGTTAGTCGAATACTCTGCAAAGCGTGGTGAGAAGTCCATGGCCGTTAAACTGGGTAATGAAATTTTAGATGCGTACGCTTTGCGTGGCGGTTCTGTGAAGAAGCGTGAAGATGTACATCGTATGGCTAAAGCAAACCAAGCGTTTGCGCACTACCGTTGGTAAGGGAATATGGCAAGAGATATATCATTAGATAGAGTTAGAAATATTGGAATTATGGCTCACATTGACGCGGGTAAAACCACGACAACTGAGCGTGTCCTTTTTTATACAGGGATCTCCCATAAGATGGGTGAGGTTCATGAAGGTTCTGCAGTTATGGACTGGATGGAGCAAGAGCAAGAGCGTGGTATCACTATCACATCAGCTGCCACTACGTGTTATTGGCAAGGAATGGATAAGCAGTTTCCTAATCACCGAATAAATATCATTGACACCCCGGGTCACGTTGACTTCACCATTGAAGTTGAGCGCTCTTTACGTGTTCTTGATGGTGCTGTTGCTGTCTTTTGTGCAGTCGGTGGTGTAGAGCCTCAAAGTGAAACTGTTTGGCGTCAGGCTAACAAATACAGCGTCCCACGAATGGCTTTCGTTAACAAGATGGATCGTGCTGGCGCGAACTTTCTGCGAGTCGTAGAGCAGGTCAAAGATCGTCTAGGTGCTAACCCTGTTCCTATGCAGTTGGCTATTGGTGCTGAAGAGAACTTTAAGGGAATTGTTGATTTAATTCGTATGAAGGCAATCTTCTGGAACGAAGAAGATCGAGGATTAACTTACGAGGAAAGAGATATTCCTTCTGACATGCTTGACGATTGTAGTATGTATCGAGAGCAGCTCGTAGAGGCTGCTGCTGAAGCAGATGAGAACTTAATGGAGCAATACCTTGATACGGGCGACTTGTCCAACGATGAAGTAAAGCGTGGTATTCGCATGAGGACATTGTCTGGTGAGATTGTACCTATGTTTTGTGGTTCAGCATTCAAAAATAAGGGTGTCCAGGCTATGTTGGACGGTGTGATTGAGTTCATGCCTGCACCCACCGATGTGGCAGACATTAAAGGCGAAGATGATCGTGGTAATGCAGGTTCTCGTCCATCCAGTGATGATGCTCCATTCTCAGCTTTGGCGTTCAAAATTATGACGGATCCTTTTGTGGGTACGTTAACTTTTTTTCGTGTCTACTCAGGTGTGTTGAGTGCCGGTAGTTCTGTTTATAATCCTGTGAAGGGTAAAAAAGAACGAGTGGGTCGTATTTTACAAATGCACTCAAATTCACGTGAAGAAATTAAAGAGGTTCGTACTGGCGACATTGCTGCAGCTGTTGGTCTGAAGCAGGTCACCACTGGAGACACTTTGTGTGATCTTGATAATATAATCACACTAGAGCGCATGGACTTTCCTGAGCCAGTTATTTCTGTTGCTGTTGAGCCTAAAACTAAGGCTGACCAAGAAAAAATGGGTATTGCATTAGGTAAGCTTGCACAAGAAGACCCCTCATTTAAAGTGCATACTGATGAAGAGTCTGGTCAGACTATCATTGCTGGTATGGGTGAGCTTCACTTGGAAATTTTAGTTGATCGAATGATGCGAGAATTTAAGGTTGAAGCCAACATTGGTAAGCCCCAGGTGGCCTATCGTGAAACCATCCGTAAATCAATTGAGCATGAATCTAAGTTTGTTCGCCAGACTGGTGGTCGTGGTCAGTACGGTCATGTGTACTTGCGTATTGAACCGCAGGAGCCCGGTACTGGTTTTGAATTTGTGAACGAGATTGTTGGTGGTGTGATTCCTCGCGAATACATACCTGCGGTCGGTAAGGGTGTTTCTGAGCAAATGGAAAATGGTGTTATTGCCGGCTTTCCTGTTGTTGACGTTAAAGTGACATTGTTCGATGGTTCTTTCCACGATGTTGACTCAAACGAAATGGCTTTTAAGATTGCTGGTTCTATGTGCTTTAAGGAAGGTGCTGTTAAAGCCGATGCTGTTCTGCTAGAGCCAATCATGAATGTTGAGGCAGTTACGCCCGAAGACTACATGGGTGATGTCGTTGGTGACATTAACCGTCGCCGTGGAATTATTTTAGGTATGGATGAGAATCCCTCAGGTAAGGTGGTGACTGCAGAAGTTCCTCTCTCTGAGATGTTTGGCTACGCAACAGATCTACGATCTTTATCACAAGGTCGAGCTACCTACTCCATGGAATTTAAAAAATACGCTGAAGCACCTTCAAATATCGCAGAAGCCGTAATTAAAAAACAATAATTGATTAAAAGAGGAAAAAACGATGGCAAAAGAGAAGTTTGTAAGAGATAAAGAACACGTTAACGTAGGAACGATTGGTCACGTTGATCATGGTAAGACGACGTTGACAGCTGCGTTGACTAAGTGTGTATCAGAGCACTATGGCAGTGGTGAAGTAAAAGCGTTTACTGAAATTGACAACGCTCCGGAAGAGCGTGAGCGTGGAATTACCATTGCAACTTCCCATGTTGAGTATGAATCTGAAGCTCGACACTATGCGCATGTTGACTGCCCAGGTCACGCGGACTATGTAAAAAACATGATTACAGGTGCTGCTCAAATGGATGGTGCTATTTTGGTAGTATCGGCAGCTGATGGTCCTATGCCTCAAACACGTGAGCACATTGTATTGGCACGTCAGGTAGGTGTACCACATATCGTTGTTTTCCTAAACAAAGCGGATATGGTTGATGACGCTGAGTTATTAGAATTGGTTGAAATGGAAGTTCGTGATTTGTTAAGTAGTTATGATTTTCCTGGTGATGATACGCCTATTGTTGTTGGTTCTGCTTTGAAAGCACTCGAGGGTGATTCCAGTGAAATTGGTGTTCCAGCGGTGATTAAATTGATTGAAACGATGGATAGCTATTTCCCCACACCAGAGCGTGATATTGATAAGCCATTTTTGTTACCGATTGAAGATGTATTCTCTATTTCAGGTCGTGGAACAGTGGTAACTGGTCGTGTAGAGCGCGGTATCATTAAAGTAGGTGAAGAGATCGAAATCGTTGGTATTAAGGAAACGGCTAAAACGACGTGTACCGGTGTTGAGATGTTCCGTAAGTTGTTGGACGAGGGTCGTGCGGGCGATAACGTTGGTGTTCTTTTGCGTGGAACGAAGCGTGAAGAAGTGGAGCGTGGTCAGGTGTTAGCACATGTAGGTTCGATTAAACCTCATACGAAGTTTGAAGCAGAAATCTACGTGTTATCTAAAGAAGAAGGCGGTCGTCATACTCCATTCTTTAAAGGTTATCGTCCACAATTCTACTTCAGAACGACAGATATTACTGGTGCAGTATTTTTGCCAGAGGGTGTTGAAATGGTTATGCCCGGAGACAACGTGAAGGTGACGGTTGAGATGATCGCACCAGTAGCGATGGATGAAGGTTTGCGCTTCGCGGTACGCGAAGGGGGCCGTACTGTAGGTGCGGGTGTTGTTGCTAAAATTATCGAGTAATTAACTATGGCTGTTGTAAAAAAAGATCAAAGAATACGTATCAGATTAAAAGGTTTCGATCATAATTTGATTGATAAATCTACGCGAGAGATCGTTGACACTGC
>MDTC01230539.1_pt1 | contig 16591 bp, 17 predicted proteins | sample 811181 | NCBI WGS metagenome assembly MDTC01 (sample SAMN05326644, study PRJNA326480) | marine metagenome | isolation source: seawater | place: Pacific Ocean: North | collected 2011 | reverse complement strand
TTCTGAGCTCTCGCGTGATGGCACCCAGCACTAGTAGCGGGAACAACCCTTCAGTTTGAAGCCCATTTAAGACTTTCTGTGTGCGTGTCAGATCACCCAGCAAGGCAGAATCCACCAATTGGTAAACGTTATAGCGAGAAGAATCTGCCACTACCTGCATGACCGTCTGGGCATCCAGGGAGATAGTCTCATCGCGCCCAGCCAGTAACTTCAATTTTTCGATTTCCTGCATCGCCGCCAGCAGGTTGCCTTCAATCCTGTCGATCAAGAGCTGCAGCGCTTCGGGTTTGGGGTGAATTCCCGCCTGCACCAGGCGGCGCTCTAACCACCCAGGCAGTTCGTCTCGTTTCACTGGCCATACCTGTACGACCAATGACCTGGCCTCGATGGACTTGAACCACTTGGTGTTGAGGGCACTGCTCTCGAGTTTTGGGCTGGTGACAAGGACTACGTTATCTGTTTGCTCTTCTTCGAGGAAATCAGCCAGGGCCAGCTTGCCTGCATCATCCAGTTTTGCGCTCTGTAGCCGGAGTTCTACGAGTTTGTGTTCCGCAAACAGCGACAAATTCCCGATGGATTGTCGAAACTGTTCCCAGTTAAAGCTGCGATCCACCGTATAGAGCTCGCTCTCGGTGAAGTCGTGTAGGCGGCAGTGTTTTCGAACCTGATCCGCGGATTCTTGAATCAGCAGGGGCTCGTCGCCGGTTATCCAGTAGAGTGGCTGCATTTCAGCCTTGAGTGACCTTGCGAGCTGCTCTACCTTGATTTTCATTGCGGGGCTGATTCCAGGCGTCGCATCAGTTGGTTGACCAGCTCCCGGCGCAATTCGGCGGTGATAATCTGCACTTCTTCCTGATTGCCGGCGATATTCTCAACATCCTGAAAGTAGACTCGGTCCACCAGCAGGGTTTCGGCGGGAATAAGTTCCAACTCTTTTCGAATCAGGGTGATATCGACTGATAGGCGGATTTCGACTTGAGCAGCGCGTGCTCGGGGATTAATGGTAACCGGTCTGTTCGATACGCGTTCGTTGGCGACTGCTAATGTGGGTATCGTATCGCTGCTGGTATCCGGGCTCGAACTAATGTTGACATCCGCCATTTCGAGGCTGCGTTCCAGCAGGCGCGAAAATTCGCTTTGAGGTTGCTGCAGATTGAGTGCGAGGGAGCTGAAATTGGCGCTGATCGCATCGCTACCGCGTAAGGCAAAACCGCATGATTGCAACGCGAGAGAGAGGATCAGAAAAACGAGATGATAAGCAGGCTTGCCCATTGGGCTAGTTTACTACGATGTTAACCAGCTTGTTGGGCACAACAATGATCTTGCGGACGGTGCCTTTGCTGGTAAAACGCTTGATTGCTTCATCGCTGAGTGCTAATTCTTCCAAGTCTGACTTGGCGATGTCCTTGGGTACTTCCACCTTGCTACGTAGCTTGCCATTAACCTGCAGGACAATCAGCATGGAATCCTGTTCCAGAGCTGAACTGTCTACCATTGGCCAGCGTGCATCCATGGCTGCGCCATCATGGCCCAGGTGGCTCCAAGCAGCATGGCTAAAATGGGGTACAATCGGTGCCAGCATAAGTACGCTGAACTCAAGCGCTTCCTGCACGACGAGCTGATCGAATTCTCCATACTGGCTCTCAGAGAATTTCGATACTGCATTCAGCAATTCCATTGTGGCTGCGATAGCGGTATTGAAAGTTTGCCTGCGGTCATAATCATCTGTCACCTTAGCCAGCGTTTGATGTGCCTTCAGTCGCAGCTGCTTCTGCTCTGATAACAATTCCAGCTTGCCAAAATTAGTCAGGCTGATCGGCTTGTGCTCCATCAATTGTTTCCAAAGGCGTTTCAGGAAGCGATAGCTTCCTTCCACGCCGCTGTCGGACCAATCCAAGGATTGATCAGGCGCCGAGGCAAACATGGTAAACATGCGCACGGTATCTGCACCATAGCGCTCGATTAGAGACATGGGGTCGACGGTGTTGCCTTTAGACTTGGACATCTTGGCGCCATCTTTAAGCACCATGCCCTGCGTCAGCAGCTTGGCAAAAGGTTCGTCACTGTTTACAAGTCCTTCATCGCGCATCAGTTTGTGGAAGAAGCGGGCATACAGCAGGTGAAGAATCGCATGCTCAATGCCTCCTATGTACTGGTCAACCGGCAACCAGTAGTCTGCCCTTGAATCCAGTATGGCGCCCCCCTGATCGCGACAAGTAAATCGTGCGTAATACCAAGACGATTCCATGAAGGTATCGAAAGTGTCTGTTTCCCGCTTAGCGCTCGCGCCACAACGAGGGCAATCAACCTGGTAAAATTCTGCGAGTTTGCCTAATGGCGATCCTGACTCATCGATCTCAATGTCTTCCGGCAGAAGTACGGGCAGATCTTTTTCTGGCACAGGAACTGAGCCACAGGTCTCACAGTTAATCATCGGGATTGGAGCACCCCAGTAGCGTTGACGGGAGACTCCCCAATCTCGCAGGCGAAAGTTCACCGTGCGTTCGCCCAGATCACGGTCTTCAAGGTAAACAGCGATCGCTTGGAAAGCGGCAGCAAAATCCAGACCATCGAATTCACCAGAATTGATCAGGCGGCCTTTGGTGACAAATGCCTCCTTCTCGAGATCACAATGGTCCTGCTCGGATTCCGGTTCTACTACCTGTTTGATTTTCAGTCCGTACTTGCGGGCAAATTCCCAGTCACGTTGATCGTGTCCGGGCACTGCCATGACGGCACCGGAGCCATAGCTCATCAGTACAAAATTAGCCGCGTAGATGGGAACATGCGCACCACTGATCGGGTGGATTGCTTTTAGACCGGTATCCATACCCAGTTTTTCCATTGTCGCCATCTCGGCTTCTGCGACTTTAATCTGGTTTTGATTGGTGATGAATGTCGCGAGTTCGGCATTTGCTTCTGCCGCTTTCAACGCCAAAGGATGCTGTGGTGCTACCGCAACGTAAGTAACTCCCATCAGGGTGTCTGGACGCGTTGTATAAACTGACAAGCGCTGCAGTGTGCAGTCTGCTTCATCGGCAACCGTAAAATCCAGATTTACCCCTTCGGAGCGACCAATCCAGTTGCTTTGCATGGTTTTAACTTTTTCTGGCCAGCCATCAAGTTTATCGAGGTCGTCCAGTAATTCTTGGGCCATGGCCGTAATACGGATAAACCATTGCGAGATGCTGCGTCTTTCAACCAAGGCGCCGGAACGCCAGCCGCGACCATCGACGACCTGTTCATTGGCCAGAACTGTCTGATCTACTGGATCCCAATTCACCTCGGCTTCTTTTTTGTAGACCAGGCCTTTTTCGAACAGGCGGGTAAAAAACCATTGTTCCCAGCGATAATAATCGCGATGACAGGTGGCTACCTCGCGGCTCCAGTCATAGGCGTACCCCAGCTTTTGGAGTTGGTCACGCATATAGTTAATATTGCTGTAAGTCCACTTGGCGGGTGGGATCTTGTTTTTCATCGCGGCATTTTCTGCGGGCAGGCCAAACGCATCCCATCCCATGGGCTGCAGCACATTTTTGCCCTGCATGCGCTGAAAGCGGGAAATGGCATCGCCGATCGAGTAGTTGCGTACATGACCCATGTGGAGATGACCACTAGGATAAGGAAACATGGACAGGCAGTAGAATTTTTCCTTATCGGGATCTTCAGTCACGCTGAATGATTCGTGGGTTTCCCAATAAGACTGGGCCTCAGCCTCTATTTGTTGAGGATTGTAGGTTATCTGGTCATCGTTACTCATGAGTTTATCGGTCGTAATTCGTGGGCGATTTGGCTGATGTTAGCTATACACGGCAAAGGCGCAAGCATACCGCAGCGCCGAGTTTGCAGGTAGTGGTGTGGGAGAAATTTCTGAGTAAAGCTTGGGGGCTCTTGTTCGGTCCGTGATAAGTCACACGCTGGCTGGTATCAAGCTGCTGTGTCGGAGCTACTCAGCACATTGGTGTTGACCTTCAAGAGCTTGATCTGTCTGCTGTCGGCGTTGAGCACTGTGATTTGAAATGACCCGATGGTCAAAGATTCGCTGCGTTCGGGAATATGACCAAACTGCTGTAGCGCCAGGCCGCCGATAGTCGTGAATTCCTGATCATTAAAGTCAGTAGCGAAATACTGGTTGAACTCATCAATTGGCGTGAACGCCTTGACAATAAAATTTTGATCGTCAAATTTCTTGATGTAGCTATCATCATCGACGTCGAATTCGTCTTCGATTTCACCCACGATCTGTTCCAGCACATCTTCAATCGTGACTGCTCCGCAAACGCTACCATATTCGTCGATTACAATGGCCATATGCTGACGCGTCTCGCGAAACTCCTTGAGTAACACATTCAGGCGTTTGCTTTCCGGCACAAAAGTAGCGGGTCGAACGATATCCTTGATGTCAAACTTGTCCTGATTCTCCGCGAGTAATAGGGGCAGTAAATCTTTCGCGAGAAGGATACCCATGACATTATCGACGTTTTCGCCGACCACAGGAAACCGCGAGTGTGAAGCCTTAGTCACCCTCTCCACTATTTCGCAGAGGCTTAGATCAGCGGGAACGGTAACAACTTGAGAACGAGGAATCATGATGTCGCGAACCTGCATGCTGGAAACCTGCAGGGCGCCTTCAATAATGCCGAGTGCATCAGCATCGAGCACCTGATCCTGTTCAGCATTACGCAGCAGTTCCAAAAGGCTCTGGGTATCGGTAGGTTCGTCGGAAAAAACTTGAGCAATTTTATCGATCCAGGACTTCGGTCTTGGATCGATGGGTGGTTGGTCGTCAGTCATGACCGGGCGTCTTTCAGCCTCCAGGTAACAGGTTATTGGGATCACCCTATCAAATAAGGGTTGCTTATTCCAAGCTTTTTCAAGCACTTAATTTCCAATGCCTCCATTTTTTCGGCATCGGCCTCACTCTTATGATCATATCCCAGTAAATGGAAAAACCCATGTATCAGCATGTGTGACCAATGATCCTGGAGCGGCTTGTGCTGCCGGTCAGCCTCGGCCATCACCACTTCAGGGCAGACCACAATGTCACCAATTGGCTCCGAATCCAGGTTCTCCAGCAACTCCGCGGGCAAGTCAGCCGGGAAGGAGAGTACGTTGGTAGGGATCTGCTTTTTGCGATAAGTGCTGTTGAGATTTTTCGATTCTGATCTGGATACAAAGCGCAAGCTGACGGTGAGTGGCTCTGGCATTTGCGCAATGGCCTGTGCATTGCTCAGACAGCTCTCACAGAACTGTTGACCCGGCGTCCACTGTTCCGGACAATCATTGTCTATTTCAACGGTCAGCATCATGCTGTGAACTGCCGTCTGGGTTCGCCAGGCTGGTAACTGATTTGCTGTCGTAGGCTTCGTAGGCCTCGACAATGCGCTGCACCATGCGGTGTCTTACTACGTCGTGGGCATTAAAAAAGGTGAATCCGATTCCGTCCACATCTTTGAGTACCTGGCTGACATGTACCAGGCCGGAACGCTCGCCCTTGGGCAGGTCAATTTGGGTAACGTCACCAGTGATAACTGCAGTAGAGCCAAATCCTATACGGGTCAGGAACATCTTCATTTGCGCGGTTGTGGTGTTCTGGCTTTCGTCCAGAATGATAAAAGAATTGTTCAGTGTGCGACCGCGCATATAGGCAAGCGGAGCTACTTCTATCACATTCTTCTCGATCAAACGCCCCACCCGTTCGAAACCGAGCATTTCATAGAGTGCGTCATATAGTGGTCGCAGATAAGGGTCAATTTTTTGCGCCAAATCGCCAGGCAGGAATCCCAGTTTTTCTCCGGCTTCTACTGCTGGGCGCACAAGGAGAATGCGATTAATTTTTTCTTTTGAGAGGGCTTCAACGGCGCAGGCAACCGCCAGATAGGTCTTGCCTGTTCCAGCCGGACCAATGCCAAAATTTATGTCGTTGCGCCAGATCGCGCGTACGTATTCCCTTTGATGATTGCTGCGCGGCTTGATACTGCCTTTCGGAGTCTTGATGAGAGAGGCAGCGTCAATAGCCTGGTCAGTTTCAGAACCCGAGGCGCTGATGTCTGAAAACTCCTGGACTGCAAGGTGGACTTGATTTGGGTTTAGAGTTTCCGCGTTGGCCGTAGACTGATAAAGCATCTCGAGCAGCTCCTTCCCGTTCGCTACAGCATTCTCGTCGCCGGTGAGAAGGAAGACATTTCCGCGTTGACGTATTTTCAGTGCCATGTCTGCCTCAATTTGCTGGATGTGCTCATTGAGTCTGCCGCACAGATTGGCCAAACGCTGTGCGTTGTCAGGAAGCAGAGTAAGACTTACTGAATGATTGGGCATGGCTAGCAATTAATGGCAAAAGCGAAATGAATGTGTTGGGCGCAACAAGGCCAAGTTATCGAATTCAAGCCAGCTGTCCCAGCAGTGAGTTAGGCAGTGCGTCAGTGATCTTAATGTCCGCAAATTTTCCGATTAGCGAATGATCGCCGCATCGGAAATTCACTACACGATTGTTTTCAGTACGCCCCTGCAGTGCGCCCGGATCTTTCTTGGACACTGCGGTCACCAGAACAGACTCCGTGCTTCCCACCATGGCTTCGCTGATTGCTCTGGCCTGGGATACGATCTGGGACTGCAAGCTTGCCAGCCGATGCTTCTTTTCTTGCGCGCTGGTCTCGTCCTTCAATTCTGCCGCTGGCGTGCCAGGCCGCGCGCTGTAGATAAAGCTGAACGATGTGTCGAAGCCTATATCGATGATGAGTTTCATCGTGTCTTCAAAATCTGCGTTAGTCTCTCCCGGAAAGCCAATGATGAAATCAGAAGATAGGCTGATGCCTGGTCGCTTGGCCTTTATCTTGCGAATCAGAGACCTGTATTCCAGAGCGGTGTGGCCTCGTTTCATGGCGGCGAGAATGCGATCAGAGCCGCTTTGCACCGGTAGGTGAAGATGGGACACGAGCTCCGGGACCTGATCATAGGCTGTCACCAGGTTCTGATTGAATTCTACCGGATGAGAGGTAGTGAAGCGGATTCGATCGATACCTTCGATGCTGGCGATGAAATTGATGAGCAAGGCCAGGTCAACTATCTTACCTTCATGGTTAAGGCCACGATAGGCATTCACGTTCTGACCCAGCAGATTGATTTCCCGAACACCCTGGTCTGCCAAATGCACGGCTTCGGCCAGCACGTCGTCAAGAGGTCTGCTAACTTCCTCACCCCGTGTATAAGGCACCACACAGAAGCTACAGTACTTGCTGCAGCCTTCCATGATAGTGAGGAAGGCCTGACAGGAATCCACCTGTGGCTCCGGTAAGCGATCGAACTTCTCGATTTCAGGGAAGCTGATATCGACCACGGTTTCGCCTGCCCTCGATTCTTGCAGCATCTCCGGCAATTTATGCAGGGTTTGAGGGCCAAATACGACGTCAACATGAGGAGCGCGCTTGCCAATGGCGGCCCCTTCCTGGCTCGCCACACAACCGCCCACGGCAATGCGCAGATTGGGATTGTCGGCTTTGAGGCTGCGCCAGCGGCCAAGCTGATGAAACACCTTTTCTTGGGCTTTCTCGCGAATTGAGCAGGTGTTCAACAGCAGAATGTCGGCCTGCTCTGGAGAGTCTACCTGCACGGCATCCTCGCTATCCTTGAGCAGATCCAGCATCCGGGATGAATCATATTCGTTCATCTGACAACCATGAGTTTTAATGAATACCTTTCGGCCACCGGAGTTTGCTCCGGGTGTCACAGGATCTTGACCAGTTTCGGTTACCAATACAGATTCTTCAGTCATCGCTTATTACGGGCAGGCCCGCCCATGTCTGTCTTCTTTAAAAAAGGGCACCTATTATAGCAGGTCTCTGATCCCATCCCAGCTGCAAAGCCCTTGAATTTCATCGCAATAGCCTAATATTAAGAGTACTCTATTGACGCTGTCTTGATTGCACGAGGTGCGCCGAGGCCAATGCCTTTAAGGTGTTGCAATAATTTCTAAGAGATTGATTTTAATGACAAATACGACAGAGATATACAAGGTCACTTTCCTTAATAAAGGCAAGGTTTACGAGGTATTCGTAAAGCAGGTCTACCAGAGTGATCTCTATGGGTTCATTGAAATCGAGGAATTTCTTTTCGATGCGCGTTCTCAGATGGTGGTTGATCCCAGTGAAGAAAAACTAAAGGCCGAATTTAGTGGAGTCAGACGCAGCTTCATCCCAATTCAGGCCATCATCAGAATTGATGAGGTCGAAAAGAGTGGGGTGGCTAAAATTTCCAGCGGTGACAATATTACGCCTTTTCCCGTGTCCTTGGTCGGTAGCACCAAGGCCGATAACCAAGACGTCTAAAACCATGTCAGGCGGGCGGTAGCTGTGCGCCTGGCATCCCGGCGCCACAGGAACACCTGTTGCTAGTTTCCGATCACCCCTTCATTGCGCTTACCCCTGACCGTGTGCTTTCGGCAATCGAATTCCTGGGTTTCTCGCCGGACGCGCGGTTCTTCGCGCTGAATAGCTACGAGAATCGTGTTTATCAAATTGGTCTGATGGACGGTAATACCATAATTGCCAAGTTCTACCGACCTGATCGCTGGACTAAACAGCAGATTCTCGAAGAGCACACATTCACCCGTGAGCTGTATGAGCTAGAAATACCAGTAGTCCCGCCCATGATGCTCGAGTCAGGCGAGTCGCTGGCGGAAAGCGGTGGTTTCCAGATTGCAGTTTTCCCCCAGCTGATTGGCAGGACTCCCGACATGGAAGACCTGGACAGCCGGTTAACAATGGGACGTTTTGTTGCGCGAATTCACTCGGTGGGGGCTCAGCGGCAGTTTGTGCATCGCAATGCCTTAAGCCTTGATGTTTTTGCCAGACAGAATAGCTACTTCCTGCTTGAGAATGATTTCATCCCTGCAGACCTGATCGTCGCCTATGAAAGCTTGGCCCGGGATCTTGTAGAAAAAATGGATGCGCAGATCGGTGCGCTGGGAGGGTGGAATTCATTACGGATTCATGGTGATTGCCACCTTGGCAACGTGCTTTGGAGCGATGACACACCGCATTTTGTTGACTTCGACGATACCATGTCGGGGCCGGCAATTCAGGATCTCTGGATGCTACTTTCAGGAGAGCGCGACCAGCGCCAGGGACAACTTCTTGAGCTGGTCGAGGGCTATAACGAGTTCTATGATTTTAAAGTGAGTGAGCTGGCGCTTATTGAATGCCTTCGTACCATGCGGCTGATGAATTACAGTGCCTGGTTAGCACGTCGCTGGAACGATCCTGCATTTCCACTTAACTTTCCCTGGTTTAACACAGAGCGGTATTGGGCTGAGCATATTCTCGAGCTGCGCGAACAGTCGGCGGCGCTGGATGAGCCTCCCCTGCAACTTTTCCCCTAATACTCGTCTGGCGCTGCAGCCTGCAGCGCAGGTCCCTTGATCTCTTCACTGCTGTCCATATACACGTAGGGTAGGCTGGAATCCTCTAACCAATTCAGTGCGTCCCGCTCCTCTTTGAGCATCGCGATGGTTGCAAAGGATCCTGCGACAGTGCAGAGATTAGCCGCCACGCTAACAGCGCGCAGTCCGCTGCAGGGCCAACCAGTTTTGGGATTAAGGATATGGCTGTAACGTTTCCCATCCAGTACAAAGCCACGCGCATAATCGCCAGACGAGGCCAATCCGCCATCGAGTAGTTCGATGCGGGCCATCATGGCTTTGGGTTGCCTGGGGTTAGCTATGCCAACTGGCCAGGGACTGCCGTCGGGTTTGCTTCCGATCACGGAAAAATCGCCGCCGAGATTTACCAGACCATGGGCTATCCCAATTTCACGCGCCAGCCTGGTGACTGCGTCGGCGGCGTATTCCTTCACGATGCCGCCGAAATCCACTTCCATACCGGGCGCAAGGTAAAGCGTCTGGTGCTGCCAGCATAATTTGTCAAAACCGATAAGAGCAAGCAAGGCCGACAGCTGTGCCGGATCTGGTAGCTGAGGTACACTAAAATTCCAGGCATTCCGCAATATGCCTGCGGTGACATCGAACAGACCGTCACTGAGGTGATAGCAGGTTGCTGCATGGTTAAACAATTTACGAGTTTCCCTATCTATTGTTATGCCAGCGCTAGCACCTGCTGATCTGTTGATTTGTGACAGAAAACTATCTTCCAGGTATCTGGAATATTTGCGCTCAAGGCGCTGCGATTCCAGGATTAATTCGCGGGCTCGTTTTCGGGCCTGGACCCGTGATTCGTCATAGAACTGCAGCTCACACGGGCTTCCCATTGCTTTGAAGCTGAAGCGTCTGAGGGAATAGGGCATGTTGAAGGAAGGTTAGAAAGAGTAATCAACGCCCATAGACAGGCGCAAGAATTGCACCAGAGCCGGGCTGGGTTGATTCACCGCATAGACAGAATATTTTTCATTTGCCACGTAACGCTCGGCAGTAAGGGTTGCCGTCCAATCGCCAAAATCCGCTATCAGGTTTATACCGCCGCTGAACGCGCCGAATGCCGAGAGGCGATAATCGCTGGACTGAGGCTCCTTGAGTGGCTTGGTGAAGTCGTCGATATTGGTGTAAAAGTCTGCCGCCGATTGACTGTAGTAGCGCAGCATGGGAGAAATTTTGAATGTACGGTTTATATTTTGGAACCACGAAAGGTCCAGAGTGTGAGAGCTGATACCAAAGTCATCGTGATAATAACGATAGTTAGCCTGAAGGGCACCGTCAGCTTCGATGAAGAAATAGCGCAGGGAATTAGAAAGCGCGATTTGGGTTTTGTTGTCGGGCCTCGCGTCCTGCAGTTTGTAGGGATCAGATAGAAAGCCAGACTGCTCGGTTATACTCAGAGCGGTTTGAAAAGTGGTCACCCGGTTGATGACCTGGCTGAGGCTCACTGCCGCTGAAATTGCGCGCTTGTCTTCGTTTCGAATCCGATTGAACAGCTCGGCGTCGGTGGGGAAAATATCGTCGGCCGAGTGGCTGAATCCTAATGTGACAGTGGTCAGGTCATTGTTGAAGTTGCGCGAGCCGCTGAGTTTAAAGTACGTGGCTCGATAGTCGTTTTCTTCGGAATAACCCACTGCGCCACCGAAATTACCATTCTGACTGTAGTAGCGCGTTCCGATGGAGAGTTCGCTGCGTGCATCACTAATACCACTGGCGCCGCTCATGTTGATGACAGGCTCTCCGGCGGCGTTTGCAGTAGAAAACCACGGCGAGGCACCGCTCATGTCCTCGTGATTGGCATCAATGAACAGGGCGAAATCTCTGCCGAGTGGTGAAACATACTGGAATTGGTGCACATCAATGTCATAGCGTCCTAATTCCCCAAAGGGCACCTGTGCCCGCGTAAGATCACCCTCCTGATAGTTGGATATTTTGTATGAGAGTGTGGATTCAGTCGGCGGGGCATCCGCTTGGGCGATGCCCGGCAGGGCGAGAGCTGAGGCGGAGAGTGCAATCAAACTGCGAGAGGGTTTGCTTTTCAAAATAGGTTCTCGCTAGGCCAGAACAATCAGCAGTGGTCGCAGGTGCTTAGTTGCAACCGCAACCACCGCCGGCAGCACTATTGCCGCCTGAGGAAGCTTCTTTGCTGAAAAATATATGGTCATTGAGCTGGCGCTCCAGCACATCACGGTCCCAGGCCATTTCTTCCTTGGCCAGGTAGCTGCGTTCCCAGGGGCGCACCTGGGTACAGGCGCTCAGAGCAGCGAGCGCGATTAAAGCTGAGACTGTGCGCCGAATAATTCGCATGCTGCACTACTCTGGCAGAATTTCGACGATAGCGGCTTCTATCATTTCCATGTCGCTGGGTCGGAATCCCATATGGACGAGCTTAACTTCGCCGTCTGGGCTGATTAGATAAGATGAGGGCATACCAATAACGTTGAACTGGGTTGCCATTTCTCCATCAGGGTCAGATGGGATTAGGAAATCCAGCGGTGTATCCAGCAAGAAATCGAGCCCGTCTTCCACCGGGTTGTCCACATTGATTGCTACAACTTCAAGCCCCTGGTCCTTGTATTTGTTATACATGTCGTTATACAAAGGCAAAGAGGTCAGGCATGGCGCGCACCATGAGGCCCAGAAATCGACATAGACTGTTTTGCCCGCAAGCCCCTCCAAAGTGACATCGGGTCTGTCGCTGTAGATGGATGGCAGGGCGAAGTCTGGTGCGGTATCTCCTTCCTCAATGGCGCTGACGACGTGAGCTGCCAGGCTCAAAGCAATGCAAAGGGCCGCTTTCAGGGTTTGTTTGATCATGGTCGGTTCCTCAATTGAAAATTTTTAGCCTGGCAGTCCGGAGCAGATATCCGCGTCGGGCAGCAATTCCTGCTTAATGGCCTGCGCACTGGAATTTCGGCTGCGCTGGCCTTTTGGCGCAAACTGCAGGCTGTTCTGACTCGCACAGTGAATATCGATACAGAGTATGTCAATTGTATGTTGTTTTTGCTCCAGCACTCAAAGACTCAATATCAGACCTGATACATCATCGTCTTATTGTGCTCAGTTCCTTACAACGTATAAGTTTTTAATCCGTCTACAAAGTCAGCACGGCTCAGGCTGGCGCCGGTAGCGCGTCATGTAGATTACGCAGTACCTCGCGCCAGCGTTTTTTCTGCACTTTGACTGAGTACTTTAACTCCTTGTAGCTATCACGCAACTGCAAATGCTCCCAATGCGTCAGGGCATCCTGGATGCGCTTTTCTTTGGCTTCCTGCCAGGTCTGGCGCATCTCGTTCCACTGATTCAGCAGTAGCTGGAGCTGTTCGTATTCCTGCTCCAGCTTTAGACGCCAGTTCTCTGGTATATCGCGCATGGCGAACTTTTCTTGTGCTTTTTGATACTGCATCTGCAGCCGAGCCGTTTCGATTCGAGCGGGACTGGTGCGTTTTAGGTCTCGGGTGAGGCCGATCCACGAGAGAGTGCGGATCAACCACTTGGTCGGATCAAAATGCCACCATTTGACACCGTTCCGGTAGTCCCATTGAAACGTGTGGTGAAAATTATGGTAACCCTCTCCATAAGTGATCAGGGCGAGAAAAGTGTTGTCTCTCGCTGAGTGGGAATCACTGAAGGTTTGTCCACCCCACATGTGGGCGATGGAATTAATGAGGTAAGTAACATGTTGGCTCAGGACCAGGCGCAGAAGTCCACCCAGCAGCAGGCAGGCAATGATGTCGCCGTGGAGGTAGCCCAACAATGCTGGCACGCCGATGTTGGTTAGCAATACGAGGCTTAAATAGTGTTTGTGCTGCCAAACTGCGATGGGATCCCGCTGAATATCCTTGATGTTGGAAAAGTCCTCTTTGCTACTTTCATGATTCCGCAGAATCCACCCAATGTGAGAGAACCAGAAACCCCTGCCAGCGGAGTATGGGTCGCGCTGATTGTCGTCGACGAAACGGTGATGGCGCCGATGATCAGAGGCCCAGTGCATTACATCATTTTGGAGCGCACAGGCACCGCCCAGCGCGAAAATGAAGCGCACAATCGGATGGGCCTTGTAGGCTTTGTGTGACCACATGCGGTGGTAGCCGGCAGTAATGGAAAGGCCGCAAAACAGCATCAGTAAGAGGAACGCCAGCCATTCATACAAGTCGTAACCATAGAAATAGCCATACAGAGGTACCAGGGTGACAGCAAACGCAGGGGTGAGACTGAACAGCAGCATGTTGGTCCAGTTGATTGGTGCTTTATCCATGATGATCTAAATTTCCGCCCTTGGTGACATAGGTTCAATAGTCAACACAACAATTGACACCGCTAGTGTATCCGATTTTCCTTAAAGAACCAGTAGTGTAATCTAGCCACAATGATCTGCTAGAGTGCTGCTATAGACACACCTTAGTAGTGCCAAGAGGCCAGCCGTTGGAGGGTTTTCACTGTTGGAAGCACTTGAAACCAGAATTGAAGAGTTGGAGAGCCAGTTGGCATTTCAGGAAGATGCCCTTGAGCAATTTAATGCCATAGTCACCAGGCAGCAGGGTCAAATCGATGACTTGACCGGACAGGTCAAGTATCTGCGAGATCAGCTGCTAGAGGCCGCCAGCGGCTTGCAGGACGTGCAGTCAGATCCTGCCCACGAGAAGCCGCCACATTACTAAGCATCATTTGCATCGTGCCTTTAAATTCCCGTGGGCCTAAAAACCAATCAATAACTGCACCAGATTCCAGTTCCATTTGATCTTTTTATGGTTCCTAGGCGACACCAGAGCCGATTTTTGAGTTACCTGCACGAGCTTAAGCTTCAATTAAGCTTGTAGCTGCTAACTTTCCTTTCTGTAATGTGGTGATCCATTCCGCCGGCCTTTGGGGCTGAATCTGGTCGCCTGAGAATATCCGCAAGGCAAGCAGTGAGGTGAGCGCGAACATGAACATGAACAGGTTGTCAATTCTACTAGCAAGTTGTGCCAGCATCTGGACGATATCAGTGAGTGGGCAAACTACCTATGAATATGCTGATGTAATCGAGACGCGACCTGTCTCCCAAATAGTAGAGATTTCCGAGCCTATGGAACAGTGCTGGGAGGAGGAAGTTGTCATCGATCGTTACCCCTCACGCAGTGGTTTCCGAACACCGGTTTTGGTGAGTACCATCATCGGTGGTGCACTCGGCAATGCGGTAGGCAACGGCAAGAGCAACAAGCGGATTAGCGCTGTAGTAGGTGCTATGTTGGGCCACTCAATCGGACGTGATATAGTCACAGACCGTAACCGTAGCAGAAATGCTGTGCGCGACTACGAAACCGTACAGCGCTGCGAGACAGCATATGAACAATTTGAAGAAGAGCGTCTGGTCGGTTATCAGGTGACATACCTCTATAATGGTGAAGAATACTCTGTGCGAACCGATTCCGATCCCGGTGATCGAATTCGGCTCAGAGTGAGCATTCAGCCTGTAAATTAAAACAGCAGCCAGTCTGCGATAGATACGAACTGGCACCTTTGGGGTGAGATTTGAAGAAATCTGGAACGATAAGTTTCCTTGTGGGCTTGTTGATGGGTTGGAGCGCGCTCTCCTATGGGCAGATTTTGCCTTTCCAGGTTGAGCTGAATCAATTGGACCGTTCTAATCCACTGCGAGATCTTCGAGTAAATCCTCAGGCCAATGGCATAATCACAGAGCGACAGGCTGTGAATCTGGCCAGGCAACAATTTGCGGGAAATATACTGCGTATCACGTTAATTGGTGAAGGCGCCGGACAGCGTTATCAGATTCGCATGGAAAATGCGGGTAAAGTCTTCACTGTTTTCGTGCACGCCAAGACAGGGGAAGTGACTGGCGGTACCTGATTCCTGGGATTTAATAGCACACAGGAGGTAGTCGGCGATGCGATTATTGGTCGTTGAAGATGAGAATTTACTGCGACAGCAGCTAGAGCAGGGTCTGACAAAGCAAGGTTATGTGGTTGACGTCGCGGAGGATGGTAAAGCGGGTCTGTATTACGCCACCGAGTATAACTATGATGCTGCGATCGTTGACCTCGGTTTGCCTGAAATAGATGGTATCTCTCTGATCCAGCAGGTTCGTGCTGCTGACAAGAGTTTTCCAATCCTGATTCTAACAGCGCGCGGCGACTGGCAAGACAAGGTTGCCGGGCTCGATTCTGGTGCTGACGATTACGTGGTAAAACCATTCCGGCTAGAAGAGATTCAGGCACGTCTTAACGCGCTGCTGCGCCGTGCCGCCGGATTCGCTAAGCCCAAGTTGGAGTTTGGCTCCCTTAGCCTCGACATCACCGCAAAGCGGCTGACCGTTAATGAAGAAGGCGTTGATCTCACGGCCTATGAGTACAAAATGCTTGAGTATCTTATGCTCCATCCAGGCCAGGTAATTTCGAAAACTGAATTGACTGAGCATCTATACGCGCAGGACTATGAGCGGGATAGTAATGTGCTGGAAGTCTTTGTACGACGACTGCGGCAAAAGCTGGACCCGGAGCAGATGCTGAAACCTATTGAGACTGTCAGGGGTCAGGGTTATCGCTTTAGCCTGGCGGAATCCTGATAATCCTGCGCAGGCCGTTTTCATGAGTTCCACCGCCAGGGTTTCCGGCTACTCTTTGCAATCTCGCCTGATTCTGGTATTCGGCATTCTTCTTTTCCTGTTCCTGGGTATTACCGGTGTGGTTTTAGAGCGGGCATTTCGCTCAAGTGTCGAAGCCGGAGCAGCGGAACGATTGCAGGTACAGATCTATCTGCTGTTGTCTGCAGTGGATCAGCGTGATGGAGAGTTTTACTTTCTCGAAACGCTGCAGGAACCTCGCTTCAATCAATTGGATTCCGGCCTCTACGGGTACATCAGCAGCTCCAGTGCAGGGGAACTTTGGCGCAGTGATTCAGCCCGGGCATTTAGCCCGCCAGACACCGATTTTCTGCGAGAAAACGTTGGGGTCGGTCTGTCTAGTTTTGGGCGCATAGACGCCAACTCCGTGATCTATTTTCGCCAGAGTTATGGCATTCTCTGGGAGGATGGAATCAGTGAATATAATTTCACTGTACTGGAAGATGCGGAGCCTTATTATTCTGAGATTAGCAATTTCCAACGTGACCTCTGGTCCTGGCTAGGCGGCGCGGCTCTTCTACTGCTGATCATCCAGACTGTATTGT
>MDTC01267300.1_pt1 | contig 16595 bp, 14 predicted proteins | sample 811181 | NCBI WGS metagenome assembly MDTC01 (sample SAMN05326644, study PRJNA326480) | marine metagenome | isolation source: seawater | place: Pacific Ocean: North | collected 2011 | reverse complement strand
TTGAAGGCCAAACTGCAAAAGCAACGCTACCACATTGTTGGAGAACATGGTGGCGTGAAGACATGCCATTGGACAAAAGAATCACTTCTCCGTGATCGTGCCTGTTACAAAGGGACCTTCTATGGAGTGAAAAGCCATACATGCATGCAGATGTCTCCTGTTGTGGATCAGTGTAATCTTGCTTGCACATACTGCTGGCGTGAACCACATATGGATACCCTTGAGTTAACTGATCAAGCTCCTTTGGAACTCCTCTACGAGAGTGTCCGAGCACAGCGACGATTGCTCTCTGGGTTTGGCGGAAATGACAAGGTTACTCCTGAAAAATTCAAGGAAGCACAGAATCCAAAGCATGTGGCGATTTCACTCAATGGTGAACCAACTCTCTACACTAAACTCGGTGAATACATGGAACTGTGCCATAAGCATGGAATGACAACAATGCTCGTCACCAATGGAACGCTTCCAAAGGTCTTAGAGAAATTGGATACGCTTCCAACTCAACTCTATGTGTCTGTTGATGCTCCAAACAAGCAAGTTTTCGATGAGGTTTGTCGACCAAAATGGGGTAATGGTGCATGGGATCAATTTGAGAAGACTATCGATTTGCTTCCAAGCCTCGATACTCGAATCGTATGTCGGCATACCATGATGAAGGGAATCAATATGTCTTCTGAACACATCAAGCAATTTGCAGATCTGGATAATCGTGCAGACCCAGATTGGATAGAGGCAAAGGGCTACGTCTATGTCGGCCATAGCAGAGAGAACCTTTCTATGGAGAACATGCCAAGTCACGAAGATATTCTCAACTTTTCAAATGAACTTGCACCACAGGTTGATCGTCGAGTTCTATCAGAAAGTCGTCCGAGTCGTGTGGCTCTTATCGGCCGAGAGATTGTTCCAATCCCGCTTCCTGATCCTGAGATGTTTTTCCCTGAAGATTTGGGAATTGCACCACCAACAAAAAAACTCCCATTAATTCAAGTCTAAGTTTTGTCTGAATCCTTTATAATACCTCAAGGATAATCAGACCATGAACGAAGGTCAGTATAGAAACCCGAAGATATTGCTCGTAGGTGTTGGCGGAATTGGTGGCATGACCATTGAACTTCTCGCTCCAGCACTTGAACGAATTCAGAGAACATGCACAATTACTCTCATGGACGGAGATATTGTCGAGGCCACAAATCTTGGTCATCAACGGTTTACAAAGTCCGATATTGGCAAGCCAAAAACAGAAGTGCTTGCTCAACGATTTACCGATTTTAAACATGTTACATGCCATTCTGTTTCTGAGAATCTGAGAACTGCAGAGCAACTTGAGGGGTATGATTTCATCCTCATCGGCGTTGATCGTCCTCTCCCTAGGCGATTAGTTCACACTTCAGACATCCCATGGATTGACATGAGGTCTACAGGAGATGGTCATGTTTACTTCACAAGTGAATCAAATACTGAATTGGTAACGATGATGACACCAGACCATGAGCCTGCGAGTTGCCAAATCAAGGGAGCTCTTGAGGCTGGTAACATTCAATTTGGTTACGTTAACGCTGCTGCCGCTGGTGCTACATGGCTTATTGGGCAATTACGAAATCAACCTGTTTTGAAAGAACGAATGGGCAGCATCATGTTTGGAGAGCTCAAATTCCCGGAGGTGATTGCTTGATTCCAGTCACAAACCTTGAGGAAATGGGATTGACATTTGAGCATTGGATGGCTGCTTGTCTCCAAGCCGAAGCGAAGGCTGTAGATACCGAGGAACTGCTTCTTGTCCAGAGGCGAGCTGCTGAGCATGGACGATGGGATTTGGTGTACAACCTTTCACTAATTGCAGGACTCGAAACTTCAGTACTCATCGATGCGAGTGGTGCGGTTCAGATTGATTGGGGAACACCTGGAAGAGTCCCATTACGTCCGCCTGTTGGAATGATGGCTCCCTTCCGTTTGTGGGTTCACACACATCCCGGATTCCATGCATATTGGAGTTCAACCGATAGAAACAGTCTCGCAGTCGCTCAAGGCATCCTTGAACGAGCTCTTGTTCTCGGTGCTCCAGGAGTCAAAGAAAGTCGAAATGTAATGGAAGAGGATTCGGTGAAACGGATTGGCGTTGTTGGTCCACTTTCTTCATGGACTGAACAAGATATTGTGACTTGGGATCACTGGTTTGAAGAAGATAATAAAATAAAAATCGAGGTGATTGCTTGAGTTCGAACGTACGCCCACCGAAGGATGATGACGAGAAAATAAGGGCTCAGATTGCTATTCTTCAAGGAAAAGCAAAACCCCTGAAAGACGTCATTGCTGATTTGCTTGGCGATGAGCCAGAGCAAGCTCTTGTTGATGCTGTTGAAAATAATCTTCTCCTCGCTCAAGAGCAAGGTGAATCCATTGATTTATCTGCGATTCTCAAATCAATCCAATCGATGAGTGACAAATGGGCTTAGGCATTCTTGTATGTTGCTCTTCGTCCTTCGATAAGAGCACTCAATCCTTCCAATGCATCTTCTGTTGTGAAGATTTCATTCAATCCTTCAAGTTCCATTTTAAGTCCCTTTGAAAGTGTTGTTGATCCAGTTGCATCAATGCGGGCACTGGCCATAGCAAGGCCTATTGGAGCAGTAAATTTAAGCGATTTGAGTTGACGTGCAACTGTTTTTTCTTCTGCGTCAAAGCCTTCTGGGCATCCACCTGCAAGGAGTGTCGCCATGTTTTCATCAGCATAGAATTTCTTTGCAAACTGTACAACAGGGCTGTTTTCATTTGAAGGAGTTCCAGGATATTTATCCGCTGGTTTTCCAGTTGAATGGATTCTCTGAATCGTTGTGTTGACATCGTTGACATCAACCAAATGGGTTACAAGTCCAACATCTGTTGCAGTTTGAGCGTTCATGAAGTTGCCTGCAAGAACTGCCCAACGACCAATTTCTCTTCCTGCAATACGAGCAGGACGTTGCGTCCCACCAAGTGCTGGATAAATGCCGATGCTTGTCTCAGGGAATCTAAATTGAGTCCTGCGTGTTCCAATCCGGTAATCGCAAGCGAGTGCGAGTTCAAGGCCACCACCGAGTGCTAGTCCAGTCGTCAAGGCCACCGTTGTTTTGTCCGAATCCTCTAGCGCTGACAACAATGTGTGCCCATTTTCGGTAAAGACTTCAATATCAGGGATTGAATCTGAACGAATTTTATCGACAAAGAATTTGACATCTGCCCCTGCTACGAATGCTTTTCCTGCCCCATCGAGAACAATTGTTGTCACAGCATCATTTGCATTTGCAGCCTGAACTGCTTGTGTCAGTTGGTCAACGACGACTTCATTCAACGCATTCATTGCTTCTGGGCGATTGATGGTAATGGTTGCAATTCCATCTTCTGTGTGAAGATCAACATAGGAAAAGTCCCAGTTGGATGCCTGTTGTTCAAAGAATTCTGGAAGAGTCCATGTCTCCCCTGCAAGTTGTTGATATGCTGAAGCCATTCGGTACGCTTCACTAACTCCGAGGCGATTCATGAGTTCAAATGGACCCTTTGCCCAACGTAGTCCGACTTTTGCCCCTCTGTCAACATCTTCCATTGAACAAATGTCTTCACTGACAATTTGAGCAGCGACGCCAAATACGACGCCAAGGAGCCGCTCAGAGACAGTTGTATACTGTTCTTCATTGTAAGAATCGTCTTCTTCAATTGGCCACATTGCATTGTTTCCAACTAAATCTCTCAGATTTTGAGCGCCGACATATCGAGGAGTGTTCAATTGCTCTGCCAAATAATCTGTTGAATGAAGCGCAATTGGGGGGCCTGTCAAATTCATTAATCCAAAGGGACCTAATCCGATTCGGAATGCCTTACGGGAAATGGCATCGATTTGGGCAGCGTTGGCAATTCCCTCTTCAAGAAGAAGGCAAGCTTCATTGAGCCATGGAACGAAGAAACGATTCACGACAAATCCAGGTCGATCTTTACACACGATGACCACTTTTCCTAGTGTTCTGCAATATTGTACAGTACGATCAAGGGTTTCCTTAGAAGTCGTTTCAGCTGGAATAACTTCGATAAGTCTGTTCTTTGCAGGATGGTAAAAGAAATGAAGACCGACGAAACGATCGGGTCGTCCGGTCGCCTCAGCAAGAGCGTTAACTGACAAAGAAGAGGTGTTGGATGCAAGAATAGTCTCTTCTCCACATACTTCATCAAGTGTCCTAAAGACTGATGTTTTGATGTCGAAATCTTCGAAGACAGCTTCGATGACGAGATCGGTATCTACTGCGGTATTTTCAACGCCAATGACGCCTGTAATACGATTCAATGTTGAATCGACTTCTGCTTGTGAAAAGATACGACGTTCGATGGCTTCTGAAAGAAAGTTCTTGATAATTGAACGGCCACGAGCAACGTATTGTTCCTCTCTGTCAACCATTTGAACATTGAATGCTTCTTGAGCGCTTTTCTGGGCAATTCCAGACCCCATGTTCCCCGCACCGACGATTGCAACATTCTCTACAGCCTTCATGAAGAGGACGAACAGCAAACCGTTCATGAATCATGCGCTTCCACGTTTTGTTGCTAAGTGTTGAAAAGAAATCAAGTATACCTAGTGTTTCAGATGAATTATGCCCGAACCACCAATGATTTTACCGCCTAACGAACTAAGAACAATCAGCGATAAAATCAGTGAGACAATCCAAACTGGTGGCCAGATTCGCGCATTGCTTTCAGATCATTCCACTCAAGGTCCATTTGACATCGCTTGGGAAGTTGATGCTGCCGTTGAAGCATTGGATGTCTTTGGTTCACGTTGGACGATTGAGATTCTATCAACGCTTTACATCGCAGGAGATCGACGATTTAATGAGATGAAACATCTGCTCAAAGGGATCTCTTCCCGAACTCTCTCTGACAAATTACGTTACCTTGTCGAAGAGGATCTTGTTGTTCGAAGTGTCAGCGAAGGGCCACCAATTCGTGTTACGTACCGCCTTTCAGAGCATGGGAAAACCTGCGGTAGATTACTCTCGCCACTTGTTGCATTTATGAAAATCCACAAAGGTTCAATCATCGGTGCTTAGAATCAACAAGACGATGGTTTAAGATACCAAAAAGCAAACCGAAATCTATGGCACTCCTTACACAATGGGTTCGACAGAGGCCATGGCTGGCAGCAGGAATTGCAGGTGCTGCTGGCGGAGTTGCTGGAATTGCACATGGAGTCCTTGCGGCTGCATCAGCGGCTTCAGCGTTCGCCTTTGGCGGAGTTGCTTCGAAGCGACAGCACGTCGAACATCCATTCAGAACACGTGTCCTGCGTACACTTGAACGACACCCAGGTCTATGCTATCGTGAGCTTCAACATGAACTCAGTGCTGCGAATGGCACTCTACGACACCATCTAGATGTTTTGCAAAACGACTGCAGCATTACAGTCATGCCGGTCAATGGAAGGACCTGTTACTTTGCCGGAGGTCCAGCGCAAGTTGAACTCTTACAAACGATGACTGTAAGCCAAGAGATGGTGGCTTCAAGCCTCCCAATCGGCCTTTCCACAGTTCAACGCCAAATTGTTGATGAGATTCTTGAAGAGGGAGTCCCAAGGACGCAAGCAGAATTGGCACGCCGAATTGGACGTTCCAGAGCAAGCGTTCATTCTGCAGTAAAGGTGCTCCGCCGCAGAGGTATTCTTCGACAGGATCGTCTCGAGATAGCACCTCACATTGAGCCTGAAACCTTCCAACGCCCAGAGCGATTACGATATCATTGGGAAGATGGGCGACGACGTTGAGTTCAATAACCGCTTTCTAGAAAGCAATTGATACACAGTCTTCAAAGACCATCGGTGAATGTGGTAGTCTATGCTCAATGTTCGGCTGGACGAGATACCAATGCCGACGAGTGACCGGTCGATTGACAGATTAGTCGGTTGGTTTGTTGAGTCCTTTTGTTTTGTTCGTAGAAAAGGAGAAGCAACCGCAGATTATGGTTCTGCATCTCCAATACATCGCCTCCTCCGCGATCATATTCTCCCAAACCCAAGACAATCATGGGATGCCCAAATGCTTGCAGATGAACTAGCAATGACACCTGCGGCCTTGAATCATCATCTTACTCGATTGATTGACTCTGGTTTGCTTACTTTTGCAAATGAAGGAAAGGGGTGGAGACGTTACATGCTTCGGGGTGGAGGTTTGAGGCAGGCCTTGGAACTCTGTTCTGCTCAATATCGATTAATGATTGAACATAAGATGAATCGAATCGATTCATTTTGGAACAGGACTGGAGAACGTTTGCCTAACGAATTACCTGAACAGTCAGTTCTTCCTCTCACGCTCACAATCGCTGATTACAGACCGCCTAATGAAGAGGCTGGAGCAAGTGTTCTTACTCAATGGATGGCCGATTTAGGAATGTTAGGAGAACGCCCCGGCGATGAGTTAAGGGAAGGCTCAATTTCTGAACAACTGTTCAAAATGCTCCTTGGGTCTAATATTCCGATTTCATTGGATGATGCAGATGAGGCAATTCCTGGACAAAAAGCACGCTTAGGACGGATGTTTGAACGGTTCAGAACATGTGGGCTTGTCGAACGAATTCCAAGGACTGATCGACTTCCATTGGCATTGTGGTCTGCTATGATAACTCAACACCAGCGTCGCGGAGAAGACTGGATGTTGAAGAAAGGAGGGTTCATGCGATTGATTCCTGAAGGACAACATGCATCGTTGCTCAAGCCATTAGAAAAGGGGAAACTGACAATTGAACTTGTTGAAACTGCAATGAACGACATATCCTCAACTGATCAAATGCTTCTTCTTAACCTCCTTGGTGGGCGACTGCCACTTGGCTACAGAATGATTGGAGAGTTACCCGAAGTTGCAAAACAAAATGTCATTGCTCGATTGGATCGAGTTCTTCGAAGAATCCGACGAGTTGGTGACATGATCGAAGAAGTGTTGACAACGGGCGATGAATGATGAGTGCGATTGGATTCGATACGTTCGAACCTTGGTCGGGTGAAGAAAGACCGCTCTATCTCGCTCCCATGGCGGGAGTCTCAGATCTTCCTTACCGCCTCTTGGCCAAAGAATGTGGTGCTGATATCACAATTACTGAATTTACTAACAGTACTGCATTAAGCCGAGAAGCAACAACTTCTTGGCGGAAAATGGAATCTGATCCAAGGGAAACACCATTTATTCCTCAAATATTTGGGGGTAAAATGGATGATATGGTGACTGCAGCATCAATGCTTCAAGAGAGTGCAGATGTTATTGATCTTAACTTCGGCTGTCCTGCTCCAAAGGTGACCAACATCTGTGCTGGTGCTGCATTGATGGGTGAGCCTGAGAAATTGGTTTCGATGGTTGAACACATCGCAGATGCTATCGACATACCGGTCACAGCAAAAATGCGTCTTGGAACCGGTCAAGGTCCAAACAATGCTGTTGATATTTGCCAATCTCTCGAAAAAGTCGGTGCTCAGCGATTATGCATTCATGGACGAACCCTTCGACAACGTTATTCCGGTATTGCAGATTGGGAAACGATTCAAATTGCTGTTGATGCAGTTGACATTCCTGTAGTCGCCAATGGAGACATAACAGATGCTGAAAGTGCACGACAGTGCCTAGAATTGACAAATGCATCTGGACTCATGGTTGGGAGAGCTGCAATAGGACGACCTGATGTTTTTGGGCAGATCAAAGTCGGATTAGGTTGGATGGATGAGTCTGAATTACCATGGGTTAAGTTGCATGACAATTCCTGGGATTCGATGAGTGAAACATCAAAGGCATTTGCAAGTCGTAGATGGTGCTGGGATCGATATGTCCAACTTTGTCGAGAAACAACTGGTCTTGCTAAACAATCCATGCAGCGACACGCTATAGCCTTCTCAAAAGGATTACCCGGTGCGAGGTCTGTTCGAACACTCATGCACGAACTTTCTGATGTTGACGAATCGGCTCAAGCGATTTCTAGTTTTTTACAACCAAAGACTGAATCAGAAAGTTGACTTCCATTCTTCGATGTCATTTGCTTCTGCCCATGCCTCATCAGTGGTTTCACCACGAAGTTTGAGAACTTCTCTTGAAAGGAGCCAATAAATGAGTGCAAGCGAGTGACGGCTCTTGTTGTTTGCAGGAAGTGCAACGTCAACATTTCGCAACTTATTGTTTGCATCGACAAGTCCAACGATTGGTAGGCCTGAGTTGACTGCTTCACGAAGTGATTGTTGATCGGAGGCTGGATCTGTTACGAACAAGACATTCGGCTCCTTGTAGGAGCGGAGAGCGGGATTTGTGAGGCTTCCTGGAATGAAACGACCAACAGCAGAGAGCGCTCCGATTGCTTCAGCGAACATACGAGCAGGTCTCTGTCCGTATTGTCGAGCTGAAACGACCATGATTCGAGAGGCATCATATTGGTTTAGGAATGAGGCGATGATGCGAATGCGGGTGTCAGTAGCGTTCACATTTAAGAGGTAAAGACCGTCAGAATTGACTGAATCAATGAAGCGTCCCATGTCCGCACTCTTCTGTTTTGTACCGATGTTAACACCAGACTCTTCGTATAGTTCTAGTGGAATCAAAAGACCTGTTTCTTCCGACATGTTGTTGCCTCAGCAGGCAACCGACCTAAAGCCTCTTCTTAACCGCTTCGCAGCATCTCCCCAACAGAAAAGATGGGATTGTTTGCGAAGATATCAAAATAGATGAGGCATAAATCAAAAACATGGGGGTCACATTTGCAGATGCAAGCGAAGGCCCGGATGGGTTTTACCTCGATTCTAACGGGAAGCCATTGCCTGTTAGTGCGAGCGAACTTGAGCGTTACACATATTGTCCAGTTTCCTGGCACTTAGCAAAGGAAGGTGCTGCCGGGATAGGCGATGCCATAACCAGCGGAATCGAAAAGCATAAACAAATTCATGACGGAATGAATGAGTTTCAATCATCGCTGATCAAATTACGGCGAGAACTTCTCATTTGGACATGGTGGTTCGGAATCATAATTGCGTTTGCAATTGATGCAGCCGCATTTCTCTACATCGATGATTTAATGAATTCACCGCTCGAAATGGCTAAGATCCTATCGATGTGGTCTGTTTCTTGCTTAGCCGCTGCAATCCTTTCAATCGCTTTACCATGGAGGAATTGGCTCAATATGGAGCCTACTGTTCCAGAGATTGAGGCGCTATCTAAGAATTTTGAAGCCACTGGACTTGAACCGACTTGGAATCCAATCGGGTTCCTAGGGGGGTGGTTTTCAGGAGGTAAAACGGAGGCTGGACTTTTGTTGGCTACGATTGTTATTGGACTGCATGCAATTGCCCTAGCAGCTGCAGATAATCGAAGCCAAGCAGGTTTCATACTGATTGTCACTGCATTTATTTGGACATTCCTTGCCACTTGGCAGTTGCAGAAATCTCTCTTTGCAGAAAATGAGATGATAGAGAAGAGAAGGCTTGCTGGCTTAGACGAAGGCACAGAACTCGTGTATTCAGATGATGACACGTCGACTGATTTGCTGCGAGATGAGAAAACTGGATTAAGAGGAAGGCCTGATCAAATTGTCATCATTGATGGTGAATTCATTCCAGTCGAACAGAAAACTGGAAGAGTACCAAAGAAACCTCACCAATCCCATCGATTACAACTTTTGGCCTACATTTCTCTTGTTGAAACGAATACAAAGAAATCACCTCCCTACGGCGTTCTAAAATATGGAGAAGAAGATGCTCATCAAGTCTTCTGGGATGAGCATGCAAAGGGATTGCTGTTCACCAGCATCAAAGAGATTCAAAAACTTATGATCGAAGGTGGTGCTAAGCGAAATCACCAGCGGGAAGGGAAGTGTAAAAACTGCAGCAGAAGGCATGCTTGTGACCAATCACTGTTCATAGAGTAATGCATTCGCTGTAATCTGGTGGGTATTCAAGACACGTTCTGGTAACCGTGATTACAACTTTGAAAGTATCTTGTTCAAAACCGGCTATACCCGCTCCAAGTGCTCTAATCACTACATTCCAATCTCCGGATAAGAACTTACCATTCTCTTGTGGTTCAATCTTTACCTGAAGACTGGTTCCGGACTCCGTTCTTTCATTTGACCACACGTCGGCACCATTGGAATCATAGATGGTGACATTGACATATCGTGAATCCCATTCATCGGGAATTGCGTCACCGCCGATAAAGGAGGTTACGAAATAAACAGATATTTCTGTTACGGAGGAGTCAATCGGAAAATCTTCGTCCCATTCTTCCTGTTGAAGTTGAGAAAATGTGTGCTCAATTGTAAGTGCTGCAAACGTTTGATCTTCGTTCGGTTCTTCACGTAGAGATTCCATGTACTCCCTTCCTTGAAGGAGACCTAAGCATCCAGATGACGAAACAAGCAGCATCGTCAATGCGACGAAAACGGCGAGAGGGCGATGCTGCATAGTTCACCCCAACATACACAACAATATCAAAAGCGCGCCGAAAAGGGAAGCGTTCAAACGTGAGATTCTCATCACAGACTTTGCCTGAATGAAGTGAAGTTGGACCGAGCGAAAGCGATGACGAACCCTATGAGTGCTGACAGGCGTTATTTTCAACCAGTCTTGTTCATTCGAACTTTGCGCCACAGGTTGGGCATTCGTTTGCATCAGCTGCAATGACTGCACCGCAGGCGCCACAATCGGCGGTTTCCTTAGCAGGTTCAGCCTTGCGACGAGCCCGTCGTCGAGGTTTTGCAGCTTCCTTAGGTTTCTCGGAATCTAATGAAATTGGTTCTGAATCATCTTCAACAGAGAAATTGTGAGAAGCCTCAGTGATCTCATTTCCAGCAAGTGAACTGTCCGTCAAGCCCATGCCAACAACAACTTTGTCGCCTGGCAAGACGCCTTCTTCGCCAGTAATTTCAAACAGGTCTTCTCTGATTTCAGCATCGCTCGCTGAAAGCGTGTTCCAAGCATCTCCATCTTTATCAGTTCCGTCATCCTTGAGGGCCTTCATGGATTCCTTCGTTGGTAAGAATGCATCTAAATCATGGCCTTCGAATGTTTCCTCTGCCGTCTTTAGGGTGGTAACAACTTGATTTTCCATATCTTCGATTTCCTCGTCGGTCATGTCTTCCATTGAGATTTCATCTGCATATCTTCGATCATATGCAGCCGTAACTTCTTCCTCAGCAGCAACAACATTCTCATCCCATTCATCTTCAAGATTGTCTTCATCATAACCAAACTCTTTGACTGCAGAAGCGAAATCTTCGGTTCCGCTTACGATTTCATTTTCGTTATCTTCAGGAATTGGAACAAGCTCCTTTTCTTGAGGTACGTCTCGAGTACGACGCTCTCGACGCTCGAAATATGAACTCACATCTTGCTCTGTCCCACAGTATGGGCAATTCTCCATGAGATCGGGTACAGACTCACCACATGCAGAACATTCGTGGAATTGTGAACGGGCTTTTCGTAGATTATACGAACAATGCGGACAACGATTTTCATCGCCTTCAAGCTCACCATCACAGGCAGGACAGTAATTGAAAATATCTCGTTCAACTTCATCTTCGCTATCTCTTGTAAGCAAAATCGCTCCCACGAGGAAGCCAATAAGTGCAAGTGCTCCAATGAACATCAGAACTGCTGTACCAGTCCCGCTATTCTCTTCATTTGCGCTGCCTCCACCATCAACAAATGCTGTTGAGTAGGAACGCTCAAATGTCGTTGTCATTGTAGAAGAAGGAGAATGAACGAGTTGCACGTTTGTTAGTTTACCTGAGGCTTTGAATGTACATGATACATCTTCTCTATCTCCTGGATTTTCAATAACAATCTCTGAGACTGACCAAGTGGATTGACTGTTCTTACAGGTAATAGAGACGTTACCGGTTCCACGCGTTGACTTCAATGAAAGGCTAAGTGTATATTCTTCACCAGAATCGAGTGGGAAACTGGCTTGCTCACCGTCTTTATCCAACAAAACAAGTGTGTCTTGATCCCATTCGAGTTGCAAATTGGCCTCGACAAGGACAGATCCTGATGCACGGCTGTTGACGGGATCTCGATCATATGAACCGAGGGAAGATTGCCACTGAACATCAAGTTCAGCAGTATGGGCTCCAAGAGAGGTTAGCAGAGATACTGTGTAGGTGTAACTCTTGCCTGATTGAAGAGTGATAAGACCAGATTGGAACTCTTGACCTTCCCATGAATAGAGGAAGTTGCCGTTCACTGATATATCGCCAGTATTGGTTGCAGTCATCGACCAATCAATCGGGAAACCGGCTGAGACAGTGGTCAAATTGGGTAAAGCAAGCGGATCGACATATACATCTGGTATCTCGGGAAGAGTGAAGGTCGTAACATGATCGTCATTATCTGTGCTCTCTTGTTCAAACCCACCTGTCTGGAAAGGATCAATACGAGCAACAAGCGCATATTGGCCATTGCTCAAACCAGCAATGTTGGCGCTTTCGATTGAAGTAGTCCATGCGTGCTGGGAATAGCCTGTTCCAAAAACACTGACTGAAAACGGTTGGAGGGAACGCACAATAGATGCTCCTTCTCGCAATTCAAGAACCATCGGAACATCAAGAGTCCCCTCTCCCGATTCTCTTGCAATCGTACCTGAGATTGCCCATGGACCGGTCAAAGAGCCGTCTGTCGGCGTGACGAGTATCTCACCAACGTGTGACAAATCCATTCTTGCTTCAATGACAAACGGAACTGTTTCGTCTTTCCCTTGTTCAGTTGATTCCAAAATCTCGTCTCGAGCATCCGGAGTCAGAATAAGATTGTAAGAGCCAGTGGCAGGTGCTGTAAATGTCGTGTTGACCCAAGCAGACTCGCTAGCATCAATCGCTGGAGTTTGAAGTTCCACATCCTCAATAGAACCCGGATAATTGATGCCTAAATACGATGCTTGTGCATCGACTGAACCTATGTTCGTTATCTTCGTACTCAGCGAAATAGTATCGCCTGAATGAAGATCTGTACTTGGGCTTAGAATTGTCTCAGTAACTCTCAGATTTGGCAGCCCTTGGACGGTGAATGAATGATAAAACTCAACTTCAGTTTGTCCATTGTATGAGTACGTCACCCACAGTTTGTTTTCACCTTCAACGAGATTATCCCATTGGGCAGTTACGGTTTTGAAATTGTTTGCATCAATGTTGACAGTATTTGTTTCTATACGGTTATTCGTAGATATTCCGTTTTTGTAGAATGAATATTCTACATTGAAAGCTGTTTCTGAATTCGTGTTTGAAAGGGTCAATGAACCTGTAATTGAACCACCAGCAGTAGGGCTTGCAGGCATAATGCTGAGGGTGGAATCAGACGCTTCAATACCGCCGCTATTGTATGAACTCGCCGATGCTGGAGCCAATGATGTCATCATCAGCAATACGCAGAAGACTACATACGCCCTTCTTGCCATGCTTTTCCCACGACATGCAAAGCACTTGAACCCATCTCATCATTACACGGAAAGTTGGCAAAAAACCTCCTGCAAGAAGGGGAGATTTGAAGGGAGGGCGCATCTGTAGGAAAAGCATGGGAGGCAGAGCCGTTGCAGTTAGCCTCATTTCCCTGCTGCTCATTTCCATATTTCCACTCGATTTCGATAACCAAGTGGTTCTTGAAGATGAGGCATTCGTACACTCGTCTTCTGCTGCAAGCATCACATTCTCGAATGGACCGATTCAATCCGAATCAGTGACGGGCCTCAAAACGGTTACATTCAGTATTTCTGGTACGGGTACCATCGATTCAATATTAGTCGAGATTGCATTGCAAGGGGGGACTTATTCCACACTTACCAATCTAACAGGTACGCCTTGGCTATTTAATTTCGATTCCACCTCTGTCGCAAATGGCACCTACACATTGCGTGCTAGTGGCTGGGACACCGATGTAAGCGAATTTACTGTCACTACGACTGGAGAATTCACAATCGACAATCACGTCCCTGACATTACCGCATTTACAGTACTCTCACCCGATATTGGTACTGGGTCAAGCAGTACAGACAGGGCATGGTTTAATGTCGCTGAATCAGGCACTCTTGAATTCAGATACGGTGTTTCTGATGATGATTTCGACCGAGCAACTTTACAAAATGTTCCGGGACCTGGATCGCCTTCCACCGACGGACCTTCGAGTCTTGCCTATGGCTGGGATTGGACGAGTGGAAGCTTCTCTGAAGGGACATGGAATCCTCGCATCACTGTATACGATGACTCTGGGTTGAGCAACACCTCGACCCTCTTCATTGGGATTGACCGAACTGGACCAACGATGTCATCCATTACAGTTGGAAGCGGTTCGACATGGCAATCATCAACCAATGTGGAACTTTCAGGTATTTTGGATGGCGCGAACGACGGAACGGGTTCTGGCGTTGAAATTGTTGAACTGAAAATCGATGCCGGGGCATGGGCAACCATTACCGCAAATACACATTCGATAACGCTTGAAGAAGGAAATCATACTCTCGAATTACGAGCAACTGACAGAGTCGGGAACGTTGGAAACACAATCACTGCGACTGTACGTATTGATACAACCATCCCTGAAATGGTGGGTTGGACTGTTGATCCACTAACAACGGATCTTGTTGGTCAAGCCAACATTTCCTTCTCTTCGTATGATTTGCTCTCAGGTATCGATGAAAGTGAGATTTCGTTGCAATACGGCTTTGATTTGAACGGTGTTGGTTTGACCCCAGACCTTTCAGGCCAATGGCTTGAAATTCCCGGCTCGGGACTTGATCGAGATTTAGCACTAGCAAATTGGGCTACAAAATCCCGCCAATATCTTATGCTAAGAGCAACGATTGTTGACGAAGCAGGAAACAGCGAAACTACAGAACCAAGAGCGTTCCAAGTCATGCCTGGACTAGACCTCTACTGGAATCTGACTGAAACAGATGTTGACAGACTCGTTGTACGCCCCGGAGAGACATTTGGAAACATCACAATCTCAGGTGAAATTCGTTCTAACAAGGCGTATCCAGGGCCCGTAGCTGTCATTTTAGAAGCTGCTCCCGCCGATCGCAGTGCCACAACACAATGGACTGTTATGCAATCTCAAACACTTCTTGCTGGTTCCTTAGGCACAGGTGTGGCATATCTTACATGGAACTATACCGTTCCAAATACGGGTCAGTATGACCTGCGTTTGCGTATTGATCCTTCAAATCTTATCGATGAAAATAGTGAGATAAACAACGATCATTACATGGTTGTAACTGGTGCTGACATCTCATCTCCTGGCCTTGTCCCATCATTCGCTCCGACCATGTTTGCACTTCTTTGTGCAGGCTTTATTGTAGCGTGGCTTCAACAGCGGGATTGAAAAACATCGGCTGATGCGTGGTTACTATGCGACAAGGGCTTCCCCGTATTCCAAAGGACAGAATTGCTGTCCTCATCGGTTCAAAAGGTACGACTGCAAAGTCACTACGCAATGCGTCTGGAGCAAAGGAATTCCATATTGACTCCGAGACAGGTGATGTCGAGGTCGTCTGGGGAGAGCCCGGCACCTATGATCCAATTAAGGCACTCAAGTTCCCAGATGTCATCAAAGCAGTTGGTCGAGGTATGGCCCCAAAGGCAGCAATTCGATTGCTGGATGACGAGAATTTTTTCGAAATGGTTGACTTGAAAGATTTTGTTGGGAAGCGTTCACATCAGCAACGAAGGATTCGAGCACGAATCATTGGAAGTCAAGGAAAGGTTCGTCGGTTAATTGAAAACTTGACGGATGTTGAGATTACGATTTACAAATCAACAGTCGTACTGGTTGGAGATGCTGAAGGCATTGGACTCGCTCGACAGGCTGTTGAGATGCTTGCAGGTGGCTCTGAACATGGAACAGTACTCTCCTTCCTTGAGCGACGTAGAAAGCGCATGAAATTCGATAACCGTTCCTTGGACTCTATTGAGGCTAAAGAAACCAAAGAAGAAACCTCTACTGGTTTCGATGGACTTGTCCCTGGATTAGCTGATGTTACTGAGCGAAGAGGACGAAAACTCAAAGCAAGTCAGGTTGATCCTGATGATGATGAAGCCGTTGAAGACATGATGGAAATGGCTGAAGATGAGCACATTGTTTGGGAAGAAGAATGAGTCATTCTTCTTCCGTTCTGTAAACATGTGAAAGATCCATTTCCAGAACATCATACATTGCATCTGCTAGTGTGATGTCAATGCCATTCTTATTTGCCCATTCAACCAATCGAGTCACATCTCGTACAAGGAATTCTTTTGCCTTTGGATGGTGTTGAATAACGCCCTGGCCAACATCAATAACGATTGGTCCACCTTCATGCCACAAGATATTGTATGGCGAAAAATCACCATGAACCAAATCGGCTTTTTGCCAAGAAACTGCCAAGAACTCCAGCATTTCATCAAACACTGGTTGAGGATCTTCGATACGAACATCTCGGAGTTTGGGAGAAGGTTGTATTTCACTGCCAAGATATTCCATAATCAAGATGTTCTTTTGAATGGCAATAGGGCGTGGAACAGGCAATCCCCAACGATGTAAACGAGTCAGGTTTCGATGCTCTTTTCGAACCCAAATATCGACAAGATCTCGA
>MDTC01206180.1_pt1 | contig 16595 bp, 9 predicted proteins | sample 811181 | NCBI WGS metagenome assembly MDTC01 (sample SAMN05326644, study PRJNA326480) | marine metagenome | isolation source: seawater | place: Pacific Ocean: North | collected 2011 | reverse complement strand
TCAAATGAATCTAACATTCTATATTTAATTCTACCATTTAAAAAACCATAAAGATCACCTCTACCATCAAACCTATTTAAATCATTTTTACCTTCTTTAGTTGTAGCGTATAATCTAAACAAAATATCTTGCTCTAATTCTTCTCTTCCATCCCTTGTTATTTTTAAAGAAGGTCTTTTAGCAAAATAATTATTTACTTGAGCTGATATCATTCCTGGTAGTTCTGCGGCTATAACATCTGAATTAGGATTATATTTGCTTTTATCAAAATTACCATCTTCATCTTTAGCTATATTATTTAAAACAGCTTTAGCAGATTCTGCTTTAGATTCCATTTTTTTACCAACAGGTCTTTCTTTATTTTTTCTAAGTAATTTACCCTTAGCTCCTTTGTCCATCATTTCCTCAATAGCTATACTATCGTATCCTTTTTCTATAGAAGCATTGTAATCTTTTATAAAGTTGTAAACATCTTTTCCACTATCAAAAGTAATATCTCTTAAACCTAATCTTTGCAAGTGCTGTCTAATAATATCACCAAGCTTAGTAAACATGTTTTCTTTATAGTCTAAGGTACCGTCCATTATAGACTCAGACATTATTGTTATAATTTCTTCTCCAAACTCAGAATCACCTTGATATGGTTCCATTCTTCTTATAAACTTTCTATTAAAACCACCTTTGTTTTTACCAATAAAATCTATAACAGCATTACCTAAGGCTTTTTGAGTTTCTGGATTTTCTTGTATTGACTGAAACAATACGGCATGTAAAAATTCATGAGCTGCAGTATTCACCCTACCTCCTTTTCTTAATGAATTTTCTTGATTTATAAATATATCAAAACCACCATACTTGTCAGCTCTAAACGCTCCATATCCTCTAGAATTCATTTGAGAATTATAATCATTGTTTTGAATTTCAGCTTCTAAATTTTTTACAAAACCTTGTATTTGATTAACATGAACGTCTAGCAGTTTACCTTCATCTTCTAAGCCTATAGCTTCTTTATCTGCTTCGTTTAATTTTGTTGGGTCTTTTAATATTTCGTTCCAAGCGTTAATTTGTTCTTGTAGCAAAGCGTTTTCTTCGCTTATTTGCTCGTTAAAAAAAGCTTGTTGCTCTTCTCTAGTTTTAAAAACTTTAACTCTACCTCTAGCGCCGGTGTTTGTAGCTCTAAAATCTTTTATTTTACGTTTGTTAAACTTGTTAACTTTCTTTTGAATTTGAGCAAGTTGTTTTTTAAAACGCTCTAATTTTTCAGCACGCTGCTCTTCGGTTTCATATTGAACTATAATATCATCCTGTTGGTCTAGTAACTCTGATTCTTGAGTTCTTATATCATCAATTAAGGTTTGTTTTTGATCATCACTTAAAGATTCATCAGCATTTATAGCATCTTCCGTTGCTCTTAACTCTATTATCTCGGTATCTAATTTTACTAAATTTTCTTTTTCCTTATTAGACATCATATCGATATTTTCGATATTTTGGGCCATTAAAGTTTCGTTTTGAGCAACTAATTTTAAAACATCATTTTCTAATTTTTCTCTAGTTTTTGGGTCTAAATCTTTTTTTGCTAGAAGTTTTTCTTTTTCAATTCTTTTAGTATTATTTTCTGCTATTTTTTGTTTATAATTTTTACCCGCAAATATAGAAGAAACATCTTGATACAAAGTGGGCATTGACATTGCTCTTTCCATAAACAAACCACTAAGTGCGGCTGCCTTTAAACCTTGACCCATACTAATGTCTTTGCCTAAAACATATTTATCACCAAAATTATTACCAAGCTCAGCAAAAGTTTCACTTACAGATTCTTGATACATGTATGGTAAATTACTTACTGTTCTTTTAGCAACTCTTTTACCTGTTTCATAAACACCCTTTCCAAAAGCATTTTTAACTCTATCATAAGAAAGTTTACTTAAACCAGTTGTTTTTGCTTTAAAAACGCCATAAGTAAAAGATTCTGAAATTACTTCAGATCCAAAGGCAACTCCACTAGCAAGCCATTTTTCTCCTAAAGTATAATTTGTTCTTCCAAACGTTTGTCTATTAGTAAACTCTATGTTGTCGTACTTATTACCAAAAGCACTTGCGCCCATTATATATATAGATGCTCCACCTGTTGCGTACATTAGCCCATACTGTGGGACAAAGTTAGCAACAACGTTCATACCAAAAGACCCAAGATCACTTAAATTTTCTATATCTTCATATTGCGTAGGCGCTTGAACACTAGCATTCATGTCTTCTACAAACTTATTAAATTTGTCTTTACCAACATCTCGCATCGCGTCTTGAACACCATCAATAGTATGTATCATTTTTACAACTTGAGGCATTTTATCTACCTTATTATCATAATATTTAAATAGCAAATCTTCTGGTAGCTCTTTAATAGCGTTTACGGCACCTTCTAAACCGCTAGCCATGTGAAGAGCAGATGTTGCAACCCAAGTAAGAGCAGCTGTAACGTTGTGCCCATTGCGATTCATGGCATTTATATAATTAACTAAATCTGTCCCTTGCTCGTTGTATTCAGTGTCTAGACTTACAGTGTTAAGATATGATTGATATGCTTTTTTTCTATTGTTTACTTCAGCATTGTAATCTTCATATAGTTTTTTATTTTTTTCTTCTTCTATTTTATAACCTTGTATAACTTTGTTTCTTTCGGTATTAAGTCTATTGTATTCGTCAATATCTTTTTGAGAGGAGTTTTGACTAACACTACCTAAGGTTGCTATTTGTTCATCCCATTTCGCCAATGCAGTTTCATAGTTACTATAGTCTATACTTTCTAAAGCTTTAACGTAGTTCTCTATTTTTGCGTCATGTCTAACCACATCGTCTGATAAAAAGTTTTGCCTAGCAAGATTAGCTTTTTGTTTTTCTGTTAAAGACTTTTTATACTCTTTAGCTTTATCAATTTCATTTTCAGCCCACTCTGGTTTCATAACCTGAAGAATACCTTGGTTGTCTTCATAGTATTGAGCTATATTTTTATCCATCAATCCTTGCTCATCATCTGATTGCATAAGTTGAGTTGCAGTTTCATATAACCATTCGTCAGTACGATTTGTTATTGGTTCGTTTTCAGGCCAAAGTTTAGCCGCTTGCTGTAAGTAATTTCCAAGTCTACTGTTTTTTATACTAGCTTCAGTTTCATTTCTTCCTTCTAACAACCTTTGACGAAATTCAGTTTGTTTTTGAGCTTCTTTCTGGGCCTGTTGATTATAACCCTCAGGTAATTCTCCATCAGGACCTAATGGTAGTTGACCGGTATTTGGTATAGCTACTGATGGAGTAGATTTAATTTGATCATTTAGTTCTTTTATTTTTATTTGATTTTCTTTCCACAACTCAACCTCTGAATTTATATTATTTTTTATTTCTTCTTTTTCCTGTATATTAGCTTTAAAATTAGCTACTACTTCTACCACTGGTTTATCAGTTATTATAGGATCTTTTTTTCCAGCTATAAATTCCCATACGCTTTGACCCTGTTGACCACCTTCAATTTCAGCTTTAACCTTACTTTCTTTTTCCCATTGTTGCAAAACTTCTTTAGGAACATTATTTGTTGGGATAATTTCGTTTATTTTTTCTCCGTTTTCTTTTTTGTACTTACGGCTCCAAACGTTGTTTCCCATAGCGTTGTAGCTCCACTCTCCTTTTAAATCAGGAGATTGCCAGTTGATTTTTTCAGTTTCTGTTTCAGCAGGTGCCTCTACTTCTGCTGTTTTTTGTTCTATTTCTGTACTATCTGTCTCGTTAGCAATTGGAAAAAATGTATTTAAAAACTCACCAGCATCTCCATCGTATTGTTTTTTAGCCTTAAGAGCTTTAAATAACTGATTTTGAGTATCTTCTGTAGAAAATTGCTCAGTGAAATTATTGTAATCACCATCATAAAGTTTTTTAGCTTTTAAAGCATTAAACAATTGCTCGTTTGCACTTACGTCTTTAGCGGGCTCAGTGTATCCAGCATATCCTAAAATAGATCTTTTAGTTACATTACCTTCTTCGTTTTGCCAAACTGGATTTTGTGTAGCAATAGAATCTCCAGATTTAGCAATAACATCGTCCATACCCATTTTAGCCGCGGCTGGGTATGCTATAGTGATATAAGGATGCTGCCCTTTAGTATGGTTTTGTTTAAAATACGTGTCAACCAAACTTAATTGATCTATAGTGTTCATACCGCTTATTTCTCCTATACTAGTACCTAAGCCCTCAGCTGTTTTAGGCATAAACTGTATTAAACCAGTGGCAGAGCTTTTAGGATTTACAGCAGAAGTATCAAAGTCAGATTCTTTCTGTATAACGTTTAATAATTCATCTACAGTAAAACCATGATTGCTAGCAACTTCTTCAAGTTTTTGCTTTACACCTTCCTGCTCGAGAAATTCTTCTTTTGATATTTTACTCATATTATTCAGACTTACCGATTAAATTTATATCATATTCATCTTTAATTTCTTCTACCTTGTAGTTATCCGGATAGAGTTTTCTGTTCTCATTTTCTATCCCTTGATATAATTTGTCTAAGACGATTGGTCTTACAAACTTTTCCCACCCACTAGTATCGCTAAAAAATAGGTTGCCATTACCGTCTTTAGCAAAAGGATCAACAATAACTTTTTTAAACATAGCAAACTCTTCTGGACTAATAGAATTTTCGTCTTCATCATAATTAAACCTTGGATCTTCCATCAACGCTTGGTTTATTTCTTGTTTTAAACTGCTATCAGTTTCAAGCATAGCTTCAAAATTTTGACCTGATCTAATATCATCGCCAATAAAAGCCCTTAAACCTTTAATGTCACCTTTTTTAGGCATAGCTTGATTAACTTTACCTTTAACAGTGTTCTCGCTAAACTTAGCAGTGTTGTGCTCGGCATTCCAAACAGCTTGGTAAGCTTCTGAGTACTGAGGTACTGTTGGCACAAACACATCCTCCATTTCAGTTAGTGTCATAGAGAACTCCACACCGTCTCTAGTAGAAGTGTATACAGGCTCAGGGCCACTATCATCCCTTGTATAATCTTCTTTTAAAAAAACTTCTAGTTTTTCCTTCTCAGCAGGATTTGTTGCTGAAGACATATTGTTGGCAATTTTTAATCTGACATCTAACAGTCTATCTATGTATTCAGATTCACCGCTAAATATCTTATTGGCTTCATCGTCGTTGCCTGATAAAAGCAGTTTTCTACCTTTTAGTAAACGATTTTTAGACATCTCACGATCAACTGTTGTGGCTAAACCACCATACCTCTTTAACACTTCAGATTGAGCAAAGTCAAGCTTCTTATTTATTGTTTGTATTCTTTGTATTTCTAACTTTAATTCCTTATTTTGGTCATCCACTTCCTTCATTAGGTCAGACCCAGCTTTACTCAACTTATCCATCCCAGCATACATACCAGGGGCATTGTCAAAGTTTCTACGCGCTACTGCTTCGCCTCTTATTAAGGCTGTACTTGGATTTCTATTCGCCATATCTTTCTATTATATTTTTTCTAACGTTTCGGGATCAATAATATTTGCATTGACCGCATCGACTTGAGTGGCTTTTAACCTACCCAAACCACCAGCATAGTCTAATGCAGCAGAGCCAATATCACCAACTGCGCCCATTTGCTGTGCTCTGGCCTCTGCCCTAGCTTGATTAGCAGCGCCAAGTCTTTGTTGTGACATGCCTAGCAAAGTACTTGTTTTTTGCATTTCTAAATCTTGAGATCTTGCATCGCCTTGTCTTTCTAAACCTTGTATTTTAGAGGCTTCAGTTGCTGCCATACGTTGGTTAGCAGATTCTTGTTGACCTATTGAAGCTCCAGCTTGTTGACTAGCCAATTGCCCTTGGTTCGCCATAGCCTGGGCTAGTGCGGCCACACCAGACCCACCAGCAGCACCTTGCATATTTTGCATTATATTGGCTCTTTGTTGAGCACCCTGTTGGGCTTGAAACTGGGCTTGTTGTTGGTTTACAGTTAGATCTTCCATAGTGTTCTGCATGTTAGCATAAGGATTACTAGTGTCAACAGCCTTGTAGTTTTCCATTTGTTTTCTGTATTCTGCTTTAGCTTTGTTTTGCTCTGCTATTCTCTTACCACGACCAGCTAGACTCATGCCAAGCTTGGCTACTCCACCAACACCTTTTGCGATTGCTCCAGCTGCTAATGCCGCCGTTGCTACTGTTATAAATGCCATAATCTATTGTTTTTTATTAACATACTCTTTATATTCTTTATAATTTAAAGCTACTATTTCTTTTTCTAATACATTTAAGTCTTTAGTATTGGACGGGTTTTTATGTATATTTACAAATATAGAATCTTCATTTGCTAGTATAACTCTTTTAACTCCCGGCGTAGATACCACATAGCGCGGGGCTATATAATCTTCAGTTGTATCTTCTGTAGCTATGGTAACATGTCCAGTCAATAAAAACCAAACATGTAAGTGTTTATGTATTGCTCCAACTACAACACTGTCTGCCTTCATATCCATTTGTCTAACGTAAATACCATCAGCAAATGTATGTTTTATTGGCGCTATTTTACTTTCTGTTACCACGCGCTCGCCATCTCCTTCTACATTTATCCCATCGGCTATATTGATTAGTGATTTCTCTAAATCTAATATCTTTTTTCTAGAATTTTCCGAAACTTCATTTTTAAGCATAATTTAATTTAATTTATACTTAATATAGTCACAGTTTATGCTATTTATTTACTACTTATGAATATATCCGCGCCCACTCCAAATAACTCAGCTTCTTCTGTAGAATTGTTTTTAAAGCATACCTCAGCATAATAACCTAGCAATCCACTTGGGTGAGAATACTTGTCCTTGCTAAATAATATAAAACTATTATTATCCGGCAAGGTAATTCCATTTTCGTGATCAACAGTCATAGATAATCTATCTGCCGCAATAGTGAGACAGGCACCTAACATTACAACATCTGATTGTGCTGATGTTGAAAAACCACCAACAGTAGTAGCGTTAGAATAAAGTATCATGTCACCCACCTGGGTCGATGCTTGGATTTTATTATCAAAAGTTAAAGTTATTGTTGGCATAATACTATGGTGTTAGTGTTATTACTATATTAGCAGCAGAAGAAGATGTGGTTACTCCATCTGTCACTTTGTATGATATTGTGTCAGATGTTCCAGTCGAAGGGGCTAGATATTTTATAGACTTACTATCTCCAGCTAAAACTGTCGTACCACTACCAGAACTTGTTATTTCACTAATAGTTATATTAGATAAAGTTTGTGGCTCAGTTAGCGGGTATATCTTAATTGCCCCACCAAGTGTACATGTTGCAGTGCCAGCACTAGCTACAACCGTACCATATGTTGCATCATTTAGAAAATTACTTAAAACCACTTCGGCGGTTACGTTTTCAATTCCAACTCTCTCAACATAGCCAGTTATATTTAGTTTAGGTGATGCTGTTCCAGCGCCGGTCACACTAATCTCTTCCACATATAATTTAGCATTAGCCGTGGAAAACAACATTTCACTCCCTTCTGGTATGCTTTGTGCAGTGCTTAGTATAACCGAACCGTTAGATATACTTTCTATTTTTGGAAAACCGAATATATTGTTCCCTTGGGCTAACATCCCGGCAGACAAATAAGTACTAGCCGTCGCGTCTTCTAATTCCATCAATTTAGAGTTGGTAGTAGATCCAGAAGTAGTATATCTTAATACGTCTCTCACACCATTATAAGTTGATACTGGGGATGTTATTCTTACATCGCTAATTGTTGGTTGTCTAGTTATACCTACGGTTCTTGTGAAAGTTAAACTAGTAGCGTCGGCTAGCGGATACGAAGGTATACTTTCACTTATTGTTATATCATAAGCATTAGTCGGGTTTAAAGCTGATATAACGGTACCTTCAGCTATATTTGTGCCAGTAACAGTGTCACCAACTCTTAATTTTAAAGAGGCAGTGGTGTGATCTAAAGCAATGTTTGTACCACCAGCCACAGCTAAATTAGTAGTACTTGTGGAGCTATAGCTCAACACTTGAGAATAGCTAAAGTAACCATTGTTAATAGCATTTAAAGTTGGGAACTCGGTTGGATTAAACGTGGAAAGTGATAATCCTGCTTTTGCCCCTGTTATAGATTTTATCGCGGACGAAGCAGGTGTTATACCATAAGTAGATTCTGCTACTGTAAAACTGAAATCAACAGTTCCAAGTTGTATCATTTTTACTTCTATAGGATCTGTACTTGTACCACTAGCATTAGATTTTGTTGAACCAGTTGGAGTTATTTTTACTATATAAGTATTTTCAGTGCTACTATTTGGAAAGTGCTCAGGTATATTTACACTATGCCTATTCATTCCAGGTAGACCACCTGCCATTCTCTGTTCGAGAGCCGCACCTATACTATATTCACCTGAGTCCGTTAAACTTCTAGTAAATGTATTAGTAGAAAAATCATACGTTAATTCAAGAGGATCGCTAATTGTTAATCTGTAAGTACATCCAGACGTTCCACGTACAGAAAAAATAGCTGTAGACTCTGAGGAACTTAACAACATTGGACTCTCGACTGATTTAATATCGAAATTGCCTCCGCTTATATATACAACGCTAGTTCTATCTTGTGAAAGAGAAAAATCATCAAAAGTTATTCTTTCACCTTGGCTAGCGGCAACGTCTCCGTCGCTAATGTTATAGTAAAAATCGTATGTTATACTATTAAGTTGATTGTCACTATTGTAAGCATGATCTTTAGCAATAACAGTCCAGTTAGTAGATGTAATATTATACGACGGTATTGAGTTGAAATGATAACCGCTGTCCGCTGGCAATTGAACAGAGTATACCAAAGTGCTCTCGTTGTTCGGTATAAGAGCCGAACAAGTGTCCTTAATTAAAGTCGCGCTTGTTTCTGTTGTAGTTACTGTTGCCATATTAAAGTCTTTTAGGTGTTATATTAGGAATAACTGGAAAGTGAACTTGAAAGTTAGCAGTGCTAGATACTACATGAGCACCGTTAAAAGGCCCCACACTATCAAAATCTAAAGTTATATTTGCCTCATTTCCACCACTATATACGAAGCCTGGCTGCATAGTTATCGTGGCCATAACATTGTTACCAATAGCAAGTGGGCCCACGCTGTCAGTAAAAACGACGTTATTAATCCAAGTCAAAGGAATATGATTATTATACTGATCTGGACCAGCGTTTCCACCAGACCAAGTTATGGTACCACCGCTTCCATCATCATTACCCAAGGAGAAGTCTGAGGCTTGCAGCGTGTAGCCAGAGTGTGGCACTATACTCATTGTTATTGTAGATGGAAAAGTCCCATCAGCTACATTATCAGTAATTGTTTCTAGGGCTACATAAGATATAACAGTGTAATTATTTGTTGTTGTTGGCATATCTTTATTTTAATCGTTATCAGGGATGTCCTTTATTGTCATGGTTTTTTGACTAGTACTAGTAGCGGTACTACTTACACCACCAGATTTTGGCTTACCAATGCCCTGCGTTGAAAATTGACTAGTATCTAAATTAGCTAATGTGTTTTCTTTATTACCATGTATATAATTAAACCATTTACCTTCTTTGTCTTTAAACTCAGGAATAAATCCAGTTTCTAAATCAGTAGTTATAGAATCAGTATACCAACCAGCCACTGTTGCGTTGTTATAATATTCACCATCTGTAGTGTTCTGTACTATCTTCGATTGACTGCCCTCATAGTTTAAAGAACTAAAACTCTTAACGCCATCTGGTATATCATTAAAAATCAAACATACACTAGATTCGTATTGTGTACCATAAAAATTATTTCTAGTATCATTAGAGTGGTGTTGATAAAGTTCAGCATTGTAAAATGTGAAGTATTTATTATTTAAACTACAACTACACTCTTGTACCCAAGACTTAAAAGAAGTCCAACCTTTAGTTTTTTCACTAAAACTAATAGTATTACCAGTGTAAGAACCTGTTGTTACTGCCTCAACATATGAGTATGGTGGGTCTCCTTGTACTACTATTGTGTTAAAAGTAGTTATACCCTGTATAGATGGTATAGATAAATTATAAGTGTTTTTAACGCTATCGTAACCACCAATTAACGCGGTGGCGTCTAGAGCGAATGTATCTCTAAACCAATCTTTCATACCATGCTCAGATATAGGCGTTAAACCGTCTTTAGATAATCTCATTACGGCACCTCTAGATTTATCAGTAAAGTAAGATCTATAGCTCTCGCTTGCAAATGATTCTGGATTTGTAGATATACCATATTCACCAACAAAAGGTCTTACGTCTCCAAGTACTCTATCCGACGCGGTTAAATTAACATTTCCATCTGCGTTGTATAAAGCATCTTTATTTGCGTAGATTTGTAGTATTTTATCTTCACACAAGGCTATTAAATCAGAATCTCTAGAGTGTAATTTTTGCACGCTACCATAAGTAGGATTTAAATCTTTAGTTATTTTTTCTGCTTGAATAAATTGGTTTAATCTATTTATACCGCTAGTTGAATTATATATACCAGAAAATATTAATCCAGATTTTCTATTTTCTTGTTTATATTGTTCTGCTAAAACAGTGGAAACTTTAGGCCCTTTATCTATAGTTGGGGCATTATAGTCGTCTCTTATTCTATTAGACTCCACGCCATTAGCAAAAGAAAAACAATTATAATAATTAGAGGCATTCCAACTTGTACCAAAATATCTTTTAATAAATTTATTCAAGTAAGGAGTAAACTCATCACCAATAGGATACGCTTGACTAGCCTCGTGGTATATATCAATATCTACACTTTCTTTTGGTTCTGTCTCCCATATGGCTGGGTTATCACTTGAGTAAGAAGCATCACCAATAAACTCTTCTACAAACTCTATTGTTCTATGGTAGTCTTCATTATTAAGATTACCATTAGCCCAACCCAAACCACTTGCGTCTTGCCAACCAACACCATCATTTGAGGGTGGACTAGTTGATTGAGCAGAGGTTGACTCAAGGGAACCATTCCTCGGATCATAGCCCGAGCCATTAACACCAACTGCATCAGGTCCCGTAGAACCTAGCGGTGGGTCAAACTCAAATCTTATACCAACACTGTGATTTGTTGCCCACTCACTATCGGAAGAACTACTAAGTTGATTATAATTACGCATTCCCCATTCTCTACTGCCAGATCTAATCTGATAAATAGTGGTATCACCTCTGAATCTAAACAATTGACCGGATGTACGGGCTCTTTTTGCGACATCTAAATTAGCACCACTAGCACCCATGCTGTTTCCATGTCTAGTTACACCAATCTCCCACACCCCATTACCACCACCAAGACCACTTCCACCATCATGATATAACATCTCTATAAAATCATTGCCAATACCACTCATACTCTCCCCTGAACTAAAACTTCCATCTGGCCACCCATCTCCACCAGCAGTTTCAGCATCGTATGGTTCCTCCTGTGATACGTACCACCTTTTACCAAAATAATCACTCACATCACCAGCGCCATCTCCCCACTCCTGATAGTTATCCGGCACGTTACCCATTCGCCCAAGTCTAAGCGCGCTAGTTGTTATAAATGTTTTCTCTGGTGCTTTTGTTAATATATGCTCTTCCAAAACACCATCTTTGAGTATTTTTACAAAAAATCTACCTTCAAATTCTGGTATGTTTTTTACCTTTTTAGTTGCCACTTCTATTGATAAACCTGGGTTAATAGTTCCAGAGTTTGTACCATCAGTAGTTGTAAAACCTACATCAACACCAAAAGATTTTCTAAGTGTTAAACGTCTAAACGATCCTAAGTTCACAACTGACATCACATCATACCAATATGAAGAACTATTGGCGTTATGAATTCTAACCATCTTTTCTTTGTCATTTGTCCATTCATTAAAACCACCTTGGTCGAAAAGCGTATTATTAACATCTACATGTTGCGCTTGGTACCTAGGCTCTCCACTTGTTTGAAAAGTAGCAGCTTTAATACCGTAAGAATCAATTTTTGTTTTTATAAATAATGGAACTTCATTTGATATAGATAAAATTTTATACCTAGCTTCGTTTTCTACAAAAACGTCACTATCATGCTGTTTTTTTAGTATTAAAAAAGTTTCTTCATCTACTTTATTTCTTTCTGACGACGGAAAAGATAACCAAACGTTACCATCTTCAGCCGCATAGAATCTATCCATAGCTAGATTATAATACTCATTGGATGTATCCTTCACATAGTATTTATAATGAGTTGCCCAGTCTGGATATCTAGCTATGCCATTAGAATAATTTGACCACAAGTGAAACCTAAACGCGTTGTAATCGTTAGATTTATCTTTGTTTATTTTAAGCACTGCATCTTCGTGTGTTTGAATAGGTGTTTGTCTACCGTATTCATCCATGTATACAACACCAACTTGATAATCTCTTAGAGACTTTAGAGATCTTTCGGGCATGGAAACCTCTGGAATTATATTGTTTAAAAGACTAAACCATTCAACTGTGGCTCCTCCAGGACTTCTCAAAGTAGTATTATGGTCATAACGCACATTATCTCTAATGTTTCTACGTCCTGTTACTCCAACTGAAATTATGTTTTTAATTTTATCGTCAGAGTATTTATTATACAAATCATAATTCTGAGTGTAGTTGCCATAGACAACCCTATTGCCAGTAACCTCTTGTGCTAACGCGCTTATTGGTACATTGTCCCAAGGTCTTAACATTTGATTTGCCGGCACAGCAGCGTGTATCATGTCTGTTTTAACTTGTAGCGATCCTTGGGGATGGTCTAAGTAAAGTGCTGGTAATTTTGCCGATTCCCTATAAAAAGTTAATCCATGCACAACACTGATTGGAAGCCCACTAAGACTAATTGTGTTGGTAGTTGCAGAACCATTTTCAGTTAACGAGATATAAGTAATACCACTGCTGTTATATATGCTCGAGACTAACAAAGTACCCCATGTACCCTGTATGTATTGAGATATAAGCTCGTCTCCAACTTTAATATTTATATCACCAAAACTATCAGTTAGTCGATAACCTGCTCCTGACGTGTGGGTTCCATCAAAAAAATTAGTCTTAGCAACTGGCAACCAACCCGTAGGATGAGAAGTAAAAGGAGATATATTCTCTGTGTCTAAAGTATTTGGTGCTTCAACAGCACCGATAGCGTTTAATTGAATTTTACCAAACCAACCCATATCACCGTCGTGTGAACTTGTCTCTAGTTTTTCGTTATATATACTTGGTGATTTTATTGTTTCTACTGTATAAACATTTGGGGAAGTTGAATCTTTATATAATATATCAATTTCAACAACATCTAGAGGTGTTGTTGTTGGCTTAAATCCAGATAGTAATAAGTATCTTAAATTATTTGTCATTCCAAGATTATAACCTTTTTTTGGTAGATAATCAAATTCATCAGGTATAAAAGCTACCTCTGAAAACGGAGAATAACAAGAGTACTCACCATCTTCATATTTCCATCTATACGCAAATCTAGGAAATTTAAATTCAAATAAAGGATCTTCTTCTTTAAGTTTAACTCTAAATTCTGTAAAAACTTTAGCGACTGTTGTTGAAATAGACATTACCTCGAAGAAAAACGAGTTTCCAAGGTTATTTGGGTCGGGTCTTACTATGGCTGTAACTAAGACATCACTATCGTTACCACTATCATCGTCAGCAGAGTAAAACTCAACAATATCACCATCCACCCAATCCATTATATCATCAGTAGCTATAATTGGGGTGCTAGCACCATAAGACAATAAATCTGAAGTATTTGGAACAAAGAAAAATTCAGAACTTGTATTAACAGCACCTTGATTTATAAGAGGCAAGCTAATATATGTATTAACATTAGTTAAACCGTCTGCATTGCCCGCATCCCCAAAGTCTGATCTAGTGGTGTTCGACATAGTTAGCCGTAATGGCGTGGTTGGAGATTTTCTTATAACAGTAGTCTCCCTGTAAGTTAGTGGTAGTGGGCTGGCAGAAGTAGTGGCTAATCTACCATTTAAAGAATTTGGCTTGTCGCCATTAACAACAAGCATAGTAGGTAAAGCTCTAGTGCCATTTGGATAAGTACTTGGATCCATTTGTTGAGATCCATATCGACATCTTTCTATGTTTATTTTCTTAGGCTCAGTTAATCCGTCTGTCCAGAATAAAAGTTTATCAATAATGTTTATTCCAGTTATTAATTTTTGCGGCTTAACATTGGAGAAATAAGAGAAGCCTAATGCTCTTTTGTTGTATGGTAATTCGAACGTGATAGTATCACCTGAGGTAATATCAAAGTCTAAATCTGCGTTTAAACCAAGAGTCCAACCACCGTTAAGATAGTCCATACTCACTATACTTCTTATTTGAGTATCGTGTGGCTGGTTGTTGCCGTCAAGGGTGTAATGAGTCATAACCATCCCGACTTGTACGCCACAGTGCAACGGGTTGACGCCCCCGCCCATGTGATTAATTACGACATATTTAGCAGTATCTCCGCCTGGTGTAGCCGTGCTAGTTGAAGCCGCATTAGCTTCAACTTTATAATGCTCTACAACTATATAACTAGTTTCGTCACTAGACTCATCATATTCCATTATGTAATCAGAATACACAACGTGCCTGTAAGCCACGGTTCCAGCGACCGTATTTTCATCTGTAGAAGAAACTAACCAGTATAATCTATTAGTTTTATTGTCAACTATATTACCAATGCAAGATGAGTTACTTCCAAACAAAGCTGTCACCGCTGTATTTCCTTTTAATGTTTGTAAACTACCAACATTAGATCCTTCAGAGGTAAATACCTCAACGTTTAATGCGTCTCTATATTCACCCTTAGGCAATATCCTTTCGTCAAGATCTTTATTCATTTTGCCTCCGGCAAAATTACGCTTTAACTCTGGCATATACTAGTGTTTTATTTGTTTCGATTTACCTCTTAAAATTTGAGTAATTTCTTCTAATTTAATATTAGATAATCTTAATTTTGCTTTTCTTGTTTCAGCAAATTTTTCTTTTTTGAATCTTTGTACTATGTACTCTTGAATATTGCTTCTAGTAGACACTATTGCGTAGGCTATATGTTTATACATAGCTTCTTCAGCGAGTTTATGTACTTTCATTTCAGCGTCAGTACCAAGACTATCGCTTATATATTTTAATATTACAGTTTTTCCAGAAATATTAGAACTAAAATGAATTTTTCCTGTTAGTTCATCTATAAAAAACGAACCGTTAGTTTGCGCATGCTGAGGATCTAATCCGAATCTAGAGCCTTCCGCTGGCCAATATGTATCATCAATAAAATCATCTGTATTTTGTGACGCACTTAATGTGCTAAAACTAGCGTTTGTAGTTGATGTATTATCGGTATCTAACGCTGTGCTATTATACTGGTAAACACCGTCGGCATCTTGCTGTACCTGTAGTGGATTAGACGTTTTTATAGCTGGATATATAACGTGCTCTATACCAGCAGAATCACTCCAAGTTAGTTTTATGTAATTAACATAGTCTTGTGGAAGTACCATAGTCAGAGATGCTGGTACAACTATTTCTTGAGACTTAGTTGATTTAAAAGTATCAAATGATAATTCTTGTAAAGCTCTTTGGGCATGATAAGCAACATCAGTTCTTTTTATTTTAGATATTATTTTGCTCTCACCAACGTAAGCTATTATAAATTGATTTATAATATGTTCTAAAGATGTGAATTGATACCCTCCAAAATCACTGCCAGTATAGTACGCTTGTTCTGTCTGTGTTATTAATCCCATTTATTTATTGTTTTTTTACCATTAATTCCTGATCTTCATTTGCAGCAATCCCAACCAATCCCGGTTTGTTTAAAACTATGCCAGCTAATTCTAATATCTTATATACTAACTCAGCCTCCTCTGACGCCTGTAACTCAAAATCCGTAGACTCGGTTGAGTCGTATAGAGCTTTGTTAGCAACAACCGTATAACCCCAAACTGGATTAGATGGTTTGGCCACGTAATTGCAAGTTACATTTGATGCCGTGTAAGATACTGTTGGAGATGATGGGAATAATTTTACAACTGAATTTGATTTCCTTACATAAACAGGTCTAGCGTCTGTTGGCGCCGCTAAGGCTGTTCTTTCCATATAATGTAAATCATTTTTTTCAACTCTCTCAACTTCTACGTCATATGCCCCGGCAGCGTAAAAAACAGTACCTAATTTATGAACCGCTGTGCTAGTTGGTAATGTGCCTTCGTTACCACTAACTGCGGACATAGCTACTTTCCATTTTTCAAAAGGAGCTATTTTTTCATTTAACATGTCTATTCTATCGCTATATTCAGTGCTATTACCATAACCCTCTACAAGTCTATCTAGATCGTAAAAATATTGCTCAAATATAAGTAATTGAGCTTGGTCGGCAAATAGATTGTATTCTTGAGGTGTTATATAACCCCTCTGCTCTTTATTAGCGAGAGCTAAAACTTTCTGATATACCGTATCTACACTTATTGCCATAATTTCTTTTTAGTTTGTATTTGCAATCGCCCCGTAGAGCGACTG
>MDTC01124559.1_pt1 | contig 16595 bp, 15 predicted proteins | sample 811181 | NCBI WGS metagenome assembly MDTC01 (sample SAMN05326644, study PRJNA326480) | marine metagenome | isolation source: seawater | place: Pacific Ocean: North | collected 2011 | reverse complement strand
GTGCTGTATCATTTCATCAATTAAATTATCTATGGATATTTTTGGATACCATTTTAGTAACTTTTTAGCTTTTTGAGCATTTCCTTTTAAATGATCAACTTCAACTGGTCTAAAATATCTTTTTTTACACTCTATTAAAACTTTTCCATTTTCAATATTCACCCCTTTTTCACTAATACCCTTGCCAGACCATTTAATTTTGAAGCCAATTTTTTTTGCTGCTTTATTTACAAATTCTTTAATAGAAAAATTCTTACCTGTAGCAATTACGTAATCATCAGGTTTTTTTTGCTGCAACATTTTCCACATAGCATATACATAATCAGCGGCATGTCCCCAATCTCTTTTTGAATAAAGATTCCCCAAATAAAGTTTTTTTTGTTCACCTTTTTTAATTCTAATCAAAGCTTGAATAATTTTTTGTGTTACAAAAGTTTCACCCCTTACAGGACTCTCGTGATTAAATAAAATTCCATTACACGCAAAAATACCATAAGCTTCTCTATAATTTATGGTAATTGAATGCGCAAAAGATTTTGATGCACCATATGGACTCGCTGGGTAAAAAGACGTTTTTTCACTTTGAAATTTTTCTTTTGTTTTACCAAACATCTCTGAAGTACCTGCCTGATAAAATTTTACTTTTTTTTCCATTTTTAAATTCTTTATTGCCTCTAAAATTCTCAAAGTCCCAAGCCCATTTACATCAGCAGAATACTCGGGAACTTCAAAGGATACCGAAACATGCGATTGAGCCGCGAGATTATAGATTTCGCTTGGGCGTATATCTTTTATTAAATTTAAGATAGATGAAGAGTCAGTTAAATCGCCATATCGTAAAACAAAATTTGATTTTAAATTAATATCTTTATAAATGTCGTCAATCCTCAAGGTATTAATAATAGAGGATCTTCTCTTTACCCCATAAACTTTGTATTTTTTTCTCAATAAAAGTTTAGACAAATAAGCACCATCTTGACCAGTGACACCAAAAATTAAAGCAACTTTTTTTTTCATTTGGATTTTTTCTTAAAATATATATTCTGTATCCTTTTATTCTTATAATGCAAGTAAGCCTTATAACCTGCACTAATAACAGCGAAAAGACTATAAAAGATTGTTGTCTTTCGATCTTTTCACAAACTTTCAATAATATTGAACATGTTATTGTAGATAACCATTCTTTTGACAATACATTGTATGTAGCTAAAAACTCAAAAATAAAATTACAGAGAATAATATCACAAAAAAGCAGAGGAATTTATGGAGCTTTAAATGAGGGAATTAAGCATGCAAGAGGTGATATTATTGGCACTCTTCACTCAGACGATCAATTAATTGATAAAAATGTAATTAACAAAATTACAAAAATATTTCAAAAGGAGAAGATAGATATTTTATTTGCAAATCTTTTATATGTTTCAAAAATTGATAATAAAAAAATTATAAGAAAATGGAAATCAAATTTAAACCAAGGAATTCAATCAAATGATAAATTGAACAAAAAAATTGATAATGGATGGATGTTCCCACATACAACTCTATTCATAAAAAAAAATTTATTAAATGAAATTGGTAAATATAATGAAAATTTTAAAATTTCATCGGATTATGAGTTTATAATAAGATTAATTAGAAAAAAAAATTTTAAAATTTTTTTTTTAAATGATTATATAGTCAAGATGCGAATTGGTGGTATGAGTAATAAAAATTTAAAGAATATTCTTATCAAAATGATTGAGGATTATAAAATTATGGAAAAATTTCAAATTAATCCTTTAAAAGGTATTATCATAAAAAATCTTTCAAAATTAAAACAACTTTTTTAATTAAAATTACAAAATATATCTTAATTAATTTTATTTTTTTTATACCATAGTAATGATGAATTAATCATTATTTCTAGTTTACTTTTTAAATTTTTAAACTGAAAATATTTTTCTAATTTTTTAGTACTAGCGACTGAATATTCTATATCATTTTTTCTTTGAGGTTTAAAATAATATTTAATTTTTTTTTTTTTTAATAAATTAAGCTTTTGAATAACACTGAGAACTGAATATCCTTTTCCATATCCACAATTTAGAGTTAATCTTAGTTTTGTTTTTAGAATTTTTTTTGCAAAGTTGTAATGCACCTCTGAAAGATCACTAATATAAATATAATCCCTGACAGAAGTTCCATCGTGTGTAGAAAAATTTTTTCCATAGATATGAAATATTTTATTATTAAAGAATGCTTGACACAAATTACTAAATATACTTTTATTCTTTTTTATTTTAAACCCGCAACGCAATTTTTTCTCAGCGCCAACAACATTAAAATATCTTAATATTACATAATCTATTTTATTATCTAATTTTCTTAAAAAATTTTCAAATCTTAACTTTGATAGACCATAAGGTGCGAGTGGTTCTGTTTTTGATTTTTCATTAACTATTGTGTTTGAATTTCCATAAACAGCTGCTGAAGATGAAAAGATAAATTTTCTAATTCCACGTTTTAAACAAAATTGAAAAAAGATTTTTGATTTGTAAAAATTATTTTTTAAATATTCTTTTTTTTTTATCAAAGATTCTTGATTATCAATCAACGCTGCAAAATGTAATACAACATCATATTTTTTATCTAAGTTTTTTTCTAATTTTTTTATGTTTGCAATATCTGATTTAATAAACTTACTTTTTTTTGGAATATTAGATAAATTACCGTTTTTTAAGTTGTCAATAATTGTTACTTTATGCCCGCGATCAATAAACATCCAAGCAACTGTACTTCCAATATATCCCGCTCCACCTGTAATTAAAATATTCATTAAATTACTAATTAAATTCTATTATAATTTCAAACCTTTAAATATATTTCTTAAAGTGTTTTTATGAACAAATTCTACTTCATCAATCGTGTTAAAAGCGTTATGACTTGTAAAAATACAATTCTCGAATTTTTTAAATAAGCTTTTTTTTTCTAAAGGTTCTTTTTCAAAAACATCAAGGCATGCACCTCTAATCTTTTTTTTTTTAAGAGCTTCTATCAAAGCTTTATTATCAATAGTACCGCCCCTTCCAATGTTAATTACCAGAGGTTTTTTTTTTAATTTTTTTATCGACTCAAAATTAATAAGCTTAAATGAACTTTTACTTAAATTATTTGCAAAAATTATGACTTCACAGTTTTTATAAATGTAATCTTTAGTTCTCATTTTTAATTTATGTTTATTAAGAAAAGATTTATTGATCGCCTTAATATCATTACCATAATTGATTGTTTTAAATCCCTCTAACATTTCTACAATTCTTTTACCTATATTCCCTATTCCAATAATCCCAATCTTTTTTCCATCTAGAGTTTCTCCAGAGTATTTTTTCCATTTGTTTTTTTTTATATCATTGTGATTTTGAATGATTTTTCGAAAAAAAGATAAAAGCATGGTTAGTGCTAAAGTAGAAACTCCATTTGTAAAAGCTCCCGGAGTATTAAAAACTTTAATACCTTTCTTTTTAGCATAATTGACATCAATAGAGTCTATTCCTGTTCCCCACTTTGAAATTACTTTTAATTTGCTTGCTTTATCCAATACTTTTTGAGTAACTTGATCATCCCCACATAACAAAGCATCATATTTATGAATTATTTTCAAAAAATCTTTTTCATATAGATGTTGGTTCGTTTTTATAATGTCGAAAGCAATGTTTTTTTTCCTTATTAGTTTTTGATAATGCTTTATTACAGGAAAAAAAGGGAATGCTGTAATTAAAAGCTTATTTTTTTTTTTCATATTATAATTTTATTAAATTTTTATTTTGAAACTTGTAAATAATATCACAAATTTTTAAATTTTCATTATTGTGTGAAATTATTACGATAGTTTTATTTTTTTTCAATTCACTTATATTTTTTAAAATTATTTTTTCATTATTTTCATCTAAAGCGTTAGTAGCTTCATCAAAAATTAAAAATTCTCTATCACTATATATTGCCCTTGCAATTGCAATTCTTTGTTTTTGACCTGAAGATAACTGTTTTAGTGTTGACCCTACTTCGGTATCTAACCCATTTGAGAATTTATCTATTACCAAATTTAAATTTGCAAAATTTATTGATTTATCAAGTCTATCTATATCTATTTTTTCACTTGAACCAAAAACTATATTATCTTTAATAGAGCCATCAATTAAATAAGTATCTTGTGAAGTTATTGAGAATAAATTTTGATATTTCCTTATTTCATCAAAATTATTTACTATTTTGTTATCAACCATAATTTTTCCAAAATTAGGTTTTAATAAAAACGTCAACAAATTAACTAAAGTGGATTTTCCAGATCCACTTTCACCCATAATGCCGATAATCTCATTTTTTTTTATTTCTAAATTTAAATTTTCTATTATTATTTGATCTTTTTGATATCCAAAATTTAAATTATTTAAATTTATTTTTTCTCTAAATTGAAAGGTATTTTTGAAATTTTCATCATCAAAAAATTTATTCTCTTTTTTTAAATCATAAAACTCCATAATTTTTGGTATCGATGGTTTTCCAAACTTTAATTGTTGCAATGAAACAAATATTTTATTGATAGAGGGAACAAGTCTATAAGATGCAGCTAAATAAAAACTTAAAGTTATTATTATTTCATCATTAGGTTTCTCATACCAGCTCAATAAAAGTATAATGATAATAAAAATCAATATTACAGATTGTTCTAGTAAAATTCTAGGGTATGTCGTAACAAGAGTATTTTTTACATCGACATGTTCTAATGATTTTAATGATTGATTAAACTGATTTAAAATATTCTTTATTTTTCCAAAAATTAAAATCTCTTTAATACCATTGATTAAGTTTAAATTTGAATTAATAATTTTTTCATTATTGATTATTCTAGTTTCCGACCAACCTTTTATAGATTTATTAATATTATTTAAAATTAATGCCACCACTATTATTATCGGAAATATCATCAATAATACGTTCCCTTTTCCAGTAATCATTATTAAAATAAGAATTCCAAAACTAATTAAAATTTCTGTCAATAATATTATTAAGGGTCTTACAAATCCCAATGAATAATTGTGTACTTCGTTGAAGGTTGTATTAAATATTTTTGAAATCCCCTTTTTTACAAAAAAAAGAAATTCTTGATGAAGTATCTTATCATATAAATTAGAAAATAACTTTGTTCTAAAGGAAAAGACAAATCTATAAATAATTTTATTTGTTATCATAATTACAATGTTTTTTATCAAAAAAATTGAAAAAAAAATTAAACAGATAATTAAAGTAGTTTGTTGGTCGATTGTTATATTTTCTAATATTTTAAAATTTGAAAGAAGAGATATTTCATTTAATGACTCGGGCTTTAATAAGAAAGTTACGAACGGTATTGCAGCTGCAATACCAATCATTTCTAAAAAAACTTGAATTATAGAAAAAAAAACTATTATGAAAAAAAAAATTTTCTCTTTTTTTTTTAGAAATAACCAAAAATGACTTAAAAACCTCATAGTTAATTTTTCTTTTTTAAATATATGATCAAATAAAAATACACAATTAAAGTTGAAGCAAACACATAATAAAAATTAAAACCATTAATTAAAAATAATAAAGGAAAAATATTAAAAAAAAATAAAATAATGTTAGAATGCAAAAGTTTATATTTTCTGATTAAAAGATGATGAAAATGATCTCTATCACCCGTGAATACATTTTTAAATGATATTAATCTTTGTAAAGTTAATCTCACCAAATCAAGACCCGGCATTAACAATAATATAAAGATTTCATCTGCGTAAATTATATTTCTATTTAAATTATGTTCATAAATTAATGATATTATAATAAATACGCTAATCAAATATACGCCATTGTCACCAAAAAATAACTTTTTATTTAAATTTAGAAACAAGCAAAATATTGTTATTAAGATTAGAAAAAAATAGAAAAAGTTTTTATCACTCACTGTATATAAATAAGAAAAAACGATTAAGTAAAATATTCCTGACTGACAATTTATACCATCATAAAAATTTAGGGAATTGATTAAAATGATAATACAAAATATTGTAAAAAAAAATGAAAATTCATTTAGAAAAATTTTATTTGGATAAAAGGATAATGAAAATTTTGTGATTATTAAATCTTTTTCGACTAATAAAATAATTATTGATGATATTGTAATTAAGATTAATCTAATTGATGGATTGATCTTAAATTTGTCATCATATAATCCAATAACAAAAAATGATAAAATAAAAAAGATTAAAACGTAGATATCTCTATCTTTAAAAAAAGACTTCTCAAGCATTAAAAAATTTTCAGAAAAAAAAAGTTGATAAACAATAAATATTAATATGTTTATAAAGAAAATAATACCCCCTATCAAAGGAATATTGCCTTTATGTAATTTGATTTTTTTATCTGGTTTATCGTAGATGTTAATTAATTTTGAAAAATTTTTTAAGTTAAAATAAATTATAAGATTCAGAATTATTAATAGTGCAATAATCATAATTCAAATATACGTTTATATGAGAAGAAATAAATCCCAATTAAATAAAAATTTAATAAAGACAACCAATTATTAAAAAAATTTCCGCTTGGCAAAAAAGGAAGGAAATAAATAATCAATCCAAAAGATAAAATCAAAAATTCATCTTTTTTATTTGAAGAAATATTTAAACTTAAGCATTTTAGAATTTTAAATAGAACAAATAAAAAGGCAAAAAAGTACAAAAATGTTCCAATCAAACCTGTTTCAGATAATATTTGTATTAAATAATTATGAGGATGATTTGAACAAACTCCAATTTCTGGATCAAAATTAACAGATTTGCAATAATATCTAAAACCTCTCGGTCCAATTCCAAAAATTTTATTTTTTTTATAAAGTTCATAAGCTAATTGAATATGACCATGATGATTAAAAGAAAAAATTTTAATATTTCTTAAAACTTCCTCTTTATTTTTCGGACTTTCTGTATCAATTTCAAGTATTCCAGCCGGTGATAATTTTTTTTTTACAAAAATCTGATTAGTGAACTGGTTGAATGTTTTTACAAATAATCTATTAGACGGATTTGTTTTACCTAGCTCGAAAAGTGAAGTGATTATTATAATTACTATCAAATACGACAAAGAATGTAAAAATATTTTTCTTAATTTTTTTGTAAAAATAATTGATAATAGTATGAATATCAGCATCATAGTAAAAGAACTCCTCCCTGCTGATATATAAATTGAAAAAAAATAAAGAATAAAAAAAAACAAAAGAAACAAATAATTCTTTTTTAAATCATAATTAAAAAAAAAAATTAAATAAATTAATATAGGTAAAATTCTTATTAGAAAACTACCTAAAATTAATTCATCCTTAAAAAAACTTGAAATTCTATTACCAATAATTTCATAACCGAACATATTTTTACCAAATACAAACTGAATGACAGAGTCTATTAATATTATGATTACAAAAAATATAATAATTTTTAAAAGTTTGTTCTTAAAAGAAGTTGTTTTTTTTTTATCTATCAAATTAAAGATAAAGACTGTAGACATTGAAAACAAAACAAATCTAAAAAAAAATAATGGTGAGTATCTTAAGCTATCATTAATTTGAATTAATGCATTTAAAGCAAAATAAAGAGACAAAAATAACAGAAAAATAATTTTAATGTCTTTTAATTCATTAATTTTATTTTTTGAATTTAATAAATAGTAAAATATACTCAGTGTTGCTAATACTTCAGCTACTGCTATACCAATTAACAGAGCTAATGGAAAAAATAATAACAGAAATATGTAATTTTTTTCCTCAAAAAATTTAATATTTGAGAGCATCGAGCAAATTTCTTTGAAAATTTTTTTTTGTATTTAAATGATTTTTTTTCATTTTTTCTTGTATACTTCGATAATTATTTAGAATAAATTTAATTTTTCTCTCAAGATCATTTATACTTCTCTTACAAATATAAACTCCGAAATATTTTTTTTTAACATGTCTGATTTCCTCAAAAATTACTACGGGCCTCAACCTTGCTAAACTTTCTTTCAAAACTTTTGGGGAACCTTCTGTGTAGGAGGGTAATATAAAAATAGCATTATCATCGTATAATTTAATAATTTTTTTTTGGGAATTAATTTTTTCTAATACTTTAATATTTTTATTTGCTTTAATTAAATTGATATTATCACCCGCAAAAGTGAAATCATAATTTATTTTTGCACTCTGAAAAATTTTAATAACTGAAAAAATACCTTTTTCTTTTCTATAACGTCCAAGATAAAGTAATTTTGGTTTTGGTTTACTTACTCTTTTTCTTCTATTAAACCAACTTTGATCAAGCTCTGATGGTTCAATAATACAATTTGTGGAAACATTTGTAAGATTCTTTGATACAGACATTATCTTAGATTTTTTTTTTTACTACAAAATACAAGAGGTGATAGATAAAATATCCTATCCACCAATATTTTAAGAAATATTCCTTGTAACCATCACTTCGTAACAAGGTAAAGAGTTTTAATTTTTTTATATGAAAACTAAGTATTAAAAAATTTAAAATATTTAGTGGTGTAATTGATAGCATCAAAACTTTTATATTATTTTTTTTTTTAGATTTTATATAGAATTTAATATTTTTATTAATTTTAGTTGAAAAAGCTTTCTTTTTAGACGATTTCCTAGATAAAATTTCTATATTAAAATAATTTTTCAATCCATCAATTATATTTATTGTATCATTATAATTTGATGAAATCGAATTATCATTTATGTAAATTTCATCATTAGAAATAATAATTAATGATCTCATTTTCTAAATAATTTAATTAATTTTAATGGTAAGAAAAATAATATTAAGAATTTTATCTTTTGATTAAAATTACTATGTCTTAATATCTTAATAAATAAATCAAAATTTTTTAATTCTTCTATTAAATATGATATTTCAAGGTAAGAAAGCTTTTCTTTTATTAATTTTAATTCATTGTTATAAATAATTTTTGGATCTATTTTTTTAACCCATTCCTTAAACTCTTTATAATACATTTCTCTATTTGTTTTCAAAAAATTATCATCATGTGATCTGTAATTTAATAAAAGATTATTATCTGCTTTACCATAAAATTTATGTGCCATTTTCATTACGAAATCAAAGTCACCAATTATATTAAAATTTTCGTCAAATTTTCCAATTTTTGAAAAAATTTCTTTTCTTACTACTAAACCACTTATACATATAAAATAATCTTTATATAATTCTTTAGAAATATTCCCTGATGGAAGTTTTTTTTTTCTATAGGGTATAAATTTTTTTTTTTTTTCTAAATAAAGGTTTGTGTTGGTGTAAAAAAAATCATAATTTATATCATTAAAGGTCTTTTCTCTTGATGATAGAAAGTCTGTTTCCCACCAATCATCACAATCTAAAAAAGCTATCAATTCACCACTTGATTTATTAATTGCTTTGTTTCTAGCTTTATAAAGTTTTTCTGTAATTGTATTTTTAAAAATTTTAATTCTATCATCTTTGAATTTTTTTGCTATTTCGATAGAGTTATCAGAAGAATTATTATCCCAAAAAATAATTTCAAAATTTTGATATTCTTGATTTAATATACTACCTATACATTTATGAAGATATTTCTGCCCATTAAAACAATTTACAATTACACTTACTTTTATATTTTTACTCATTTAAATTTTTAAAAAATTTTATTGTTCTGTTTAAACCCTTATTGAAAGGTATTTTAGGTTTCCACTTCAATAATTTCTTTGCCATTGTAATACTTGGGTAGAGCGATAAAATTTCATCTTTTCGTAATTGAATTTTTCCAAAAACAGGTTTTCCCGACCCTATAACTTTACAAATTTTAGTAATTACTTGTTTAATTTTTCTTGGCTTTCCACTACCGATATTTAATACTTTACCATCAACTTTTTTATTTTTAATAGTTTTTAAAATTGCAGAAATGAGATCATCAATGTATAAAAAATCTCTATATTGTTTCCCACTAGAACATGCAAATTTTTGTTTTTTCAGAGCTTTTAAAATTGTAATAGGTATAACTCTGTTAGCTTCTTGGTATGGACCATAAACAAGGTAAAGTCTAAGCACTGTTACTGGAAAAGAGTATTTTTTATTCAAATCGAGTAAAAAATTGGTACTAGATAATTTTGCTTTTCCATAGACAGAATTTAAATTGATTTTTGAAAATTCATTTTCTTTTTGTGGTGACTGAATTTTGCCATATTCAATACTACTACCAATCTGAATAAATTTTTTAATTTTGGAATTTAAAAATAAGGAGGATAAATTTTTACATCCAAAATAATGACTTTTTAAAGTTTTTTCTTTGTTAGAATGATCCACATACCCCGCTAAATTAACAATATAATCAAAATTTAAGGATAATTTTTTTTTAAATTTTTTTTATTAGAAATATCACAAAATATATATTTTACTTTCTTAAGTTTTCTTAAGTTTTTAGGTTTTTTTGTAGATAAACTTGAAACTGACCAGCCAAGTTCTAAACATTTCTTTGATAAATGATATCCAATGAACCCTGTACCACCAGTTATAAGAATCTCTTTTTTACTCAAATTTTCTTCTTTTTAATTTTTTTTTCTAAAATTTCTTTATCTCTTAATGTATCCATACATTGCCAAAACCCTCTATGCTTAAAAGCAATGAGCTGTTTTTTTTCAGTTATTTTAGTAAATGGCTCACGTTCAAGATAAGTTTTGTCGCCCCTTATAAAATTGAATATGTTTGGCTCAATTACAAAGAACCCTCCATTAATCCAGCCAGTATCAAGAGAATTTTTTTCTCTGAAATATTTTACTATTTTTCCTGAAATATCTATTGCTCCGAATCTTGCTGGTGGTCTAACTGCAGTTAGAGTTACCATTTTTTTTGATTTCTTATGAAATTTTACCAAATCATGAATGTTTATATTTGATAGACCATCACCATAAGTTAGCAAAAATGTTTTATTCAAAAATTTTCTTAATCTTTTTAATCTTCCACCGGTCATAGTATTCTTACCTGTATCAATTAAATTTATCTTTATTTCTTTACTAAATTTTTTTTTTTTAAAATATTTTTTAATAACAGTTCCTTTGTAACCTAAAGCTATAAAAAATTCTTTGTGACCATATTTTATGTAATGTTCAATAATTCTTACAATTATAGGTTTTCTACATATAGTTACCATTGGTTTAGGTATAGTCTTCGTGTACTCAGAAAGTCTTGTACCATAACCTCCAGCTAATATGACAACTTTCATAGTCTATAATTAAATAAAATTTTTTTGTTTAGTCAATTTTTTAAAAAATATTTTTTCAAATTTTTTTATTTGAAAAATTGAAAATTTTGCACACTCTTTTTTATTTTCAAAGTAACATTTATACCAATCCACCAAATAATCTATCTTTTCTTTATTACTTAAAACACTTTTCCATTTAATATCTCTTTTCGCTTTTGAAGAATTTAACATCAATAATTTTGACTCAAAAAAATTTTTATCAGAAATTATTTTCCACTTAAGTTGTTTAAAATTTTCTTTCAAGTATTTTAAAATTGACTTAACAGAAATTGCTTTTTTAGTATTCGGTCCAAAATTAAAAGCCTGTCCGTTCAATTTTTTGTTTTTTTTTAGATATAAAGACAGCAATAAATAACCAGATAATACCTCAAAAACATGTAACCACGGACGGGTAGAATTTGGATTTCTGATTTTTAAAATATTTTTATTTTCAATAGATCTAATGCAATCTGGAATTAACCTATCATCAGACCAATCACCACCACCAATAACATTGCCAGCTCTGGCGATAACAATTTTCAAGTTTTTTTTTTTTTTAAAGAAAGACTCAAAATAAGAGTAGATAATGTTTTCAGCACAAGCCTTAGATGCGCTATAAGGATCCTTCCCACCCAACAAATCTTCTTCATGATAACCTCTTTTCAATTCTATATTTTTATAACTTTTGTCACTTGTGATAATTATTATATAACATTTTTTTTTCAAATATTTTAAAGACTCAAGAATGTTAAGTGTACCAATGGCATTAGATATAAATGTATCTTTAGGGTTTGTATATGACTTACTTACGATAGCTTGTGCTGCTAAATGAAAAATATAATCTGGTTGATGCTTTTTAATGATCTCTCTTAAATTATTTTTTAAATTAAGATCTGTAAAATAATTTTTTATTTTTGACTTTAACTTTAAAATTTTAAATAGAGAAGGTTGTGTTGGTATATTCTTGGAAACTCCTATAACCTTAGCACCTTTAGAATAAAGCCATAAAGATAACCAGCTACCCTTAAATCCTGTATGTCCAGTTATAATTATTTTTTTATTTTTAAATACTGAAAAATTCATTAACCTTAACTTAATCTTATTAACTTTTTTTGAATTTTATCGATGATTTTGTTCGAAAATAAACTTATCTCTTTATTTTTTTTGAAATTTACTTTTTTGCTCAAAACTTTTTTTATCATCACAGTTAACAAGTCTTTTTTTGTGACAAAATTATGATTGTTTATTTTATGAATTTTTTTTGAGGAATTAAGGCTATATTCAAATTTAAAGACTGTGTTATCCAAACATTTTATATGAAACTTAAGATCATTTAGAGCGTCAATAATTTTAATGGATTTAATTTTTCTTTTTTTAAATTCATATGCTAAATAATAAAAATCGTGATATGCAAATCTATATAAAAGATTCTTTGGATTATCTTTACCCATCTTTTTTCTTGTTATGAAATTTTCTTTTTTAATTTTCAAATTATTATTATAAAAGTTTTGAATATCATCTACATAAAGTTTAACTTTTTTTTTTTCTGCTAAATCGAAAAGTAACTTTGATTTTTTATAATTTAAGCTGAGTGGTTTCTCACAAAATACATTCTTTTTAGAATTAATTAAATTTTTTACGATTTGAAAGTGTGTTTTATCAGGAGTAGCTACAAATACCCAATCAATCTTGTTTAGTTTCTTTTTAAAATTTGATTTGCTATTTGCCTCAAAAATTAAATTTGTATTTTTTTTTAATTTGTCTCTTAAAATTTTTCCCCATTTTCCAATTCCAATTAAACCCACTTTTGGTTTAAACATCTCTATACCAGCTATTTCCTACACTAATTTTTTTTGGAATGCTTCTTAATTTAACTGGCCCATCCTTAAACGGAATACCGAATTTTCCATCTTCTTCAGCCTGATTAATTAAACTAGTTAATACATGATCAAAAGGGTCCATAAAACGATTATCATTTAACTCGTTTTTTATTCCATCTGTTTCGTATAAAAATTTTTCAATAATCGATTTAAGCGAGTTATTTTCATTTACTCTTCCGATTATAAATTTTTTATTACCTTCTCTATCTAAAAAACCAGCTTCTCTATATAAAAAAACATCTCCAACCATATCAATGCATACAGACATTTGGGTATGAGCATATTTTCTCATATCATTGTTATTTACTTTTTTTAAAGTGCTTTCAGTAATTCCATTTCTAATTGCATACAAAGCATACCCATAATCAATATGTATATTTTTAATTTCTTTGTTATTTTCTAAAGTCTCAAATATTTTTGTGAGTTTTTTTCTTTCCTCAAAACTTAATAAACCACTTAAATGATATTTCCTTTTTGAATCACTTTTATCAAACACTCCTGTTACTGTACCAAAATCATCTCTTAAGGACAGGAAGTCTATACCTGGCCCATTATTAATTGATGAGTTTACTTCAGAGATAAAATCAATTAATTTTGGCAGATCTTTTATATTTTCTTTAAGAATTATATAATTAAATCCAAATTTTGTTTTTAAATTATTATCATTTCTGAATTTAAGAAAATTGATGCAATTTTTTTTTACCATTTCATAGGATTTTTTTATTGTAGTCAAAAATTCGTAAGACTTTTGGTCAACACCATACAAAGAGACTCTAAGTGAGTCCAGTTTCTTTAAACCATCCTGTCTTTTTAAATTATTTTCAGTTAATGAATGTGCGTTGGTGATTAAAGGTACTCTAAATCCGTGGTCGGATGCAAACTCTACAATTTGTCCTAGTTTTGGATTAGTAAGTGGTTCTAATCCACCAGATATAGAAATAGCAGAATTATGAGGGTCAAGTTCCGCAAGTACACTTTTAAAAATTGTCAAAGAACTATCAACTGCACTCAATGGGTACTTTGCATTCTGATTTCTGCCACAAAATCCACAATAATACATACAAGATACACCGGGATACAGAGCAATTCTCATTGGGTAATTAAAAATATTTTTTATTGAATCGTTTGTTCTATCACAAAAAGGAGAAATAGTTTGCCAATATTTATTTGCTGCTCCACCCTTAACAATTAAATTTTGAAGGTAGTCATTTTCTCTTATATAATTATTTAAATTTTTAAGATCATTTGCATTTAAATTTAACTCTTTAGCAATCTCTTTCTGGGTTGCCCATGGATCATTTGCAAATCTATGAGTAATTCTTAAAATAGGTTCAATAAATTTGCTTAAATCTAAATTGTGTTTAGAGTCCGTTAAAATTTTCTTTTGAAGGAGTTCCAAAGTTTCATCATTTGGAACTTTAAAATTTTTTTGAAAAATCCATTCATTCATAGTCGGTTATAAATATATTTTATTTTAGAGGGGTTATATACAATTTTGTAAAATAAAAAATAAAAAAAATATTCTTTAGATGAACAATTTTTTTATAAAATAATACCTAAAATACAAAAATTTTGTTCAATTTATTTTGAAATAGACAAACTTAATCAATGATAATTAAAGAAAAATCAATATATAATATTAATTATGGTTAAGAATAAAAAAGTATTTTTTTTTTTTATTGTCATATTTACAGCTCTAATTTATTTTCTATGGTTATTTAAAACCTATTTAGGAAATCACCATTCAGCATATTATAGTCTCTGGGATTATAATTTAGGATATTTCAATTTTGAAAATGACTATTTTATTCAAAACACAAATCAATTTAAGATAAGTATAATCTGGCCTATATTCAAAGTTTTGAAAATAAATTTTAATAATGACATCCAAGGTTTTATTATTCATTTTGCTTTTTCAACTATTAATGGGCTGTTTGTTTATAAAATTTTAGAAAAGAATTTTTTAATTAAAAGTGTTTATGAGAAAATCGCTATTCTACTTTCTTTATTAACTATTGGCACAATGTTAATAGGTGGGAATGTAAGTTCATGGATCACTGGGTACAACGCAGTGCCAACCTACTTTACATATACACTAATGATTGTTTTTGTTTATTGCTTTCTTAACTTTAAAAATCAAATACTTCTTTTCATATTAAGTTCTTTATTAATTTTATCTCAATTGAGGGTGGCATGGTTTCCAATAGGTATATGCTGTTTCTACTCAATTTTCTTGGAGAAAGACAAATCAAAATTATTTTGGATATTAGGAGTAATTATTTCTTTACTTTATCTATTTCAATTAACTGACCAAATTAGCTCAAAAGAAGAAAAAATAATAATTTTTAAAAATGTTCTAGCTCATTCACGATTTGAGGCTGATTTTAATTTACAGAAGTATTATAAACAAATTTTTTTAATTATTTCATTTATAATAAATTTTTATATCCTCAAATTTTTTAAGAAAAAAAATATACTTAAAAATGAATTTATCATGTTTTTACAGACTGTTTTATTTATTTCTATTTTTGTATACTCATTTGCAAAATTTTATACTTACAAAGGATACTTAATTTATCCATTTCCAGAATTACTAGCCATAAGCTTTACAAGGGCACTTGGTTTATATCAATTATTTTTTTGGATTTTATTAGCTAAATATATCTCAATACTAAAATGTAATATTCATTTAAAATATATTTTTTTTATTGGAATATTCTATGTTCCATCTACTTTTTGGAGAAATCTTGATTTAGAACCAAAGTATTTTATAGGTTTGTTTATATTTAGTATTATTCTTTTAACGTATTTTTTACTAAATAATTTTTTTAAAAAAAAATATTTTCAAAAAGAAATTTTAGCACTTTTAATATTTTTAATACTTTTGTTACCAGGAGTTTCTTACTTAACTTTTCAAAACTTAAAGAAATTCAATTTTTATAGTTTTGGAATTTTATCAAAATGGACGTTGCCACAATTTATAAATGAAGATGAAAAACTTTTATCCCTAGTTAAATTGAGACAATGTGATGACTTTATTCTATACGACTATCAAAAACTTTGGATATCTAGTGCTGTAGCAGGAAAATCACAATATGTTGGGCATCGAGGATATAATCACTTCAATTTAGAGTTAGCTAAAGTCCATCTTAATAGAAAAAAAATTCATGAAGATTTGATGGATAACATTATAAATAAAACTCAAATTAATAATTCAATTATCAAAGATTTAAAAAAAGATAATGTGTTTGTTTTAACAAACAAAAAAGACATTAAAATTTTTGAAAAAATTGAAAAATTTCAAATATCAAAAAACTATTTTATAGTTTTTTTTAGCGATAATCAGTATAAGATAAATAATTTTAAGAAATCATGTCAAATAAGGTAAATAATATAGAATTTTCATTG
>MDTC01006739.1_pt1 | contig 16596 bp, 12 predicted proteins | sample 811181 | NCBI WGS metagenome assembly MDTC01 (sample SAMN05326644, study PRJNA326480) | marine metagenome | isolation source: seawater | place: Pacific Ocean: North | collected 2011 | reverse complement strand
TCGTTTCAAGAAAGGCAATGGATATTGATGGACTTGGCCAAGAAATATTGTTTGTTTTGATCAATAAAAAATTTATAAAAGATTTTGCTGATATCTTTTCCCTTAGGGATCATCGAGCTGAGCTTGAGAAGTTAGAAAGATTTGGAAAAAAGTCTGTCGATAACTTAATCAAATCCATAGATAAGTCAGCTTCTGTTGAATTGTATAAGTTAGTATTTTCTCTAGGTGTAGAGGAAGTTGGTGAAACAACGGCAAGAAACTTAGCAAATATCTTTGGGAGCATGGAGGCTATACAAAAATCTTCTTTTGAAGATTTAGTTGCGGTCTCTGATATAGGTCCTAGGGTGGCAGCAAAAATCACGGATTATTTTTCTGATACTGAAAATATAGCTTCATTGGAGGCATTGCTACCATGTCTGAGCATCACTAATCCAGATTTAAACTCTTCCAAAAAGGAGATGAAGTTTTCTGGTTTACAGATTGCGATTACTGGAAAAATTTCTCCAATGTCTCGAGATGAAGTGAAAAATTTATTAATGTTAGAAGGCGCAAAAGTTACAAGTTCAATTTCCAAAAAAACAGATTATTTAATTGCTGGTGAAAATGCTGGTTCAAAACTTGATAAAGCAAAATCTCTTGGTGTTAGAATTATAGAGGCAGATGATATAAACATATTTATAAATGATCCAAAAAAATTCTTATAGCATCGTAATAATATTGTTGCTGGGACTTTCTGCCTGTGTAAGCTCTCCTCCAGAAAAGCCAGATAATATTTGCGATATTTTTCAGGAAAAGAGAAGTTGGTATAAGGCTGCGATTAGATCAGAAAAAAGGTGGAAGCTTCCTCCATACGTTTTGATGGCATTTATATATCAAGAGTCAAGTTTTCAAGCAAAGATCAAGCCAGAGAGAACAAAGATATTGGGTGTCATTCCATGGTTGCGGCCATCATCATCTGTTGGCTATTCTCAAGCTTTAAAGAATACTTGGCAAGATTATAAGGATGAAACTGGAAATTCTAGAGCCAAAAGAACTGATTTTAGTGATTCAGCTGATTTTGTAGGATGGTATGCAAGCAAAGGCTTTTATCAAGGGTTCTCAGCGACAGACGCTCGATCACTTTACCTTGCATATCATGAAGGTTACTCAGGATTTAAAAAGAAAACCTATAGAAAAAAACAGTGGTTAATAAGGGTTGCTGATAGGGTCCAGGCAAGATCAAATATGTATCAGGAGCAATATTGGGGATGCGCAAAAGAACTTAAGAAAAAAAGATTTTTCTTTTTTTAGGACTAAACTTCCCTTAAATTTAAGCCTAGTGAGATTGCTTCCTCTCTATAAGCTTCTCCGGCAAGGATAGATTTTTTAGAATCCTTTGTAAGATAATTTTGACTTACCCTGATTAGATCTTCGATAGAACAATTCATGACTTTTTGTCTCATTTCTAGTCGTTCTTCGGTTGAGATATCTTCGAGATTAAAATTAAAATCATTTTTTGCTTCACCGACAGGTGAAAGAGGTTTATCAATAGATGATACAACGCCCAAGATTGCTTCCTCAAGATGTTGCTCACTTATTGATGTTTTTGACCATTCAATAGAATCTCTAAATGCAGAAAAGGTTTCAGCGCACTTTGGATCTCTGTAAGAAAAGAACTTGAAGGTATTGGTTGAAGTATCATTTGTAGCACCTGCTCCATACGCTCCTCCTTTTTCACGAATTGCTGTATGCAGGAAGCCATTCCTTAAGACAGTTGCTAAAACAGAAAGGGCAGGCGCATCAGGATGCTCTCTTGGAACGCCTTGAAATGCTTCAGCGCAATAACATACTTGCGATCCTGTGATCCATGCTATTTGTTCATTTGCTGGCTTTAATAAGGATTGCTCCGCTTCATATTGAATATGTTCAAATGCAATAGATTTTTCTTTGAGAGCATTTGGAGAGCAGGCTGTAAAAATCTTAAATGGTTTATATAAGACTTTTGAGTGAATGCTTTTCAAGATATCAATTAGTTCCGCAGCATCAGTAACTTCTTTCATTTTTGAAATGACTTCTTTAGACTGATTAAGCATTTGAAGTCCAGACATTTGAAATGCTGTAGCTGATAATTTGTTTAAGCTGCTAGCAGCTGAATTCATGGCTAAAATATGACCATTTTGATTTAATGATTCGTCATTTCGAGCAATAAAAATATTAAATAAATCAAATATCCTGCCTACTTCATCAAACCTAGCATTTTCAAGAGTATTGAATACAAGTTTTTCCATTGCATCAAAGTTCTCCTCTAAGGATTTGGAAGAAATACTGAGAAAAAGTTTTCCTGGTGAATCCTGATCACTTGTATGAAGTTTAAAGGATGCGTGAATGCCACCAGTAATGCTTGATTGAAGGGCTTGAATTTCTTCATAGGAATTTTCTTTAAGACCGACTTCAGTAAGAATAAATGTATATAAAGATGAGTATAGTAATTCTTGAGATGAAAGATTTTTGCATGGAAATAAAAAATCAGAGTACATCAGACCATTCGTTCCAACCTCATAAACTGATCTATTGTTTTTTAGAAAGGAGACAGAGGTATACTCTCGCTTTAGGGGTATATCTTGTTTAGTAACCTTAGGTAGAATTTCGACATTATCAACAGCTTCCTGACGAGCTTCCAATGCTTCTGCAAGATCATTTATTTCTCCTATATCTTTATCAGTTAAAGTTTCCTCTTTGCGTTTCAGCTTCGATGCGAAGAAATTTTCTAAATTTTCATTAAATTTTGGATCAGGTTTTAATTCATAGTTAAGTCTATGTTGGTTTTTTAGTAAGCTGGTCGATATCAATTCCTCTAAGTACCCTTTTTTAGATATTAGAGTTTTGAGCTTTGTAAAGTTTGTATCTAAATCTAGCATCGAAATAGGATCGTCATGATGTATACAGGCATTCATACATCCGAGCATTAATTGCAATCCATAAGGCATCCCTCCACCTGATACTTCTCTTTGTCCAATTTCTAATTGATGAAGAGAGGAATTAATTAAATCTTCTGGAACACCATTAGTGACAAGCTTCTCAAGCGTGGTTAGAATTAATTCTTCTACATCACCAGCTTTATTTTTTTCAACTCCCTCTAAACCAGCCATAAATACAATTTCTTTATTGCTAGGCTCAATACCTAAAAATGGGGAGGGAGATTTTCCCATTTTTGAGAGTTCCAGGGCTTTTCTGAGAGGCGATGCAGAATTATCAAGCAAAATATTCGATAAAAAATATTTTTCTAATAAATTCAATGGATCGTGACTATCGCCAAGCAACCAGCTTATGACTACATGATGATTTAACTCGTCCCCTGGAAGGGGTTGATAGGTGCCACTAGCTTGAACTGGACTTGTAAATATTTTTGCAGGCTTGATGGAGAGTTGCTCCGAAGCAGGTGTAAATTTTTGGAAAACATTTTCTTCTAAATGGTTGTGGACTTCATCTATCGAAACATTTCCAAAAGTAAAAAATGTTGCATTACTTGGATGATAATGCTTTTGATGAAATGCAACTAAATCTGCATGAGTTAAATCAATAATTTTTTCAGGATCACCGCCACTATTGTGATGATATGTGGTTTCTTCAAAAAGATATTTAGACATTCCATGCCAAAGTTGATCAGTAGGAGAGCTCATTGCCCCCTTCATTTCGTTAAAAACCACTCCTTTAATTTCTAATTTGTTCTCATTATTGATTTCTAGCCGATGACCTTCTTGAGAAAAATCTAGTGGATCTAATCTTGGAAAGAAAGCTGAATCAACATAAACATCTAATAAATTGTCAAAATCTTTGTTGTTTTGTGTTGCAAAGGGATAAGCAGTCCAATCACTTGATGTAAATGCATTCATAAATGAATTAAGAGATCGTCTAATCATCATAAAAAATGGATCACGAACTGGGTATTTCTTTGAGCCACATAAGGATGTGTGCTCTAAAATGTGAGCCACACCTGTAGAATCTTCAGGGATTGTTCGAAAGGCAACCATGAAAACTTTTTCATCATTATCTGCATCTAGGTGGATGTGCTGAGTATTGAATTTTGAATGCTTATAAACTTGTGCATTAACATCCAATAATTCGATTTTTTTAGATTCTTTTAGTTCAAACATGGTTTAAAAATTAAATAAATGCCTTATATTAGTTGTATTAGACAAAGATTACTATTACAAATAATGCATAAAAGAAACTTTTTTATTATCAGCTTTTTAGCTTTTTTAACCTCTTGCACTTCCTCGCCATTTACTGAGTTAAATAGCCGAGATAACTTTCAATTAGATGCAGGAACAAGTTTTAAAATTCAACTTAATAAAGATATGCTGCCTGTAGAAATGGATCCGATATTAATCGAAAATTTGGGTGATGCAGCAAAGGAATATTTGGAAGGAGTAGGTCATAAAAATGCAATAAATGCATCTACCATAATTGATGTGAGTGTTACGACAAAAGAAAAGATTAAGTATGATGACTTTCGTTTTTACGGCTATCCAATGTATAGGAACTATCTTTATGAACCAGATAGAATTAATTCAGTTCCAGAGTTTTTCCTTCGAATTTCTGTAAGAGATGAAGAATTAGATAAAACCCTTTGGACCGGATTGACTAAATGGAGAAAAGGCTCAAGCTATGCACCAACTGACATGGCATCTGCAGAAATGCTGGTAGAGAATTTGCTCGTCAATCTTTAAACCTAAGTGGATCAATAGCCAAAGCAATTCCACCAGATATTGGTATCGGAGAATTATTAATTAAGGATGCTATATATTCCCCAAGAATTGGTCCTAAAGTAAAACCCCTTGAGCCCAGAGCGCCGATTGTGTAGATATTTTTTTCGATTGGACCTGCTAAGGGGAGCCTGTCTTTACTTCCCACTCTTATGCGAGCTTGCATGAGCATATTTTCAGCACCAACAAGGTCAATACCAAAGTTTATATTTGTTCTTTCTATTAACTCATTTCCAGCCTCATAACATATTTCAACATCTTGAAATTCTTTCTCATTTGTCGAGCCTATCCAAGTTATTCCATCCACCTTTGGCAAAATATAGCCCGCTGAATTGACAGGTAATTCTAAATCAATTGACTGAGAACCTTTCAAGCCAACTAGCTGACCTTTTGATATTTTTAAACCTGATACAAATTTACCCAATCCAGGCCCATTAGCAATAATCAAATCATCAAAATCAGATTTTGTATTTTGATTTAAAAAATTAATATCTATTTTAGATTTACGTTTTTGCCAACTATCAAAACAATGATCATAGGAAATATTTATATTGGGATGAGATGTCATTTCCTTGCAAATCAACTTTGGAAATAAATAACCACCTTTTTTCACCAATAATCCATCAGACTCAAATCCATATAATTTTTGCATTTCTTCGCGGCCTATCACTTGAAAGAGATCTTCTCGATTCAAGCTTTTCATATCTTCAATCCATTGCTTTTGATAATCATTGGAGTGTGAGAATAAAAGACCGGTTTTTTTATAAGCAATTGGTAGTTGTGCATATATTTTTTCAGCAAAAAAATAACTTTGAGCAGTTAAAAATGAGTACGGAGAGTCACCTGCTGAGAATCTTGGGTACAAAGCTGCTACCGGATTGCCTGATGCCCCAGCTGCAATATTATCTGCAAATTCAAACATTTCTACTACTGCTCCATTTTGAGCAGCTGCATAGGCTGCCGAGCAAGCAGCTATGCCACTTCCTATAATGCCTATTTTTTTATTTTTTATTTTTTCATTTTTAAATTCGATATGATTTGATGACCTTGTACCAATGAGTTTGTGGCGTTTATTTCCAAAGCCTTTTACTTTATCTACCTTAAATCCAAATTTTCGCATCCCTCTTTTTACAAAACCTGCTGAAGTAAAGGTACCAAAAGTTGCATTTTCAGTTGATAAAAATTTAATATATTGAAATATTGAATTGCTCCACATAGAGTTATTTTTACTTGGATCAAAGCCATCAAGATACCAGGCATCAATTTGATTATTCTTAAATCCCAAAAGATTCCTCAATCCTGATTGCGCATCATTTTGAATAAGAGTTAGTCGAATTTTTAGAGATGGGAAATATATTCTTTGTAAATCATTGTGCGAAGCATCATAACTTTCTAAAAAAATATTACAGATCTCTTCTAGTTCAGGAAAGTTATCTATAACTCTATAAAGCTGCTCTTTAGTAGGTAAAGCCTCATCAATTGCAAGATACTCAAGATTATGTTGGCATGAACTATCATTGTTTTCGACCCACAGTTTTGCTGTTACAAAAAAGTTGAGACCAAATCCAAATCCTAATTCTCCAATGCAAATTCGGGAACCATTTTGGAATCTTTCATTTAATTTGTTGGGTTCAATAAAAATATTCTTAATTTCTGCAACTGCATCTTCTTGAAAAAACCTATCTTGGTATATTTTTGAATATGGTAAATTATCTTTCCAAATAACTTCATTGTGCTTTTTTTCAAATGGACTTTTAAAACAGCTATGATGTATTGGCATTAGGAGCAACGTATGAAAAAAATTAGTACTAATTTACAGATACCCATTATATGCATTCTTTTATTTAGTTGCTCTAAAACTGACCCTGTTTTGATGCCTTTAGTAGACACAACTACTGACATAGAAAAACTCATACAGCACTCTGAAGAGTTTACTGAAAGTATTTTTTCCTATGAAAATGGCATACATGCAGCTGTGGGTTATGGAATCGCTAATTCATATTTAATTGAGGGGAATGAATTCAATATTATTATTGATGCTACTGATAGTGTCTTTCAAGCAGAGAAGGTTTTTGCAGAATTCAATGCTATCAATTCCAATCCAATAGCTGCAGTTATTTATACTCATAATCATGGAGATCATACATTGGGCGCCAAATATTTTGTTGATCAACAGGATGAGATTCCGCTAGTCATAGCTCATGAATCTACAGCTAGATCTGTTGAAAAAATCTTTGGAATCTTAAATCCCATTATTTCTTCAAGATCATCAAAAATGTTTGGGACTAATCTTCCTGAAGAGGATGTCATTAATGTAGGGATCGGTCCATATTTAAGCGTAGGAAAAAGTGCCCCTGGATACATTAAACCAAATGTTACATTTGAAGATGAGCTTAAGTTAAATATAGCTGGTATCGCATTTGAATTCTTTCATGCGCCAGGAGAAACTGATGATCAAATTTTTGTGTGGTTGCCTGAATTTCAAGCGCTGTTTCCTGGAGACAATATATATAAAACATTTCCAAACCTTTACACCATAAGAGGAACATCTCACAGAGACGTGAATGCATGGGTTGATAGTCTAGATAAAATGATAGCCCTCGAACCCATGATAGTATTCCCAAGCCATACCTTGCCATTTTCGGGTGATTTAGCTATGGAGGCTTTGATGGTATATCGAGATGGCATTCAATTTATTCATGATCAAACAGTCAGACTAATGAATCAAGGCATGCACCCAGATGAAATTATTGACAATATAAAATTACCTCAAGCTGTAGCATCATCTCCATATCTTCAGGAGTTTTATGGAACAGTTCGTTGGTCTGTTAAAAGTATTTTCAATGGATATTTGGGGTGGTTCTCAGGAAATATTTCTGAGCTAGATCCAACTTCAACATTTAAAAAAGCAAATTTTATTTCTAATATGATTGGGGGGCCTGAAGGTCTATTTAAAGAGCTGGAGAAAGCCATTGAGGCTAAAGAAATGCAATGGGCCTTGGAGCTGTCAGACCTTTTGTTAGCTATAGAACACCGATCTAAAGAGGTAATAAAGCACAGGGCTAAGGCTGCTTTTTACCTTGGTAGCATGGCTTCAAATCCAAACAAAAGAAATTATTTTCTTAGTGAGGCTCAAGGTCTTTTAGGCAATCAAAAAACAGAAAATATTATTCCTCCTGAAGCCTCTATGCTTGATCAAATTCCAATGGATATGTTTTTTGATGTTTTAAGGGTTAATCTTAACCCAGTCAAAGTAGATCAAACTAAGATTCTTACTGTTTGTTATGAATTTTCATCTGGTTTGTCTAGAGCTATGATTATTAGAAATCAAATAGCGCAGATTAAAGATACTTTACCAACTGATTGCACCATCAATGTAAAAACTGATGAGCAAACGTTTAAACAAGTTTTAGCTGGAATCAAAAATCCGATAGCTGAAATTGCCTCTGCCAATTTGATTGTAGATAAGGATATACAGTTCCTTAAGCTGTTGACAGCATTTAGGCCTTAGTTGGAATATCTTTAAAGGCTAAACCTTTATCAGCTCTTGGATCCTGAGGTAGGCCAAGAACTCTCTCAGCTATTACATTTCTTAGAATCTCGTCTGTTCCACCGGCAATTCTTAAGCCAGGGGCGCCCAACCAAGCACCTTGAAATGAGCTGACTCCATCATTTTCATCTATTAGCATCCCAGCCATATCACCAGAATCAATTCCAAAATTACCTATTTCTTGCAGTTTATTTGCACTGACTATTTTTGTAATGGATGCCTCTGGTCCAGGTGCCTCACCCTTGGATAGGGCAGAGATTGTTCTAAATTTTGTATATTTAAGACCGTTAGCTTGGCAAAACCAATCAGCAAGTCTTTCTCTTACAGAATCATTCTTAATTAAGGTCTCTCCAGCATCGTCCTTAGTTTTAGAAAGAATCAATGCTTCCTCAATATCGGAGCCTCTTGCATCACCAACCGCCAATCTCTCATTCATAAGTGTGGTTATAGCAACTTTCCAACCATCCCCAATTTCACCAAGACGTTGTGAATCAGGAATACGAACATCATCAAAGTAAACCTCATTAAAGCCTGAGCCGCTGCCAGCTTGGCCTGTAATTTGTTTAATGGGTTTTACAGTAATTCCAGGGGACTTCATGTCAACAAAAAAGAATGTGAGCCCTTTATGTTTTGCTACATCAGGATCATGACGAACGACCAAGATGCCAAAATCAGAGTAATGCGCTCCAGAAGTCCAAACTTTCTGCCCATTAATTATCCAATCATCACCATCTTTTTCAGCTTTGCTTCTTAATCCAGCGACATCAGACCCAGCTGCAGGCTCAGAAAAGAGCTGGCACCAGATTTCTTTTCCCTCAGCCATCGGTGCAAGGTATCTATCTTTTTGCTCTTCAGAAGCATATTGCATCATCACTGGGCCACACATACCAAGACCAATTTCAAATATACCCCCCGGTACATTAAACTTTGCTTCCTCTTGTCCCCATATAATTCTTTCAATGGGAGATGCTTCAATGCCCCCATATTCTTTTGGCCAATGCAGCATTGCCCATCCTGCATCGTATTTTTTTTGCTGCCAAGCTTTTGCAACTTTAAGGTGATCTTCTAATGATGAGTCACTATGTCCACTGCTTTTGCTTTCTTTGAGTTCAGCATTGGCTTCTAACCATTCTCTGCATTTAGCTCTAAATTTAGCTTGATCTGGTGTGTCGTTAAAATCCATAATTTATCCCTTTGCTAATGTGTTGGTTTTTTCTAAGTTTGTAACTAATTTTTCTTTCCATGCTGCTTCGGATCCAAGCAAAACAGATAGAACCTTAGATCGTTTATAAAATAAATGACAGTCGTATTCCCATGTAAATCCATTACCGCCATGTGTTTGAATATTTTCCTTAGAGCATAATTGAAAAGCTTTAGTGGCACTAACCCTAGCAGTTGCTGCGGCCAGTGGAAGTTCGGCAGACTCTGAGGATAATGCCCACGCACCATAATAGCAATTTGATTTAGCGAGCGTTACAGCAATATACATATCAGCAAGCTTATGCTTTATAGCTTGATAAGAACCAATTTGCCTACCAAATGCAAATCTTTCCATCGAATATGATTTAGCCATATCAAGCGCAGCTTGAGATCCTCCAACTTGCTCAAATGCAAATAAAACTGCAGCTTGATCAAGGAGATGTTGAATATAGGTCCAACCATCACCAGATTTTCCAATTAGCCTAGACGGAGTATCTTTAAACTCAACTTTGAAAAAGGCTCTTGAGGTATCAAGATTTTTTTGTTGAGTGACTGTAACTGAAGCATCCTCAAGATCAACTAATCTCAAATCAGTACCAGTGCTCGATTTAACAACTACGATCATTTGAGAAGCCATTCCAGCATCTGGAACTGCGATTTTGATGCCATTTATTTTTTCGGACACTGCTGATACTGTCAAATTAGATTCTGTTGCTTGATGCATATCCTCAGCTATGCCATAAGTACCAACCACTTCTCCTGAAACTAATTTTGGCAATAATTCAGATTTTATCTCTTCACTACCAAACTTGATCAGGGCCTCGGTAAAAAAATAAACAGACGACGAGAAGGGCACTGGTGCAAGAGATCTGCCAAGCTCTTCAGCGATAACACAAAGCTCTAAATGACCCAGGCCTAGACCCTCGTATGCCTCAGGGATTCTAATCCCAGTCCAGCCCAGTTCAACAATTTTTTCCCAAAGCTCTTTATCGCCCTCCAGGGCATTGTCCATTACTGATCGCGCATTGGTAAGACCACCTTCTTTGTCAAAGAATTTTTTGGCTTCGTCTTGCAAAAATTTTTGGTCGTCTGAGAAATCTAAATTCATATTATTGTTATATAGTTTTAAGTTAAGGCATATATTAAAGCCATATTAGAACATATAATTTAATACAATTTAACAAACAGACACTCCTTACCAATGAACATGAAAATCTCAGCAACTAAAGATGGGAATTCTCAGATCAATAAAAGTTCTAGCGGCTTGTTTCTTGGAGTCGTGTTTGTTTTATTATTAACTGGAATTCTCGCTCTATCTTTGTGGGTTAGTGAGCTATCTAAAGTTTCTAATAAAGTTAACTCTAAAGTTGAATCCAGACTTTCAATTTTAGAAGAGCAACTTCAATTAGCTGATTCAACCTCTACTGAATTTTTGTCTGACATTAATTCACAACTTCAATTTCTTGATAAGGAGATCAGGAAATTATGGGACTTAAGCAACAAACGTAATAAAGTTAATATTGCTAAACTCACACAAGATGTTGCGAAGCATTCTGTTGCTCTAAAAGAGATAGCAATGACCCAAACTAATGATCAAATCAATATCAATGCTATCAAAAATGAATCTCAGGAATTAAGAGTTTTAATCGATGAACTCTCTCAAGTCAGCAGAGATAATCTTACTGCGTTGAATAAAATTGCCGAGTTAAATAAGAGCATTTTATTGCTTGAAGAAACCGTTCAAGCATTTGATTCTTATAGAAGACAAAACAATGAAATGCTCCAAGAGTTGCAATTGAAAATTTCTAGCATAGAAACTCAGCCTTAGCAGCCCTACAATTTTTTTTACTTTTAGGTAAAAAGTTTGGGGTTTCGCAAAAAAACAGGTATATTTTTACTAAACATTCTTCACATTGGAGGGGGAAACCATGAAGAGACTATTAAGCATACTAACTATTGCTGCTTTTGTAGCAACACCTAACATTTCTATGGCTCAAGATTCAGCACTTGTTCTTGAGGAAGTTGTAGTTACAGCAACTAAAAAGGAAGAAAATGTTCAGGACATTGCCCAAACTGTTAATGCAGTTACTGGCGGTACATTGGATGATTATCAAATTAGAGATCTAAGTGAATTGGCTCAAGTTGTATCCGGTGTTGAATTTACACAAATTGATCCTCGAAGGTCCACCATTATTATGCGTGGTCAAAAAATGGATCCAGATGGTGGAAACGACCAACCAATTCAAGGTTATATTGATGAAGTGCCACTCAGAGCAGGTGAAATGTTTCTTCAAATGTATGACACTGAGCGAGTTGAAATTCTAAAAGGGGCTCAAGGCACCCTTCAAGGAGTTGTTAGTACAGGTGGTGCTGTTCAAATTTATACTCGATCAGCTCAAGTAGGCAGTGGTGAAAGAAATGGTTATGTAAAAACAACTTGGGCAGACAACATGACTTCAATCCTTGAAGCTGCAAGTGACCTCCATTTCTCAGATACATTATCAATGAGAGTTGCTGGTGTGATGAATAATAATGATGGCAAAGAAGTAAGAAATATTAGAACGAATGTTAATGAGTCTCATAGTTATGACTCAGGCAGAATGAGTCTATCTTGGGAGCCTACTGATAATCTTTCTGTAAGATTTAAGTATCAAAATATGGAAGTAAATTCTATATACCCTCAGCCAGTTGCTGGAAGTAATGGAACTTTTCCTTTTGACGCATTTGCGTTTGTTGCAGGAGCCTCAAATCCATTCTTTCCACCTGTAAATGTAAATTATGCAGGTGCTGCTGATGCATGGGTATCAACTATTGGTACTTTAGCTGGCGCTGCTGCTGCAGGCCAATTAGCATTTTTGCACAGACCAGACTATTCAGATATTCCAGCTGATGGCCTGAAACCTGAAGATGGCATTGCTTTGCATTATCAAAACCCTAGACAAAACACTAGTGCTGAAATTCATAATTTAATGATTGATTATGATATGGGCAGTCATGCTTTAGCGATAAGGTATTCAGATTCTGAAAGTGATTCTATGGGACTGATTGATAGAGATTATGCAGGAGCTTATACATATGGCTATCCTCAGGAAGTTAGAACCAATACTGGAATAGAAACAATCGAGATGAGAATATCTAATCAAGACAATGACAAGCTTGAATATACTCTTGGATTTTTCTCTAGAGATTCTCAAACATATACTGATGCAGACTTAGACGTCTCAATGGATAATTACGAGGTTGCGCCCCATGTATTCAAACCACTGGTTGGATTTGAATACAAGACACCAAGCCAAGCATGTAAAGCTGAAAGAGCAAGCCCAGGCTTATTCGCAGCTAAGCCAAATGTAATAACATGCATGGGTATTCCTTTAGATAATAAAACCGAAGCTTGGTTTGTTAACTTCAAATATAACTTATCCGAAAGAACATTTATTCAATTTGGTATGAGAGAACAAGAAATGACTGGATACAGAGCACAGAATCTTTATCTACCAGTTACAGCTCTTGTTACACCAGCAACGGGTGGCGGAATGACCATTCCAAGAATTCCAGCGAATCTGCAAAATTCAGATAATGATTCAACCACAGGTGGGTTTAAAATCGGACATTATTTAAATGATGATCTCTTGCTTTATGTTTCTACTGAAAGTGGTTATAGAAGTCCAGGAGCCACTATTTCCCCAGTAGCTATCAACCCATCATTGATTACTTTTGAAGAAGAAGAAAGTGATATGACAGAGATTGGCATGAAGGGTACTTTTATGGATGGGAGACTCAGAATGAATGCTGCTTACTATGACTATACATTTGATGGCTACCAAACGAAATGGGACAACATCTCAGCAAGAGTCTATTCTGCCGCTGGTCCAGGGCTTGTTCAGCAGGTTCAAGGTGGTGTTTTCAATAATAACGATGCCTCTATTTCAGGTATAGATTTTGAGTATGCATATGTAGTTAATGCTGATCTTACTTTAGGCGGTAGCTATACCTCTACTGAAAGTGAGTATGATGCTGGTTCTATTGGTTATGCCAATGATCCTTCATATTCAGGAATGGCAGCTGCAACCAGAGATGTAAGTGGTCAGAGAGTCAATGATGATGCTGAAACATCCATGACTTTTTATCTGGATCATACTGTTCCAGCATACTGGGGTGGCGAGAGATATACTCGATACAACATAAGCTGGAGAGATGAGCGAACTAGTGCTATTAATCCTGATCTTAAGATTAAAGCTTTAGTTTTAGCTAACTTAATTGTTGGTTGGAAGTCGTCAGATGGCGTATGGGACGCAAGCTTCTTTGTAAAAAATGCGTTAGATGACGTTGATCTTTCTCATATTCAAGCCTACTACTCAGATTATCATTTGCCAGGTGGCGGAAGTTTACCATCTAAGTTTTATGCAGCGAATACTAATATGGGAAGACAAATAGGAGCTCAACTCGTATATAACTTCTAAGAAATTCGTTTAATATAATTTTTAAAACGGCAACTTTGGTTGCCGTTTTTTTTGAAGATACATTATGCAAAAAATATTTTTATTACTGGTAATAATTTCTAATTTTGTATATGCAAATCAAGATCAAGTTTACTTGAATGAAGATAGAGAGCCTTGCAGCGTTTACATCCCAAACAAAATCCCATTATTTGGCGACTTGCATGTTCACACTGCCCTATCACTTGATGCCAATACACAAGGGACATTAAATACTCCAGACGATGCATATAGATATGCAAAGGGCCAACCACTTTATTTGCAGCCTTATAATCAAGATAAAACAAGTTCCAGAAGCTCTAAATTAAATCAAGCATTAGATTTTGCTGCTGTAACAGATCATGCAGAACTTCTTGGTGAAGTTAGGTTATGTTTGGATCCACAAAGCGCGAAGTACAATGGTTTTCAATGCAGGGCTTATAGAGGCTTTCCAAAGCTTTCATATTTCTTTATGAATGCAAAAGCTAGCATGCGCAAGCCTTTAGGTATGTGTGGAGATTCAAGAGGGATATGCTTAGATGCTGCTGAGAAACCATGGCAAGAGATTATTCAGGCAGCAGAGGAGCATTATGACAGAACTAAATCTTGTGCATTTACAACTTTTATAGGTTATGAGTGGACTGGAGCAGCATACTCAGGAAATAATTTACATAGAAATATTATATTTGAGAGTTCAAATGTTCCTTATCAGCCTATAAGTTTTTATGAAGCGCCGACCCGAGCTGATTTATGGGAGCAACTCGATCAACAATGCTCAGAAGATTGTAGCTATATGGTAATTCCTCATAACTCAAACCTAAGTAATGGATTTATGTTTGAAAAACCTACTCAAGATGAAATCTATCTTCAGAATATCAAAGAGCCTTTGGTTGAAATTTTTCAACACAAGGGAAGTTCTGAATGTGCAATTAATTCAACCGATCCTTTGTGCAGTTTTGAGCAATTACCTTATAAAGATTTTAAGTCGAAATTTACTAAGGATTTTTCCACTCCTCCAAAATCTAGCTTTGTCCGTGATGCATTGAATGATGGATTACTTATTCAAGCCAAAGAAAATATTAATCCTTTTAAATTTGGATTTATTGGTAGTACGGATACCCATCTGGGCACACCTGGATTAGTTGATGAGAATGTTTTTCCAGGTCATGGTGGTGCTGGCAAATCTTTTCGAACATCTATTCCAGAAGGCCTCCCAGATGATATTGAATTTAATCCTGGCGGTCTGGCTGTGGTTTGGGCTGAAGAAAATAGTCGAACTTCTATTTTTAATGCACTTAAGCGCAAGGAGGTTTATGGAACGTCAGGACCAAAATTCTTGGTTAGGTTTTTTTTAGGTGAAGATTTAGATAATGATCTTTGCAGTCAATCAGATGCAATTTCACGCGCCTATGATGTTGGTGTTCCCATGGGCGCCACATCTCAAGCTGATCTTATGACCAGAGCTCGACTATTTATTTCTGCTTCAGCAGATCCATCACTGAGCGATCAATACATTGAAAAATTACAGGTTGTCAAAGGTACTATTATTGATGGTGAGGTTATTACTGCAATTTATGACGTTATGACTCATGAACCCACTGATCTCGATTTAAATTCTTGTAAAGTTGTTGGTACCGGAGTACGTTCAATGTGCGCTGTCTGGGATGATCCTAACTTTATTCAAGGTGATGAAGCATATTACTATGTTAGGGTCGTCGCAAACAAATCATGTCGTTGGTCGCACGATTTGTGCTTAAAAAATTCTGAGTATTGTGAAGAAAGTAATTCAAATATTCCTAAGTTTATTCAAGAAAGGGCTTGGACATCCCCTATATGGCTTGAATAATTGGTTGATATTTGACATAGGCCAAAGATTTATGTTCCATTAGGTTATGAATAAATTAGCACTTCAATTATTTTTAGTCTTAGCTTTTATTCCTATAGCTATATTAATAAGCTCCATAATTATTACTTTAGCGCCATTATATTGCTGGGGCCTTGCAATTAATGCTTATCGTTTTGGTAACACAAAAGAGTTATATTTCTGGTTAGCAATGGGCATAGTTGCTTTCTTCCTAGCGTTATTTGTTCTAGGAGTCTTATAAATGTTGAAAGCATGCATTCTTTTTTCAGCAGCTTGTTTATTTGTAATTGGTTGTTATGTAATGTTTAAACCAGATCTTAGTGATCTGGGTTTTATTCCTGTCGTTGCTACTAACCCTGAAACTGCTTCTGAGTTTAGGTCTTTATTTGCAGGTTCATTTATAGCTTATGCTTATCTCTTGATTCGTTTCTCATTCTCCTTTAATACGATCTCTATTTCACAAACTGTTGCATACATTATGGGATTTATTGCTCTTGGTAGAGTTGTGAGTTTCTTTTACGAAGGCTTGAATGCATTTAGTCTATTTGTATTTTTTGGCGAAGTATTTTTAGTGATAGTCCTGATATTGGCTCATCGAAAAAGAAAAAATGAAATCCCATATTTTTAGTTTTTATTGTTTATACAAAACTTCTTAACATTTACTAATTCTGTAATATAATTCTTTCTCTTTCTGGGGATGTGGTGGAACTGGTAGACACGCTTGGCTTAGAACCAAGTGCCGAAAGGCGTGGGGGTTCGACT
>MDTC01253639.1_pt1 | contig 16597 bp, 14 predicted proteins | sample 811181 | NCBI WGS metagenome assembly MDTC01 (sample SAMN05326644, study PRJNA326480) | marine metagenome | isolation source: seawater | place: Pacific Ocean: North | collected 2011 | reverse complement strand
GAAAAAAATGATCAATTTTTACCTTTTTTATCACAAGCTAATGAAGCATTAAAAGAAATTTCAAAAGAAGAAAATGAAGCAGATGTTGAAGCTGAAACTTCAAAAATTGATGACTTATTAGCAGATGTTGAAGCAAATGATTCTATAAATAAATCCATCAAAAATCCATTATTTGATTATATAGTAGGAACAGGTTATCAAGGAGGTCCAGTAATAGCTCAATTCTTATTAAAAGATCAAAAAAAGATTGAAGAATATCTTTCTATGCCTGAAATAAGAAAACTTTTGCCATCTGAAAAAAGGTTTACTAAGTTTTTATTTGGAAAGCCTGATCCTAATTCAAAAGTGGTAGATCTATATGCAATCCAATCTAATAGAGATGACAAGCCACCATTAAGTGGAAGTGTTGTAGTAGATGCTAGCCAAAGTTATGATCAAATAGGATCTCCTGCAGTTTCTATGCAGATGAATGGAAAAGGGGCTAGAAAATGGGAAGAAATGACAGGAAATGCTTACAAAGATAAAAGCAATATTGCAATAGTTTTAGATGATATAGTTTATTCTGCACCTGGAGTTTCTAAAGGTGCAATTTCTGGTGGGAGATCTGAAATATCAGGTCAATTCACTTTAAATGAGGCAATTGATTTAGCTAATGTTTTAAGAGCTGGTAAACTACCTGCATCAGCCGAGATTATTGAATCTGAAATTGTAGGTCCATCTCTTGGAAAAGAAAATATTGAAAGAGGGATTAATTCATTTGCAATAGCACTATTACTGGTTCTTATATGGATGACATTTTATTATGGAAGAGCTGGAATTTATGCTGATACAGCATTAGTTTTAAATATTGTACTAATTTTTGGAATTTTAGCAGGTTTAGGAGCTGTTTTAACCTTACCTGGAATAGCAGGTATTGTATTAACAATTGGTATGTCTGTTGATGCAAATGTTTTAATTTTTGAAAGAATTAGAGAGGAATTAACAAAAGGAAAAGGTCAAAAACAGGCTGTAAGTGATGGTTTTAGTAATGCACTATCATCTATTCTTGATGCTAATATAACAACTGGATTAACGGCCTTAATATTATTTGTGTTTGGATCAGGTCCAATCAAAGGTTTTGCTACAACTCTTTTAATAGGTATTGCTACTTCATTATTTACGGCAATCTTCATTACTAGAATGTTAGTAGATGCTAGAATAAGTAAATCTAAAACTTTGGACTTTTCTACAAAACCTACCAAAAATTTATTTAGGGATTTAAGTATTACTTTTTTACAAAAAAGAAAAGTTGCATATATGTTTTCTTTATCCTTATTGACTATTGGTATTTTTTCACTTTTTACCAATGGTTTGAATCAAGGTGTAGATTTTGTAGGAGGAAGATCTTATACTGTTAGATTTGATAACAATGTTAATCCAAGTGATATTCAAAATAATCTCATAGAAGTTTTTGGAAGTGCTGAGGCTAAGACATATGGTTCAGAAAATCAACTTAAAATAACTACAAATTATAAGGTGGATATTGAGGGTACTCAAGTTGATGATGAGATCCAACTTAAAATGTTTAATGCTCTAAAAAGTGTTTTCCCTACTGATTTAACTTATGATAGTTTTGTCAATGGATCAGATGATAAGTCGATTGGTATTATGGGTTCATCAAAAGTTGGCCCAACTATAGCTGATGATATTAAAAAGAACTCATTTTTAGCAATATTTGGTTCTCTAGCCGTTGTTTTCCTATATATTTTATTGAGATTTAGAGATTGGCAATATTCTTTAGGAGCTGTAGCAGCGGTTTTTCATGATGTTTTAATTGTTTTAGGAGTCTTTTCTATAGCTTATTCATTTATGCCGTTTAATATGGAAATTAATCAAGCATTCATTGCTGCTATTTTAACAGTTATAGGATATTCATTAAATGATACTGTTGTTGTATTTGATAGAATTAGAGAATTTAGATTGATTAATAAATCATGGGAATTTACTAGAATAGTAAATGGTGCTTTAAATTCAACTCTAAGTAGAACATTAAATACATCATTTACCACTTTAGTTGTTCTTTTAGCAATATTTATTTTTGGTGGTGAGTCAATTCAAGGATTTATGTTTGCTTTAATTATTGGAGTTATGATAGGAACATATTCTTCCGTTTTTATTGCTACACCAGTAATGTTCGACACTTTAAGAAGAAGCATAAAGAAGTAATCTAAGTACTTTTTTTACTTCTTAACATTAGGAAAAAACCAATTATTATAAATGGAATACTTAGCCATTGACCTGTAGATAATACACCTAAGGCATCTTCAAAACCTCCTTGACTTTCTTTTACAAATTCGACTAATACTCTAATAGAAAACAAACAAATTAAAAAGAGTCCAAAAAGAAATCCTTTTTGATTTTTATAATCTGTTTTCCAATATAAATGCCATAGTAAAATAAAAAGAAGGAAATAACCAAAAGCTTCATATAATTGAGCTGGGTGTCTAGGATATATTTCTCCTCTATTAGAAAAAATAATACCAAAATTATTTCCTGTATAATTACCAACAATTTCAGAATTAAAGAAATTACCAATTCTTACAAACATTCCACCAATTGAAATTGGAATAACTATTCTATCAAAAATCCATAAAACAGAATCATACTTAAATTTGTATTTGTATATAAACATTGATGTGATAATACCTATTGTTGCGCCATGACTTGCTAAACCTCTATATCCAACAAATTTAAATCCATCAATAATTCCAAATAAAAGAGAACTGTTTGGGTCCTTTTTTATTGGAAGTAAGATTTCAATTAAATTATTTTGGAAATATTCCCAATTGTAGAAAAAAACTTCTCCTAGTCTAGCTCCAATTAATGTTCCTAAGACAGTATATATAAATAATGGCTCTACTAATTCTATAGATTTATTATCATTTGTATATATCTTTTTAATTATATAATACCCTAGGGTAAAAGCAATTATAAACATCACACTATACCAATGAATAGCAAGAGGACCTAGTTTTAAAAAAATTTCATTTGGCGCCCAGTCAATCTTTAGAAATGTCATAAGAATATTTTGAATAAATATAGATAAAATTAAGGTACTGGATCTAAACCTTTTCCACCCCACGGGTGACACCTAATTATTCTTTTAAATGAAAGAAATAATCCCTTAATTAACCCATGTTTTTGTAAAGATAATTTACTGTATTCTGAACATGTAGGAGAAAATCTACAGGTTGATGGTAATAGAGGCGAAATTAGTATTTGATAAAATTTTATTAGTAAAATAAATGGATATACGATAATCTTCATTATTAGATCAATTTGTATGAAGATTCATTTTTTTCATCATTTAATTGTATTCCAAGTTTCAATAAGTCATCTCTAATTTGATCTGACAATTCAAAATTTTTATTTACTCTGGCCTGATTTCTTATTTTAATTAATAATTCAATTAATTCAGATGATTTTCCAGAATTTGAGTTCTTTTCATTTATTAATCCTAATATCTCAAAAAGAAATATTTCAAATGTTTTTCGAATTTTTTCTTTATCATTTTTATTTAGATTTTTAGAACCAATATTAACATTGTTAATAAACTTTACGCATTCAAATATTTCTGCAATTAGCATAGGTGTATTGAAATCGTCATTCATTCTATAATAACAATTAGAAATCCAATTATCAACATCAAAATCAGACTTTTTATTATTACTATTTAAACTTGGAATTAAATTAAATCCATCTACTAACTTGTTTAATCCTTTCTCAGAAGCAATCAATGCATCGTTGCTCAAATCTAATATATTTCTATAATGAGCTTGATACATAAAAAATTTAACAACATTTGGAGAAAAATCTTTACTTAAAAGATTATTCTTTCCTGTGAAAATTTCATTAGGTAAAATGAAATTATCAGTCGATTTAGACATTTTTTTACCATTCAAGGTTAACATGTTTGCATGCATCCAAAATTTAGCTGGACTTTTATTGTCAATTGCTTCAGATTGTGCTATTTCACAATCATGATGAGGAAATTTTAAATCCATGCCACCACCATGAATATCAAAAAAATCTCCAAGATATTTTTTACTCATGGATGTACATTCTAGGTGCCATCCTGGAAAACCTTTTCCCCATGGTGAATTCCAATACATTATATGATTATTTTCAGCTTTTTTCCATAAAGCAAAATCTTGTGGATTTTTTTTATCTGAAGTTCCATCTAAATCTCTAGAACTATTCATCATATCTTCAATTTTTCTTCCACTTAATTTACCATACTTATTTACTTTATTAAACTTTATAACATCAAAATATATAGATCCATTTTTTTCATAGGCATAACCCGATGCAATTATTTTATTAATACTATCAATTTGTTCTAAAATATGACCAGTAGCTGTTGGTTCTATATTTGGAGGAATTGTATTAAATTTCTTCATAATTGTATGAAAATCCAATGTATATTTTTGGACTATTTCCATTGGTTCTAATTTTTCAATTCTTGCCTTTTTAGAAATTTTATCTTCACCAGAATCATCATCATTTTCTAAATGACCTACATCTGTCAAGTTTCTAACATATCTAACTTTATATCCTAAATGGGAAATATATCTATGAATTATATCAAATGAAATATAGGTTCTACAATTACCTAAATGAGCGTTATTATATACTGTTGGTCCGCAAACATACATACCAACATTTTTTTTATTTATGGGTACAAAAATTTCCTTTTTTCCTGAAAGTGAATTGTATATTTTTAAATCTTTATAGAAATCAGATTTCATTGTAAATTAGAGTGAACTTTCTTTACTAATATAATCTAAAAATTCTCTTTTCACACTTTGATTTTTAAATTTACCACCAAATTCTGCAGTTACTGTACTACAATCAACATGTTTTATGCCTCTAGAATTAACACAAAGATGCTTTGCATCAATAATACAAGCTACATCCTGTGTTTTAAGAGTTTTTTGTAAAGCTTTTACTATCTGTATGGTTAATCTTTCTTGGACTTGAGGTCTTTTAGAAAAATATTCTACTATTCTATTCATTTTTGAAAGACCAATTACAGTACCAGTCGAAAAATATGCTACATGAGCTTTACCAATAATAGGTAATAAATGATGTTCACACGTTGAATAAACAGTAATATTTTTTTCAACTAACATTTCATTATAATCATATTTGTTTTCAAAGGTGGATGATTTAGGGAGTTTATCAGGATTTAATCCGCCAAATAGTTCCTTTACAAACATTTTAGCAACTCTTTTAGGTGTCCCTCTTAAACTGTCATCAGTTAAATCCATTCCTAATGTCTCCAGTATATTGTGAATATCTTTTTCTATTAATGATATTTTTTCATCATCTGAAATGTCAAATGCATTATCTCTAATTGGAGTATCTGATGATGAACCTATATGATCATCACCCATTAAATCTAATTGATCTTCAAAAAACTTATCGTATTTCATATTAAAAATTTCTAATAACAAAGATAATTAAAGAATACTTAATACAATAATAGATTTTATTTATCAGGATTATTTAAAAATCTTTTAAAACTTAAATACAACAGATAGAGTAGATGCTGAATTATTCGAATCAATTTTGGCAAAATCTGTTAAACCAGAATCAAACAATTGATGATATTTATTAGATTCTAACATTTTATAAGAAAAACTAATCAATGTCTCCCCAAAATCATAACCTATTCCAAAAGAATATAATTTGGAATCATCTATAATTTTTGAGGGATTATTTACACCAATAGAGCCTGCATATGGACTCCCCATTTTTCCATATCCAGCTCTTAGACTTAACCTTTCTATTTTAATTTCTGTTCCGAGTCTAATATCAATAGTATTTGTAAGTTGATTCTCAATTTTTTTATTTGTATTTAAAAAATCTCTATTAGGTTTTGCTTTGATTTTAGAATAATCTCTATTAATAATATCTAGACTTAATAATCCTAATTTTCCAAAAATAATTGCAGCACTGGTTGTTATAGATGAAGGAGTAGTCAATTTGTATTCTGGATAAGAATTAATTACTCTTGGATCAATTTTATCCTGGTATTTAACACCATCCTTATCTATTGATTGGGTTTCTAGATATTGATAAGTTTCATCCCATAGATTATACCAAGTAGGTGATTGATATGAAACTCCTAATCTAAAAGAATTAAATTTCGCAATTCCCCCTAATTGAATAGAAAGACCCTCTCCTTGTGTGACTAAATTATTTTCAAATATAATACCAGTAATTGCAGAGTTCGAAGCAAAATTACTTTCTTGATGTTTTATATAATTATTTATATAAATTTCATGAGTATTAATGTTTAATCCGAAATAATAATTCTCTTTAAACTGAACAGCAAAATTTATATTGTATTTTGTATTAACTCCCTTAGTTTCACTTATATATTGTTGATCTACTCCTTCACTATAGTTTGCTAGTGAGTAAAAACTATTTGAATCTTTATCATAATTTATTAGATAAGCTTGATATGCTAAAAAAGCTTGTTGTGCAGAATATCCAAAATTCTCACCTAAATATTTATAAACACCTGCAATACTCTCATTGTTTCCAACACTTAAGTCAGATGAATTAAAACCTAAAGAATTATTTAGAAAAAATTTATCGATTGAATTAGATTTGTTTCTTCCAACAATTTCAAAACTATTGTTAAATGAATTATTGGTTTGAGCATTAATTCCAAAAGAGATCTTATTAATATTTCCTCCACCAAAATTTTTTAATAGCCAAACACCACCTGCTTGATTAACAGAGAACTTATTATTATTTGCTTTTTTTGAATTATTAAAAAACAGGGATTTATTAGATTTTTTTGCTGTACCTAAAGTTAAAATGTATTCATTATCATTAAAGACAGAACTACTTGCTGGATTTACATTAATAGCTGAAAGGTCACCTCCTAATGCGCCAAAAGCTCCACCCATGGATTCAAATCTAGCTGTCCCATTAGGTTTATCTAATGAAATATTTAAAATCTCTTGTAAAGTTTGAGAGTTTATATATAATGAGAAAAATAAAAACAGAAATAATACTGACTTTTGTAACATTATTTTTTTATTATCTAGGACCTTTTGAGCTTCCTCCGCTGCTGGATGATGGAGCACTTGGTCTTCCACCTCCAGATGACCTGCCACTTGAAGAGGAAGGAGAGTATGAAGATCTACTAGAACTTGATGAACCTGAACTGGATCGAGAAACATCATAGGACCTGCCTGATGAACTAGAATTATTTATTGAACCAGAACTAGATCTAGAAACATTGTATGACCTTGAAGATGAATTACCATATTTACTAAGTTGAAAATTAGATGGTTTACCACTTGATCCTGTGTAAGGTCTAGAATCATTACCTTTCTTAACATTACCACCACCATTATTGCCTCCTAATTCATCACCATCTCTAGGAACTAAATAATTTCTAACAGATCTAGAATTTTTTAATACATAATACATTCTATTAATATTTCTAGTTTTATTTACTTCATCTTGAGAAGAACTATCTTCTGTATCATTTCTACCAATATTATAATTTGAAATAGATCTTGAACCAATACTAGTAGAATAAGAGGATGAATTGGTACTTCCAGTTGAAGATGAAGATGAAGAATTATTAGAATTAGTTCCTCTTCTTCCATTCATAAATGCAATGTTGTTTTCGTTATATCTATTATAATAAGGATCAAAATATCCGCCGTATCCTGAATATCCACCATAACCCCAAGGTCTGAACATGAAATTCCAATAATTATATCTGCCATATCTTTCATAAGGATAATAATGCCATGAATAGTAAGGGCTGTAAAAAGGAGAATAGTAATAATTATACCAAGAGTTCATATAGTATGGTTGATAATAATGTCCCCAATATGGCCTGAAAATATCATTATATATGAAATTAATTGATGTAGGGTTGTCACCCCAGGATCCATAACTATTTGTATAGGCTATGTTTGAGCTATTTGTGGTATTTGAATATGAGTTTACATCAGTAATGATACTATCATTAACTTGATTGTTTAAACCATATTCCTGAGCTTTTTGATCAAAATAATTTTTATAGTAAATTCCATTCTGATTGGTTCCATTCTGAGTAGTTTTCACTTGATTTTTAGTTCCATAAATTCCATCACTAGCTAAATATCCACTTGTGCTAAAAGATCCACAACTTAAAAAAGTCATGGAAAATAAAATAAAAGAAAAGAATTTTATTTTTCGAAGAATTTTATAATATGAATTTATCATGATATTATTTTGTTGTTAAAAAAATTAAAATAGTTATTTTAGCATCTATACATAATTAAACAATTATTATGCCAAAAACAATTTATGGGTAAAAAACTAACAAAAAGAGAAGATGATTATTCAAAGTGGTATAATGAATTAGTTGTAAAAGCTGATCTTGCTGAAAACTCTTCTGTTAGAGGATGTATGGTAATTAAACCATATGGATATGCTATATGGGAAAAAATGCAAAATCAGTTAGATCAGATGTTTAAAGAAACTGGTCATCAGAATGCCTATTTTCCCTTATTTGTTCCCAAAAGTTTATTTGAAGCTGAGGAAAAAAATGCAGAAGGTTTTGCTAAAGAATGTGCAATAGTTACTCACTATAGATTGAAAAGTGATATTAAAAACCCAGGAAAATTAATTGTAGATGAAAAAGCTAAATTGGAAGAAGAATTAATTGTTCGTCCTACTAGTGAAGCTGTAATATGGAATACTTATAAAAATTGGATTCAATCTTATAGGGATTTACCTATTTTAATTAATCAATGGGCCAATGTAGTTAGATGGGAAATGAGAACACGTCTTTTTTTAAGAACTGCTGAGTTTCTTTGGCAAGAGGGGCATACAGCTCATGAAACTAAGAAAGAAGCAATTAATGAAGCAATATTAATTAATGATATTTACGCTGAATTTGCAGAGAATCACATGGGAATTCCTGTTATTAAAGGATTAAAGTCTGATAGTGAAAAATTTGCAGGTGCTGAAGAAACTTATTGTATAGAAGCATTGATGCAGGATGGAAAATCGCTTCAAGCAGGAACATCTCACTTTTTAGGTCAAAATTTTGCTAAAGCTTTTGATGTTAAATTTGCTAGTAAGAATGGTGATTTGGACTATGTGTGGGCAACCTCTTGGGGAGTCTCTACAAGGTTAATGGGTGCTTTAGTCATGACCCATAGTGATGATAATGGGCTTGTTCTTCCACCTAAATTAGCACCTATTCAAGTTGTAATAATTCCAATATATAAATCAAAGGAAGAGTTTAATACTGTTGAATCTTACATTGAACCAATACTTAAAAAATTAAAATCTAAAGGAATAAGTTTTTTATTTGATAAAAGAGATACACATAAACCAGGTTTTAAATTCAATGAACATGAGATAAAAGGAGTTCCTATTAGAATTGTAGCTGGACCAAAAGATATAGAAAATTCTAGTTTGGAAATTTTTAGAAGAGATAAAATGGAAAAGGAAACAATAAATTTTGATGATGTTTTTTCTAGGATAGATTTTCTAATTACAGATATTCAAAATAATTTATTTGAAAAAGCACAGAATTTTAAAAATACAAATATTAGAAATGCAGATACATATCAGGAGTTTAAAGATTTAATTAAAAATAAAGGAGGCTTTGTGTCTGCTCATTGGGATGGTACTGCGGAGACTGAGGAAATAATTAAAAAAGAAACGAAGGCTACAATTAGATGCATTCCAATAGATGGAGTTAAAGAAAAAGGTAATTGTATATATTCAAAAAAACCTTCTGAACAGAGAGTTTTATTCGCCAAAGCATATTAATTTCAACTTAAACAAAAGGATCATTATTATGTTGCAAGTTTGTGACCTTTGAATTACATTTGCAATCGTTTCAAATTTGGCCCGTTCGTCTATCGGCTAGGACGCCAGGTTTTCATCCTGGTAAGAGGGGTTCGATTCCCCTACGGGCTACTAAAATCCTTGTAAGTCATTGATTTACAGGGTTTTTTTTATTGGTATATAGAACTAGATAAATGATTTTTAAAAGTAGATGAATTATATATGTCATTTGCATTATGTCCAACTTGTTGAACTATTAACCTTTTATGATTGTGAGTAGACTTATAATATTCCTCAAAATATTTTTGAATATAAAGGCTTCTTTTATTTCTGTTTTCTCCTAAAAGAATAGCTTCACAATCTTTAGTATTAAGTGTGCCAGTAGTTGAGGTATCATCTTCACCTTGAAGATAAATTGTTCTTCTCTTTATCTGATTTTCTTTTAGAATTGATTCAGAAGAGTTTTTAGAATAATTTATGATATTAGAATATCCATAAGGCCAATTGGAAATTCCATTACAAGTTGAAGGAGAATAAAAACTATTAGTATTTGAATCATATCTTTTTGAATCAGGATAACAATAATATTGACTGTTTGCTATAATGTATTGAAAATTATAACTGCTCGATGTAGTTTCTGATTTTCCAGATATTGCATATAAATGAGCATATGTTCCTCCAGAAGAATGGCCAGTAATTACTATATTTTTTAATGATGGAAAATTACCTTGGTTTTTAATTTTATTAATTACTTCATCAATCATTTTAAATGAACTAATATTAATATTTTGGTTATCAGAATCTGCACCTTCTCTCCAAGAAGATGTATTCCAGAATAATTCATTTGTGCTTGCTGAAAGATTATCTTTAAAATGCATTGAAATTATTAGAGTTTCATCTTGTTTATTTAGGTTGCTAATTGAATTATTCATATAACTAAAGTATGGTCCAGCAGTTCGACTAACTCCATGAATTAGAAAAATTACAGATTTTATTTTTGCCCATTTTTTATTTGATTTTGAAACAAAATCATAATTTGAATAGAAACTAAAATGATTTCCTTCTGAGTTAATAATTAATTTTTCTATACAATCATTTGAGTCAGATGTGCAGGGTTTGTCATCATTAAGAGTGGGAGAATTGTCTTCTGTTGATTCAGAATTAGAAGAACAAGAAAAAATAAATAATAATAGAAATAAAGTTAAATACTTATAGGAAAGAGTTAGGCCTTTTAGCATATAGTAAAATAAAGTTAAAAAAGATTAAAGAGCAAATAAAAAAACTCCTATATTTGCGAAGTTTTTAATTAAAATTTTTTGAATTTTAAAATATGGCGAATCATAAATCTGCTTTAAAAAGAATTAGAAGAAATGAAGTTGTGAAACTTAGAAATAAGGTTCAGCATAAATCTACTAGAAACGCTATTAAAAAGCTAAAAGATTTAAAATCAAAGAAGGCAGCTGATAAACTTTTTCCTTCTGTTGCCTCTATGCTTGATAAGCTAGTTAAGAATAATATTATTCATGCAAATAAATCGGCTAATATTAAATCTAAACTTTCAAAGCATATTACTACACTAAAGAAATAAAGAAAGTTATAATTTTTAAGAGTTCATTGAGATAAGAAATTCCTCGTTGTTAAGTGATTTTTTAATCTTATCATTAATAAATTCCATTGCTTCTACTGGATTCATGTCTGCTAAATATTTCCTCATAATCCACATTCTTTGAATCGTGTTTTCATCTAAAAGCAGATCATCTCTTCTAGTTCCAGAAGAAACAAGATCAATTGCTGGGAATATTCTTCTATTTGATATTCTCCTGTCTAGTTGAAGTTCCATATTTCCAGTACCCTTAAATTCTTCAAAAATTACTTCATCCATTTTTGATCCGGTTTCAGTTAAAGCTGTTGCAATTATTGATAGAGAACCCCCTCCTTCAATATTTCTTGCTGCACCAAAGAATCTTTTAGGTTTGTGTAATGCATTTGCGTCTACACCACCACTTAATATTTTACCAGATGCAGGTTGAACTGTATTATATGCTCTTGCAAGTCTTGTGATTGAATCTAGTAAAATAACTACATCATGACCACATTCAACTAATCTTTTTGCTTTTTCTAAAACAATATTTGCAACTTTAACATGTCTATCTGCTGGTTCATCAAAAGTGGAAGCTACAACTTCTCCTTTAACATTTCTTTGCATATCAGTAACTTCCTCAGGTCTTTCATCAATTAGTAGTATTATCTGATATACTTCAGGATGATTAGCAGCTATAGCATTTGCAACATCCTTAAGCAGCATAGTTTTTCCAGTCTTAGGTTGTGAAACTAGCATTCCTCTTTGACCTTTTCCAATAGGTGAAAAAAGATCCATAACCCTTGTAGATATAGTATTGTTCTTGTCAGCAAGATTAAATTTTTCATCAGGAAATAATGGAGTTAGATGTTCAAATGAAACTCTATCTCTAACTACGTTTGGACTCAATCCATTTATTTTAGAAACTTTTATTAAAGGAAAATATTTTTCTCCCTCTTTTGGAGGTCTAACATGACCTAAAACTGTATCTCCAGTTTTAAGTCCAAATAATCTAACTTGAGACTGTGAGACATAAATATCATCAGGGGATGTTAAATAATTGTAATCGGATGATCTTAAAAAGCCATAACCTTCTTGCATTATGTCAAGTACTCCCTCACTTTCAATAATTCCATCAAACTCAAAATCTGGTTCCTTATACCTATTTCGGTTGTCTTTGTTATGATTTCTTTCTTTTTTCACAAAGTTATTTCCGTTATTTCTATTGTTATTATTTGAAGATGGAGTGTCAGTTTCTTTTTTCTTTACTTCTTTATCTTCAGGTTTATTTTCCTTCTTAATCTCCACAGGAGGAGAAGTTTTTTCATTGGAAGCTTTAGGATTAGCGGCATAATGATCTATAATCTTATATGCTAAATCAATTTTTTTCAAAGTATTAATTTTTTTAATTCCTAATTCAGTAGCTATTTCTTGTAGTTCTGATATTTTTTTTTCTTTTAAAGCGGATATTTCAAACATTTATATTGGTTAAGTTAATTGTGATATGTAGAAAAATGTAATTCGTTGTATGAAATTGTGGGAACGATTATAAATAATCAATGCAAATATACAATTATTTATTAAATCAATATAAAATCATAATTTTAACATATAATTTTATTAATATGATTCAAAGGGTTCAATCTGTTTATATGTTTTTGCTTCTTGTAATTAATTTTCTATTAATTATTTCAATTGATAGTAATCCTGAGATGTCTTTGGCTGATTCTTATTTTGGCTATTATAGACCTTATATTGAGGACTATTTTTTTTCTGAAATTATTTCAATAGTTGTATTAATAAATATTTTTTTATTTAAATATTCAAAAATTCAGCTTTTTAATTTGAAAATAATAGGTTTATTAATGGTATTTGGAGTATTTAATTTTTTTGATGAAAGAGCTTTATCGGTTTCTTTTCAAGACTTAGGTATAAGTTATTTTATTTCTTCTTTTGTTTTAATTGGTTTAGCCCATAAGGCTATTAATAAGGACCGAGCTATCATTAACTCGTCAAATAGATTAAGATAATTTAGATCTGTTACCTAACTCAATTACTTCCATATTTTCTATTTCTTTTCCATTAATTTCAAACCTTATCATGGTTCTTTTTTTATGAAATCCATGTCTACCGGCGGCTCCTGGATTCATATATAATATATTCTTAGCTTTATCATATTGCACTTTTAAAATATGTGAATGACCACATACTAATATTTTAGGGTTTTCCATTTTTATTAAAGCATTGGCTTTCTTGTTGTAATGTGGAGGTTTTCCCGCAATATGTATCATAGAAATTTTTATCTTTTCACAAATAAAAGTGTTTGTTTCTTTTGTAGCAGAACGAACTATATGATCATCAATATTACCATAAACTGATCTAACGAATACCTTCTTCTCAAGCGTTTCTAAAACATCTATTTTTCCAATATCTCCAGCATGCCAAACCTCGTCAGTTTGGTTTACATATTTCATGATGCCATTGTCAATATAACTATGTGTATCTGATAATAATAGAATTTTTTTCAAATAAATATTTTTTTGACTTTCTTATTAAGGTATATTTGATAGTTGAACAAAAGTAGTATTTCTCTTGCGATATTTATTAGAATTATCATTTAATGGATCTAATTATCATGGTTGGCAAATACAACCTAAATCTATTTCAGTTCAAGAAACTATTGAAAAGTGTATTTCTACTATTCTAAATAAAAAAACAAGTATTGTAGGAGCTGGGAGAACAGATACTGGAGTACATGCATCTTATTTCTGTGCCCACTTTAATTCTCTAATAACTATTGAAGATAAAACAGATTTTGTATATAAATTAAATTCTTTTTTACCCAATGATATTTCAATTCACACCTTATATAAGGTTTCAGATGATTTTCATGCAAGATTTGATGCATTATCTAGAACATATCAGTATAAACTAAACACTAAAAAAAATCCTTTTTTAATAGATGGATCTTATTTTCTAAAAAAGGATATTGATTTTTCTAAAATGAATTTAGCAGCATTAAAACTTTATAATTATAAAGATTTTAAATGTTTTTCAAAATCTAACACTGATGTTCATACATTTGATTGTAATATAACAAATGCTAAATGGAGATTTAAAGAAAATTACTGGTTGTTTGAAATTTCAGCCAATCGTTTTTTAAGAAATATGGTACGAGCCATTGTAGGGACTTTAATTGAAATAGGGGAGGGTAAAAATGAAATTAATCATATGGATAAAGTAATAATGAGTAAAAACAGGAAAGAAGCAGGGTATTCAGTACCTGCACATGGCTTATATTTAACAGATATTATTTACCCAGAAAATTTCTTATTAGATGACTAAAAAAACTACTAATCTATTTGATTTTAAGCTTTTAGGTAGATTACTTAAACATGTTCTTAAATATAAAGTAACATTTATTTTTGTGGCTATTGCTGCAGTTTTAATTTCAATTTTTGCAACACTTACTCCATATTTAATAAAAATTGCTGTTGATGACTATTTAGCTATTGGAAATTATGATGAATTCATTTTTATTATTTGTTTGATGTTACTTAATCTTATATTGACAGTATTATTTATGTTCCTTTTTAGTTATTATGCTAATCTTTTAGGACAAAATGTTGTTTATGATATAAGGGTTAAGCTTTTTAAACATATTCTTAATTTTAAAATGTCATATTTTGACAAATCTTCCGTGGGCAGATTGGTTACAAGAGCTGTTAATGATATGGAAACTATAGCAAGTATATTTAGCCAAGGCCTTTTCATGATTGTTGCTGATTTATTACAAATGCTAATTGTAGTGACAGTAATGCTTGTTCTTAGTTGGAAGCTTAGTTTAGCGGTTTTTGTAATTCTTCCTTTTATTTTGTTTGCAACTAGACAATTTCAAAAATCAATGAAGGCTGCTTTCAAAGAAGTTAGAACAGAAGTAGCAAACTTAAATTCCTTTGTTCAAGAAAGGTTAACAGGAATGAAAATTGTACAGCTTTTTAATAGAGAAAAAATTGAATATGAAAATTTCGTTGAAATAAATGAAAAACATAAAAAAGCATGGTTAAAAACGGTTTGGTATAATTCTATCTTTTTCCCACTTGCCGAACTTTCTACATCAATTACTATTGGTTTGATTGTATGGTATGGAGGATTAAATTTGATTTTAGAAGATTCAGGGATAACATTAGGAATAATATTTCTGTTTATTCAACTTTCTCAGATGTTATTTCGTCCTTTAAGACAGATTGCAGACAAGTTTAATACTCTTCAAATGGGAATGGTTGCTACAGATCGCATCTTTAAGATCATCAATACCGAAAGTCAAATTATTGATAATGGTGAATTGAATCCTCAAAAAATTGAAGGTAAAATTTCGATAAAGGATCTTAGGTTTTCCTATATACCAGGGGAGGAAGTTCTTCATTCGATTGATTTGGAAATTCAACCGGGAGAAAAAATTGCAATCGTCGGGGCAACCGGTGCTGGTAAATCCACCCTAATCAACCTGATCTCACGTTTCTATGAATTTGAAACAGGTAAAATCCGTTTGGACAATAGATCAATTAAAGAATTTAAGCTCAAATCCTTAAGAAGGCATGTAGGCATTGTTCTTCAGGATGTATTTTTGTTCGCCGATTCCATATTCAATAATATTACCCTCTATAATCCGGACGTGACCAGAGTGATGGTTTATGAAGCGGCCAAACAGATAGGAGTACATGAATTTATAGAATCTCTTCCAGGAGGATATGATTATAATGTCAAGGAGCGTGGGGTGATGCTCTCCTCAGGTCAGCGACAGTTGATAGCATTTTTGAGAGTTTATATTGCTAACCCTAGTGTGTTGATTTTGGATGAGGCTACTTCCTCTATCGATACTCACTCAGAAGATTTGATCAAAAATGCTATCTATAAAATAACATCCAACAAAACATCCGTTATAATTGCACACCGCTTATCAACCATCAAAAATGCTGATCGAATAGTGGTAATGGATTCAGGTCGTATTGTAGAGCAAGGTACACACAAAGAACTGTTGAATATCAAAGATGGTTTTTACGCTCAATTGTATAAAGTTCAATTCTTGGAAATAGCTGTTTGATCTATAGTGAAAGATCATCTGTCAGTATTCGACGGAGTTCTTCAATATTTTTG
>MDTC01261848.1_pt1 | contig 16602 bp, 20 predicted proteins | sample 811181 | NCBI WGS metagenome assembly MDTC01 (sample SAMN05326644, study PRJNA326480) | marine metagenome | isolation source: seawater | place: Pacific Ocean: North | collected 2011 | reverse complement strand
TATTAGGATCAATACCATTTGGATTAGTAATTACAAAAATATTTTTAGGGAAAGATATAAGAAAAGTCGGTTCTGGAAATATCGGGACAACTAATGTATTAAGAACTGGAAAAAAATCTTTAGCCGCTGCAACTTTATTATTTGATGTTTTTAAGGGATATTTTTCAATTTTAATTACACACTATTTTTTTAATGATCTAGTTTACTTATCCGCTTTGAGCTGCTTTATTGGACATGTTTTGCCATTATGGCTTAAATTTAAAGGAGGAAAAGGAGTTGCCACATACCTAGGAATTATTCTAGGAATCTCTATTAACTTAGGAATAGTTTTCGGAATTACATGGTTAGTTATTGCAATCATTTTTAGATACTCTTCTTTGTCTTCTATAATTGGATCAATGACCGTATGGATTTATTCAGTTTTTTTCTCTAATGTGTCTCAAATTTATTTTTTATTTTTTATTTTCGTTATTATCCTTTTTACTCATAGAGAAAACATTATTAGACTTAAAAACTCTAAAGAGACCAAGATTAAGTTATAATTCTTAATTTTACCTCAATCATTAATAGATTTTGAATATAAAAATTGACAAACTCAATTTAATTTGAAAATAAATTAAAATTATGAATTTAGTAATTGTTGAAAGTCCTGCAAAAGCTAAAACTATAAATAAGTATCTTGGTAAAGATTATATAGTCTTAGCTAGTTACGGACATATTAGAGATCTCCCTTCAAAAAATGGGTCCGTTGATCCAGAAAAAAACTTTTCTATGCTTTGGGAAATTGATTCATTTTCAAAAAAGTATTTAAAAGAAATAACTAATGCAGCTGAAGACTCTAATAAGATTATTCTTGCTACTGATCCAGATCGTGAAGGTGAAGCTATTGCATGGCATGTAAAAGAAGTTTTAGAGTCAAAAAAATTACTTAAAGGAAAAGAATTGGAGAGAGTTGTTTTTAATGAAATTACAAAGACTGCAATACTAGATGCTATTAAAAATCCTAGAGATATAGAGCTACCTTTGGTGGAAGCTTATCTTGCTAGAAGAGCTTTAGACTATTTAGTTGGTTTTAATATTTCACCGATCTTGTGGACTAAATTACCTGGATCAAAATCTGCAGGAAGAGTTCAATCTGTAGCTCTTAAATTAATTACTGAACGTGAAAAGGAAATTGAATTATTTAAGCCTGATGAATACTGGACACTAACTTCAAACTTTACAAACACAGAAAATAAAAACTTTATTTCTAAACTAAGTTTATTTGATGACAAAAAAATTGAAAGATTCACGTTTAAAAATAAACTAGAAATCGACAAAGCTATTAATATCATAAATAAATCTAAATTTATAATTAAAGATGTGAGTACAAAAGTTTTCAAAAGAAATCCTTTAGCTCCATTTACAACTTCAACACTTCAACAAACTGCTTCTAGCAGATTTGGTTTTGGTGCATCAAGAACAATGCAAATTGCACAGAGATTATATCAAGGAATAGATATTGAAGGAGAAGCTACAGGTCTTATTACTTATATGCGAACTGATGGAACAAATATTTCTAAAGAGGCCGTTGATGAATTTAGAAAATTAATTAAAAATGATTTTGGTATTCAATTTTTACCTAATCAACCAAATAATTTTACTGGTAAAAAAGCTAAAAATGCTCAAGAAGCACACGAAGCTATAAGACCAACCGATGTTACTCGTAAGCCTGCAGATATAAAAAAATATGTTAACTCAGATCAATATAAACTCTACGATCTAATATGGAGTAGAGCTTTATCATCTCAAATGAATCCTGCTGAATTCGATAGAAATACAATATTAATTTCTTCAAAAGATGAGAAAATAAATTTTAGAACAACTGGTTCAGTTGTTAAATTTGAAGGTTTTTTAAAAGTATATGAAGTACAAGAAACAGATGATGACGCTAAAAATATTCTGCCTGAAGTAAAAATTGGAGATAATGTAAGTATACTTAAACTTAATGATGAGCAACATTTTACAGACCCTCCCCCACGTTACTCTGAAGCTAGTTTAGTTAAAAAGATGGAAGAATTAGGAATTGGCAGGCCTTCTACTTATGCAAGTATTATATCGGTTTTATCTACTAGAAACTACGTTGAACAAATCAATAAAAGATTTCACCCTACTGATAGAGGCAAATTAATATCAGCGTTTTTAGAAAAATTATTCTCAAGATATGTTGATTATAACTTTACCGCTGATTTAGAAAATCAATTAGACGAGATTACTAGTGGCAAAATCGAATGGGTAGAGGTTTTAAATAATTTTTGGAAAGATTTTTATAAAAATATTGGTGATGTTAAGGAAATAAGAACACGAGAGGTTCTAGACATGTTGAATGAAAGTCTAGGAGCTTTAATATTCGATAGAGATAGTAATGATTCTATTGATAGAAAATGTAAACTTTGCTCTAATGGGCAGTTAAGTTTAAAAAATAGTTTCAGAGGTGGGGCATTTATTGGATGTTCAAACTACCCTGATTGTAAATTTACAAGACCACTTTCAAAAGCTAAAGCAGCAGCTCAGTATAATCTAGCTGAACCAAAGTTACTTGGCCAAAATAATTTTGGTAAAGATATATATCTTAAAAATGGAAGATTTGGTCCTTATTTACAGTACGAAAAAGAAGTTGAAATTGAAGAAGAAAATTTTAAAAAAACTAAAAAGAAAAAGAAAAAGAAAACTAAGGATAATGATCATCTAAAGAATGTTTCTATACCTAAAGGAATTGAAGTTGATAATGTAAATTTAGAACAAGCTCAATTTCTATGTTCTTTACCTAAAGTCCTAGGTAAACATCCAGACACCGGTCAAGACATAACTTTGAATTCTGGAAGATTTGGACCTTATCTTAAATGTGAAAATAAATCAGCAAGACTTGAAAACGTTGAAGAGCTTTTCACGATTGGCATTAATAGAGCTGTTACAATGATTGCAGAAGCAAAACCTGGAAGAATTTCTTCATCTACAATAAAGGATTTAGGAGAACATCCGGAGGACAAGAAACCAGTAAGAGTTATGAAAGGTCAATTTGGACCTTATATTAAATATAAGTCTTTAAATGCAACTATTCCAGAAGAAAAAGATCCAAACGAACTGACTATGGAAGATGCTTTAATATTGATAGAAAAAAGAAAAGAGTATGATAAAACTAAAAAAAAAAATAGGAGAAAAAAATGAAAAAGATTATAACAATAATTATAATGTCTAATATAGTTAGCTTCACTTCTTTGTTGGCAGATGATAAAAAATGTAAAACATTTGATGTAGGATGTAAAGTTGGAAAATTTGTTTCAGATACTAAAGAGTTTCAAAAAAAAGGATTAAAAGAGTCTAAAGACCAATTAAAAGATGCGGCAGATAAAGCTTTAGAAGTTAATGAAAAAATGAAAAAAAAATACAAGAAAAAATAATGCCAACTGATAAAGAAATTAGAGAACTTTTCGATAAAAAGATTAAAGAACATATTATTAAGCTTCCAGACCCTAAAGATCCAGTTGGTTCTTACGCAGCAAGCATATTTGTTGGTAAACTACTTTATATATCGGGACAAATATCTGTAGACGAAGGGGGTAACCTTATAAAAGGTAAGCTTGGAAAAAATATGGATATAGAAGCTGGTTACGAAGCTGCAAAAAGATGCGGTTTAGCAATAATTTCTCAAGTTAAGAAAGCTTGTAACAGTGATTTTTCAAAAATAAATGCGTGTATAAAGTTAACAGGATATGTCAACTCTACAGATGACTTTACGGATCAACCTAAAGTTATAAATGGTGCCTCTGATATTATTGCAAAAATTTTTGAAAATAAAAATCTTCACACAAGAGCAGCAATAAGTGCAAATAGCCTACCCTTAGGTGTTGCTGTAGAAGTTGATGCTGTATTTGAAATTAATTAATGTAAGGTCTTCCAATAGAAAAGTATTTTATTTTATTTTTTTTCATTTCTTCGAAATTATAAAGATTTCTTAAATCGTATATCTTTAGATTTTTGTTTTTATTAATCTTTTTAAAGTCAATAATCTTGAACTCATCCCATTCAGTATGTAATATAATCAAGTCAGAGTTTTTACAATTATCTTTTATATTCTTTTTAAAATTACAATTTTTTAACTTAGAAAATTCCTTTTTTTCACCAGATGGATCATAATAAGATACAATTGCACCTTTTTTACACAAATATGGAATCATTTTTAAACTTGTTGAGTCTCTCATATCGTCTGTATTTGGCTTAAAAGTTACACCTAGGAAAGAAATTTTTTTTTTTTTTAAATTACTGCTAAAAATTTTACTTATTCTTTGAGTGTGTAAATCAACTCTTTTACGATTAGATTTGATTACAGATTTAACAACTGTAAGATCAATATTATTTTTTTCAGCTGTAGCTACTAAACCTTTGGTGTCTTTTGGAAAACAAGATCCACCATAAGCAGGACCAGCTCTTAAAAATCTACTACCAATTCTTTTATCTAAACCCATGCCTAGAGATATATCCTGAATATTAATATTTGTTTTTTCACAAAAATTTGCCAATTCATTTATAAAAGTAATTTTTGTAGCTAGGAAAGCATTAGATGCATATTTTATTAGTTCAGCACCCCTTCTTGAAGTAGGAAAAAAAGTGGCACCTTTACTAATTAAAGGTGAGTAAAGAATTTTCATTTTTTTAAAAATACTTTTATTATTTGAACCTACTACTATTCTATCAGGATATCTAAAATCTCTAATAGCCTCTCCTTCTCTTAAAAACTCTGGATTAGAAATAACCTCAAAATTTTTTCTTTTTTTCTTTTTTATTATTTTTTCTATTTCATCTCCGGTTCCAACTGGAACAGTAGATTTAGTTACAATGATCTTTTTACCTTTAGTAAGTGAAATGATTTCTTTTATAGATTTATAAACATAAGATAAATCAACTTTATTAGTATTTTTTTTACTTGGTGTACCAACGCAAATAAAGATAATTTCAGAGGCACTTAGAGCTCTTTTTAAATTATTAGTAAAAATTAATCTTTTTGCTGAATAATTTTTTTTAATTAGTTCATTTAATCCTGGTTCATAGATTGGAGAAATACCAGAATTTAGCTTACTTATTTTTGAAATATCTTTATCTACACAATATACCTGATTGCCAATATCTGCGAAACAAGTGCCGCTTACTAAACCAACATAACCAGTTCCAATCATACATATTTTCATTTTTTTTCCCTAGCAATTTCTTTTGATGAATTAATATAACTCTTAAATGTACCACAATCCAAGTGCTTACCTTGAAAAATATTTGCAAAAAATTGATTTTTTTTATTTATCAAATTTTTGATTGCATCTGTAATATGAATTTCGCCACCTTGACCAGGCTTAAGTTTTTTAATTTCACTAAAAATTTTGTAAGGTAAAATATATCTGCCTATAATTGCATAATTTGAAGGCGCATCTAGTGTATTAGGTTTTTCAACTACATCACTTATTTGAAAATGTCTTTTTTTTTTATTTTTTATAGAAAGAATTCCCCATCTTGAAACATCTTTTTTGTTTACAGTTTTAGTGGCTATAACAGATCCTTTTTTTAATTTGAAAAGTTTAATCATTTCTTTGGTGCAATTTTTGTTAATTATTAAGTCGTCTGGTAATAGCATCATAAAAAAATTTTTTTTAATTAATTTTTCACATTTTAAAACAGCATCTCCAGTTCCTTTAGGGGAGTTTTGATAAACAAACTTAATCATTTTTTGATATTTTTTAAGTCTTTTAAATTCAGCGATTATACGTTTATCTTTTTTTTTTTTAATAATTTTTTTATAAAAACTATCGTTAAAAAAGTATTTTTTGATGCTTTCTTTATTTTTGGAAATTATAAATATAAATTGATTTATACCTGCCTCTATACATTCGTCCATTATATACTCAATGTTTGGTTTTCCATTAATAGGTAATATTTCTTTTGGTATCACACTTGTAAGAGGTAGCAATCTAGTACCAAGTCCCGCTAATGGAATTATAGCTTGTTTTATCATATGATTCTTATAATAGTTATTATCATCACAGGTAACAAATGAAAATATTTAAAAATAAATATAAATTAAAAAAAGAGATTTTGAATATCAAAAATATATCTTTTGTACCAACAATGGGTGGTTTACATAAGGGTCATATATCTTTAATTAATAGATCTAAAAAATTCAATGGAAAAACACTAGTTTCAATTTATATCAATCCAAAACAATTTGGTGATAAAAAAGATTTTTTAAATTATCCTAAAAATCTTAAAAAAGACATATTGATATTAAAAAAACTTAAGGTAAATTTTGTCTACATTCCTAACTTTAAAGATATCTATTCATTAAAAACTAAAAATAAAATTTTTTTGCACAATTTATCAAAAAAACTTTGTGGTAAAACAAGAAAAAAACATTTTGAAGGAGTTGTGAATATTGTAAATAGATTTTTGGAAATTATTAAACCAAAATTGATATTCCTTGGAAGTAAAGATTTACAACAAATTCATATAATTAAAGCACATATAGACAAGAGAAAAATAAATACCAAAGTAATTGCTTGCAAGATAATAAGAGAAAATAATGGAGTAGTTTACTCCACTAGAAATAAAAGATTATCTAAAAGACAGTTTAAAATAGCTTCAAGAATATATAAATATTTATCAAAACAGAAAAAATTTATTATGAAAAATTTATCAAATTTTGAATATTCTAAGATTAAAAAACATTTAATAAATTTAGGCTCAACTAAGATAGACTATATAGAAATTTTAAACTCAGATACTCTTAAAAAAGTTAAAGATAGAAAAGAAAATTTTAGACTTTTTATTGCATATTACCTTGGTAACATCAGATTAATAGATAATATTTAATTAAGAAAGTAATAAGATCCTAATCCAAGAAAAGATAAAAAACCGATTACATCTGTTATGGTTGTCACAAATACACTAGAGGCTAAAGCTGGATCTACATTCATTTTTTTCAAAGATACCGGTATAAGTATTCCAAATAATCCAGCAACTATCATATTTAAAATCATTGAAACTCCAATTAATAAGGATAAGTTAATTTCTTTAAACCATAATTGAACAATTATTGCAGTAATAATTGCAAAAATAAATCCATTCAAAACTCCTATAACAAATTCTTTACCAACTACACGATTAAAATTACTAGTAGATAATTCTTTTTTTGCTATAGCTCGTATAGTGACTGCTAATGTTTGCATTCCTGCATTTCCACCCATTGATGCAACTATCGGCATTAAAAAAGCAAGAGCTACCATTTGTTCGATTGAAGCTCCAAAATTACTAATAACCCATGTTGCTAACAAAGCAGTGAATAAATTTAACAATAACCAGTTAAATCTTCTTTTTGTTTTAACTAACACACTATCTGTTATTTCTTCATCACCTACCCCAGCTAGCCTTAATGCATCTTCTTCAGCTTCTTCTTGAACAACAGTCACCACATCATCAGCGGTAATCATACCAACTAGTTTATTATCTTTATTTACAACTCCTGCTGAAACTAAATTATAATTTTCAAAAGTATGACCTACTTCTTCTTTATCCATATTAACTGGGATTAAAACAGGCATTTCAGACATTATAGAATTCATTTTAGAATCTCTAGATGTTCTTAAAACTCTTGAAGATGGGACTGTGCCTACAGGCTGAAAATCATTATCAACAATAAATATTTCTAAAAATTCTTTCGGTAAATCTTTGTTTTCTCTAAGGTAATCTATAGTTTGACCAACACTCCAATTACTAGGCACTGCACTAAATTCTCTTTGCATAATTCTAGCAGCTGAGTCTTCAGGGTAACTTAAGCCTTCTTCTAAAAGAAATCTATCTTTAGGAGGTAATTTATCTAAGATTGTTTTTTTCTTATTTTTTTCTAAATTTTCTAAAATTTTTATTGAGTCATCTGATTCTAGTCTTTTAATTACATTTATTATAGATTCAACTGTTAAAAGTTGAAGAACTTCACTTTGTATTGACTCATTTAATTCAATAAATATATCTGGATCTATATTAAAACCCTCAATTTCAATAAGTTTAGTTCTAGTTTCGTTAGATAAATTTTCTATTAAATTAGCTACATCAGACTCGTGTAAATCTTTTAAAGTTTGATTGATAAATTTAATATCTGAAGATTTGATTTTTTCAGAAAAAGTATTGATAAATTCTTTATTAAAATCGAGATTGACCTTTTTTTTTCCTGATGATTTTACTAAACTCATAAAAACTCCCGATTGTTTTTTTGAGACTAATAGTGCATATAATGATAAATTTCAAACTAAATGAACATACAAATTAAGATAAGTAAAAGACGTATTTCCTATAAATTTGCTATGAAAATTCTTCATAAAAGAGTGGAGGATCTTAAGCAAAATAAAGGTAAAGAGTTATTGTGGATACTACAACACCCTACTACATTTACTGCAGGTGTAAGATCAAAAAATTCTGAAATTATAGATAAGAAAATAAAGATTATCTATACTAATAGAGGTGGCAAAGTAACACTTCATAGTCCGGGTCAAATTCTTGTCTATTTTGTACTAAATCTAAATAAGAGAAAAAAAGATATAAGAAAATTAATTAGTGTTGTAGAAAAAAGTATTATTCAATTTTTACTTATATATAAAATAAAAAGTAGAAAAGACAAAAAAAATATTGGTATTTGGGTTAATAACAAAAAAATAGCTGCAATTGGTCTAAGAGTTTCCAGATGGATCGCTTATCATGGATGTTCAATAAATATTAATAATAATTTAAATTTATATCAAAAAATTTTACCCTGTGGCCTTAATAATCAAAAGATAACTTCGGTATACAGTGAAAAAAATATAGCTTTAAAAAATTTTGAAAAGAAGTTGGCTGATATATTTTTGCAAAATATTAATAAAATTTAAAATTCTTTTTTTAAAAAATTTTCAAACTCCTTATTATATTTAGCTTTAAAACTATATTGAGTGTTATTTATCATGAATTTTATCTTATAAGCATGTAACATTAGATTCTTATTTTTGATTTTACCCTTCTTAACTTTTCTATTTAAGAAATATTTATCATCTCCAACAATAGGATTTCCTATATTATATAATTGTTTCCTTAACTGGTGTTTTCTTCCGGTTATAGGATTTAACTCTACATATGAATAATTGTCTGAATATCTTAAAACTTTTAAATATGAAATAGCTTTTTGAATTATTTTTTTGTTGTTATCATATGAAACAAGATTGTCTCTTAAAGTATCTTTTAATTTTGAAATTTTTCCATAAGTTAAAGCTACATAAGTTTTATGTATTTTTCTTATTCTAAATAAAGATGTAAATAATTGTGCATATTCTCTTGTTTTTGCTACAACTAATAATCCCGATGTTTCCTTATCCAGTCGATGAACTATATACGGTTTGTAGTTTTTAAAATATTTTGTATCTTTTAAAATATCTATTATATTTCTAAAAGATTTTGTTCCCGATTGAACAGCTATACCTGCTGGTTTATTAATAACCATAAAATTTTCATTATTTTCAATTATATAATCATCATAAAAATCAACTTCTTTCCTAGTTGGTTTATATTTTAATACTTTAGGTCTATTGTTAATCTTAAACATTGAAATATTATAAACTTCAACAATGTCTCCTGATTGTATTCTATAAGATGATTTAATTTTTTTTTTGTTTACTTTAACTTTGTTTAATCTAATAATTTTTTCTATTAACGATTGTGGAATTTCTTTTACATTTATCTTAAACCATTTATCGAAACGAGTATTATGATAGTCTTTTTGGACAGTATAAGTATCTGACATTTAGAGCTAAATTATTTGATTGCTGATTTTTGGTCTATCTTTTTAGCTTCTTCTTTATTCTCAACTTTCTTAGGTTTATCAACTTTTTTTGCTTCAGGATTTCTGTCAACTAACTCTATAACAGCCATAGGAGCATCATCTCCTGTTCTAAATCCTGCTTTCAACACTCTTGAGTAACCGCCTTTTCTTTTACTGTATCTTTTTGACAATTCATCAAATACTTTTAAAACTGATTTTTTATCTTGAAGTTTTGAAAAGAGTTTTTTTTTATTTTCTAATATATTTTTTTTTCCAATTGTGATGACTTTATCAATTTGTGGTTTCAATTCTTTAGCTTTAGGTAAAGTTGTTATTATTTGTTCATACTTGATCAAAGAATTAAGCATATTTTTAAATAATGCTTTTCTGTGTTCACTAGTCTTATTTAGTTTTCTATAACCAATACCATGTCTCATTAATAATTATTTTCCTCAAGTTTTTTAGATAATTCAGCAATATTATCTGGTGGCCAATTAGGTATTTCCATACCTAAGTACAATGACATTGTGTTTAAAACTTCTTTAATTTCATTTAATGATTTTCTACCAAAATTTGGAGTTCTCAGCATTTCTGGCTCTGTTTTTTGAACTAAGTCTCCAATATAAATTATATTATCATTTTTTAAACAATTCATTGATCTTACAGATAACTCAAGTTCTTCAACTCTTTTAAGTAAATTTCGATTAAATTCAGGTTCTGCAGTTTTTACTTCTTTAATAATTTCTTTTGGATCATCAAAATTTACAAACATTGATAATTGATCTTGAAATATTCTTGCAGAATATGCTATTGCATCCTCAGCTGCTACAGTTCCATTTGTTTCAACTGTCATAACTAACTTATCGTAGTCAAGTGCACTACCTGCTCTTGTATTTTCAACTGAAAATGAAACTTTTTTTACTGGGCTAAATAATGAGTCAATTGAAATTAATCCAAGAGGACTATCTTCTGATCTATTTTTTGGAGCTGCTACATACCCTTTGCCATTACTGATCATTAATTCCATATGAAAATTAGTTTTTTCATCTAAATTGCAAATTGTTTGTTCAGGATTTAAAATTTCTACTTCAGGGGTAAGGGTTATGTCTTTTGCTTTAACTTCTTTTGGACCTTTTATGTCTAGAATAATCTTTTTTGTACTTGTAGATGAAGACTTTATTGCTAAATTTTTTACGTTCAAAACTATATCTGTTACATCTTCCCTAACACCTTTTATTGATGAGAATTCGTGAAGCACACCATCAATTTGAATAGCAGTGACAGCTGAACCTTGAATTGAGGATAATAAAATTCTTCTTAAAGAGTTTCCGATTGTTTGTCCAAAACCTTTTTCTAAAGGTTCTGCAACAACTTTAGCAACAGTTTTATCATCGTTGCTAGTAATTTCTAATTTTTCTGGTTTTATTAGTGCTTTCCAGTTTTTGTCTATAACGTTTGTTGTAGTTTGCATTTATACTCTCCTTCTTTTTGGTGGTCTAGCACCATTGTGTGGCATTGGCGTTGTATCTTTAATTGATAATATTTTAAATCCTCTTGATTGAAGTGATCTTAAAGCTGTTTCTCGTCCTGAGCCGGGCCCTTTTACTTGAACAGTTAAAGTTCTTAGACCTTGTTCATAAGCTTTAGCTCCAGCATCATCTGCTGCTACTTGAGCAGCGTAAGGTGTAGATTTTCTAGACCCTTTAAAGCCTTTAGAACCTGCTGAAGACCAAGAAACTACATTTCCACTTTCATCAGCTATAGAAATAATAGTATTATTAAAAGTAGAATAAACATAAGCAATGCCTGAAGTTATGTTTCTTTTAACTTTTTTTTTCTTTTTAAAAGAACTTTCTTTTTTTACAACTATAGGTTTTTTCTCTTCAATTTTTTTTTCTAACTTTTCAACTTTTTTGTTCATTTAAATTCTAAAAATTATTTTTTTAATGGTGTTAACTTTTTACCTGCAATAGCAATAGCTTTACCTTTTCTAGTTCTAGCATTACATTGAGTTCTTTGACCTCGTACGGGTAACTTTTTTTTGTGTCTAGTGCCTCTGTAGCAAGCTAAGTCAACTAATCGCTTTATATTAACAGAAACTTCTCTTCTTAAATCTCCTTCAACTTTATGATTTGCATCAATGAACTCTCTTATTTTTAAAACTTGTTCTTCGGTCAAATCATTAACTCTTTTTGATGACGGAATATTTAATTCCTTGCAAATTTTTTTTGATGAAAATGGACCTATTCCATGGATGTAAGTTAAAGCAATACTTACTACTTTATTTTGTGGAATATTTATTCCTGCTATTCGAGCCATATTTTAATGAGTTAAAGTTTCAAATGCGTATTTATATTGCCTAATCATTTAAAGTCAACTCTATATAAGGCCAATTATATCGCTAATTTCTTTATTTATTTGATCAATTGGCCTTTCTCCATCAATCACCTTTAATAAATTCAATTTTTTATAATATTCAATAACTGGCTCAGTTGATTTTTCGTAAGTCTTATATCTCTTAATAGCTATTTCTTCATTATCGTCTATTCTTTTTTCTAAAGTCCGTCTTTCTAAAATTCTTTTTTTGATAGTTTCTAATGATACAGATAGCTTTAAAACTAAATTAATTTTTTGCTCATATTTATTAAGTAATTCAGTTAAGGTTTTGGCTTGAGTTAAATTTCTAGGATAACCGTCAAAAATTAGTCTATCTTCATATGTTTTATTTGAAATAAAGTTTTCGACTAATTTTTTAACCACATCGTCAGAGACTAAAGAGCCTGCAGCGATTATAGATGAAATTTCTTTTCCTAATTCAGTTTTATTCTTAATTTCATTTCTTAAAACTTCACCAGTTGATAATTGAAATAAATTAAAATTTTTTTTTATGAAATCAGCTTGTGTACCTTTGCCGGCTCCTGGTGGACCAAATATAATTAGATTCATGAAACTAATTACTTTCCAAATTTAGTCTTTCTTATTAACGACTCATATTGAGAACTCATTAATCTTGTTTGAACCTGTGTAACAGTATCCATCGCTACAACTACTACAATTAAGATTGAAGTACCCCCTAAATAAAAAGGAATTGGATATTTAGCAATTAAAAATTCTGGCATTAAACAAACAAAAGTAAGATATAAAGAACCTACAGTAGTCAATCTAATTAAAATACTTTCTATGTACTCAGCGGTTCGTTCCCCTGGTCTTATTCCTGGAATATACCCCCCATATTTTCTTAAGTTTTCTGCAGTTTCTTTAGGGTTAAAAACAATTGAAGTATAAAAAAAAGCAAAAAATATAATTCCAGATGCATATAAAAGCATATACAAAGGTTGTCCTTGAGTAAACATTGAAGAAATTTTCATAAAAAAATCTGACTCAGCAAATCCAAAATTTGTTAGTGTTATTGGTAAAAGCAATAATGCTGAGGCAAAGATTGCTGGTATCACACCTGCAGTATTTATTTTAAGCGGTAGATGAGATGACTCACCCCCATACATTTTATTGCCGACTTGCCTTTTGGGGTAATTTACTAAAATTTTTCGCATCGCTCTTTCAAAAAATACAATGAATAAAACTGTGAAAATAACTAAAACAAATATTCCAACAATCATTAGAGCTGATAGGGCGCCTGTTCTTCCTAATTCAAATGTTGAAGCTAAAGCACGAGGTATTTCTGCAACAATGCCTGAAAAAATTATTAATGAGATACCATTACCAACCCCTCTTAAAGTTATTTGTTCTCCCAACCACATTAAAAAAGTTGTTCCTGCTACCAACGAAACAGTTGTAATAATTCTAAAATTCATACCCGGCTCTGTTACTAAATTTCCTGCATTCTCTAAACCAACTGAAACACCGTATCCTTGTAAACAGGCAATTAATACTGTTCCGTATCTAGTAATTTGAGTAATTTTTTTTCTTCCAATTTCTCCTTGCTCTTTTAAGTTTTTAAAATAATCAGAAACACCGGTTAACAATTGAACTATTATTGAGGAAGAAATATAAGGCATGATACCTAAAGCAAAAATTGCCATTCTTGTAACCGCTCCACCAGAAAACATATTAAACATACCAAGCAGTCCTTTTTGACTTGAAGCCATGATTTCTTTTAGTGCTAAAGGATCTATACCTGAAAGGGGAACATAAGTTCCAAGTCTATAAACAATAAGCAGCAATACAGTGAATAAAATTCTATTTTTTAAATCTTTAGCTTGACTAAAAGCACCAGCAGTATTTAAATTCTCGCTAGACATATTAAATTATTTCTTAATAATTTTCTTAATAATATTGAGCTTTCCACCAACTTTTGTAACTTTTTCTAGAGCTTGTTTTGATGCATAATGAGCAGAAATATCAATTTTTTCTTTTAATTCACCAGTTCCTAAAATTTTAAGTTTTATAAATTTTTTATTAATAAGTTTTTTCTCTTTTAATTGTTTAAGGTCTATTGAATTAGTTAATTTATTTTTACTTTTTTCAAACATAGTTTGAATTTTTGACAAATTTAATATTGCAATATTAGATTTATTTAATGATTTAAAACCTCGTTTTGGTAATCGTCTATAAAGTGGCATCTGACCACCTTCAAAACTTTTAATTGCAACACCAGATCTTGATTTTTGACCTTTGTGTCCTCTTGAAGAAGTTTTTCCTTTTCCCGAACCAATCCCTCTACCTACTCTGATTTTTTTTTTATTATTTTTAATAAGATTGTTAAGCTCCATTATTTTGTCTCTCTTTTTAAAATTACATCAGATATTTTTTTTCCTCTTATTGCTGCTAATAATTTTGGTGAACTTTGTGATTTCAAGCCATTTACGCAAGCTTTTAAAACATTATGCGGATTTGCTGAACCAAGTGATTTTGCAACAACATCTTGAATTCCTAACACTTCACAAACAGATCTAATAGGACCTCCTGCAATTATACCTGTACCAGCCGGTGCTGCTCTCATAAAAACTTTACCAGATCCATTTTTACCTTTTACATCATGGTGTAAAGTTCTTCCTTCTTTTAAAGGTATTTGTACAAGATTTCTTTTTGCGAATTCAGTTGCTTTTTTAATTGCATCAGGAACTTGTTTTGATTTTCCTTGTCCGATGCCCACAGAACCTTTTTGGTTTCCGACTACGACTAAAGCAGCAAATCCAAATCTTCTTCCACCTTTTACAACTTTTGTAATTCTATTAATAGCTACTAACTTTTCCTTAATATCTGATTCTATTTTTTTATTTTCTCTCATATTAAAATTTTAATCCGTTTTTCCTTAATGTCTCAGCAAAAACCTTGATTCTCCCATGGTATTTATAGGCACCTCTATCAAAATAAACTTCGCTTATGTTTTTTTCTTTAGCTCTTTTAGCTAAAATTTCTCCTATTAAATTAGATTTTTCGATTTTCTTTACATCATTTTTCTTAACTTCTTTTTCAATTGATGAAGCAGAAACTAATGTTTTCTTCTGTTTGTCATCAATAATTTGTACAAACAAATTCTTTAAAGATTTAGATACAGATATTCTATATCTACTTTTATTAACTTTTTTAAGCTTTTTTCTATTTCTAAGTTTTCTTTTTACTTTATTATTAATTTTTTTCATTATTTTTTCTTACCTTCTTTTCTTAAAACAAACTGACCTCTTTCTTTGATACCTTTACCTTTATATGGTTCCACTGGTTTTAAATTCTTAATATCTGCAGCTATTTTAGCTACTAGATCTCTGTCTACACCATTTATTTTTATTACTGTTTGTTTTTCTACTGAAATTTTTATTTCTTTTGGAATTTTAAAATTAACATCATGACTAAAACCTATTTGTAGGTTAAGACTATCTCCTTTAATATTAGCTCTAAATCCTACACCATTTAATTCTAAAATTTTTTCATGGCCTACCGAGACACCAGTGACTGCATTATTAATTAAACTTCTATATGTTCCCCACATTATAGACGTTTTTTTGTCCACTTTTTTATCTAAAGGTAATATTTGAAATTGATTTTCTTTGAGACTGGAAGAAAATATTTTATCATTTATAGTCAAATTTTTAGAGCCCTTAGGTCCTTTAAAGATTAAATTAGAGCCTTCTATTGTGACTGAAGAGTCCTTTGGAATAGTTATATTTTTTTTACCAATTTTAGACATTAAAATACCCTACAAATTATTTCTCCACCAACATTATTTTTTCTAGCTTCTGTATCACTCATAACACCTTTTGGAGTTGAAAGAATTGCTAAACCTAACCCATTCATGACTCTTGGTATGCTAGTTGCTCTAGAATAAACTCTTCGTCCAGGTTTTGAAATTCTTTTTATTTCTTTAATTACCGGATAGCCTTCATAATATTTTAAATTTATTTTTAAACTAGACTTATTGTTCTTTGTTTCTTCAATAAAGAAATCTTTAATATAACCCTCTTCTTTTAGAATCTTTAAGATGTTCTTTCTAAAATTTGAAGAAGGAATGTCAATTGAACTCAAAGATCTCATTTGACCATTTCTAATTCTAGAAAACATATCTCCTATTGGGTCTGTTAATGTCATACTCCTCCTACCAGCTTGATTTAGTCATTCCAGGAATTTTACCAGCAGACGCCATATCTCTAAGCGCTATTCTTGAAATTTTTAATTTTCTATATACACCATGAGGTCTACCAGATACCTCACAACGATTTCTTATTCTTATTTTTGCAGAATTTTTAGGCAATTTATTTAATTTTAATTGTGCCGCAAATCTT
>MDTC01147856.1_pt1 | contig 16605 bp, 18 predicted proteins | sample 811181 | NCBI WGS metagenome assembly MDTC01 (sample SAMN05326644, study PRJNA326480) | marine metagenome | isolation source: seawater | place: Pacific Ocean: North | collected 2011 | reverse complement strand
TCATCGTCATCATCATCGTCGTCGTCATCATCATTATTAATTACATCATCATCGTCATCGTCATCGTCGTTGTCGTCGTCATCGTCGTTGTCATCATCATCATCATCATCATCGTTGTCGTTGTCGTCGTCAGGATCAAAAGTTGTGATAGAGTCATCATTAGTACCCTCATCAATATCATCATCAACAGTATCCTCAACAGTATCCTCAACATCATCATCGTCACCGCCAGGTGGAACTGCATTGCCATAAGGGTTAAGGGTCCAGCCGTATTCTTCGACAAGAATTTTTTCGACACCAGACGCATAATTTGGTTCGCCTGTTATTGCGCCTTCAACACTGCCATCACTATTAATTCCTTGAGGATCACCCTCAACAGTACCAGAATTGATGTCCACTGCATCACCAGTAATCGCATCGGTTACTTGTCCATCAGAATTAATTCCAGCGTTATCATTTGTATTATTAGCAGTGCCGTCAGGACCAGTAGTTGTTCCATCAGCGTTTAATGTCCAACCATATTTTTCTACAAGAATCTTATCAACAGGCGAAGCATAGTTTGGCTCTCCTGTTACTGCATCCGACAAACCACCATCCGATGTAATGCCCATAGTATCTGATGCTGTTGCACTTGTAGCAGTGTTATTCGCAGTGTTATTCGCAGTTGTATTAGCCGCCGCAGTTGCATCTGCACTCGGATAACCTGATGAGCCTGTCACAACAGTAGTAGTACCAGCAGTCGCGTCATCAGGATTACCGTTGTTGGTACTGCTGGCAATATCAGTCTGAATACCTGTTAGTGATGCACCATCGCTAGACGTTATCTTGTTACTATCATCATCAGCTTGGGCAGATGTGATGTAGTCTTTTTGAGAATTTGTAATGCTGAAATCTACATCTGAAGTGTCGGCAGTAATATTCGTACCGCCAGTAGCCGCGATTGCTGCGTTCAATTGATCTGATGTCGGAGTGTAATCCTCATCATCATCGTCCATGAAGTATGTAGCATTAGACATATCGGTGTTATTATTATTATTATTGTTATTATTATTGTTGCTAGAACCAGAACCACCTAAACCAACACCACCAGCATAGGTTGAGCTACCTGAGTTAGCACCCGATATGTTGAGAGTCTGACCAGCTTGAATATTATCAACATCTGTAATGTTGTTCTGTTCTGCTAGTTCAGCAACAGACATATTATTAGCTTCAGCTATTTCAGAAAGTGTGTCACCAGACTCAACAGTTGTGGTGTTCTTGTTACTACTACTCTTACTACTTTTGTTGCTGCTACTGCCACCATCATTGTCCCAAAAAACTTGTTGATGTATGCCAAGGGTAGGTAATAATGGATTCCACAATTGATAACGGCTCATAATGCCACTTCCTTTCTAAACCAAAGCTCCGGTCTACTTGAGCCATTTTTCTTTCTAGTTCCTGTTGCGATTGGAATGTCGGGGTACTGGTGTGAAAGGCTTTTCTGTATGAACCTAACAAACTTCAAAACATCCCTCTTGCTTCCATTGCAAACAAACTGACAAAAATGAAGGTTGTCACCGCTATCTCTGGCAAAAACCTCATCACCGTCAAATTCATTATTCTCTTTCTCTTCATCTGTTAGAAATGCGTAGGTGACGACACCCGACAATTTCTTTTCTTTATCAAACCAAGGAAGATACTTACCATTGTTAATGGCTGGAATAACTGAGTTCTTTAGAAGAAATATAGACCTATCCAAGTAGTAAGAACTACGAGTGAAGCACTCTACAATTTCACCTATTTCAGTTAAACGCATTTCTTCCCTAGACAAATTACATTCCTAATTTCTTTTTCATCATGTCATCGACATTATAAAATTCGAGCATACCTGTTTTCGGATTGAACGAACTAGCACCACCAATGTCTTGCAAAAGTTTCATCGTGAAGGGTGAAGCATGGACAACCATAGTGTCGCCGTAGCGTCCCTGATCAGCTATTTTTTCCCCAGCAGCACTAGCCGCTTTACGACTGGAAATACTAGTTCCAGTGTTAGGACCAAAAACATCACCGGAACCTAAGATTGCTGCTGAAAATGGCATATTAATTCTCCTATATATTGTAAGACTTTAACCTTTTATCAAAGTGCAAGTCGTCCCTTATTAAGCTTGAAACATTTGTTGAGCGTTTTCTTGAACAGAACGAGTAACACCATCAACAGAATACTGTGCTGTCGTCGTTACAGCGTCACCTGTTCGTCTTGAAATTTCGTCTTCCAACTCTTGCAGTCTCTCAAGCCACAACAGATATAAAGGATCGCCCTGTTCGTAACTCTCGCCCTCATTTTTCAATAAGGCTAATTGGTTAGACAAGTCTGAATCACTGTATCCTTTAAAACGTTGGGCAGACCTAACACGACCTGTATATCCAGCGTCTATATTTAAGTCGCCACTAGCCTCGCCGTATGAAAGCATATTAGCAACGTCTTTCATTGCTGTTTCCATACCAGTGTCATCGGCGGCATATGTAGCTTCAACATATCCTGAGTCATCGTTTCCGACAAAAAGAGCCAGCTTATTATCTGCTGTTAGCTGTACTGAGATTTCGCCGTTTAACTGATCTTGTATCTCGGTTGGCATTGCCGAAATCATACTGTCGATAGCATTAGATGTTGTTTCAGAAACAACATAAGCATCAATACTATCTTGGCTTGTCGCTACATGAAAAGGTTTTGCGTTTCCGTTATAAGTTCCGACTGGTTTTCCAGTGCCATCAGAATAGTCATAGTTTATAAACTTTCGTCTTTCTGGCCTCGAAGAAAAAGCTGTAGGTCTGAATTGAACAGAGTCACTTATTTGAGAGTAAGTAGACTCTTCTCCCTCTGCACCAGTCTGGTCTACTTCGCCATCACTAGTTGATTGAGTTGATTCATTGTTATTTCGGTTACTACTTCCTGTTGTTGTTATTGCTTTGGCTTTACCAGTAGTTGTGTTTGTACCATCACCGAACAGGGTGAACTTACCGCCAGTGGTAAACATCGAACCGTCACCATCCTTATCGAAGTAACTGTTTGCTGCTTTAGCCCCAAGGTAAGCAACAGGATTTGCAACTAGACCAACTACATTAGCCACCATTTTGAAGGGACTATCATTGTCTCCATCAATACCACCTGGCAATCCTTTACCACTTTCACCCCTTGAAATATGACCGTCACCGTTTTTGTCTAAATTAGAAAAGTCACCATGTCCGTATGTGTCACCAGACATACCAACACCGCCACCGTCAAACGTATCGCCAAAACTGTCATAAGTGTAATCTTTGTCGTCGTTTCTGCTGTCATCGTCATTTAAGCCATTGTTGGCATGACCAGCCCCAGCCATATCATTAGAAACACGAGCTATTCCTGTTACTTCGTTATTGGGATCATTGTCGTTATCGTAAGTGTCACCACTTTGCCCTGGACCACCACCATCGAAGTGATCCCAAAAACTTGTATAGCCACCACCGTTGTCCTCATCGTCTTCTTGATAAAACTCTAACAATCCAGTTTCAGGATTTTTAGTACCAGACCCTAGCTTTTTTAAAAGCTCGACCTCTTTTTTATTTACATGAACAAGTTGCGTATCACCTTTACGCCCCATGTCCGATAAAGACGCTGCAATCCTACGCATTTGTTCGGGTGTTAGATCATCATACATTCGTAATAACCGCCGCCAATGTTACTTCAATATCAGTTAGTGAGTTCGCGCTTGTAACAGTAAACGAAATTTCTTTCGAAGTTGTTACGGCATCAATGGCGATACTTGCTGAAAGGTTTTGCTCGGTAAGTGATGATGAGGCAGCAATAACATCACCAGCGTTGATACCGTTAATCTTCAATTGAATATTCCCCGAACCACTTGAAGACTTAACCGCGACTGCATCTATTCGAACATTCTGTTTAAATGCGCGAGTAATTACATAATCGCCATTTGTAATTGATCCTGATTGTTGAAAGAAAAATGAGCGTGTAGCAAACGTATCTGGAAGCTGGTTAATTGGAAGACGACCTGTCGCGTCCAGACCAGCAACACCATCTGCTGCACCGATGTAAGTTTTTGGAACTAACGAAGTAAAATCAACATCAGCAAATTCTAAGCCGCCACCAGTGCTGTTGACTCTAAGGAATTGTAGCGCGTTGGTTGTGCCGAAAGCTGGAATCCCTGTATCGGGACTGGTCAACAGCCAACCTGTTCCGTTGTAAAATTTTAAAACATTTGGAGAGGATGCTGTGTCAACCCAAAGGTCGCCAGCATTAGGATTTTGTGGCTCCGATGGAGAAACATAAACACGGCCTCTGTTTGCAAGTAGTTCTGTAACACCCTCGACTTTAGCTCTTGGTATGTCTGCATCTGCAATTGCAAGCTTTCCGAAAGGAATAAGACCGTCAGTATTAGTAAACTTGTCCTCAGTCATTAAGCCTGAGACTCGAACCTGTGAAGTGTCTTCTACGATTATAAATGTAACTAAATCACCAGCGGTTAAAGCAGACGTAAAAGTGATAGTAGAGTTGGCTGGCTGTTGAGTATAATCATTAACACCGCCCGACCTCTGTAACACACCGTTCCTATAAACAAGAACACGCTGATCTTCGCTGTGAACAAATGGGAAAACCGCTTGAGATGTACCAGCTAAAACGTCTTCACGAGTGAAGCCTGAGTCATTCGCTGACTGAACCTTGTATATTGTGAGAAGGTCATCAGCTTGAGTGGCGTTTGCAAGAGTAACAGTGTTAGCCGTTGGCGAACTAGAGAAGTTTGCTGTAGCTTCTAATGCGCCGTTGACATACAGAACAATAGCATCTGTAGCTTCATGGATATAATTAAACACTGTGCTACCAGTTGGGTAAGCTATATTACCATCACTATCCGCTTCATTAATTACAATGTCTGTTCTAGCTGAGAATAGTGGAGCACCAATAGTTCCAACGTCGGAACCACTTGCGCCTCGAATATCAGCTACCGTTGCTAGTTGCTTCCAACCTGTTTCAGCTTCAGTGTATTCACCTACTCGGTACTGAAGACCTTGAATGTTGTCGTTTCGCAACTCGACTGGTGCTTGTAGAATACCATCACCATCAAATAACTTTTTCAAAAGCTCTGATAGTGTTTGATCGCCAAGCTCACTTGAGTTTAAATAACGAACTATGTTTTCAATATCCGCACCGATATTACCCGATGAGGTGTGATTGCCTGGATATAATACCTTTAATCGGGCCATGTAATTTCTCCTTACTTGTTTTTGTGCATTAAGAACGCGAAACTAATAATCGTAACATCAGTATCGACATCTTTTTCTTCGGTGCGAAATCTTAATCTTACACCTCTGAAAATGTGGTTGAATGGAAAAGTGTAGTCATTTTTTAAGGGACTGTCGCCCCAATGTGGATCACCAGCGATCCGATCTAAGTTGACCTCTATTGTAGTCATAGGTCTTTCTGAATCATCAAGAGCATCAACATAAAATCTGCCCTTACCTGTCGCTTGAATAATAAGCGAATGAGTTCGTTTATTATTGAGAAAATCTCCTAGCCACAAAACAGGTGTTTCCCCAATCATAGGGGAACGACGTAGATCAGATAATCCAGTGTCTTGTTGGATAACTCGATCAGTAGATTCATAAACACCATCGGATGTTCCGAACATTAATCGACCACCTAAAAAGGCTCCGCAACGTGGCAGCAATGTGTCACCTAGCTGGAAGTTTACCATCTCATAACCAGACCGGAAGTTCATAGATAAACGCTTAGTTTGAGTACCGCCCTTTCTAGGAAAGAACACATGATATGTTTGAGTGTCTGGATCATACACCGCCGAAATCATTTTTGGGTCTGGTGTTGTTTTAACAAGCTCTTGATATAGCGGCTCGACTTCATCTGATAGAGAAGCTTCAGCAATGGTAATGCCGTTCTGTTCGCTTCTCATAATACTATGGATTCCTCGGCGTGAGCAAAACAACAAGTCCGATCCAGCGTTCACAATTGAATTGTGACTAATGCAGCCGATACGAAGGTTCGCACGAGAGTCTAACTGCCACTCTTCGAAGTCAGGGTCTATGATGTAAACAAGTGTTTGGTCTTTAGTGAACACTGCTAAACGGTTAGCTTCGAAAGTACCAAGTCCAGTAATTTCATCGGCTGTCCCAATAAGATTTGAGATGTCAATGAAAGCTGCCCTTGTTACCTCTTCAGTAATCGCCTCTTCCGCTAGGAAGATGTCAGGGTTATCAACCCGACTAAACTCTATAACAGTTGGTCTATCTTTAAACCCAGCTACCGCTAATCGTCTTTGAATCGGAACACCAAACGAAGGTGTGATAGATGTTGTGGCGGTATCAAACTGAAAACCATCATATCGGTACATACGTGTATCAGCAGAAAAGATATGCACCTTTCCCTTAAAGTTTGTCATTGTAACTATTGCGCCTTTGGGAAAAGCAGTATCGACCCTATGCCCCCGATCCGATGCCAGGTGTGTATTGGCTGCATCTTCTTCAGCGTAACAAACACCCTCTCGGTTATAAAACCGCAAAGCTTTTACTGGAAAACGATTTGAACCACTGTGTAAAAAAAACTTAGGATCACGAATTAATTGACCCCGATAATCTACATAGCAATTCTCAAGTTTCCAAAAATTTTGCTCTTTTTGCGTTTCCATTGATGTAATGTCACGAGAGCGATCTATCCCACGAAAACCGTAATAGGTGGTAGCGTCACTCTTAATCGCTATTGGAGCATAACTAAGTCTTGTCATTTATGAATACCGTCTATTCGAGCCGCCATCTTTTATTTTAAAAGTGTATGGTTTGTTTCCATGCGATAAGTAATGAAGTGTATCGAATAGATTGGTTTGATACATTTGCAAAAATACCATTGCTTTGTCAGAACCTTGCTGAAGCAAATAATGTGCAGTCAAACCATCAATCATAACCATATCCGGTATGGCTCGACACTCAGTAGGATCATTGAAGTAATCAATGTCGCCACCTTCCCAATAGGGATTCTTTCGAATTTCATCTATGACCCTATTAGCAAGCTCAATCATCATCATCATTACCTCTCCATCAATTCTAGATGGTGAGAAGTTCCCAGCGCGAACTAGGGCTGATCTTACAAGGTCTTCGAGGGGGGAATTATTTTTAACGCCAGCCGCAAATGGTTTAACAACAGACTTTTCCGTAGTAGCTGTTGAGGAGCCGCTTGACGTTGTAGAACTTCCTGATGTCCCAGCACCATTAGAAGCTGATGCAGAATTTTCTGTATATGCAGCCATGATCAATCCTCAGTTGATATTATTCGTCCAGACCAGAAATGATGATGCTTCTTGGTAAGCTCAACCATGTCCCTTGGTACTTTCCAAAATACATGAACTCGGTTCGCGTCCCATGCGCCTCGAATACGAGCGTCACCTACACGTAATTCGTAAACTGATGCTTCTTCCCCAGCAGATATAAATACTTCATATGCTGATTTTGGTTCTGCCTTTGGTGCTTTTTTCTGTGCAGCTTTTTTGGTTGTATTGTCATCAACATCGACCCAAGCTTCGTTTTTTTCAGTGGTTGGATCGTCTTTAACATAGTGTCCTTTATCTGTACGTGCTCGTTTCTTAACCATAAAATTTCTCCAAATTAGTGTACTCTTTATTTATGCGTGTTTTTCCCACCCTAGTCGTCCACGAAAAAGGGCGACCGAAGCCGCCCTTAATGATCTTCGCTCATCGCTCTATATTAGGCGATTAAGTCCCAATTCTTGATGTAGGTGTGAACCTTGTCTTGCATAAGTTCTAAACCGCACTCGGATAGATACTCGTGCTTGACCGCATCGACATCAGCCGCTTGGCGATCACGTAGCAATTGAGTATCACGACCTTCCATGTATCTGTATTTCAAGAATGGGAAGTCGATGATTATCGCCGCATTTTCCATTCCTGGGATCATGCGGAATTGTGGGTGAAGATGAACTCCAAGTGTACCAGCAAACGTTTCATAGCCAGAAATTGACACGCCATAGGTATCATCAATAATATGAGGATTCCAACGGTCTTTTCCGAACTTTTGAAGGTGTCCAGCAACCTTGGCTCCACAGAACATAATTTTCTGTTTTGAACCAAAAGCGAAGATGTCTTCAATCAATGAGCGATCAAACTGATCTTCAGTCATCGTGTTAGATGCTGTTGAGCGATCAATAACGTTTGAAAGCGTGTTGATTAGACCACCTGTAAATCGGCGTGGTTGAGCAGTTGAGCCATTTGTCTCATGCTTCTTACCGAAAAACATTGCTCTTTCGATGTCCATCATGTGCATCTTTAGAGCCTTGGTTGCCATCTCATCTTCTTTATCTCCGGTGCGGAGATTAGTTGCACGTAACGTTTCGGTGACTGTAAAACTTGTACGAAAAATTTGTGTAAAATTTTCGGAAGTTACAGCATCGAAAGATACGCCAGTTGGAGATGCACTACCTTCTTCATATGCTGTACCAGCAATGAAGAGTTCAGCACCATCAGCGATAGTATGTGAAGTCCCACCGATATTTCTTTCAACAGTCATTCCTGTTGCTGTTGAATCAGCAGTACATCTCATTACCTCGCCAGTTGAGGCGTTCACAATGATTGATCCAGATACGGCAAACAAGTTGTCGTTTCCAGCGTCCACTGTGATTGCGGTTGTTGATGTTGAAGCTACTGCGCCATCCACTGACAATTTTCGATCTGGCAATTCGTCTCGAAAATTAAGAAAACTCGGATCGTCTGTAGCCTCAGAACCAGTCATTGCCAACAACGCTGAAAGCGGAGCCGACCCATTTGGTTCGAGCAGCGAATATAATTCGCGGTAGTTCTTAGGGCGAAAGTCTACATTAAACTGACCTGTACCCCTTAAACCTTGAATACCAGCCATAGCTAGTCTCCTTTTCTAGTTTAGGTTTCTTTTTTATAGGGGGAACAAATGTTGGTCGTGGGAAACACACGACTTTCACTTCCCGATTTTTTTGAACTTCATTGAAGCCGTAGCGTCCGTTCAAATACTAATATGTGGGAAATTAAGCCGTGTGTCGTCCCTAATTATGGATTTCTTTTAGCTAATGCAGCAGCCGCCATACGAGCCATTGTGCCATCTTCTTTAGGTTGAGCAGCCATAGGTGCGGCTGGACTTCCAGATTGAGTTTTAAGATACGCTTGCCTACGAGAAGACTGATCTTTCAACCGTTTAAATTCCGGTGTGTTCCTTTGATTTGCAAAGTCTTGAACAACCTTCATAGTCAAACCGCGATCAGCAAAGTCCTCGGCGGTGTATCCACGCTCACCAGCATACGTTTGGAAATCTTGAAGAGCATCGTCTGGTAAACCAGCAGCAGCTTGAGCTTGATCTAGATTTTGACCAATAGACTCTCGAATGACTTGCACCCGATCCTTTTGTGCTTGCTGAGAAGACTGAACCCCTTGCTGCGCTTGTTGACCCATTCTCTGAGTCATTTGCTGCATAACGTTCATTTGCTGACCCATACGTTTTTCAAGAGCGTCCATTCTAGCAGCCGCTTCACGATAGCCAGGTGGTAGAGATATGGCGTTCTCATCTTCGTATTTTGCAAACTCATTATCAAGATTAGCTGTCTGGGCTTGAACTTGTGGTTGTGCAGTGCCAGGTTGTTTTTGTGTAGCTCTACCCATTTTTGGAGATTTGGTCATTGCTTTCAATGACGCTTCCATAAGCTTCGCAGCTTGAGCACCATCAATCCCACCCACGCTCATCATTTTCTCAGCTAAATCCATGACTGGCTTAACTTGTGATTGCTTGTGATTCAAATCACGGTATCTCTCAAAAGTGCTAGAGATTTGTTGAGGTGTAAGTTCTCTGGTGCTATCACCCATTTTAACTTTGTAAAGAACAGCAGCCTCTTTAGCTTTGTCTCCCTCAGTCTGTGGAGATGCTACCTGTGCAGCTTTCTCCTGTGGTGTAGCGTCCTTTGCTGGTGCGCTTTTTTCTTTTGGTGCTTCGCCGCCTAATTGTTTTGCAGCGATACGAGCCATTTGGTCTAAATCTTTGTCAGCCATCGGTTAATCCTTTCTCGGCCTTAGCGGAGTTTATAGTTTCGTCTAACGCCAAATCACCTTCGATCTTTTGAATCAAACGTGTTGGCACGTTAAGTAATTGTTCAGCAGCAAAAATAGCACCTCTTTGGAAATCCATTTGTTGTTGCGTCATGTCAGGTGAACGAGCCATGCTTAAAGCTAGTTGTAGTATTTCGTCTTGCATAACTTCGTTAATTTTTGCCCATCCTCTGCTCTCTGACAAAGCAATGAGTTCTTTAAGGTCAGTTTTAATCATAAATTATTTTTGTGTTTTCAATCCCGATTTCTTTTTAGTTATCGGAGCCTTGCCAGGCTTGACTGGACCACACCCTTTCATTTTCATTTTATTTGCTTTTTTTGCCACCTTTTTTTCCTTTCTTCTTTGGGAATCCTTTTTTCATGTTCGAATAAGCTGCATCCGAAATAGTCGAGTTCGCCTTACTCCTAGACGTACCAGCTTTTTTTCTCTTGTTGATATTCCGATAGAGGCTCATTAGTAGCCTTTCTTCTTCTTCATAGGCTTGCCAGTTTTCTTAGCAGCTTTCGCAGCAGCAGCCTTACCAGCTTTTGTGTAAGGGAATTTCTTTTTACCTACTGTTGGCATTTTAGTTCTCCTGTTCTGGGGGTTTCTTAGTTCCGAAAAGACGCATGTATGTCATGTCGTCTGAGTAAGCCTCTGCCCATTTATTTTCTGTATATGTGGCAAAGGTTATTAAATCTCCTGTGTCTAGGAATAGTTGTTCAACATCAGTGTCGAGTTTCGCTAACGAAGTTTCTAGGTGCTCAATCCTATGGGCTTGTTCGGATAGGTAAAATACCGCACCCACAGTTTGTGCGACGATTACAAACACCAAGGCCACTGGAACTTTTAGATCACCCATGTTAGCAATTCCACGCTCTACGCGACCAGTAGTTAGCTGATAGCTTGTTACTCTTACCTTTGATCCCACCACTACGAGCGCAATAGGATTTCTTTCGAGAGGGCTGTCCTTTTTTGATCGTCATGTTGGCATCCCCGAAACGAATTATCTTTTCCTTGCCGCCAGAACACGCCTTAACTACAAACTTCTTACCACCGGAAACTTGACGCTTCGGCTTGTTGCAAGGCATGGACTTCTTAGATGCTTTTTTCTTGGCTGGCATAGACAACTCCTTTCGGACATTATCCCTATTGGCTGGCTACGTGTCGTCCCTTATGGAAGAATACTTGTAAGCTTTGCATTGCAGCTAAAAATAATTCTATCGTCGTTTGCCATGTGGGGTTTCGTGTAGTGTTTCATAAAAGATGGGAACACTACTATCTGTCCAGCCCTCGGTGATACATTATACAAGTCGGTAAATAAGTCCGTATCGCCACCCTCGTACAACATGTTGTAGACATCCTGTGCTGGATTTTTCAAAACTAACTCACCAGTTCCTTCAGAAGCAGCACCATAGAATACGCAACTTAAATGGCACAAAGGATGCACATGTTCGGGAGCAAAGCTGCCATGTCCGTATATTGATACCCAAGAATTTGTTAGGCGAAACTGATGGCAGCTTTTCATATGAGTAAGATACTTCGCCATAGCGTCTACGGTAGCTGTATGTACCCTGTGAAACCTTTGGTCTTCTTTTAAATTAAATGTGCCATGACTTGTGTAGCCATGCTTTTCCATTTCCTCTTTGCTTTCAGCCCTTTTGTACTCTCTAAACTTATGGCTTATTAGTTTGCCGTGAGGGTCTTTATCTCGTAAGTCGTATGCGGCATCGCACACTTCTTTCGCTATGTCTTCGCCATCTTCAATGTCTTCAATGAGTATGGGAATGTCAAAGGGGCTATTAACCCCCATCAAGATGCTCCAAAAGTCTTTTCATAAAATCTTGTGGTTTTTCGCCTCTGGATACTACAAAACCATCTAAGCCCATGCCGATCATCATGCCTCTGTTATCTTCTTTGATCATACCGTTTTCGTCTTTAGGGCCGAAGTTGTGGGCTGTAGTCATTATTACTTTTGTTGGGTTTAGGTATTGAGTGTCACCGAACGCATCAGTGTAAGTCATAAATTTCATAGTCATTGTAAATTCTAGTCCTCTATACTGCTTGGAGTTGTTGTTGATACTGAGTCTTCATTTGGAGCCATTGGAATTGCTGGAACGTCAGAAAGATCGTCCTCGTATTCATCTGGAACCGTAGATGGGTAATCTCGCAAAGCTGTTCTGTATGTTACCCAATCAGCTTTTGCTGTATTAAAAGCCGACCATGACGAAGCGTCTTCTATTGCGCGAAGCATATCAATGTCGCTTAATGCAAGCTTTTCGTCACGAACTACACGGATATTTTTTAAAAGAGTATCTCTGTCAATAACGTCTGCCATTGCTTATTCTCCGTTATATTTCATTGTAGGTTTCTCGGAGCAGTATGTGTACGGAAAGGATCGTGCCGTACCGTCTGCGCCGACACCCCAGATAATGCGTACTCCTCCAGCTGCGCCATTACCGCCACCTTGACTTGTTCCTGACCCACCGCCAGCACCGCCGTGTAGACCGCCGTTTCTAGTTCTGTTGCCATTTACTTCATAATTTGCGTACTGGCTTTGACCGTAGTTGCCGCGAGAACCACCCGATCCACCGCCGCCAGCTCCCAGATAATTAGCTGAACCATTATTGTAAGAAGTCCAAGCCCCTTGTGAGCCGCCCAGACCAGAACCAGCTTGAGCGTCGGTTCTTGGAATAGAACCGCCACCTTGTTTTCCGTCTGAGCCTTGACCGTCTAGGCCAGTGCCGCCACCACCGCCCTGACCATAGGTCGAGGAATAGTAGAAGCCTGATCCACCACCACCACCATATCCAGGTTGGTCACTACCAAAATTGTTATGATCGCCACGATAGCCACCAGCACCACCACCAATTCGATTACCAGTATCCCTAGAACCAATACCACCACCGTAATGCCAACCGTTTACACCCACTCCCTCAGTAGCATTTATATACCAGCCACCACCGTCACGACTATCTCCAAAGTTGTAGGTGTTATTTCTATTGTATTGGGTTAAGCCTGATATAGTCCAACTATTATAAGTTTGACCGTTTGGTGAGTTACCATTGTATGCTTGATAGCCACCACCACCAGCAAAAATAATAGTCTGCCCAGCGCGTACACTTGCATTGGTTGAGTGTCGAGCTACCCAAGAATTACCAGCACCGTAGCTACCGACATTTGACTCACTGTAACGACCAAGACCGACACCAATTTCAAGGGTTTCTCCTGGGACTACAGAAACACCATTCATCCAAGCTAGACCTCCACCGCCAGCACCGTCAGACGACCATTGATATGCTCCCCCAGCACCACCGCCAACTGCGACCATGCAAACAGAGTTTACTCCGTTAGGGACGTTCCAACGGTATCGGATAGTTTTATAATTAGCAGCAGCGTTCCACCAATCGTAAGCATCCCCTAACGGACCCATCCAACCTTTGTTACCGTCATTTGCATAGTTACCGTTGTTGTATATGGAGAACATCTGTTCATAAAATTCACACCCATAGCCATCGTTTAATGAGTATGGAGAAGTGTCGGAATAGTGGTTATAATATCTTTTTAATGCGCCGCTAGTTTTATTGAGGTTGTTGTAACTTTGTTGTGTTTGCGCTTCATCATAAGGGCCAGCATTGTTAGAAAAATATGTCCTCGCATTTGCTGGGCCATAGTACACCGAACCGTAAGGGTCGCCGTACCCAACGCTGCCACTGTACGCATAATCAATTTTACCGTACTCACCTATATCAACTTCGACTGTGAAAGCGTGAGTTGTGGCTCCGATTGTGCCAGTAGCACCAACGTTTTCAACGTACACTTTACCGTTTGTTGCATCTACTTTTGGGGTAACACCTGTCGTAAAACCAGACACATCTTTTAAAGTATAACCCTGAATTTGAGAGCCAGTTATTGTATCGGTAAGATACTGTGGAGAAGCCGTGTTCTGAATTATTGTACTAGCAAGAATGCTACTATTAGCTTGAGTTGGGGTTGTGTTCGCAGGCCAAACGTTTATTTCGTAGTCGATGTAAGAACGCGACCAGCCGCCTTGATCCACAGAGTATCGAAACTTGTAAATGCCAGTAGCACCGCCAGAAGAAAGAGTAGCTGTTGAAATTTGCACATAGCCAAAACCACCATCACCAGTATCTTGACTGGTACTGAAGGTCATACCAGCGGGTTGATCGCCAGAATAACCAGTAGGTAATTCGTCAGTCTGATTGCTTCCAACTAAAGCGACTTGAGCATTAGGAGCTTCAAATGCGTGTTCAAAGTAAACGGTACTATCTGTACTGGACGCAGTTGGAAACGCTAACCCAGCCTCACAGTTAAACTTGAGTGGGTTAGGGACTTGTTTAGTCCCAGGAGTGTATAAAACCCCTGTGCCACCAGCAGCAACAGCAGTGTTGGATTTCTGCATCATGCGAACATTGCCGCCCGATGTACCGCCCCCACCACCAGCTACATTATAGTCGGTACTGTTGACCTGATAACTGCGTCTTTTTTTAGCCATGTTCTATTCCTCTATGCCGTAGACCCTTACAATTACGTTTTCTTGGTCTGAAGTGATTACGAATTGCTCACCAGCCGAAGCCATAATTCCGGTTCGCTCTAAAATTTCGTTTGAGGCTATCTCTGCTTTATCGAACTTGTCTGATTGCGGTAGCTCGAAGAAACGCTTTTCACGCATGTAGCTCTCGCCGTTGAACATAAGATCGTACTTGCGATTAGCGTCACCGTTAGTGTCAGTCCAAATGGTTTGAGTAACTAGCAATGTTTGATCGTCATGCGGTGCTGTTGCTGGCTCATCCACGATTGAAACAGGGAAGCCCATGCCACTGTGGTTTGAACAAAAAACGTGAAGTGTGCTTGGAGCATCAGATGGGATCGTCCACTCAATTACTCGAACTTCACCATTGTATGTTGCGTGGTTTGAAGTCCAGTCTGACTCAGTAGTTGTCACCGATGTATAGTCACCAGTAGCCGATGGATTACCCATCTGCCAGGTCATACCAGTATTATATGCAGTACCACCAGCGTGAGTTCCGTTAGCCGTTGTAGAAAAGAGAAGTGGATGACCGTTGTTACTAGTAGCGATTTGGTGAATCCGATATGTCATACCCCTTACAAAAGTGTACTCTGGAACCGCGCCCGACATATCAATATCAATGTATTTATTTGAGCCGCCGATAGATGCTACGCCAATTGACATAGGCATTTTTGCGTAGCTCTTAGTCTGTGTCCAAGTTATCCCTAAATCAGAAGAGCTATATTTTTGACCACCAGCAACCACGATTACAAAGTTTGCACCTTCGGTTCTTATGTCCACAACATCTGTGTATGTTACCCCTGTTGGGAAATCGAACACGCTGTAACCAGTAGTCGGAAAAGGTGACGCTGTTGTATAGTCTGCATATGCCACTTTGCCACCTGAGTAAGCTATATAAAGCTTGCCATCAGTTGCGTCCGTTGCGATTGCAGCCGCGCCAATCATATAACCAGATACGCCAGTTGGCGGTGACATCGCATTTGATGTAAACTCAGCCTGTGTTTCTGGTGTGTCGTCATTTGATATATAGTTAAAACCTGTTGAGGTTCCGACTATAAATCTCTCTTCATTGGTTTTAATCCCAGCAATCTTTGTGATTTGTCCTAGACCCCAAGTAAACGCTGTGTTGTAAGTCGCTGCGTTAGCTCTCCAATCTGTGATTGAGTTGATCAAAGAACCAGCCGAACCTGGAACACCTTGAACATAAGCTAAAGCCCAAGGCCCATCCTGTGCAGATGCCCATAAGATGTTGTCATTTGCGGTCATGCCAAAACCTGATGCTGTTTGGGTAGCCGCACCGCCAGAAGTCACATAGTTATCTATGGTATACGTGCTACCATCGTCAGGTGATCGAAGGTATAAATCCGTTCCATTATAGAACGTGATTGGATTTCCCTTCCGTTGGCTGTCTTGAGCTACATGATGTAACTCATTCGTTAGCGTTTGGTACGAAAAAATTACGTTTGCTTGAATTGGATCAGAAGCAGTGTTCGCTGCTGCTGGTTCCACTGGTGTAGTCTTCATGCTAGTCACAAGGACAGATGATCTAACACCCATCAAGTCCACTGTGTTAGCTGTATCTGAAGCTGTCCAAGTGACAGTAGCATTTGAAGGAGTTCCGTATGATACGAAGTCCTCTGTCTGATATGTCTTGTCAGTAATATACAAATTAACGTTGGCGGCTACTGCCCCATCGTTCAACACGTTTACGTTGTAAGTTGCCACTTTAGCTGATGGTACGGTGTAAACGACCTCAGTATCACGGCTCCCTACGACTTTTTTTCCTAGTAATCCATTTGCCATTTTTTACCTCGTTTAGCTTTGAGAAAGGAAAAAGACTTTGGACGGTGACATCTGAAAGGCGTTTAACGCCGATGTGATGCTCGTCTGTAGTCCATCTAGAGCCGCTTGCTCGGTGGCAGACGCATTTTGTACTGCCGTTATTTGGGTTGAAC
>MDTC01019360.1_pt1 | contig 16605 bp, 16 predicted proteins | sample 811181 | NCBI WGS metagenome assembly MDTC01 (sample SAMN05326644, study PRJNA326480) | marine metagenome | isolation source: seawater | place: Pacific Ocean: North | collected 2011 | reverse complement strand
TGCTTCATTGACGATGTTTTCGCCTTGGTCGGCTAATCGAGCTGTCCGGTAGAGCATGCTGCGTGCGGCAAAGGCTTTAATACGTAGATTTGCATAATGCCAGCGTACGACGTCTTTATTTCCGCGCGCCTCGCCACTGTTGTCGGCCGCAGAGAGGTGGTCTTTGAGTAAATCAACCGTCCATAACATATAACCACTTGCTTGGGCTGCGAATAACAGGCGCGTATCGCCGATTTGGCGCATGGCTTTGGGTAATCCTTGGCCAGGCTCGCCGATAATGTGATGGCTTGGGACCGTGACATTCTCAAAGCGAAAGGCTGCGTGATGCGAACCATCCAAAGAGACGAATTTCTTTTCCAAAATTACGCCGTCCGTATCTGTGTCGATGACGACCATAGAGGGGCCACGTCCTTCAACATGCACTAAGCAGTTGATGAAGTCCGCATCTGCGCCACCGGTGACGTAGGACTTTTGACCTTGGACAACCAAATGCCCATCGGTGACGGTGCCATGGGTGGGCTCAACATTGTCGGGTTCGGTAAAGCCGAAGCTGGCACGTTTTTCGCCGGCTAAAAGTGGTTCCAGATGGCTCTGGGCTAACGCGCCGGTAACGCCGCCGAGTACCCCTGCACTGGGGCCAAAGACACTGTCCATGTTATTGGGGTTGGATGCGGCCAAGGCCTCTCTGGCGACGCACAACGCCAGCTGGGTAGGCGCATATTCCTTTTGGGTTGGCTGGGTGAGTCCAAATAGACCTGCTGATTTCGCGGCTGCGCGGATGTTGGCGCGGGTTTCGGCGCTGCTGTCTGATCCCACCAGATGCTCTGCGGCAAAGGTTTGGCAGTTATCGCGCAGCTCAATCAACTCCGGAGTTAAAGACTCGGGCATATGCGGGCTCCTAAAGGTTCGGGACGATGGTTAAAACGACGATTGCAAGCATGGCCAACACCATAAACGCAATGGCGTAAAACAACATGGACTCGTTGCGCTCCGCGGTACGTAACAGCGTTTCGATTTCTTCATGGCTGCGTGCGGTGGCGCTTGAGGTGATGCGGTAACGAGTGATGCCGTCGCGTTTTGGTAAACGCACAAACAGTTCGGGGGTTGCTTCTAAGCGCTTGGCGACTTCCGTGAAGCTGATGCCGGTAGTGCGGGCTATTTGCGTAGGGTGCAGTGCAACGCCGCCGTGTTGCGCAGACGTGGCATCGATGAAGCTGTAATAGATATCGAGGATCAGTCGAACCTTACCGCGAAAGCGAAACTTAAATGGAAGAATGCCAAACATCATGTTGCAGGAGTACTTGGTGCGCTGAAAATACCCCCTAGGTGCGCGAGAAGCAAAGTCTAACTAGCGCGGTCGAATGCCGATGCAGATTGCCCGCACGGGGGCTGGGAGGCCTTCAACCGTGCGTGAGGAATCGTTGCAGTCTAGGCAATCGGCCAATGAATCAAAGCGCATCCATTCGGTACTGCGCTGTTCGTCGAGGGTGGTGGTGCTGACGTCGATAATCTGCACTTGGTCGAAACCCGCCTGCCGCATCCATTGCAGCACTTGCTCGGTGCTGGGCACGCACCAGACGTTGCGCATTCGCGCGTATCGGTCTGCCGGATAAAGAGTCTCTGGGGTTGTTACGACGAGGCTTTCGAGTACGCAGCGCCCACCTGCGGTAGTGAGATCGAATAGATGTTGAACGTGCTGCAGCGGATGTCGACGGTGGTAGAGCACGCCCATACTCAGTGTCAGGTCGAACTGTACCGAGGAGGGTAACTCTTCGACTTTTATCGGCAGTACCCAGTTGCGCGCGTCATCCAAGAATCTTTGGATTGCCTGATGCTGCATACAAAATAGAACCGTTGGGTCGATGCCGATGACTTCCGATGCGCCAGCGTGCAGCGCACGCCAACCGAAGTAGCCGTTGCCGCAGCCAATGTCTAATACCCGTTGCTGGCTGAGGTCGCCCAGAGGCTGACTGAGCCGTTGCCACTTCCAATCCGAGCGCCACTCGGTATCGATATGCAGATCGCCAATGCGAAAAGGCCCTTTGCGCCAGGGGTGCAGTTGTTGCAGTGCCCGTTCTACGGTTTGCAGGGTATTTTGGTCGCCGGTCATTTCTGCGCTGACCGTGTCTCCGTACGCGCGTTTTTGTGCTGCGGCTATGGGTAACGATTGCACAGCGCGTAGCCAATGCTCGAAGTCACCGTGGTAATTGGCGCTGAGTCGCTCTCTTATGAGGTGCAGTGGCCAATCAGGTAGATTTTGCGGCGTGGCGTGGAGATCGATCATGGACCCGCAGGGGACTCTGGCATGGCGATGAAAGACGCCCAGTTAAGGCATCTGAACCAGGTTGTACTTTGGGCAAAACCTGCTTCTTTAAAGCGTCGTTGGTGATCGTCCTCGCTGTCGACGCGCATAACGTTTTCTAGGGCTTGACGCTTTTGGCTGACCTCAAGTTCGCTGTAGCCGTTGGCTCGTTTCCAAGCTAAATGGGTGGTGTCGAACAACGCGTGCAGCGCAGCATCAGATTGGCAGATTTTTTCTGACACGATCAGTAAGCCGTCAGCGCGCATCTGTGCGCATAAGCGTTGCAACAAAGGTCGGCGCGCAGCGGGTGGTAAGAACTGCATGACAAAATTAAGGATCACCACTTTAGCGTCGGTGACGTCAAACTCAATGAGGTCGGCGCACTCGAACCGCGCGCGCGGATCGGTTGTCTGTAACCGTGCTTTCTCAATCATAGCGGGCGCATTGTCGACCCCAATGACGTTCACATCGGCTAAGTCCGTCTGCTGCAAAATAGCGAGCGTGGTGGCGCCCAACGAACAACCTAAGTCATAGGCGCTATCGCCGTCTGTTAGGTGCCGGGCGGCCATTAGACCGGTCATGGGGATGACTGTTTCGTAGCCGGGCACCGAGCGGCGAATCATATCGGGGAATACGGCAACCACCTGCTCATCGAAGACGAAGTCCACGATATGATTCTGTTTGGTGACGAAAATGTCATCCTTGCTCATGCAGCGATATCACCTTGACCAACGAGCGGGAGCGGACAGTCTAGAGTCGCAGCGATGCCATGCAACAGAGCATGCTGATCTGGATGCAAACTTCCGTCAGCCAGAGCGACGGCCGCGCAGGCCTCGAGTAATTGCTGTTTCAGCTTGGGCTGCAATTCGCGCAATCGCCCGAGGGCGTTGTTCATTTGCTGGTGGTCGAACATCGCTAACGCGGACAATGACACCTCTAGGTCCAAAAGCGCAGCGCCTGTGCGATAACTCTCCTGAGCTGAAGCGCTTCGGTAAGCGATAGTAGACAATAGATTTTGCAATTCTGATTGCAGGCCACGAAAAGAACCGACACGGCCAATGGAGCGGTGAGGTCGCTCAAAGTGGGCGTACAACTCCTTGGTCATAACCCGGTGTAAAACCCATTCGAATACATCTACCCGTTGATCAAAAACAATTAGCTCCGCGGCGTTGGCGCTAAAACGTTTGTATTGCGCCAGCGACAGCTCTTTTAATGTGGGCATGGCCATTTCCAGCAGCAGCAGTAACTGGCTGCGCGTGCTCGCCTGCACCAGCGGCAGTAGGTGCTCTGTGTGCTCTGGCACGCCTGGTTCTGCCTGGGCGCGGATTTTCTTTAGCTGCGGCTGAGCGATCTCTGGGTTTGCATCTATCAGCATGGCGTAAATCAACCCACGCGCCTCGTAGGGATCATGAGCCGCCTTAGCCAGGGTTACGTCGCAGCCTTGCAACAGAGTCTTGGCGGCGCCGATTTGTCCTTGGCCAATCTGGCCAACAACGGTTTGCGGAGTATTGGGTGCCGGCCCGCTGGTGCCGGCAAAGCCAACGGTTCCTTCTTGAGCGCGGCCGCTGCCGCCATCGTTGATGCTGCCCTGCCATTGAGGTTCCAATGCCCGAATGCGTTCTTCCAGCGGTGGGTGAGTGGCCATCATTCGGCTAAACGATTTGATTTCGCCAAAGAACATGTGGCTGGACTCGTCAGCGGCTTTCGCTTGTATTTGTGAACCCGCTGCGTGGCCGCCTATTTTTTTAAGCGCGTTAGCGATCCCACTGCTGGAGCGGGTAAATTGGACGGCGGAAGCGTCGGCGAGAAATTCTCGTTGCCGACTCACCGCCGCCTTAATCAGATTGCCAAAAAATGTGCCCCCAAAACCAACAACAATAAGCCCTAAGGCGAGCGCCATCTGTTGCCCCCGCTCTTTGCTGCGACTGAAAGCGGACCCTCGCAATAGGCCATAGCCGATCATGCCGATAAAAAGAATGCCGCTGAGTAACGCGATGAGGCGGATGTTGATGCGCATATCGCCGTTTAGAATATGACTGAATTCGTGGGCGACAACGCCTTGCAGTTCCTCGCGGTTGAGTAAGTCCAGCGTGCCTTGATTGATGCCTATGACGGCATCGTCTTGGCTGTAACCTGCGGCAAAGGCATTGATGCTGGGCTCTGGAATTAAGTACACCGGTGGCACCGGTAGGCCTGCGGCAATGGCCATTTCCTCTACCACGTTTAGCAGTTGGCGTTGTTGCGGGTTTGGAGTGGTTTGGTGGATAGGCAGACCACCTAAGGATTCAGCAATAACTCTGCCGCCACCGCGAAGGGTCAAGAATTTGAACAGGCTGGCTACGGCGATGACCCCGACTACGCCGGTGCTGATCAATAGCCATGTCTCAGCTGGTTGCGCCGCTAGCGTTTCAGGACCCAGACCAAACCCCAAAGCAACGGCTGCTAATAGATTGGTGAGTATCACCAATGACACCACGGCTGCGAAAAATAAGAAGGTCAGGAGTCGGGTCTTGCTCCGCGCCTGATCTTGAGCCTGAAAAAAATTCATGCAGGGTTAAAACGATACCTTGGGCGCAGCTTGGATTTCTGCGGAGTCCTCGAATTCTAACAGCTCGGCGTCTGTAGGATGGCCGAATAGACTGGCAAATAATATCGAGGGAAACGACGCACGGTAGGTATTGTATTCTGTCACTTGGTCGTTAAAAGCCTGGCGCGAAAAGGCCACTTTGTTTTCTGTGGTGGTCAGTTCTTCGGTCAACTGCATCATATTGGTGTTGGCTTTAAGATCAGGGTAGGCCTCCATCACGACGTTCAATCGACCCATAGCGTTCGCGAGCATGCCCTCGGCACCGGCCAACTCTTTCATCGCAGCGCCGTCGCCAGGATTACCAGCGGCCGCTTCCAACCCCGCCATAGCTTGATTGCGCGCAGCGATAACCGCCTCGAGCGTTTCGCGTTCGTGGGCCATATAGGCTTTAGCCGTTTCAACAAGGTTTGGGATTAGGTCGTAGCGACGTTTCAGTTGAACTTCGATCTGCGAAAAACCGTTTTCGTGGCGGTTCTTCAGCGCCACCAATCTGTTGTAAATGGATACGACCCAAAAGGCCAATACCGCGACGACGACAAGTAGGATAATCAATTCCATAAGAGTCACTCGATTGTGCTTGTGGATTATCCATACTGCGACTGTGGTTTAAAAATGCAAGGCACGGTGTAGTGTTTGGCGCTGACCATTAGTCCTGAGGTAGGGCCATCTGCGTTATAGTACGTCATCAGCAAAAAAAGGATGCACGATGACTGAGGCGACGGCCGCGGGTTTCAACAGTGCTGATTTTCGGCAGGCTATGGGGAATTTCTGCACTGGGGTAACGATTGTCACCGGCCTTGATGACGGATCGCCAGTGGGTTTTGCCGCCCAATCTTTTGTGTCGTTGTCGCTTGATCCGCCGTTGATAGCGGTATGTCCTGCCAAGTCGTCGGCCAGCTGGCCGCGCATTCGTGCAACGGGGAGCTTTTGCATAAATATTTTGGTCGCCGATCAATTGTCGATTTGTATGGCCATGGCGCAAACCGGCGCGGACAAGTTTGCGGGTATAGACTGGCGTAGCGGTCTGACCGGTGCGCCGATTATTAGTGGCGGGCTCGCTTACGTGGATTGTCTACTTTATGACGAACATGACGCAGGCGATCACACCATTGCTGTTGGCGAGGTCAAAGATTTTAGCCTAGTCAACGGGGATGCTCCGCCGTTATTGTATTGGCGGAGTGATTTTGGAGTATTTGGAGAGACGTTATGAACCTAAACAGTCGCGTATGCGAAATTTTGGAAATTGAAAAACCTATTGTGTTGGCCGGCATGGGTGGTGCCAGTTGCCCGGCTTTGGCGGCGGCTGTATCGAACGCCGGTGGTCTTGGGGTACTTGGGGCGGCCGGTTGTGGCCCCAATCAATTGCGGCAGTGGATTCGCGAAACCCGTGAGCTGACAGACCGGCCGTTCGGCGTTGATACGCTGTTACCGGCGTCGGTGCGGCGCGCCAACTACGATGACATGGAAGGGCCTACGCCTGCTGACTTGCTGCCCGAACGCAAAGATTTTGCGTCGGAATTTATGGCTAAAGAGGGCCTCGATCCGGTCGAGATAGATTTGGCTCAGAAAGAGGAACGAGACGGCCCGCCGTTGTTCACCGCCGAATTTTTTGAAGCGCAGATGGAAGTCATAATTCAGGAGCGGGTGCCGGTATACGCCTCAGGGTTAGGTAACCCAGGGCCATGGATGACAGAGCTGCGTGCTAACGGTACTAAGGTTATGGCCGTTGTTGGGGCTGTACGTCATGCTATTCAAGTGAAGTCTTCAGGGCTGGATATCATTGTTGCTCAAGGGCACGACGGTGGTGGGCATAATTCGCCTGTTGGCACCATGGCATTGATTCCGCAGGTTGTTGACGCCGTTGGCGACACACCGGTGCTCGGCGCTGGTGGCATCAGCGATGGTCGGGGCGTTGCCGCCGCGCTCATGCTCGGAGCAGAGGGTGTGTGGGTCGGTTCGGCGTTTTTAGCGTCTGAGGAAGCGAATATCTTTGATTTCCAAAAGCAAGCGATTGTAGATTCCACCGAAGAAGGGACCTCAGTGTCACGAACTGTGACTGGAAAACCCGCTCGCATAATTCGCTCGAAGTGGACCGAACATTGGTTGCGTGAAGATGTTGAGCCGCTGCCCATGCCTTATCAGGGAATGATTTCAGGTCCGGTTATGGCCGCCGCAAATCGTGATGGTCGTGGCGATGTCAATCCTGGGTTTGCAGGGCAAGGCATCGGCATGATTAAGGCGGTCAGACCAGCGAAAGAGATTTTCGATGAGTTAGTTTACGGCGCGGAGCAAGCGCTCTCACGTACAACCAATTTACTTCGTTGAATCTGCACGGTACCTAGGTCGGGTCACGCTCGCCCGACCTAGGGGTTTGCAAGCTCAGCTCGTAACCGCTTCTAAACACTCCCAGTGTAGTTCACCGAACTGGCCGTTTGGATTCACTGGTTGTATGCACACATGGTCAGCACCAGCGTCCATATGCTCTTGCACCCTTGCTTTGATTGCGTCCGCATTGCCCCAAGCAAAGGTCGCGTCGATGAACCGATCGCTGAGATCGTCGATGTCCTGTTCGGTCATTCCCATACGCAACCAGTTGTTGCGGTAGTTGGGCAATCGTTGGTAGATCTTAGCCACTGGCCGTGCCAGCTCACGCGCTTTGGCAGCATCGGTTTCGAGTATGACTTTTTGTTCTACGCACAATTTCGGACCTTGGCCGAGAATTCCGCGTGCCATAGCCGTGTGCTCGGGTGATGTGAAGTAGGGGTGCGCGCCATCGGTCTGCTCTCTTGCCAGCTCCAGCATTTTTGGTCCTAAAGCTGCAATTAAGGTGATCGGTGTCTCGGCGGGCGCAGGTCCGTTGTAGATAGAGGCACTCATTTTCTCTAAATAACTTCGCATCGTTGCGACCGGTGGCCCGTACTCGAGTCCGCGAACGCCCTCGACCAGTGGTTTATGGGACACGCCCATGGCCAGCGCAAAGCGACCTGCGGATTGCTCTGCGAGCGTTCGCTGCGCCGCCAGCATGACCCCGGGTTCGCGGTTGTAGATGTTGACTATGCCGGTCGCGAGATTAAGTGTTTTGGTGTTGGCTAAAAACCAGCTCGCGGTAGTCAGAGGGTCCTTGCCCACAGTTTCTGGCAGCCAGAGGGTGCCGTAACCCATTGCTTCGATGCGTTGTGCGGCGGCAGTAGCCTGATCGGTACTGATGCCGTCAAAGAAATACCAAACGCCTAGTTTTCCTAAATTCATATCGTTCCCCTTAAATCTGCTCGTATTGTCCGGACTCGCTCGCTTTGAAGCAACCGTTGGTGTCGCAGCGAACGGATCTTCGTGCCGACAGAAGCGAGGGTTAGTAGTAAACTAGTGAACGCACTCCGGTTGGCAACGCTGTGAATTCACAAGAACAAAAACACCCCCCCGACAGCCCTGTGGATCCGACCGATTTTTCATCCGATGCCGCGGCGATGGCCCGACCGTCTATTTGGCAACTCGCGCTGCCGTCGATCCTAGGTAACCTCAGTTACACCATTGTGGGTATGGTGCAAACTAAATTCGTCGGTGAGTTAGGCCCTCAGGCACTGGCTGCATTAGGTGCAGGGCAACGGATCTTCTTTGCTATGCAGGCTATTTTGATGGCGATCAGTGCCGGCACAACGGCGCTGGTGGCGCGCGCATGGGGCGCTGGCGACTACGATGAGGCCAGCCGGGTGACTATGGCGTCTTTGGTTTTGGCGGCGGCGTTTTCATTCGCGATCGCTTTTTTAGGCTTTTTCCTTGCGTCACCGGTGGCTTCGGTGTTTGGCTTGGATCCAATCACCTTGGAGCTGGCTGCGCAAAATATTCGCTGGCTGTCGATGTTTAACCTAGCGTTTGCTGCCATGTTTGTTTTGAGCGCAGCACTTAGGGCATCGGGTGATGCGTGGTCGCCGTTGTGGATCAGCGGCGGTGTGAATCTTCTTAACCTGCCGTTGTTGTATGTCTTCATTTTTGGTTATTGGGGTATGCCGGCGATGGGTGTCGCGGGTGCGGCGATTGCCGCTGGAATATCGTTTAGTGCCGGTTCTGCGGTGTTGTTGGTGTTATGGGTGCGACAAAAGTTCCGCGTGCGCCATGTCACGAGCGGATGGTGGCGCCGCGCACGCTTGCGCGCTTTGCTGGATATCGGTTACCCCGCAGCGTTAGAGCAGGGCGTCTTTCAGCTGGGTTTTTTCATTTTTCTTATGCTTATTGGTAATGCCTATGGCACTGAGGCCTTTGCGGCGTACAACATTGGTGTAAACATTCTTGCGGTGTGCATGACCGTAGGGTTTGGTTTTTCCATCGCCGGATCGACACTGGTGGGTCAGCATTTGGGGGCAAAAGATCCGGAGGCGGCGAGTCGCAGTGGCTGGCGCTCACTGTGGTTAGCGGTGGCGTCCATGGGTTCGCTTGGGTTGATAATTGTGGCGTTTGCTCAACAGCTGGCGGCTTATTTCATTGGTGATGACGTCAAGACCATTGAATATACGGTTCAGTTTATATACTTGCTGGGTGCAATGATGCCGTTACTGGCGGTGGAATTCGCCATCGGCGGTTCGTTGCGGGGTGCGGGGGATACCCGATTCCCGTTGATTGCTACAGTCTTGGGGTTGCTGGTGATGCGTTGCGGCCTTGCTGCTGTGGCGGTGTATTTGAAACTTCCGGTGTTTTGGGTGTATGCGGCGTTGGTTGGTGATTATGTTTTGAAGGGCACGCTGCTGATTTGGCGTTTTCGCAAGGGTAAATGGAAGAAGATCGTGCCCAACCCTGAGTATCAGTAGCAACCCCGATATTGCTCTACAGATCTGATGTCTGCTGCGCACGAATACTTGAAGAGGATGTATCGTTTCTGAACTGTTCGGCAGGCACGGGCTGGCACAAGGACGCAAGTTCGGCGGGCAGATCCAGATCGGATAATTCTACAAAGTCCTCTGCTAGACGGCGGCCGAAAACCAGAAAGCGGGTGCCGTGCTTGGTCATGTTGGCGAAGGCATTGTGCATGCGCGCGTCATCGTTGGCATAAAATCTAGGTTCTGCAATGCGGCTCAGCGTATCTGTGCCGAGGACGAATATCGCATTTGCAAATCGCTCGGCTTTTTGCTCGAAGTTGCTCAGATTTGTGAGCCAGACCGGAGTGTGCTCGAGTGCTTTCAGGCGCTCGTGGACGGTGAGATAGTCCAAATCCGGTTTATCTGCGTTGCGCAGAGTCATCTCAAATGCGCCACTTAGCCCCGTGATCTTTTCTGCAACCGCCAACATTTCTTGGTGACCTGTGTGAACGGGATTGAATGAACCTGGCAGCAGTAACCGGCCATCGTGTTGCTCTGTGCAGGTCGCGTAGGCTGGTGCTGCAAGCAGTGGTTGCCACGATGCTGAAGCCGCGTATTCGCTGGTGTGGAAAGAGCTTCGCGCTGGGTGTTGATCATTATCTAATAAGTTCAGTTCAATGGTCGCCCAAATCGCTTGGTTCAGCCGCTGTTCTTGGTCGGCGCGTGGATCTGCTTTGTCTAAATACAGGCTAAAGCTGGCGCTTTTTGACTCGGTTTGTATAGCCCAGTGGGCTCGAGTTTGGCCTTTTTTCTGTTCATTGCTCGACAGGCTTGCAGACAAACCAATGCCGAACGCCTGCTTGGCGCCGAGATCGCGCGCGCGCTGATACGCGCGCATCGATAACCCGCGGGCGGTTTGTGCAGAAGCGGCCTGCTCCGGAGCATGGCCGAGCAGCTCCGACAAGGCTTGTGCAGCGTAGGGCACTGCGGCCTCTAATACGGTATTCGACGCGCCGGGAATGGCCAGCAGATCACTCAGCAGCGGGCTGCCCCCACCCGTGAGATAGACCACGCCTTGCCAGTGGGAAGTGTGCAGGCGTTGGGCGCGCTCGATCATAGTGCAACTTTAGCCATTTGCATGGTCGTCGGTGAGGAAGTCCCTTACTCGTTCGACAAAACTATCTAACTGATCGTGATGGACCCAGTGGCCTGCATTAGCAAAAGCGACGACTTCAACTGGGCATTTGAAGGCTTTGGTTCGGCCGTCAGCTACCGGATCGGAGGCCCAAGATTCCAATCCGCGAATTAATAATGTTGGACAAGTTATGTTGGCGTAGAGCTCAGCAGTTTGGTCAAAGGGAACACCGATGGGTGAAAAATTGCGCACGTAGTTGTCGAATTTCCAGCTGAACGTGCCGTCTTCGTTTTGGTTGCTGCCATGAATCGTTAAGTGTCGCGCTTGTTCCTCAGAAAGATGAGGGTTTTCGGTTTGCATGCGCTGGAAGGCGTCTTCCAGTGTTGGATAGCGTTTGACGATGCGGCCCGATGACTTGCGAAGATCTGAAAACCAGTTATGTAGCCGTTTTTCGGTAGGTTGATTGAAGCGTTCTGCAATCATCGAAGGAGGCGGTCCCATGCCTTCGATGGCCACTAGTTTTTTGACATTTTTTGGGTGCAAAGCGGTGTACAGCAGGGATATTGAACCGCCGAGCGAGTGGCCAATAATGGTGACCGGTGACATCTGCTTTTGCAGCAGCAGTTGCGCGATATCGTACACATAGTCGATTTGGCTGTATGCGCCGCCGACCATCCATTGGCTGTCGCCGTGGCCTCGCAGATCTGGGGCGATGATGTGGTAATCGTCGCGAAACTGGTCAGCCACCCAATCCCAGTTTCGGCAATGATCTCGGCCACCGTGAATCAGTATCATAGGGGGTGCGTCTGGGTTGCCCCAATCGACATAGTGCAGTCGTAGGCGTTGGGAAAAATAACTGTGCGAGGTTGGGCCGTGCATAACTCCGAGATTCCATGGGCTTTATTTTGTACCCAACAGTATAAGCCACCGCTCGGTATCGGTGGTTAATTAAAGCCGAACTGTTTACTCATGACGGCCTATCAACAAGATGTACGGCTCGGCGTGCAAAGTAGGCTTCAATGATAAAACCCAAGATCAGCACAAATGCAGCGCTGATGTGGTTCAGCCATTGCAGATAAAACAGAGTTTGCGCAGCCGCGTAGATGCCAATAACTCGAATGATGCTGGCGTAGGCCATGCCACTGGTTTGTCGCTCGGTCATCAGTCGACCATGATAGTAATTGCGATAGATGATAATCGCTGGCATGAGGCACATGATCAAGGTGACGTCGATGGCGAGGTCTGTGAGTTCGGTGGACAACCCCATGGATTTGTTCCAGATCAAATCAGCTAGGTTGGTTAGACTGAACAACAACATACAGCCCGTCAGGCCGCCACACACTGCGACCATAAAACGAATTTTGTTTTTCAGATCAGTAAAGCCAAAGGTAATGAAGAAGTGTCGGAACTGATTTGCCGCTTGCTGAAAGATCATGCTGAAATCAAAGGCGACCCGCAGTGCGGCAATGGCGAGCAGGCCGTCAGGCATCCGCGCAACAAAGGCAAATAAAATCGGCCGTGATAGCGCAAACATCACTCCGGTCGTAGAAACAGGGACGAAAAATTTGACCAACTCTTGGTACTGGACGTCAGTGTGCTCGGGCGTTTCAGGCAGGGTGTAAAAATAGTGATGGGCGAACAGGAGTAGTGTGATCAGCAAGCAAACAGCGAACGTTTCGGCGCCTACAACGACCCAGGCCGCTCGACCACCCAGCGCGAACCCACTTACCAACGCGGCGATCACGGTAGCCAGATAAATGAAATTGAACACCGTGATCCAGCCGGTTAAGCGTGCCTGAGCGAGCAATCCGGTGAAGTAGTGGCGTTGACCGTTTAGAAAAATCAGTGGGCACAGCAAGAGTAAGTACTCTCTGACGCGATCCACCACCGCCGGTTGGATGCTGAAAATCAACTCGATGAGCCGCGCGCCGGTTGGCACGGTGGCCAGCAAAAACAGCGGCGTGGTAATCATTAAGCTCGCGACAACCACGAACCGCCAGGCGCGTCGGCTGCCCTGCTCGCTGCGCGCGTAGACGTTGGACAATTGGGCGATGAATTGCTGACTGGCATTGAAGAAACTGAATACCCCAAGAGACAGCGCCAAGATAGCCAGTTCGGTGACGGCTTCTGGGTAGCGCGCGAGGGTGGCGTTTTGGAATTGCACTGACAAAACCGTGCCAATGGCTGTGAGCGCTAGGGGCCAATAAAAAGCCCAATAGATGCGCATAGTGATGCAGCGGCGGTTGGGCTAGGGCGTCTTTTCAAACAGCAATTGAAACGTCACAGGAACTGCCAAACTTATACCGGGTAACTTGGCGATCGCGCGCAACTGTTCGACCCCGTCTGCAAGTCCCAGCGGCGAAGCATTTAGAAGTACGGGCTTATTTGTCGTGACCATTACGCGGTTGTCGGCAAGTTTTACCGCGGTAACCTCGGTTTCGAGATCTGCAGAAATGTCCTGCACCCGCAGTGTGCCGCGAACCGATAATTCTGTCCGCTCGCCTACCGCTAACGCGGTCGCTGCGTCTAGGTCCATGACAGTATTGAAGTCAGCGCGCGGAAAATCCGCAACCTTAAACAACAAATCGCGCATGCGTTGATCGCGGATTTCGATACCCGTTTTCACACTGGCAAGATCTATGCTCAATTGGGCGCTACCGTCTTCTTTTACGGCACCGCTTAGGGTGTCAAAACTGTGTTGCTCGGCGATATGCGCCACTTTGATGGATATAAAGTTGAGCTGTGAATCTTTGTTGACCAACAGCCAGTCAGCATGTGCGTTTAGCGGTCCTGCGCATATTGCGCCGACGGCCAGTAGTTTTGCGTAGTCGCGGATCGTCGAAGTCAGTTGGCAAATCATAGAACGTGTCTCGTAATGCAAAAAGGTTCCAAGTAACCAATCAGAGCGTGCGACTGATCAGTTCTTTCATAATTTCATTGGTGCCGCCGTAAATCGTCTGCACCCGTGCGTCACGATACATGCGCGAAATCGGGTATTCATCCATATAGCCTGCGCCACCATGCAGTTGCAGGCAGATGTCAATAATTTGGTTCTGTTTGTCGGTGGTCCAGTACTTGGCCATAGAGGCGGTGGCCGCATCTAATTCGCCAGCCAGATGTTTTATCACGCATTGATCCACGAACGTTCTCGCGATGAGAGCTTCAGTTTTACATTCAGCAAGTTTGAATTTGGTGTTTTGGAAGTCCAGTACACGCTGACCAAACGCTTTACGCTCTTTAACAAAATCAATGGTCATTGCCAGCGCCCGTTCCATGTCCACTACCGCCGCTTGTGCGATGTTCAAACGCTCTTGCGGCAATTGGGTCATTAATTGGACGAAGCCTGCACCTTCCGCTGCGCCGAGTCGATTAGTCGCGGGAACTCGGCAATCGCTGAAAAACATCTCGGAAGTGTCGGCGGCTTGCTGCCCCATCTTCTTTAGATTGCGACCGCGTTGGAACCCTGGCGTGTCGGTTTCGACCACGATCAGCGAAATGCCTTTGGCTCCTTTTTCCGGGTCAGTTTTTGCGACCACAATTACCAGATCGCATAGCTGACCGTTGCTGATGTACGTTTTAGCGCCATTTATAACGTATTCGTCACCTTCGCGAATTGCGGTGGTGCGGATGTTTTGCAGATCTGAACCCGTATTGGGTTCAGTCATTGCGATAGCACCGACCATTTCACCACTGGCCATTTTTGGTAGCCAGCGTTGCTTTTGCTCTTCGGTGCCGTAGTGCAGGAAGTAAGGCGCCACAATTTGGCTGTGAACTTGACTGCCCAAGCCATTTAGCCCAGCACTAAGCTGCTCTTCCATAATGACAGTTTCGTGGCGGTAGTCACCGCCGCCACCGCCGTATTGAGTGGGAATTTCTGCGCACAGGAAACCCGCCGCTCCCATCTTGTTCCACGCGTCGCGATCGGCTTGACCTTGTTCAATCCAGCGCTCGTTTTGTGGCGCCAGTTCGGTCGCAAAGAACTTTGCCGCAGCATCCTTGAGTAGGCTAAGTTCGTCGGTTAACCAAGGTGGTGTGTAGTTTTCGAAGATCGTGCTCATAGTGCTCTGCTGACTCGGGTTATGGGCGTCCAGCTGCCGGGTAGGGCGCTGGATAAACTTCAACTCGGGCATCGCGATTGGCTTTGCATTGGTCGGGCTGAGAGCTTGTTGAGGTTAGAATGTACAGCTGATCGCCACCGATCATGCAGGCAAACGCGCCGCGTTCCAGTGTGATTTCGTGGGTCACTTCACCGCCCTCGATCTGACGAATGCAGTTATTGGTACTGGGCGATGCGCTCCATATGCCGCCAGCCGCATCTAGGCAGATACCGTCAGGCACCGCCCCTTCAGGCAACTGTGCCCAGACCCTCCGATTACTCAGATCGCCCTGACTGTTTAGGTCGAAAGCAGTGAGTTGGCCGGCAAAGGTCTCTGCGACGATCAAGGTGGCATCATCCGGAGTGATCACTGTGCCATTGGGGAACAGAACCTCATCGTCTACACAGCGCGCGCTGCCGTCTGGCTCAACTAAGATAAGTTCGGCGTTGCGCCGTGCGGCGCCGTTATGTAAATCGAAGCCAAAATTACCAACATAGGCGCGCCCGACCTTGTCCACCACCATGTCGTTACACAGCCCGCTTGCTAATTCGCTCAGATCTGCGTGGACGCTGATTTCGCTGCCGTCGAAACGCAGCAATCTGCGGCTCGACATGGCGACGATCAACAGGTCGCCGTTGGGCAGCCACCCAAGGCCTGACGGCTGGTCGTCGGCGAGTTGTACCACCACCTCAACATCTCCGGACGGGGCGACTTTGAGCACTTTTTGGTCGTGCATATCCGACATCCACAGGTGGCCGTCGCGCCACCTTGGGCCTTCGCCGAAACACAAACCGTCTAATATCACGTTGCTCACTGTGCTAGTCCTCGAACTGGGATACTTTGGTTACAACAAGGCCTCAATGGCATCATTGAGTTCTTCCGGTGATGTCTGTGGGCTAAAACGCGCCACCACCTGTCCAGACTTATCTATAAGGAACTTAGTAAAGTTCCATGGAATATCGCTGCCGCCTTCCTCGTCTGCTTTAGCGGCTTTAAGCCACTGGTACAACTCGCATGCCTCGGATCCATTGACTTCGATTTTCTCGAACATGGGGAAGTTTGCTTGATATTTGTCGACGGCAAACGCAAACACGTCTTCGTTGCTGCCGGGCTCTTGGCCACCAAACTGGTTGCAAGGGAAGGCCAACACGCTGAAACCACGATCCGCGTAATTTTCTTGTAGAGTACGCAACCCGGCGTACTGCGAGGTCAGGCCTCAGCGGCTGGCGACGTTTACCACCAAACAGACGGTGTCAGAAAATTTGTGCAACGGTGTTGGCTCGCCGTGAATATCGTTCATGGTCATGGTGTAAAAGTCGGTCATTAGTTCTCCCAGTAGTAGCTGAAGTTCAATCGCGCCCTTAGGCGTTGTGTTGATGCTAACGCCGCTGAGCAATAAGTTGAATCCCTGGTTGAGTCTTTTGTAGGAAGATATGCCGGATTCAACCGAGACTGGCAGAGCTATGGGCTTGTGGTTACTATTGCCGGTCTTGGGGGATGAGATCGTGCTTACCTAAACGGACTTCTAAACGGGTCGCAATCTCTTCCAAAGACGCCGTTTGTCTGCTGTTGCTTTAGCCTCGCAAACAAATGCGGTTGTAAATTGAAAGAAAGAGGATGTGACTATGCGAGACGTTGTAATCGTCGATAGTGTTCGGACAGGTTTAACAAAGGCCTTCCGTGGTAGCTTTAACTTA
>MDTC01113080.1_pt1 | contig 16610 bp, 18 predicted proteins | sample 811181 | NCBI WGS metagenome assembly MDTC01 (sample SAMN05326644, study PRJNA326480) | marine metagenome | isolation source: seawater | place: Pacific Ocean: North | collected 2011 | reverse complement strand
TTGTATAGACATATCAACGAAGGTAAGTCAATTTTATCATTCAAAAATAATTTATTTATTGTTAAATTATTATAGATATTTTGTTCATTGGAATTAATGTAGCTTAATTTAAAGAGACTAAATATGTGAAAATATTGAAATTAATAACTAATATTTTTTTGTCGATATTTCACCATCAAATGTTTATTTAATTATTTATTGTTCTTGTCAAATCATATCTTTGTTATATGCAAGGAGTAGTAATTAAGTCAACTGGAAGTTGGTACAGCGTTAGAATTCATAATGGTAACTGCTTCCTTTGTCGTTTGAAAGGAAAGTTTAGAATGAAAGGGATTAAAAGTACTAATCCTGTTTCTGTAGGTGATCAGGTATTATTCTCTAGGCAAGGAAAGGATTTTATAATTAATGATATACTGGAAAGAAAGAATTATATCGTTCGAAAATCAGTAAATCTTTCAAAACAAGTTCATATTATAGCTGCTAATATTGACCAAGCATTTCTTATAGTAACTTCAGCTTTTCCAAAAACTTCTGTAGGTTTTATTGATCGTTTTTTAGTTACTGCTGAGGCATACCAAATTCCTACTGTTTTAGTTTTTAACAAGATTGATTTACATGATAAATCTCATTTAGAGTCCCATAAAGAGATGATATCCTTATATCGTCAATGTGGCTACGAGTGTATTGAAGTTTCTGCAATAAAGAATAAAAATATTAAAGAATTAATGTTAAAAATGAAAGAAAAAGTTAATTTACTTTCTGGACATTCCGGTGTCGGAAAATCAACGTTAGTTAATGCTATTAACCCAAATCTAGATTTGCTTACAAAGAGTGTTTCTAAGACTCATAATAAAGGAATGCATACCACTACTTTTGCAGAAATGTTTGCTCTTGATTTTGGAGGATTTATAATTGATACTCCTGGCATAAAGGGTTTAGGATTAGTAGATATAGACCCTCAAGAATTATCAAATTATTTTCCAGAGATGCTTAAGATTAAAAGTCAATGTAGATTTCATAATTGTAAACATATCAATGAGCCAAGTTGTGCTGTTAAAGAAGCTTTAAATACCGGAGAGGTTAACAGAATTAGATATGATAGTTATTTGTCTATTTTAGACGACGATAATAATTCTTATAGAGAAGCTAAATACCATTAATGAGAGTAACCATCCAGAGAGTTAATTATGCCTCCGTAAATATTAAGCAGAAAGAGATATCTAGAATCAGCGAAGGACTTGCAGTCTTTGTAGCTGTATGTAATCAAGATACTCAAGAAGATATTCTTTGGTTGTCTAAGAAAATATGTTTCTTGAGAGTTTTTTCTGACAATCAGGGGAAAATGAATTTTTCTTTATTGGAGTCGGGTGGGGATATTCTTTTAATTAGTCAGTTTACATTGTATGCAAAGACAAAAAAAGGTAATCGTCCTTCGTTTTTAAATTCTGCCTCACAAGAATTTGCTGAGTCAATTTATAATTCTTTTAAATTAGCTCTTGAAGAGTGCTTGGAAAAAAAAGTTTATGCTGGACAATTCGGAGAAGATATGGACGTCTTGATTTGTAATAACGGTCCAATCACGATAAATATAGATTCAAAAATAAGAGAGTAATGGAACTTAATAAATTACAAAATAATGTAGATAAATGGATAAAGAAATATGGTGTTAGGTATTTCAGTGAATTAACCAATATGACCATATTGATTGAAGAGGTGGGTGAGGTTGCGAGAATTATGTCAAGAAGATATGGAGAGCAGTCCGAAAAAGCATCTGATAAAGATAAGGACTTAGGAGAAGAACTCGCAGATGTATTATTTGTTTTAACTTGTATTGCAAATCAAACGGGTATTGATTTGGGTCACGCAATGAAAGAAAATTTTAAAAAAAAATCTTTACGCGATAAAAATCGACACAGAGATAATCCGAAGTTAAAATAAAAATAGATCTAGAGTTTAAAATTTCATTCCTAGAGACAATATTATTTGGTTTAATCTTTGGTCGGCAACAAATTGAGTATCCCCAATAATTAATCCCTCAGAAATATTTTGAAGGGCTATTTCATATCTTAAGTCAATCGTCATAAGAGCTATATCAACTCCTAATCCAAACTGGCCCCCCACACTTGAGTCCTTATAGTTAGTATTAATTTCTTTTAATGTGTTAGTATGTTGTTTAATATTTTGGTTTAGCAGTAGAGTAAAAACAGGCCCAGTATTCACCCTAAGAATTTTGAAAAAGCGTTTTCCAAAAAGTACCGGAATATCCAATTTATTTAATTTAACATCTCCAACTAAATCTAAGGGGTTTTCTAGGTCTGTTAGATCACTATAACTAATTTCTGAACTCGAATTACTTAACAGAATTTCTGGTTGAATATAGAACCCTAGCAATGAGGCTCTTGCAAAAAATCCGAGCTGAAAACCGATAGATGGATTAGATTGCTCGAGAAGACTTACCGCTTGATTTTCAGTACTCATTGACGAAAGGTCACTGATTTTTAGCGTAGGAGATGAAATGCTAATTTTAGGTCCCCAAGAAAATTTTTGAGCATAGGTAGAATATGATTGCGAAATAATACAGAGTACTAGAAATATTTTTTTCATATCATTATTTTAAAGTAAGTTTTGTTTTTCGTTTTGTTTCAGCACCATTTTTAGTGGCAGTAATATTAGCATCTATTTTGTGCCCAGGTCTAGACCAAATAGGTTTTTCATTTTTTTTGTTACTGTTTTTATAGTTTTCGTTGACTTGGGGTTTATCTCCTTTTATATAGGGTTTTTGAGGGGATAATCCCAATATTCTGAACAACTCCATGTCTTTATTTATGTCAGGATTTGGAGTTGTAAGAAGTTTGTCTCCTGCAAATATTGATCCTGCTCCGGCCATAAAGCAAAGAGCTTGTCCTTCGTCCGTCATTTGTGTTCTTCCAGCAGAAAGCCGAACAGTTGTTTTTGGAAGAACAATTCTGGTAGTTGCTACCATCCTAATCATGTCCCAGATGGGTATTTTTTCTAGCTCTTCCATGGGAGTCCCTTCTACCGCAACGAGTGAATTGATTGGTACCGATTCTGGGTATGGATTCAAGGTTGACAATGTAACCAACATAGCGGCTCTATCCATTAGAGATTCCCCCATACCTATAATACCACCGGAACAAACAGTCAAACCAGCTTTTCTTACATTCCCAATGGTTTTAATTCGGTCTTCATATCCGCGGGTTGAAATTACTTTTTTATAATATTCTTTAGAAGTATCAATATTATGATTATATGCATATAGTCCTGCATCAGAAAGTCTCTGTGCTTGATTTTTTGTAAGCATTCCTAAAGTACAACAAACCTCCATGTCTAGGTCTCGAATTGTTCGAACCATTTCTAGTACTTGGTCAAAGTCTTTACCTTCTTTAACATTTCTCCAAGCTGCTCCCATACATACTCGAGATGATCCGAAGCTCTTTGCTCTAAGGGCTTGCGCCTTTACAGTTTGAATAGTCATAAGATCATTTTTCTCAATATCAGTATGGTATCTTGATGCTTGTGGACAATACCCACAGTCTTCTGGGCAACCACCTGTTTTAATGGATAAAAGAGTGCTTACTTGAACTTCTTTGGGGTTATGATGTATTCTATGAATTTGCGCTGCTTCAAATACTAATTCTAAAAGAGGTTTATTATATAAATTAAAGACCTCTTCCTTAGTCCATATATTTTTTCTTTCTTTCATTTTGTTATTATTGCTCATCAAATATAATGCTTCTTTTGAGCAATTTGTTTTTATTTAGATAAAATGATACTTACGGCATTTCCTCCAAAACCTGTGGAGTTTACCATTACATGATTTAGTTTATTCAAATTCTTTCCACCAACACTTGGGTAAGGAAGAATGATTGTTTGTTGCTTTTTTAACATCAAAATAGCCAATTCTAAGCTCAATGCTCCTGAGGCTCCAAATGTATGCCCTGTAAGGTGTTTTGTTGAAATTAAATGTGGAATATTATCTCCAAATAAATTTTTGATAGCTTTGATTTCACTTTCATCTCCTCGAAGGGTTCCTGGAGCATGCACCACAATAGAATCAACTCTGTCCAATTGTGCATTTTTAAGAGCCATTTTCATAGATTTCATTAAACAATTAGCATTGGCAGAAATAGACGTATTATGTTTGATAGGTTCTGTGGCAAAACCTACACCATCGATAGTAGCTATTCGCTCTTGATTAGTATCTTTTTCAAGACAAAATATAGCAGATCCCTCTCCTAAGACCATTGAGTTATTTTTTTTATTTGATTCAAGAGGTAAACAGGGGTAAAGAGCTTTTTCTTGAGAATAAATTCTTAATGCTCTCATTTGTGCAGTTGTAAAGTTACTTAGCGATGCTTCTGATCCACCAGCAATAAATCTAGGAGCCATTCCAGAATCTATCCAAGCTTTACCATTTAGTATGGCGTGTAGTGCTGAACTGCACGTTATAGAGTGTGAGAATGAAACTCCATTATATTTTAAGTCGTGACCAGTCCAATAAGATATATTTCCTAAAGTTGTAGTTGGAGAAACATTGGGATTCAATGTTTTTCCTTTGTTTTCCATAAAGTATTTGTGGTATTTTTCAAACAAATGAGTTGCTCCACGAGAAGAACCAATATTTATGCCAGTGTCTTTTTTATTAATCCATCCTCCATTTTTTACAGCCTGTCTAGAGGCAATAATAGATAAGAGTACAGTTTTATCCAAGCGGCGATAATGAATATTTTCAGTTCTAATTTTTTTTACCAATTCTTCTTCCTTTTGATGTAACTTACCAACAGGAGTATCTCTATCATTATAACAGCATATTCCAATTCGAGGAATCGCATTAAGATAGTTTTTCCAGACTTCATCAGGATGGCTTCCAACTGCTGAAATACTTCCCATACTTCGGATGATTGTTTTAAATTGCATAGTAAAATATATTGAAACTAATTTTTTTGAATCACTGCAATATTACTTTTTCTTTCAACGGATAGTTTTATTTAGTATAATTTTTAGTAAAATCATAATTTATATTTAGGAATGTAAATTTGAGAAATCAAATGAGTTAAATTTTCATAGTAAACATATTTGTTCCTGAAAAATATAACTCTCTTTTTTGATTTTGAAAAGGAAGTAAAAAGTAACATATTCTAGTAGAATTTATTTATTCATTTTTTATCCAAATTTCTTTCATGTTTTTAAATTTTATTATGTAAGCCCCGTTGGGAATCAAAGAAGAATCTATTTGGATATATTTTTTGTTTTTGACCATTGTTTGATAAATTTCTTTACCTTGAATACTATAGATTTTTAAAAGCCCTGAAGAATTTTGAGAAAAATTTAGTTTGAGTTCTCCTTTGGAAGGATTTGGGTGCAATTTCAAATAATTTTTCGATTCAGTTAGTCCAAGGGAATGATTGCTAGATATTCGTAGGTTATCAAAATAAAAACCGTCTCCCTGAGTTGCACCATCAGAAACTAGGCGAAATTGTAATTTTATCTCCTGATTATCATATGCACTTATGTCAATATATTCTTCTACCCAATCATTTTGTGTACCATCATATATGGGTTGCCCAAAATCTTGGTATTGATTACCTTCTTTTGTATATTTTCCACAGAGAGGAGTCCAAGTAAAACCATTATCTGTGGAGATATTTAGTTGAGCATAATCCCAGCCAAATTCAATATCCCATTTAGCAAAAAATTTTAGTGATGCACCATTTTGACCAAGTAAACTTACTGGTTCAAATAGTTCAATAGTAGTTGTCTCATTAGAGTTATAGTTCCCCGATGGGGAATCTGTTATGGAACCATTAGGAGAGAAGAAATTTATAAAATCTACTCCCCAATCATCAGAAAACCACAGATCCATTGAGTTCCCCTCTTCGATGAATGCGGTATAATTTTCTCCATATATAAAACTTATATCTTTTGTCTTAGAATACATTCCATTATGCGAATGAATTTTTAGGTTTACTACTCCTGATAACGGATTATTTTCAGCAATATCAAAATAAAATACCAGTGAATCTTGTTCTAAATGATTGAGCCATGTTGTTTCAGAGGATTCAGTTAGGATATTTATTGCTGCGCTTTCTGTTTCTAAAGATATGTTGAAATTGCCTGGATTCAAACTTATATTTTTAAAATAAACTATAATAGAATCAGGAATGAATGAATATGTTGGAGATAGATTAGATGTAGTTTCTACGTAAGGAAACACCATACTTGCAAAAGCAATATTTGTAAATAAACTTTCTTTGCATGTAGGTATAATCAAATCTGTATTTTCCCAGAATGAAGTTCCTACTTCAGGGGTGATAGATAGTATTTTATTTTTTTCTAATTGTTCACCATACATCCAGTCATTTGCATCTCCATTTGCAGAATATCCTACTGTTTCAATTGGAGTACCAAAGAGATAATTGTTTTGCTGAGTCAATTCTTTACCTGCCCAAATAAAAGAGAGTGAATCAGGAGTATTAGATGGAGCGATGTATCCCCAAGGATAGATGAGTAAATTTCCGTAAGCATGATAATTCATTGCTAGCTGAATATCTTTTTCTAAACAAAAATTTTCAATCATTTGTATTTCTGGTTCTGAGGACGCTTCTGTTCCTCGATAGATTTCAGATGCAGGAGTGGGAGAGGACCCTAGATTGTCTTCTCCCCAATGAAAAGAATAATTTCTATTTAAATCTACTCCGATACTTTGATCTTCATTTTGTCTTCTATTCTTTCGCCACATACCTCCTCCTGAAGGATGTGAAATTTGATTGTACAAATAGCCATCAGGATTTACAACTGGTATAAAGAATAATCGAGATTGATTAACCAGGGTTGTAATTTGTTCGTTATTTCCATAATTCTCTAGTAGATAGTACATATAAAAAATTAGTTGAGAAACAGAACCAGGTTCACGAGCATGGTGAAGAGCAGTATAAAGAACTTGTGGTTTATTTATTGCTTCTTGATAATTTGAATTGGTTATTTCTACCCAATAGATTGGATGTCCATCATGAGTTAAATTTTCACTCAGGGGTGATTTTATTGAGATTAGTTGGGGGTATAGGTTATTCATTTGGTCAATATGTTCCCAAATTTCTTCATAAGTAAAGTATCCTCCCATTGATCCTAAGTTAAAATGTGCTGGAATTTCATAATTAGGTACTTGGCTTTCACAAGAAAAGGGTTTTTTAGAAATGAGATGACGATTTTTGATATAATGCCCTGTAATATCCTCAATTAAGATATCGTATTTAATTTCGTTTTGGTCTAAGAGTATTTTTTCATCGGTCGAAAAATCATGGATTAAAAAGACTCCCTGTTTACGCAAACCATGATCTAAATTTATACCTAGCTGTTGGAGTTTTATAAGTCCATTATTATTAGTGTATACTTTAAGTTTCCAATAAATATTTTCTTGTGCAAAAGCAGTATTTAGCAATAGTAAAATAATAAGTGTAATTTTTTTTTTCTCCATAGTAGAAATTCAGTAAACATATTACATTTCAACTGATACAAAACTATATATCAAACATATAATTCCAGTCAGAAAACAATAATAAGAGAAGTATTTTAGTTTACTTTTTTTGACCAGTGAAATCATCCATTTACATGCAATTAGTCCAGTACAAAAGGCAGCCAAAAAACCTACAACTAAGGAAAAGAAAGAGTTGGATTGTACATGTATTTCTCCGTCGATAAAATCTTTTATGATTTTACCAAGTATAAGGGGTAAAACCATGAGAAATGAGAAACGAGCTGCTTTTTCTCGATCTATTCCCAAAAGTACAGACGTAGCAATTGTAGCTCCTGATCTTGAAATACCGGGGAGAATAGCAATAGCTTGAGCTATTCCAATTAATAATGCTTTTATTTTGGTTACTTTTTGGTCTGTTTGTCTTGCTTGGTCAGCCAATAAAAGAATAAGGCCTGTTAAAATGAGAAAACTCCCTACTAGGATAATGTGTCCATTAAAAAGCGATTTAATTTCAGTTTCGAAAAATATTCCTAAGAAAGTTGCTGGAATCATAGATAGAATAATTTTCAAAGAAAAATTAATTTCTTCATTACATCGAAATTCAAACAATCCTTTTAAAATTTTTTTAATGTCTTTCCAGAAAATAAATATTGTACTTAGTGCTGTAGCCCCGTGAAGTACAGTTGTCATGAGTAAATTTTGTTCTCCAGCAGATGTTTTTAATAGAACTTTAGCTATTTCTATGTGACCGCTACTACTAACAGGTAGAAACTCAGTTATTCCCTGTAAAATTCCTATAATAAAAGCTTCTATGATTCCCATCAGAAGGATTTATTTGGCTTTGTGCATTATGGCAAAAATTTCAATCACAAAACCAATCAATATAAAGATTGGAGCAACAGTAATTCGTTGTGCACTAAATATTTCTGGATTAAAACTAGACTTATCTGGTGATCCACCTCCCGACATAAGAATCATTCCCACAATAATAAATCCAATACCAATAAGCATAAGTTGGTAATTCTTTTTTTTAAATAAAATTTTATCATCTTCCATATTAATAGTGTAATTCGTCAGTTGTTATTTTTAAGTATTTTCGTACAGCAAAATAAGTGCATATCCAGGGGATTAACTCCCCTAAAATAATAATTCCTGAATATAGAATAATTTTTGCTATAAGATTATTTATATTAATTATTTCAGGAATGAAATAAATAATATATCTGAAGAGAAAATCCAGACAAATGATTGCAATAATTGCAGCAATAAAACCATGCTTTAGTCCTGTTAAAATAAAAGGCTTTTGGATAAAATACTTTGTAGCTCCAACTAACTGCATAGTCTTAATTAAAAAGCGTTTTGAATAAATTCGGAGTCGAATAGAGGCATTTATTAATGCTATTGCTATTAAATTAAACAAAATGCACAAAAAAAGTAAGAAATAAGTCGCTTTTTTTGAATTTTTATTTATGAAATCAATTAAATATTTGTCATATAAAACCTCTTTAACTAAAGGAGATTTGAGTAATTCTTTTTCAATGTCGTTTGCATTCTTGTCTTGTGTAAAATAGTAACGAAAATAAATGTCGATAGCATTTGTTAGAGGGTTATATCCAATAAATTTAACAAAGTCTTCACCGAGTTGTTCTTCCAAATTTTCTGCTGCTTCTTTACTTGAAATATATTCTGTTTTTTTGACATGTTCATTAAGTTCTAATTCTCTCTGAAATTGCTTTATGGCTAATTGTTTTGCTTCTGGTTTAATAAGCACAGTAAAGGCAATATTTTCTTGGATTTTTTTACTTAGTGTTTTAGAATGATAAAGCACTGAGCCAAGCAAACCCATAAGAAATAAAACAAGACTCATACTAATCACAACAGAGATGTAGGATGATTTTAGTCTTCTTTTGTTAAATTTATCTTGTTTTAAACTCATCGCCGCTAATTTACAAATTCAACTCACATATATGATTTGAATATTACAAAATAAAGTGGTTATTTTTTTTTTGATATGAATCCAAGGGGTTCTTTTAGTCCCTCGAAATTTACAAGATCCATTTTTATGGATCCAACTCTGATTTTAGCTTCGAGGCTCAGTGGTATTTTATTTGAATCATCACTAATCCATAAAACGAGATCTTCTGGGTCTTTAAAAATTCGTCCTACGGCTAATTCTGGTGCCCATTTGGTGGATGATAATACGCCAAATTTTGTTTTGATTGAATCTTTTCCTAAGTAGCGAAGGTTTGAACACATAAATTTATCGTCTAAATATACCTGTAAGGCAATTACGCTATCTACTTCCATTTGTTTGTGGTTTTGAGCTCTCAGATAGTAAAATATAGAGAGGATATCCTGTGTATTATCATGGAGGGATATAGTATCCCGAGTTGATTCAGCTTGATTTTTTTCGTAGTTAAAGAATACTTTTTCAATTTTTTCATAGCCGCCTTCATTGATGTCTCTAAAAAAATAGTTTGGTTTTAATGTGATTGGGTTTACTTGACTTTGATAGAAATCGTCGACTTTGAAGAATAGTTTAAAAATCCCTGTCGATCTTCCTTTTGCAATAAATTGGTACTGATTATTAATGGAACCTACGTTTAATTCAGCAATACCAGCATCGATTGGTCCGTAATGGATTTTATATTCTAGTTTCTCTCCAATCTTAAATGGGGTTTGTGTAGGCTGAGCAATACTATAACTGTAAACAGAAAATATTAAAATGTAGAGTATTTTAAGATTCATATTATAGGGGATCATTACAAATAAGTTGTAAATAATGTTGGTCAATTTAGTGTGCTTTTGTCCATTTTGACTTCTCCAAATAAATCGTCATAACCAATACATCTGGCTTTTATCGTTACTCGGTCTCCCACATTTATTAAATTAAACTCAGAGGAGCTATCTTTCAGACAGGAAATTCCTGGTTTAAGCATAATCATCTGTTGCGACAAAGATAAAATAGTTCCCTCAACTACTAAGACCTGATTCATGTATAAATTATGAGATTTTTGTTGTTGTTGGGCAAAGTGATGGTGAAGGCTATCGCTGCTTATAAAGAATTTTGGCTTTTCTTTGCGAATGTCTCTATGTGATTGGTAGACATAGCTGTACGCAATAAATAAGCTGATGGTTAGTGCTGATAGAAAAATAATCATTTTTATTTTCATAGTTATATGTGATTTTATCAAATTTATTTAAAAATAAACACATATCTAGGAGTCTTAAACATTATTCTCTAATGTTGTTCGAAATAAATTTTATTCCTAATATAAATCAAAAATTAATTTTATTTAAAACACATAAAATAGTTTATAGTTGTACCTTTCTAGATAATTATATTGATATGAGTTACCTTAATCTGAAAATATTTCTTTTTTCTATTATATGTTTCTTGATTTTTCCTCACTGCTCTTATGATAGTGAAGAAAACTTATATGGGGTAACACTCTGCGACACTTCTTATCTTTCGTTTGCATTAGATATTTCTCCTATTGTGGCTGATCATTGCTCTCCTTGTCATGGAGGAACCTCTTTATCCGCTGCATCTGCGGGATTATTATTGGTGACTCATTCTCAAATTAAATCGTCAGCCACCGATCCAAGTATTAGTGGTATGATAAATCGGGTCAGTCGTTTGGAAGGAGATCCCTTAATGATGCCTTCTAGTTATCGCATCCCGCAATGTCAAATTAATAAAATTATTGCCTGGGTAAACCAAGGATCTTTAAACAATTAGTTATGAAAAACATATTAATTATTCTATTTTTTACTTTTTCCTTTTCTCTTTGCGCCCAAAGATATATGACTCGTTCTGCCGAAGTTTATTTCCTGTCAGAAAAAGAGGCTTTAGAGATAGTAGAGGCCACTAACAAACAAGTTGGTGCTGTTATCGATCTGGGAACAGCAGAGATTGCTTTTCAAATTCAGTTGCGTGCATTTCATTTTAAGATCGCATTGATGGAAGAACATTTTAATGAAAATTATGTGGAATCAGATCTTTATCCAACAGCCACATTTAGGGGAAAGTTTACTGATCTTCCAGAAAAAATCTCTTCAGAGATAGAACTTCAGGTTCAGGGCGAAATGGATTTTCATGGACAAAAACAAAAAATGACATTGCCTGTTAAAGTCTCTATGAATAAGAATATACTGCATGGAACTTCTCAATTTAGTCTTTTGTGTTCTGATTTTGGAATTGAGATTCCAAAAATAGTTTCAGACAAGCTATCTAATGAGATTAAAGTAATAGTCAATGCTGAATTAAGTAAAATTTAAATAATATGAGACTTGAACTCTTTTTAATTTTTTTAATTTTTCCAATTGTTCTAACTGCTCAAGACGATTTAATGTCATTATTTGGGGAACCCGAATCACTCCCTGTTCAAGCAACTTTTAAAGGTGTTAGAGTTATTAACGGACAATCGGTAGAGGTTGTTAATAAAGGTGATTTATTATTTGTTATTGAACATAGGTTTGGTACAATCAGTAGTGGGGTATATGAACTTTGGGGCTTAGATCAGGCATCTATGCGAATGTCTTTTGATTATGGTGTTTTAGATGGCCTTTCTATATCTCTAGCACGAAGTTCTTTTCAGAAAACATATGAGAGTTCTGCAAAAATGAAGTTACTCAGACAAAAAGTTTCGGGTGGATGTCCGGTTTCTCTGACTGCTTATTCTGCTGTTTTTTTAAATTCAATTCGATGGATGAATCCGGACCGAGACAATAAGTTTAACTCACGTCTTTCATATGCTTATCAGTTTATGCTCGCCAAAAAGTTTAATCAAAATTTATCTCTTCAACTCACTCCAAGTTTTATTCATAGAAATATTGTTCCCACAGAGTCAATGAAAAATGATTTTTTCGCTTTAGGATTTGGTGGTCGATATAAATTATCTAAAAGAGTTTCTCTGAATTCAGAATACTTTTATCAATTTAATCGTGGTCCGGAAGAATTTACTAATTCTTTGTCTATTGGATTTGATATTGAAACTGGAGGTCATGTTTTTCAAATTCACCTTACAAATTCTCAAGGAATGTTTGAAAGATCTTTTATTGGAGAAACTTCCGGAAAGTGGTCTAAGGGCGACATTTACTTTGGTTTTAATATTTCGAGGGTATTTTCTATCTAGATTATAAAATGATTTAGAAAAATTACCATGATAAAAACAAACGACAGGCAATTAAGCCATAACGAGTTTTTATGATAATAAAAGTAATTTGAGATAATCGCAGAAAGAGGAATTGCCAAACATGTAAAGCTTAGGAATATCGAACAATGATTGATATTTATAAAAACTAAACTCAAAATAACCAACCAAATAAGAAGAATATAAGACTTTCTAGATCTAATATTTTTTTGTTTCAATCTTAATATTAACTCATATATTGCTACTGTTGTAATGATAAATAAGAAGCCAAGAGTTAAGTAATCTCCATAGTCCACATCTGTCGAAACTTTAAAACCTGAGAATGTTAAGTTTTTTAAAGACCTTACGATGTATATCATATTTAATTTATCAATAATTCCGCTAGAAACTAAGGTGTAAAAAATAATCCAGGGTAATGTGAAACCGGTCAAACTAAGTATCCAATATCGCCAATTTACTTGAGAAAATATAGCCATACCTATCCAAAGTATGGGGGCAAAAATAATAAAATAGGGATGTATTATACATGCTAGTCCAATAAATAAAGCAGCCTCAAAAATCTTAGAGTTAGCTTTTTTTTCAAGATAGAGACACAATATTTTTTTTAGTGCAAGCAGGATAAAAGTGAGTGATATTAAAATTGTACTCCATTGAATTGATTTCGGAAAGCTTGTTATGATTAAAAAGTAAAAAAAAGCTGGAAATAATGAGTTTGCAGAAATAATCCTTTGTTTGACAATTATTTGATTGACAAAAATACATTGAGCAAAAATGAAAAGTCCCAACAGAAATTGCTCAAAGAAAATCGGTGCCGAAAAAGATAAAATTAGTATTTCAAAAGGCCCATAGTAATTACTATTAATAACTTCAAAGCTCATAAATGAGAAAATTGACCAGAAAAAAATCGAAGCAAAGCAAATTATCAAAACTGAAAGTAACTGAGTACTGCGAAATAAATTAACTATCATTCAGTAAAAATATGTAATTTTGAATTTTAAATTAAATAAATATCAATGAAAGAAATTTGGTACACTATAGCTAGTATATTTGAGTCATCTTTTGAAATCCTTAAAGGTTTGGGTATGTTACCTAATATAATACTAATTATTATTGGAGCTTTTGGACTTTCATTTTGCATGAAAATTGTGACGACGAAAAAAAATATTCTTGAATAGAGTTGTATTTTATTTTCATAAGTCAAAGCCTATATCTTTTCTGAAATACTTATCCTTGAATGAAATTACCTCAGCATGGCGATAACTTTTTTTAATAGCTTCCTTCATGGATTCATTCAAAGCAGTTATGGCCATCACTCTTCCGCCTGAAGTTTTTAAATTTACACCATCTCTTTTTGTGCCAGCATGGAATACTAGAGTATCCATTTCCTTAAGTATACCTGAAATATTATAACCTTTTTTATAATTTTTAGGGTATCCACTGGAAACCATCATAACGGTTGAAGCAAATTTTGAATCAATATCTAAGTTTATTTCATCTAGTTTATTTTCTGCAACAGCAATGAACAATTCAAGAAGATCAGAATTTATTCTTGGAAGAACCACCTCCGTTTCTGGATCTCCCATTCTAACGTTGTACTCAATTACAAATGGTGTATTATTCACTTTAATTAATCCAATAAAAATAAATCCTTTATAGGGCAGATTATCTTTTTTAAGACCTTGAACGGTTGGTCTAACAATTTCATTCTCTATTCTTTGTAAGAACATTTTATCTGCAAATGGGACTGGAGAAATAGCTCCCATTCCTCCAGTATTTAGTCCGGTATCTCCTTCACCAATTCTTTTGTAGTCTTTTGCATTTGGCAGAATTTTGTAATTTTCTCCGTCGGTTAAAACAAAAACAGACAGTTCTATTCCGTCTAGAAATTCTTCGATAACAACTTTTGAGCTGGCTGAACCAAATTTTGATTCAGTTATCATTAGTTTTAATTCTGATTTCGCTTCACTTAATGAATTTAATATTAGAACTCCCTTACCCGAGGCTAAACCATCTGCTTTTAAAACATATGGAGGTTTTATTTTTTCAAGAAATCGGTATCCTTGCTCTAAATTTTCTGAGGTAAAAGTTTTATATTGAGCAGTGGGGATACCATGACGAAATAAAAATTTTTTTGCAAAATCTTTTGAGCCCTCTAGGCTTGCAGCTGCTTTTTGTGGACCAATTACAGGTATTTTTTTAAGGTCATTATCCGATAGGAAAAAATCATGAATTCCTTTAACCAATGGATCTTCCGGCCCAACAATAAGCATATTTATATTTTTTTCTAAGCAAATAAATTTTACAGCTAAAAAGTCATTTATATTTATAGGTATATTTTCTCCTAATTGATCAGTCCCCCCATTACCGGGGGCAATAAATAGGTTACTTAATAATCTACTTTGAGATAGTTTCCATGCGAAAGCGTGTTCACGAGCTCCTGATCCTAGTATTAGTATATTCATTTTACAGTGGAATATTTCCGTGTTTCTTTTTAGGTAAATTATCAACCTTATTTTCTAGCATTTTGAAGGCTCTAATTAATTTTGTTCTTGTGTTTTTGGGTTCTATAACTTCATCTATGTAACCATGCGAAGCTGCATTATATGGATTTGCAAAAAGATTTGCATATTCTTTTTCTTTTTCTTCCCATTTTGCAAGAGGATTTTTTGCATCTTCGATTTCTTGTTTGAAAATGATTTCAGCGGCACCTTTAGCTCCCATTACTGCAATCTCAGCACTAGGCCAAGCATAATTCATATCGGCACCGATATGTTTTGAATTCATAACATCATAGGCACCACCATACGCTTTCCTAGTAATGACAGTAATTCGCGGAACTGTTGCCTCAGCAAATGCATACAATAATTTTGCTCCATGTGTTATAATCCCATTCCATTCTTGATCTGTTCCCGGAAGAAATCCTGGAACATCTTCCAAAACCAAGAGGGGTATATTAAAACAGTCACAGAAACGAACAAATCTAGCTCCTTTTTTGGAGGCTTCAATATTTAGAACGCCTGCAAGAAACGAGGGTTGGTTTGCAATAATCCCAATTGATTTTCCTCCGAGTCTTGCAAACCCAACAAGGATGTTTTCTGCATAATTTTTGTGGACTTCAAAGAAAGAGTTGTCATCAATAATTCCATCAATAATTTCTCTCATGTCGTAAGGATGATTTGAGTTTTCAGGAATAATTTGACTTAATGAGTTTCTAGTTTCATCTGAATGTACATATGGGATACTTGGAGGTAATTCTTCGCAATTTTGTGGAATATAGCTTAGTAGTCTTTTTAAATTTTTAATCAGAGATATCTCATTTTCACAAGAGAAGTGTGCTACTCCAGATTTTATTGAGTGCGAAGATGTTCCACCGAGTTCCTCAGAAGTGACTTCTTCATGAGTAACAGTTTTTACAACATTAGGCCCAGTGACAAACATGAAAGAACTATTTTCGACCATCATAATGAAATCTGTAAGAGCGGGAGAATATACCGCTCCCCCTGCACATGGTCCCATGATTGCAGATAACTGAGGAATAACTCCGGACGCTATTGTATTTCTATAAAAAATATCAGCATATCCTCCTAATGAAACTACTCCTTCTTGAATTCGAGCACCCCCAGAATCATTAAGTCCCAATACAGGAGCTCCATTTTTCATTGCTAAATCTATTATTCTACATATTTTTTTGGCATGGGCTTCAGCTAAAGATCCCCCTAAAATGGTAAAGTCTTGAGCAAATACATAGGTGAGTCTGCCATTTATTTGTCCAAATCCAGTTACTACACCATCACCAAGAAATTTTTGTTTTTCTAGGCCAAAATTTGAAGAACGGTGAGTCACTAACATTCCAATTTCCTCAAAGGATCCTTCATCAAGAAGAAAGTGAATTCTTTCTCTAGCAGTTAATTTACCTTTTTTATGTTGGGCTTCAGTTCTTTTGTGGCCACCTCCCTTTT
>MDTC01057292.1_pt1 | contig 16610 bp, 17 predicted proteins | sample 811181 | NCBI WGS metagenome assembly MDTC01 (sample SAMN05326644, study PRJNA326480) | marine metagenome | isolation source: seawater | place: Pacific Ocean: North | collected 2011 | reverse complement strand
TGAAATGCGAATAACCTGACCCTGAACATTGAAAGTTTCAAGTGCGTGAATAAGTTGAGAAGCTTGATTTTTCAAGTCTTCCTCACTTGATTCATTGATAATTTCTAATGGTTCATTTAATAAATTTGATGAAGGTAGCTTATAATTGTCGTAAGCAACTTTATTTATGTCGTCTATGCTGCTCTCATCGATCAAATCCTGCTCTTCAATAATTATTTCATTTGATGCATCTGCATCATCTTTTGGAATTTCTAAATGTTCTTCTTTTATTATTTCTTCTTCAATTTCTTGATTATCTATTTCTGTATTATTTTCCTGTTCCTGATTTATTAAATCTTGTGTGATATGCAATTCATCGTTTTTTATTTCAATACTCTTAGAGGTTTTGTATTTATTAATATATTCAAATATTTTTTTTATGGATTCATAAATGGAAAAATCAATAAAACCTCTTATCAAAATCAATAAAGAAATCGGCAAAAGTATATAGATAAAATTTTTAATAAAATCGTTTAAAAAATGATTTAATATAAATCCCATAATACCCGCTTCATTACTTGCACCACCGTACCATGTCAAAAATACTGAAAACCATAATCCTGCTGAAATTTGATATAAAGACAAAACAATATATTTTTTATTTTTAAAATCTTTTTGCGTAAAGATTAAGTAAGAATACATAAAAAGTACAGTGCATATAGCAAAAGAACCATAACCTAGAAAATATTTTACGAGTAGCGCAGATATACTAGCTCCCAAAATTCCAGTAAATGGTAAATTAATATCTAGAGTATCAGAATTAAATAAATTAAATAAAAAATTTGGCTCATATATTGATTGGAACTCAATAATACTAACAAAAATAAACAAGGATAATGCGCCCAATAAAATGGCTAAAATTTCATTATTTTTTTTCATTGTTAAATACCCTATTTAAGAATGTATTGATGTATTATTAATAAAAGGGGTTTTTACTATTTCAGCTTTCATTAATTTACCTCTAATCTCAATGGTAATCATATTGCCTATTTTATTATGAATATTATCAATATATCCTAGTCCGATACCTTTTGATAAAGTTGGGGAATGGGTACCGCTAGTTACAGAACCAACTAATGCATCGTTAAAAAAAATATTATATCCTTTTCTTGGTATTGCTTTGTCTATCATCTTAAACCCAATTAAACGTTTTTGGTAAGTTTTTGTTTTATAATCTTTTAAAGCGTTTTTTCCAATGAAATCATTATTAAACTTAACTATCCATGATAATCCAGCTTCAATAGGATTTGTTTTAATTGATATATCATTTCCATATAAACAATACTTCATTTCCATTCGTAAAACATCTCGTACTGCTAAACCACATGCATTGACACCATTTTGAATAAAAAGGTCCCATAATTTTTTAATAACAGAATGGCTTGCTAAAATTTCAAACCCTAACTCACCAGTATATCCAGTTCTAGAAATAATTACATCATGATCAAACAATTGAATTTCTTTTAAATGGTAAAATTTGATATTAATGTCTTCATCAATGATTGTACTTAAAATATTTCTACTTTTAGGTCCTTGAAGTGCAATTAGTGAATGAGAATGATTCATTAAATTAATATTAATCTCAAAATCGACTTTATGTAAATCCATCCATTCTAAAATATTATCAGTATTGGAGGCATTAACAATAATTAAAAAATCATTATCTGACTTCTTATAAACAATTAAATCATCAATAATAAAACCTTCTTTATTACACATGGCAGAATATTGTGCTTGATTATTTTTAAGTTCATTAACATCATTAACAGTTAAATATTGGATAAATCGAATTGAATCAGAACCTGTAATTTTAATCTGTCCCATATGTGAAACATCAAATATACCACAGTTATTTCTGACTGAATTATACTCATTTGAAATTTTATCATAAGTTACGGGCATATCATAACCTGCAAAAGGTACCATTTTTGCATTTAAAGACAAGTGATTCTTATGGAGTGATGTTTTTTTCATTTTAAGTCCTTCAAACAAATTTTGATTAATTCTTCAGTTGTGATTTCTGGCTTGAGAGTGGTATGTTTATTAATCTTCTTTTGAATATCAATTGATTTATATCCCAATGTTAATAAAGCATTATAAGCATCTTGATGATCTTTATTCATGGCATTGTCAACTGGGATTGAATCATCATTTGTTAAAGTAAACTTATCTTTTAATTCTATAATTAGTCTTTTAGCAGTTTTTGGGCCAATACCAGGTAAAGAAGATAACATTTTAACATCACCATTAATAATCATTTGACTCATTTGTTTATTATCAGTCTTTGATAGTAGTTGTATAGCAATCTTTGGACCAATGCCCGAAACACTAATCAGCAGACAAAACAACTGTCGCTCAGATTCATCACTAAAACCATAAAGCGAATGCTTATTTTCTAGAATATGTAAATAAGTCAAAATAGTCAAAGTGTGATTTAAGTCTGGTAGCTTATTATAAGTAGTATTTGAAATGCTACATGAATAACCAATGCCATTGGCATCTATAATAAGTTCATTCACATTTTTATATATTAACTTTCCTGTAATCTGAACAATCATTAGTATTCCAATTTAGTTTGTAATGCATAACAAAGCGCTATTCCAAGTGCATCAGAAGCATCGGATGAAGTTGGTTCAGCACTCATTTTTAACATATTTTTTACCATAAACCTTACCTGATCTTTATGAGCATTCCCATTACCTGTTAAAGATTGTTTAATTTTTCTAGCAGAATATTCATATACTAATAATTCATTTGTTGACGCAGCTGCAATTGCTACTCCTCTTGCATGTCCTAATAGTAAAGATGATTTTACATTTTTACTATAAAAAATTTCTTCTATTGAAAAAATTGATGGTTTATATTTTTTTATTAAATGATTAGTGCCATTAAATATTATTTTTAACCTTTCAGATAATTTATCTTTTGTACTTGTTTTAATTACACCAAAATCAACTACTGAAAAGTTATTATTTTGAATTGAAATTATACCATAACCAGTATTACCTAAGCCTGGATCTATTCCTAAAACATTCATTTAATCAATAACTTCTAAATTAGTATGTACTTTTTGTACATCATCATGTTCTTCTAACTTATCAATTAAAATACTTACTTGATCTAAATCTTGTCTAGATATAGCAATTGTATTAATAGGAATTAATGATATATCTCCTTCTAAATTATATTTTTGATCTTCTAAATTTTTAATCAATTTAGAAAAATCTTCTGGAGCTACAGTTAATTGATATTCATCATCGAATTCATCATAAGAATCTATATTTAATTCAAGCAAATCGTTTATAAACTTTTCTTCATCTAATTTATTTTTAGATACCAAAATAGTACCTTTTTTTTCAAACATCCAATTTACACATCCAGACTCACCTAAATTGCCATTATTCTTAGATAATAAATGTCTTATTTCTGGCACCGTTCTATTTTTATTGTCTGTTAACACCTCTATTAATAATGCAATACCTTTAGGCCCATAACCTTCATAAATATAACTTTCGTATTTTACTCCTGGTAATTCTCCGGTCCCCTTTTTTATTGCCCTATCAATATTATCATTTGGCATATTTGCTGCTTTAGCTTTTTTAACAGCTAATCTAAGTGCAGCGTTCATGCTGATGTCCCCACCTCCTTCTCTTGAAGCTAAAGTAATATCTTTACCTAGTCTAGTAAATTCAGCGCCTCTTTTAGCATCTTTAGCACCTTTTTTTCGTTTAATAGTAGACCATTTACTGTGACCAGACATAGTTCATTCCTTATCTATAGTATTTTTCTAAATAATGTGACAATAAAAATATGATATTTTCTCCTAAGTAGTTGGAACAAATTTGCATTCCAACAGGCAGTTCATTTACTTTTCCAATAGGAACATTCATAGCAGGTAAACCGGCCAAACTGATTGGGATAGTATAAATATCAGATAAATACATTGAAAGAGGATCATTGGTTTTCTCATTCTTTGAGAATGCAACAGATGGTGCTGTTGGTAATAACAATACATTAAAGTTCGATAGATGTGTCAATAAATGTTCTGTAATTAATTTTCTCACTCTCAATGCTTTATTATAATACTGATCATAATATCCTGAAGACAAGACATAATTGCCTAACATGATTCTTCTTTTTACTTCATCACCAAATAAATTAGTTCGAGTATTTAAATATAATTCTTCAATTTTATCAGCATCTTGTCTATGACCATATCTTATTCCATCAAATCGAGATAAGTTAGATGATGCCTCCGCTGTCGCAATGATATAATAAGTAGGAATTGCTAAATCTAACATTTCAATATCTATATTTTCAATATTGAAGTTTTGATTTTTTAAAAATTTAAGTATTTCAAAATATTTTTTACTTAATGCTGGATCTAATTGTTTAAATAATTTTTTAGAATAACCAATTTTAATATTTTCTATATTTTGTTGATGAAAATTTAAATTAATTGGCTCTTTAATTGTATTTGAATCATTTGTATCATAACCTGCAATACTTTTAAACATATTATATGTGTCAATTGTATTATTTGCAAAAATGCCTATTTGATCTAAAGACGACGCAAATGCTGTTAAACCGTACCTTGAAATTGAACCATAAGTAGGTTTTAAGCCATATACTCCACAATAAGCCGCAGGCTGTCTCACTGAGCCCCCAGTATCACTACCTAAAGCAATATCTACTAAATGACTTGCAACTGCTGCAGCGGAACCACCACTGGAACCTCCAGCAACTTTAGTAATATCATGAGGATTTGATACTGATCCAAAACATGAAAATTCTGTTGAAGATCCCATAGCAAATTCATCCATATTGGTTTTTGCAACTATTGAACCACCTTCATTATTAATTCGTTTGACAACTGTTGCATCATATATGGATTGATGGCCATGAAGTAATTTTGAGCAGCATGTAGTTTCATACCCTTTAATATTAATATTATCTTTTATTGCAACTAATTTGTCATTCAATAAACCAGATTTTTTAGATAAATTGGTTCTAGCATAATCCGATAAATTATTTGTAAAACAATTATATTGTTTGTTTTTAATTTTATAATTGTCATCAAATTTATCTATTCTTTTTAGGGTATTATCTTTTGACATGCTAATCCTGTGATTTTTCTAATGATTCTTTAAATTCTTTTGTGCCTTTTTTTAAATAATTAAAAAATTCAGGAATTTTATTTGGGCCCAAAAATATTGCTATAAACAAAATAATTAAAACAATTTCCCAAACACCCAACATACCTTAATTATTTGATATCATTGATTCAAAAATTTTAATTCCATCTTTAGATCCTAAAATATTATCAGCAGCCCTTTCTGGGTGTGGCATCATACCTAATATGTTTTTTTTATCATTAAAAATACCGGCAATGTCATCACAAGAGCCGTTCGGGTTATTTTGATATTTAAAAGCAATTTGATTATTATCTCTTAATCTTTTTAATAAGTCTTTATCAGCATAGTAATTACCTTGCTTATGAGCAATAGGCATTGATATTATTTCATTATTATTATAATTTTTCGTGAAAATAGAATCATGATTTATAACTTCTAAATTAATTGATTTACTTATAAAATTTGTTGATTTATTAGTAATTAAAGCTCCTGGTAACAATCCAGATTCCACTAATATCTGAAATCCATTGCAAATACCTATAATCGATTTTCCTTTTTTAGAAGCTTTTTTAATCTCTTCCATTATATTGGAAAAGCGTGCGACAGCACCAGCTCTTAAATAATCACCATAAGAAAAACCACCTGGTATTATTATGGAATCATAAGCATCTAAATTATTATCTTTATGCCAAATAAAGTCAACCGACATTCCAAGTTGCTTTTCAATTACATGGTAAGCATCATTATCACAGTTTGATCCTGGAAATACTATAACAGCGAATTTCATATTATTATTCCGTAATTTTATATTTATATGTTTCAGTATTTGGGTTTGCTAATAATTTGTTACAAGCTTCTTCAACTATTTTGACTGCTTCATCTTTCGATGAACAATCTAAATTCATTTCAATACATTTACCTACTGATAATTCATGTATACCATTAATACCAATATTATCAAGTGCCTTACTGATAGTGACACCTTCTGGATCTAATATGCCATCTTTATAATTTATATTTATAATTGCTTTCATCATTTTAAAGATCTTTCTTTTTAGTTTTTAATTTCTCTTTTAATTGGTTTAGCCTAATCGAATTATTAATAAAATGGAAAAATATGTTACTTAGTATATAATAAGCTGAAAAAATAAATAGAGTTATATGTAATAGCCCAATTATACTCGTTATAATCATTAAAATTATGCTAAGTATCATTAAAATTAATCTAATAGTATTTTCTTTTCCTTTTGAAAAAGTAAATAAAGGAAATTTAGAAAATTGCAATTTACTTATCATCAAAAAAGATAAGAGAATTATAATTGGTAATACAATGTTAAATGTAAAGAAGTTGATTTCAGATTGGCTAAAATCATACATTTTATCAATTATTTCTAACTTAAATAAAATAACTGCGCAGATAGCTATTGCTGACATGGGGCTTGGAAGGCCCGTATAATATTTACTATCTTTTTCTTCATCATGTTCTACATTAAATCTTGCTAATCGTATTGCTCCCATTAGCAATGGAAAAGAAGAAATTAGAGCTAAATAAAAATTAAATAATCCTACAGAAAGCGTTAAACTAGAACTATTTAAAATATTAAAAACAAGAAATGAAGGTGCTAAACAAAAAGATACAACATCAGCCAATGAGTCTATCTCTTTTCCAAATGAAGAAACTACACCAATTTTTCTAGCAAGTTTGCCATCAAATGAATCAAGCAGTGCCGCTATTAAAATTAAATGGCATGCAAAAGTGAATTCACCCTCTTGAATGTATAATATTGATAAAAATCCTAAAAATAAATTTGCTAAAGTAATAATACTCGGCAAATATTTTTTTACTTTCATTTATTAGAATCCTGCAGTTTTTAAGTTATTTTTAATTCTATTACTTACATCACCAGATGAGGGTGTAAACTCTTTTCCTGTTAAGATTTTATATAGTTCCATATATTTTTCAGATAAAAGAATACGTATATCATCATCAAGTTCTGGTGGTGTGCCATCTCCTGAAAAACCTTTACTGATTAGCCATTGTCTGATATTTTCTTTGTCTAGCATTAATTGATCTTTTCCAGAAGCAAACCTTTCTTCATATTCACTTTCTATCCAATATCTACTTGAATCGGGAGTGTGAATTTCATCAATAACTATTAGTTCTCCATCTACTAAACCAAATTCATACTTAGTATCTACTAAAATTAAACCTTGTTGTTTAGCCCATCTTTCACCTTCAGAAAAAAGTGCTAAAGCATATTCTTCTGCTTTTTCATAAATGGATTTTTCAACCAACTTTTGATTAATAATTTCTTTTTTAGAAATTGGCATATCATGCTTTCCATACTCTTCTTTTGTAGAAGGAGTTAAAATTGCAGAAGAAAATTTTTGATTTTTTTTCAAATTATCCCCAAAATCTAAATCATAAACATGGTGTTTTGAATTTTCGTAATCTCTCCACAAACTACCTGTAATGTACTTTCTAACAATCACTTCTACTGGTAATGGTTTAGCTTCTTTTACTAATAATACTTGAGGATCTACAGATTTTATAAAATGATTTGGTACAATACTTTTGGTTTTATCAAACCAAAAAGATGCTATCTCAGATAAAATTTGTCCTTTGAAAGGTATTGTGCCTAAAACATGATCAAATGCTGAAACCCTATCACTTGTAACCATTAAGATTTGATTATCAAAATAATAGTTATCCCTTACTTTACCCTTATAGTGACGGCCTAAATTTTCTAAATCTGAAATTGAATCATTCAAAGTTTTATCTAATTGAGTTGTAATAATATCTTTCATTTTAAATCTAACCTTTCAAATACTTTGTTTATGTTTACTAAAATTTTATTTAAATCAAATAAAGAATCAATCTCATTTTCACTTAATAAATTTAATATATCTTTATCAGATTTAAGCAAAGTTTTAAAATCTTTATTTTGTTCCCAAACTTGCATAGCATTTTTTTGGACTAATTTATAAGCATCTTCTCTAGAAATTCCCTTTTGAACTAAAATCAATAATACTTCTTGACTAAAAATTAAACCATTTGTCATATTTAAATTTTTCAACATATTGTCAGGATAAACAATTAAATTTTCAAATAGTTTATTAACTTTCATTAACATGTAATCCATTAAATTTGTAGAGTCTGGAATGATGATTCTTTCGACAGAAGAATGAGAAATATCTCTTTCATGCCACAAAGCAACATTTTCCATGGCTGCCATTGCATTTGCGCGTAATAGTCTAGCAAATCCAGTTAATCTTTCTGTAATTATTGGATTTCTTTTATGAGGCATGGCAGAAGATCCTTTTTGTCCTTTAGCAAAAAATTCTTCTGCTTCTAATACTTCCGTTCTTTGTAAATGTCTGATTTCAACTGCTATTTTTTCAATTGTACAGCCAATTAAAGCAATGGATGAAAGAAAATTTGCATGATGGTCTCTTTGAACAACTTGATTAGAGACTGTTGAAGCTTTTAAGCCTAGTTTATTACATGCTCTCTCTTCTACAGATGGATCTAAATGTTGATATGTACCAACAGCTCCTGATATTTTTCCAAATTGAATGTCATCTAAAGCGCTAGAAAATCTATGAATGTGCCTTTTAACTTCTTCACTCCAAAGAGCTAATTTGAGGCCGAATGTTATTGGTTCAGCATGCACACCATGCGATCGCCCTATTTGAAAAGTATCTTTATGTTTTACAGCCATTTTTCTTAAAGTTTGATAAAAAAGTTCTAATTTTGACAAAATAATTTGTCCTGACTCTTTACATAATAATGCTAAAGATGTATCTAATAAATCAGAAGAAGTCATGCCTAAGTGAATAAAGCGTGAAGATGGCCCTATATTTTCAGATAAATTTGTTAAAAACGCAATTACATCATGGTGCGTTTCTTCTTCAATTTCTAATATTCTTTCAACATTAAAGGCAGCTTTTTGCTTGATTGTTTGTAAATCTTCTTTTGGTACAATCTTATCGTCTGTTAAGACTTCAGTTACTGCGATTTCTACCTTAAGCCATGTTGAAAACTTATTTTCATCTGACCAAATTCTTCCCATTTCTTTTGTTGTATATCTTTCTATCATAATAAAATCTCCAAATTTATCTGTATGCTTTTAGTTCTAAATTTATCAATTTAGATTTTCCTTGTCTCCAAATCTCTAACTGAATTTCATCTCCAGCTTTTCTAAAATTTTGCCTATTAACTTCATTCATATCTTCAATGGAATTAATCTGTATACCATCAACTTTTATAACAACGTCACCAATTTGTAATCCTGACTTCATTCCAGTTGATTTTTTTTCAATATCAACAACGACAGCGCCATTATTAAACGGTATATTTAAATATTTTTGCACATTAGCATTCATAGGCTTTAAAGTAAGGCCAGTTGAATAATTACGCTTAACTTCACCATATAAAATTAAGTCATGAGCAATATCTTTTACACGATTAATAGGAATTGAAAATCCTATACCTATTGAACCTTGATTTGAATCAGATCCAGTCATTATAAAGGTATTGATTCCAATAACTTGACCATCCAAATTAATGAGTGGACCGCCACTATTGCCTTCATTAATTGAGGCATCTGTTTGTATCATGTTTCGATAAGCGTTTTTTTTGTTTTTAACTCCAAAATCAATATTTAAACCACTTACTATACCAATAGTTGCTGTTGGCTCAAAAGATAAATCAAACAAACCTAATGGATTACCTAAAGCTACTACCCATTGACCAATAATGATGTTTTGAGAATTACCTAAATCAGATACAGGTAAATTTTCTCCATCAACTTTTAGTAAAGCTATATCTGTCAATTCATCAAAACCAATTATAGATGCCTCGTATTTTTCACCACCAGATAATGTTACATATATCTCATCGGCATTTTGAATGACATGTGAATTAGTTATGACATAACCATTATTGCTATAAATTAACCCAGAGCCTAAACTTTTTATAATAGAATCTTTCTTAGTATAAGGTGAAAAAATACCATTTTTTACTTCCCACGATAATTCATTATTCTGATTTTGATTAATCACTGAAATACCAACCACACTTGGTGATACTGCAGCAATCGAATTTATAATCCTTGATTCATCAGAATTATAAATTCCATTAGACATTTTTCTATCAAAAAAAGGCATAAAAAGTATAAAAACAAATAGGATAAAAATTATGCGGTTAATCATAAGAAATCTCACTTAAATATAACCCGCACGCTGGAGCACAAATTGGATGGATCATTGTTGATTTATTATTTATTAATTTCATAAAATCTTCTAACAATAAATTAGATTTAGACACTTCTATAGACGTACCAACTATGAAGCGAACCATATGGTGTAAAAAGCGATTTGCTTTAATAGTATAAATTAAGTCATTTTTCGATTGTTGCCAAAATGATTCATGAACGACACACACTTTATTTTGTACTTCAATATTATTTTTACTTAACGAAGTAAAATTATGCTCTCCAATTAATAAGTTAGCACATTCGTTTAATTTATTAATATCTATGTCATACTTTATTAGCCAAGATGTTTCTCTTTTAAATGGTGAATATTTTGTATGAATATGATAGTTATATGATCTTTGTTTTGCTGAAAAACGTGCATTAAATTTATCTGATTCTTTTTGATAATTCTTAATATAAATATCATTATCAATGATACCATTAATAGAATTAAAAAATTTCTGAATATTTAAATTATTAGGTAATTTAACAGATGCTATCTGATTTTTGGCATGAACACCAGCATCAGTTCTGCCAGATCCAATAATATTACACTCAACATCTGGCAATAAAATTTTAAAAGCTTTATTTAGCTCTCCTTGAACAGTAATAACGTTTTTTTGTATTTGCCAACCATGAAAATTAGTACCCTTATACTCTATAGTAAATTTTACATTCATATTATTTAGTTAGTTTATTACCACAACTTGGACAAAATTTAAATGATTTTGAATTATCATATCCACATTCAACACAAAATTTAAAAATATTTTCATCTATATTTAAATCTACATCAATATCCACTAAATCATCAGAAACATCATTTGAACTAAACACAATATCAATATCTTCCATTAACATTTGGTGTAAAAATGGACTTTGATTAAAGGTTTCTTTTAATTGATGACCACTAATTTTATTAGTAAGGTTATTGATTAATTCTCTAGAATAATTTTGATAAATTAATGCATCTTCTGTTTTATTTAGTTTTTGATTATGCTGAATGCAAAACCAAAAAAGAAAAAGATAATTTTTACTTTGGGTAATAGCTTCTATATTAGAAAAATCATTATCAATAATAATTTGATCATTGAACATATTGTTTTTAAAATCTTCAAATATTTTTTTTATGTAGTTAATTTGATTTTTTAAAATATGATTTTTAAAAATCTTTTCATGAAAACTTAATAAATCAACTCCCTTATGGTAATCTTGATTTTTAAAATATATAATTAATAAGTAAAGGATTGAATCAATAGAATATGACGATACATTTTTTTGTTCTAACACATTTTCAAATTTTATTTGTGAATTAGTTAAATCTTTTTTATTGAAATAATTCAAACCTTTAATATAATCTACAAAGTATGATTGATCTAAATCTGCACATAATCTTTCTACCATTCTAGTAAGTCCTATATTGCAAAAGATATTAATAATTTGAAACTCAATTTCTAAAGATTCTTCTTTATTTTGATCTTTGAGCATTTTAAAATGATAAATTGATAAAGAAAGGTTATGTTCATCTAAATAATGAATAGCTAATTTTTTATGATTCGTGTTTAGTTTTATATCAAAATCATAATTTTTTATTTTATAAATTTGTTTATTAATATTTTGTTTTTGAAGATAGGCAGAAGCTTGAACATGTGATTCGTCATACCAATCCAAAAGACTTAAATAAAGTTTATAAACCATAATATTATCAGGACAAACTTTAAAAGTAAACTCTGCAACTGGTCTTACAAAAAATTGATTGTCTGATCCATTAATAACTAATTCATTATTATGATGGGATGTATCATATAATTCTTTACTAAAAGCTATTCCAGCAAACTCGGCAACTGGCTCAATACTGGAAGCAATATCATAACCTAGTCCATAAACTTCATCATTTTTTAAAGTAATTTCTCCATAATGTAGACCAATTCGTATAACAATTTGTCTAGATTTAGTATTGCTTATGTTTCGCTTTTTAAGCGCTCTTTGTATTTCAACTGCACTATCAATTATATTTGAAGAATGATCAAAAATAGCCACAATAGCATCACCAATTCGCTTAACAATGGATCCTCCATTTATTTTAATAATTGGTTCAATTATTTTATCATGTTCTTTCAGCAATTCTAAGGCCAAATTTTGGTCATCACCAGTAAGTTTACTGTAACCAACCATATCTGTGAACATAATATATTTATTCATTGCCTCTACCTGTTATCAAGCCGTTAATGAGTTGCCACATCCTGGACAAAATTTGAATGATTTTTCATTGTTGAAGCCACAACTTGGACAAAACTTATATATCGTTAATTCATCCTTTAAATTTTCATCTCCAAAATTATCTTTACTTTTTTGATCATTAATAAGTTCAACCTCTTCCATTTTCATAAATATTTCTTTATGCAAAGGTGGCAATTCTAAATAATCTTTTTTAATTTTTTCATCTCTAATTCTATCTGCTTTTCTGTATAGTTCCTCTTGCGCCAATTTTTGACATTCTTGTGATTTTTTAAAATCTTTTATAAGATAATATGCTTGGGCTAACCACCAAAGTTCTCTACCTTTATGTTTATCTTGATGTAATGTTTTAATTTCGTCCAATATCATATTTAGTTGATCATTAGTAGCAGTATTTTTTTTAGCATTAATTAGTACCTGAACGCATCGGGACGGTAAAGTATAATATTCATCAAAACCTTTTGATTTATCTGCATGTCTTCTTCTGTTTGTTAATAAAATAGCTTGATCAACATATTTAGTAGCATTTTCTAAATCATCGTTTCTTAAATGTGCTTGTGCTAAAAATAGTGTGGTTGTGTCCATTGCAATTTGATGTTTGCTTTCTTGATGTATTTGATTGGCTTGTATTAAATATTTAATGGATTTTTCAGGATTATTTTTATTGAGTTCTATTAAACCCAAATGTCTATAAATAATACCCAGTGTGGCGAAATCTTTAAATTTTTTACATAACTCTGAGGCTTCTAAATATTGTTTCTGTGCTTCATCAGTTCTACCAATATAGTAAAGTAAATTAGCATAACTAGATAAAGACCTTCCTAACATGACCTTACTTTTTTCCCTAGCAATTTCAATACTTTCTTGACGTAAACTTATAGCTTTTGCATAATCTCCAATTCTTTTATGTACATCTGCTAAATTTCCTAAACTATTAGAAATTTCTAATGATGGTCTATCTAACTGTCTTTTTAAATTTATTGAACGCTTCAAGTATTCAATTGCTTCTTCAAATTGTGTAATCTGTGTATAACATTGCCCTAATGTATTTAATATATTAGCCTCTCTAGATAAAATTTCATTTAAAGTGGCGATTCTAAGGCCTTCTTTTAGATACGTAATTGCTTTAGAATACTTTCCCATTTGTTTATATATCATACCAAAAGTATCATAAATAGTAGCAAGCCCTATATCATCTTTATTTTTCTTGCCAATATTTTCTGCTTCTTCTAAAATACTAATGGCTTCATCCGTTTTTTTAAGGCGAAATTGAATAAAAGCGTAAAAATTTCGAGCAGTTATATAACTTGGCTGAATGTCAAACGCTTGCTTAAAAAGTGCGGCTGCTATATCTAAATCTGAAGCGCTAGTGGCATTTATATATGCATACTTTGCTTTCATTAACAATTCATACGCGTGAGGATCGATTGCTTTTTCTTTAGCAGCCTGTTTTTTTAACTCTTCAGGAATTGCTATATCTAAAGATTCTAAAATTTTAATTATTATTTCGTTTTTAATTTCTGATAGATTATCAGTTTTACTTTCCCATTGGTAGGACCAAATCTCTTTTGAATTGATAATATTATTCATGTTTAATGATAATCTAAATTGCTCACCCATTTTCATCAAATTTCCTAATACAACATAATCTACATTTAACTCTTTTCCCACTTGAGTAGGATCCTGCATTTCTTTCAATTTGATAACATTAGCGCTGGTAGGTGCAGCAAGATTTGAAATTTTATTTAGTTCGATATTAATTGAATCTGTTATCCCATAACAAAAAAACTCATCTTCATCTGAACCTAAATTTTGAATATAATGCATTGCTATTTTTGTATTTTTACTTTGAGATTCCTTATAATCAAAAAATGAAACGCCTCTTTCTTTCATTTTATTGATAATTCCATCTAATGTTTCAGAATCGTAATCTGTTTTACTTTTATATACTTTAAAAATTCGTTCTGGGTCATTAATATTTTTCAACACAACTCTTCCAATATCTTTTACATAAATATCCTTTTCGCTTCTTATAGAATTATAAACTGCCTGTGTTGTAAAAATTTCATCTGAACTTGAAACTGCTTTTATTCTTGCTGCAAGATTAATCCCATCACCAAACAAATCTCCATTCTCTTCATATACTTCCGCCATATGTATGCCAATGCCAACATTTATTTGAAAATCTTTTGGACTTGAAGAATTAAATCTTTTTAATTTTTTTTGTATTTCAAGAGCGCATCTGGTTGCATCAGTTGCAGATGGGAATTCAATGAAAATTGATTCATTAATATGTTTGATAATGTTTCCATAAAATGACTTTATAATTTTGGTTAAAATTTTATCATGTTCTTCAATAATTTCTAATGATAACTGCTTATCCTTCTTAACTAACATTGAATAGTTAGTTAATCCTGTAAACATTATAGCAACAATCTTTTTTCTTTGTGACATATTACTCATTCATAGAATGAAACTTTAATCAACTGAGTTTCACCTGTATCAGATTTAATCTCTAAGTCTGAAGTTGAACTATTAATAGATAATTTTTGACCGCTTGCACCTGCAAGAATGACTTTTATAGGAAAATCTAAATCGTTACCGCTTGTCGCTTTTACTTGAATTTTTAGAAGCATATCATCTGCACCTTCCGCTAATTTAGCAATTTTATCAGCCTGCATAGAAAATCCTAATATCATACCCTTTTTGTTGTGATGCAGATCAGAAAAAACTTTTTCAGAACGCCCACCACTTGCATTTAATAATTGTAAATTGCTCGGTAATTCTAATTGAAAGCCTGCTATCTCATCGTCATTTTGACAATGAATACCAATCCAAAATGGCCCTGTGGACCAACCAGTACTATATGAGTAACCAAATTGAATTTGATTATCTAAAATAGTTGCTTTAAAAATATTAGAATTAATATTTTTTTCATTATCAGCAGAATAAGTATATGATAGAAATAGTACAATTAAACTTGAATAAAGTATTTTTTTAAACATAATTATCTCCTTTTTAAGATAAATAAATCTCAGATTTTAATATATTACTATACTAAATTTACATTTATTATGAAACTTTATAAAATTATTATATTAATACTTACGACGTTATCAATTTATACAGCGCAGTTTTCAAATGTTATTGTAGATATAGATTATTCAAATATTAGTGAAAATGAAATGTTTATTTTTGAAAATTTTGAAGATGAGATTTCATCTTATTTTAAAAATAATTATTTTTACGATGACCCCGATGAATTAGAACTGACGTTGGATATTCACTTTGTAATTGAAAGTATATATAGTAGGGGTGGTGAAAAAGTAATTAGCGCGCAAATTTTATTTTCTAATCAAAAAGATCAACATCATTATTCTAAAAGTTTTGATTTTTCACATAATAGGGGCGAAGCATTATATAAAACTGAAATGTTTCATCCATTAACATCACTACTGAACTGCTACGCTTATATGCAAATTGCATATGAATTAGATACTTATGAGTACTTAGGAGGTAATAAATTTTTTCTCAAAGCACAAAATATTGCTTCAGATGCTAAAAATAGTTCGTATTCAAGAAATTGGCAATCTCGTCTCAAGAAAATTAGAAAGCAAACTGAACAACATATATACAGAGAATTACGTTACAACTTTTGGGTAACTATAGATGCTTTAGACTCTTCACCTGTAAAATCAGAGGAAGCAAAAAAATTTATTAATGAATTTTACACCAATTTAATTGACTACGATGAATATTATGGATATGGTAAACCATTAACACAATTTCTAAATGCTTATTCATATGAAATTGTAAACATTTCAAAACAATTAAACTTTCAACAAATCATTGATTTCTTATTAATATATGATGAACATAATAGTATTATCTATCAAAAATATTATCAAGACTAATTTTGCTTTATCTGCAATCATATTGA
>MDTC01091322.1_pt1 | contig 16613 bp, 13 predicted proteins | sample 811181 | NCBI WGS metagenome assembly MDTC01 (sample SAMN05326644, study PRJNA326480) | marine metagenome | isolation source: seawater | place: Pacific Ocean: North | collected 2011 | reverse complement strand
ATTGAGTGCTTGATTGAAGGGGACGTGGATGCCACCACTGCCATCGAATGCGGCTGACGTGCCAGTGCTAGCTTTGGCACCAGGTGCACCGAAGGTAACGCTGCCATCATCAGGGGTGCCGTGAAAGTTGCCGAAGACATCCAAAACTGAGTTATCGCCGCCAGTACCTGCACTGTCATCCATTGGCCAATGAGCAACCAAAGGGTTGGGGTTGACCACCTTAACTTTGAGCGGTACCTGGATGGTGGGTGTGCGAGGATCATTGGTGCGGAGTTCTGCGACTGCTGTGAAGGATCCAAAGAATGATCCTGGAGTGAAAGTGAGCTGCACAGCTGATTGGGAATTTGGTGTAATGTCAGCAGGAGGCGATGCGGAGAAGAGCGCAGCATGACGACCGGTAAAGGTGATGGCGTTAACGGTGAGATTTTGGGAATCTCCGGCATTTTGAATGGGGATTTGGCTACTGTGAGGGCCGCTATTGATCTGAAACTCGCCGAGATTGATTTCGGCAGGTGATTCGAGGAAGGGGTCGCGGACGATGCCTTGCACCGTGATTTCGAAGTTGGGCTCGGTCTTACTATTGTTTGCCACGGCGAGGGTGACCACGAAGATTCCGGTCGCACCTTCTGGATCGAATGCTAAAGTGAACTCCTCTTCAGTGCCAGGTGCGAGATCGTCCGGGCGTTCGGCGACGGTGAAGTTGGAGGCGTTGGCCCCGCTGAGTGTGACTTCGCTGATGAGCAAAGCCTGAGTTGCACCAGTGTTCTTGATGGGAATCGAAACTGTGCCGGCTGTGGAAGCGAGGTCGATATCGTAGCTTCGCCTGCCGGTGATGCCTGGGTCCCCTAACATGCTGGCCACACCGCTGTTCATGATCTGCTCGATGGCAGTCTGTTCTAGGGCTTCATCAAAGAGGGCAATTTCATCTAACAGGCCGACAAAGAAGAATCCGTCGCCGAAGTCTTGTCCTGAACCAACGTTGAAGGGTGTGGTGTCATTCGGCGTGATGATGTCGTCTGCCTCCACTGCTAGTTCGCCATTGACATAAAGCTTCTTGGTTTCACTGATATTATCATAAGTGATGGCCAAGTGTTCCCAGGTGTCGAGAGTCACTTCTGGACCATCCATGACTTGCCAATTGCCGGCTTCCTCGCCGTTACCACTCCAGAACGTCCAAACACCGCTGGGCTGGTTATCATAGATCAGATAGCCTTGGCTGTCCGGATTCTGATCGTGACGGCTCGTCACCGGCGAATTCCAAGCACCAGCGCCCCCATTGGATTTTGCCCAAAGCGTTAGCGTGAAGCTTTCTGGGTTAAGAGTTTCGGCCCACTCGGCCTGAATGCCACCTGAACCTGTGAATTCGGCTGCGGTGCCACTCACGGCATTGGCCCCATCTTGTGCGAAGCGAATGCCGTCACCAACGGTACCAACGTGACCACCAATGGCATCAGTGACTGTGTTTGCGCCTTCGGTTTCATCCAGTGGCCAATGCAGCACGAGTTCGGAGCGAAGTGGAATGCTGACCGAAAGGGCAACCGCTAAGAGGATGAGGACGGCTTTCATAGATGGAGAATGAGGTGGTTAAGGCAACGATTGTCTCATACAGCGCATGAGGTAGTCAATGGAACCGATTGAAACCGAGCCTCACCGGTGGTATCGCTGGCATATGCATGAAACTGGCAATACTTCCGGTGGTCTTCCAGACTTGGGCTTGTTGCTGTGTGCGATGTCGCCGTACTTCTTCTTTGAATAAGTGCATGTGCAGAAGCTGGGAGTGGGCTGGGTGTCTGGCCTGATGGGCGGGCGCAACCCAGGCCTTTGGCAAACTACGTAGATGGGCATTGTGTTTGTGCCGTTCTTTCTTGGGTTGGTGGCTTTGTTCTATCACGCAAAACTGTGTTGGGCCTAGGGCTTGATGTGTACTGGTTTGTTCGGACTGATGGTGGTGACCAGAAAGAGGCGGGCGTCGGGGCGCTGGGGAAGCTCGTTAAGATGGCAAAGGTCCAGTTTGGGTCTGTATAAACCTTACAGTTTCCAAAGCGTGTTCGGGCAAGCAAAGACATTCGATGGCCTAGCTGGCGGCGGGGTTTAGGGTAGCCGCTTGGGCTAATTTGATTTCTGAGGGCTACACCATCGGTGAGGCTAGCGCTAAAAATTGTGGACACTCAACGAGCAATTGTCTGCAATGGTGAAACCTGCCCGATTGCAGGGGGTTCTACGAATTCAGACGATGGCCCGCCTATCCCCCAGATTTTATTATAGACAAACCTCTTGGATTGCAGGATCCCTGATGATTGTCTTGGCCTTCTTACTGAACGAAGACGCGCAGGGGGTAGAAGCTAAGCAGGCGTATGGATTACTCGCCAAATACTGCATGGACTGCCATGGAGAGGACAAGCAGAAGGCTGATCTGAATTTGCATGCCTTGCTGGCCAACGGCGGCCCTAGAGCAGAGGACCGGCGGCATTGGGATTCCACGTTGGACATGGTGGAGTTGAAAGAAATGCCACCAGAAAACAAGGCCCAACCGACTCCGGAAGAACGCGAGCAGTTGGTGACCTATTTGGACAAACTGATGGATGACTTGGATCGTTTGGCTCCAGACAATGTGGGACGTGTCACGGCGCGTCGGTTGAACCGAGTCGAGTACGAGAATACGATTCGTGACCTGATGGGTGTCAGCTTTCAGGCGACTGAATCGTTTCCTCGGGATGAAGTGGGATATGGCTTTGACAATATTGGTGATGTTCTGACTTTGTCACCATTGCTGATGGAGCGATATCTTGAAGCTGCGGAAGAGATCGTAGATCGTTCGATACTGTCAACGATTCCCGAATGGCCGCCGGTGAACCGTATTGAAGAAACCGCAATGACGTGGCCTAAGAAATACGATGAATTCATCCGTGTGGAACGTGATCGCTATCTCGGCCTATTCCGTGAAGGCGAAGCGAGTATGACGTACACGAGCGAGTATGGTGGTGATCATCGTTTGAGAGTTCGTACCTATCAAGACAAGGCTGGGTCAGAGGCGGCGATCTTGGTAGTTTACGTGAATGGCAAGTTGGTTGAGGAAACCAATGTGACTGCGCAGGGTGATCGACCAGAATTGGTGGAGATCGATGTATTGCTTCTCAAAGGTGCCAACGAGATTCAGGTCGGCTACACGAACAATTTTAATTCGGATGGTGATCGTAATCTGTTCGTCGATTATGTGGATGTGCAAGGTCCGTTGAATCTAGAACGTCCATCATTGTTGGCGTCGCATAGGAACATCATTCCTGGGCAGCCCGAGCCAGGTCAGGAAGAAGCGGTCATGCAGACCATCTTTCAAGATTTTGCCAGTCGTGCGTACCGTCGTCCAGCGACGGAGCAAGAAGCGTTGCGGTTGACCAAGCTGGGAATGATGGCGTTCAATGATGGCTTGAGCTTTGAGGAGGGCATCAAATTGGGAGTGTCGGCCGTTCTGTCCTCGCCACATTTCTTGTATCGATGGGAACTGGATCCAAAGCGATTGCCCGAAGAAGCACGAGGCTTGAACGGCTATGAGTTGGCTTCGCGTTTGTCTTACTTTCTGTGGACTAGTATGCCGGATCAGGTGTTGTTTGAAGTTGCAGCCGACGGTTCTTTGACGGAACCACAAGTCTTGCGTGCACAAGTTCAGCGCATGCTAGCCGATCCCAAAGCAGAAGCCTTGGTGTTGAACTTCGTGGGGCAATGGTTGCAGATTCGCAACATGGAGACAGTAGAGCCGGATCCAGAAGTGTTTCCACAATTTGATGACACTCTGCGTGCTGCCATGCGCCAAGAAACGGAGTTGTTTGTGCAGTCAATTGTGAAGGAGGATGCTAGTGTGTTGCGGTTGTTGGATGCGGACTATACGTTTCTCAATGAGAGGCTGGCAGAACACTACGAAATTGATGGTGTTCAAGGTGAGACGTTTCAGCGTGTGATCCTAGATCGCAATTCGCGCCGTGGTGGGGTCTTGACTCAGGCTAGCATTCTCACGATTACCTCAGATTCCACGCGCACTTCGCCGGTAAATCGTGGTAAGTGGGTTTTAGAGCAGCTGCTTGGCACGCCCCCACCCCCACCGCCACCAGATGTGGAGCCTTTGGAAGAGGGCGACAAGAAAGCAGCGCCGACAGCATCCTTACGGGAGCGCCTGGAGATGCACCGTGCCAAGCCGGAATGTGCCGGATGTCATGCCAAGATGGACCCGATCGGATTTGCGCTGGAAAACTTCGATGCTATTGGACGGTGGCGTGACACTGATGACGGCTTTCCTATCGACCCTTCTGGTACGCTGACGGGTGGGCTGAAAGTTGAGGGACCAGATGATTTGAAAGCTGCTCTGTTGAGTAAGGAGGAATTCGTGGAGGCGTTGTGTGAAAAGATGCTTACATACGCACTCGGCCGCGGGACGGAATATTACGATGCCAAAGCCGTCCTGCAGATAGCCAAGCAGCTTAATTCAAATGATTATCGCTTTTCAACCCTGATATCTGCCATTGTAATGAGCGACCCGTTTCGAAAACGCCAACTTCAGAAACCAACATCATGAACAAGTCCTGGAACGTAACTCGTCGGCATTTCCTACGCGGCCTTGGCGCCGCCATTGCTTTGCCTTCTCTCGATGCCATGGCATCGGCCACCAGCACCCTACCTAGTGGTCTGGCCCTGCCTAAACGCATGGCATTCTTCTTCGTACCGAATGGAATCAACATGGAGCAGTGGCGTCCCAACCGGGCTGGGGCTCATTACGATCTCTCACCCATTCTCAAGCCGCTAGAACCATTCAAGCGTGACATGAATGTGTTGTCTGGTTTAACGCATGACAAAAGTCGTGCCAATGATGATGGCGGTGGTGATCATGCACGTTCTGGTGGTGTCTTTCTCACAGGTTCACAGCCTTTGAAGAGTGAGGGTGCCGACGTGCGTGTGGGCATGTCAGTGGACCAGTATGCTGCTGAAGTTCTTGGAGCGGATACGCGATTTAGGTCGTTGGAGTTGGGTACCGAAACAGGACGCCCTTATGGAAAATGTGATAGCGGCTACAGCTGCGGTTACTCTAGCAATGTTTCGTGGAAAAATGAATTCACACCTGTTACCAAGTTGGTCAACCCGCGCGAGGTGTTTGAGCGTTTGTTTGCCAACGAGCTGACTGATGAGAAAGCCAAAGGGAGATCAGTTCGCAGTCGCTATCGCAAGAGTATTCTGGACTTTGTGTTAGAAGATGCAAGAGCGCTCGAGCGCAAGGTGGGGCAAGATGATCAGCAGAAGCTAGACGAGTACTTAACCTCTGTGCGAGAGATCGAAAAGCGCATCGAGATGGCTGAGCGTGCGGAATCTGGTACTGCCAAGCTCGTGGAAGAGTATCAATTTCCCGAAGCGACCATGGATTCAGCCAGAGAACATTTGCGTTTGTTAGGCGACATGCTTGTCCTTGCTTTTCAGACGGATGTTACTAGGGTGAGCACGATCATGTTTGCCAATGCTGGCAGTAACCGGGCCTATCGTGAAATTGGTGTGCAGGAAGGACATCACTCGCTGTCTCATCATCAGAGTCGCCCCGAAAAGTTGGCCAAGATTGCTGAAATTAATCGATTCCACGTAGAGCAGTTCGCCTACATCCTGCAACGTTTGAAGGCGACGCGGGAAGGGGATAGCAATTTGCTGGATCAGTCGATGATTGTTTATGGCAGTGCGCTGAGCGATGGCAATCGTCACAATCATGAGGACTTGCCGATCGTCTTGGCTGGGCGAGGTGGTGGTGCGATCGAGACAGGTCGTCATTTGCAATACGCCACTGACACGCCGATGTGCAACTTGTTCAACTCGATGCTAGATGTCGCTGAAGTGCCAGTCGGATTGTTTGGCGACAGCACAGGGCGTTTGCGTCACTTGCTAGCCTAGCCTTTGGCATGACGCTGCTAGCATTTCATCGACGCCGCTTGTTCGCTTTGGAGCTGTGCCTGATTGCGTCAATCCCAAACGTTCTTTGCCAGGATCAACCGGATGTATTGGCGCTGGGGCAATTGCTCAAGCATCCCAAGAAAGAAGAACGTCGCGAAGCTGCCTATGAATTGATGCAGCTCGGTGACGCTTCAGCGCCAGCCGTGCGGCAGTTGGTGCGTGCGATGGGTGACGACGATGATCAGGTCTGGACGCGGGTGGTGATGTCCTTGGCGGCTATTGGTCCGAAAGCCACCTATGCCATTCCGGCGCTCATTGATGACATGGGAGGCAAAGGTCGTTATGCGGAGCAGCACAGCCAGCGCTGTTCGTTTGCCCTAAGTCGGATAGGTGCAGCAGCCAAGCCTGCGTTGGTTAAAGCGTTGAGCGACGACAATCATCATCGGCGTTGGGGAGCGGTGCACGCACTTTCCTTGATGGGCTCGGAAGGTGCGGAGCATGCGGCAGAGGTGTCGGCTTTGTTGGCGGATTCAAATGAGGCGGTTCGGCACGCTGTTTCGGACGCCTTACACGTCTTTGGGGCCACAAGCTTGCCTTTGCTGATAGAGAAATTGGCAGACGGGACTGAGCCAGAGGTACAACTGGCGGCGATCCAAGCGTTGGCGTTGTTTAAGAAGGAAGCAAATGAGGCTCGGCTTCCATTGTTGTCTTTGTTAGGCAAGAGATTATCTGCGGAAACGCGTGGCAGTGCCTTGGCTACCTTGGTAGCCCTCGGGATGGATGAAGATTTGCTGGCTCCGTTACTGATCGAGGCTGTGCTTTCGAAGGAAAGTGCGTTGCGCGATCATGCCATGCAAGGAATCCTGACCATGCTTCATCCCGCTCAGCATTTAGTACCCACTTTATCGGCATTGTTGTTAGATCATTCTTACGATGTTCGCGCCCTAGCGGCAGCCACTCTGTCTCGTCTAGGTTCCGACGCGGTGCCTGCGGCTCATGTGGTAATGGCTCGCCTTTCTGAGGGCGGATGGGAAGCCGCTGAAGTGGCCTGGCTGACGGGAGCGCTGACTACAATGGGTCCTAGCGTTATTCCTACAGTCTTGAATCAAGTGCGCCAGATTCCTCTTTCTGAACTGAATCCAGATCATTGGGCGGTGCAGTGTTTGTTAGCCGTGGGCGTATATGATGCTGATAGGGTATTAGGCGCCTTGGACGATGAATCTACGTCGATAAGGTATGTGGCACTCGAAGCATTTCCTGATTTACGACGACGGGATGCCAGGGCGCAAGCAAATCTTCGCCGAGCGCTGCAAGACGAAGCTGGCTCCTTACGAGCAGCTTCTCGTGGAGCTCTTGTGCTTGGTCATGCGCCGCTAGCGCTATGGTCGATGGCAATTGATGAAGGCATTAAGGACAGCGATGCTCGGGTTCGTGCCGCGACTTTGGCGTGCTTGCCTGCCAGCCCCATGTCGGATCGCAAACGGCGTCGAGTAGTCGCGTCGCTATTTCATGATCCTGATCAGGCCGTACAGCGCGAGGCCATTGTGGAGGTTGGTCGCCTTGGACCTGTTGCTGAGAAATTGGTGCCTGATTTAGTGTCCGTGCTAGAGCAAACCGATAGCCCGCACATTGACGTTGCTTTGCAAGCGTTGGGTAACATGGAATCAGAGGCGGCCCCGAGCGTGCCGGTGTTGGCGTCGATGCTCACGAACGATGCGCATCAGAAACACCGGTTGGCGATATTGGGGACCCTTCGGGCTATTGGTGGACGTGCGAAAGAGGCTTTGCCAGGCATCAAGTCGCAGTTGAAGATGAGTTCTCCTGAAGTCAAAGTCGCAGCGTTAGAAGCTTTTGCCCGTGTGGAGACTGATCCTGGCAAGCTCACCCCTGTATTCCTAAAGGCAATTCAGGACCCCTTAGAAGATTTGCGTAAACCAGCTATCGATGGATTTAGTCGTCTTGGCAAAGATGCTGGTGGAGCGGTCAATGCCTTGGTGGCGATGCTTGATGATGGTGCAACCGATGGTGTAGCCCTTGAAGCTTTGCGACAGATCCGCTTTCGTGATGTGAAGATTTACATCAAGCTCATGGAGCACAAGAATTCTCAAGTCCGCTCCTTCTCATGTGAACGCCTCGGGAGGCTCGGCAACGTCGCCAAGGAGGCCCTGCCTTTGCTGCGCAAACTCGCCAAGGACGATGACGAGTCCTACGTGAGACGGCTTGCCCGCGATGCGGTGAACCGCGTAGAAGACAGGGGTTAGAGGCTGACGCTCGTTCCTCTTACAGCTCTTGGATGCGGAGATTGCGAAAGCGATAGGTTTGGCCTTTCTCACCATGATGCTGGATGCCGATGAAGCCTTCTGCGTCCACGTCGTCAGTGATGTCGGTAGTCTGCACTCCATTGACCCAAATTTGTAGACGGTTGCCTTGGCAATGGATCCTGTAGGTGTTCCAGTTACTGCGGTTGAGAGCATTCTGAACGTCGATTTTTGCGAAATGTGCAAGTCCTTCTTTTTCGCGCTTGAGGATTTCTGGCTCCTTGGTGCGGCCGCTCTTGGGGGGCCAGATCCACTGGCGTCGGCTTTCATCGTAGAGACCACCTGACCATCGGCGGTCGGAGCCATCTACTTCCGCTTGGTAGCCAAACACTTTGTTAGGCTCAACATGACAGCGGAACATGAATCCGCTGTTGGCCTTGCCGTCTGGCAAGAGGATTTCTCCTTCAAAGATAAAGTCTTTGTACTTCTTCTCGGTCACAAGAAAGAATTTCTTCTCGGCTGTGAGTTGGACTTCGCCATCTTTCACCTTCACTTCTCCCCATTCGTAGGGATTGCGCCAGCCACTGGTGTCTTTACCATTGAACATTGCGGTCCATTTGGATTTGTCATCGGCAACAGCGAACGTGAGCAAAGCCGCGAGTGGCAGGATAACAAGGTTGGAGATCTTCATGATGTTGCAAACCTTCCTATGTACCGGATGACGCGCAAATACTTTCCTTGGCGCTGCTGCGCGTATGGCACAGCATGGAGCCATGAAGCTCTTGCTTATCTGTGTATTGTCTTTAATTCAAGTCGCAGCTGCCCTGGGAAATGACCGGCTTGTTGGCAAATCATTTACTTCACGGTCAGAGGTGATTGCCAAACAGGCCATGGCGGCCACCAGTCAGCCTCTTGCGACCCAGGTGGCCCTCGACATTCTGCGGCAAGGTGGCAATGCCATTGATGCGGCGATTGCCGCCAATGCCACCCTTGGGCTGATGGAGCCCACGGGCAACGGCATCGGGGGTGATCTGTTTGTCATGCTTTGGGACGCCAAGAGCCAGAAATTGCACGGTCTGAATGCTAGTGGTCGATCACCGAAGAGCCTAACTAGAGCGGTCTTTGAAGAACAAGGGCTCGATAGAATTCCAAGCTTCGGCCCATTGCCCGTAAGCGTGCCAGGGTGCGTGGATGGTTGGTTTGAATTGCATACCAAGTTTGGTAAGTTGCCGATGGATGAAGTGTTGGCTCCTGCGATTCAGTATGCGGAAGATGGTTTTCCCGTTTCAGAAGTGATTGCCGATGGTTGGGCACGTTCCGCGCCGATCTTCAAGGACTATGCCGGCTTCACCGAAACCTTCTTGCCTGGAGGTAGAGCCCCAAAGAAGGGGGAAATGTTTCGTAATCCAGGGCTAGCGAGGACACTGCGTTTGTTGGCCGCCGGTGGACGGGATGCGTTCTATCAAGGTGAAATCGCGCAAGTGATCGATCATTTTATGAAGCGTGAAGGTGGTTTTCTGACTGCAGAGGATCTGGCGGCACATACCTCGACTTGGGTGACGCCTGTTTCGACCAACTACCGCGGTTATGATGTGTGGGAACTGCCTCCGAATGGTCAAGGCATCGCTGCGTTACAGATTCTCAATGTGCTCGAAGGCTATGACTTGGAGAAGGTAGGTTTTGGCAGTGCCGAACATCTGCATTGGTTTGTGGAGGCCAAGAAGCTTGCGTTTGAAGACCGCGCTAAGTTTTATGCGGACCCTCACTTTAACACCATTCCCGTAGCGGAATTGATTTCCAAGCCCTACGCTGAGATGCGCCGGGCTTTGATCCAGGACGAGCAAGCCGCAGAAAGTTATCAGGCCGGCAATCCGTCATTGGAAGAAGGGGACACCATTTACCTAGCGGTTGCTGATAAGGATCGCAACATGGTGTCCTTAATCCAAAGCAATTACCGTGGCTTCGGCTCTGGGCTTTGTCCTGATGGACTGGGGTTTTGTCTGCAAGATCGTGGTGAATTGTTTGATCTCCGAGAGGGGCGGTTCAATTCCTATGCCCCTCACAAGCGCCCATTCCACACTATCATTCCGGCATTTGTAACCAAGAATAGAAAACCCTACATGAGTTTTGGTGTTATGGGCGGCGCAACTCAACCTCAGGGGCATGCCCAGATTCTGATCAACATGATCGACTTCGGTATGAACCTACAAGAGGCCGGCGACGCACCACGTATTGTGCACACGGGATCTTCTTCGCCTACCGGTGACGAAATGACTGATGGTGGTACCGTGAATCTAGAGTCTGGTTTTGATTATTCTGCCATCAGAAACCTGTTAGGTCGTGGCCATCAAGTAGGTTACGCCAAAGGAATCTACGGAGGCTACCAAGCCATCCGTTATGATGCTGAACAAGACGTCTACTTCGGTGCGTCCGAAGTGCGGAAAGATGGTCAAGCGGCTGGATTTTAACCCAGCCTGATTAGAAGCGAGCTCGCATCATCATCGGAGTCATGACGGCTGCGCCGATGGCTGCAGGCACTACTGCCATTACAGCAATGGTCTGTTTGTAAGACTGCGGCTGCATGGTTTCTAAGTAGATGCCATCAGGATGGTTGACAAACACACTAGCCACAGCTTGTGGCTTGCCGTATGCTGCTTCCATCAAATTTTTCTGCATGTTGATGACTTCTTCTGGGCCACCTTCCATGGAGAGTATAGAGACATAGATATCGATGAATGCTTTGTAGGAGTCTTCAGACATATAGATCAAGCCACTGCCTTCTTTCGGCATGTCTTTGGTAATGGCCTTGAACGTGGTGTTGTCGGCCAAATGCTTCTTGGTTTTTCCCATGTTCTGTAAAGCAAGCTCGCGCGAAGCGATCACGAGACGGTCGCCTTCTTTGGCCACTTGCAAAACTGGCTTGTAAAAGCCAGTTTTGCCTGGCGGCAGGGTGACTACCAACCTCTTGGATCCGTCGTCTCCTTCGGAAACCGCTACCATGTCAGGCGCGAGTGCCGACAATAGTTCTTCTGCTAGAGTGAACAGCCAGCGACCACTCTCATGCATGGCCACAAAATCGATAGCAGGGATCTCGAATCCGTTTGGAGCGCCTGGAATTTCAAGCTTCTGAATCTTGCTCATAGTAGCATATCCTGAAACATCACCACTGAGCTTTTCGATTAGCTCGTTGATGGTGAGCTGAGTCATTGGTACCGGCATCTTGAGGCCTTCACTCACTGGATCTCCGCCGATAGCAGGAGCTAGATGTGCGGCAATCTTGTTGATCACATCACGAAGATAATCCAAGCGCAGGCTTCCTTCAAAGGCAAACGAAGCGTCTTCCGGTGCCTCGGTGATGATACTGAATGGCTTGTTCTTGCCACTCGCCATCTTAAGTAGGCCTTGTGGCTCACCATTGATGCCGAGAAAAGCTTTGTTGCGGAAACCGTCACCGACCTTGATTGAGCTCATGCCCAAGGCACTGACATTGCTAAACCCAAGTTCTTTTAGAATGGCCTCAATATCGAGATCCTCTGGTAGTGGGATCTCGTCATCGGCCATTTTGATTGCTTGCCCGTATAGCTCTTTCGCTTTGGCCGCGAGAGAGGCGTAGTCACCTTGCACATTAACGAATCCAAATACTTGGCCGCCCAAGTCGAGCCGGTTGCTGACTTGGTCAAAGAGGGCCTTGGTGTCGGCTTGCTGAGCTTGAGCAAGGAAAGTGGTGGCTGTTAGAGCTAGGCTGGCAACGAGCGACTTAGCGCAGGAGAAGTTCTTAGCACGCGGATTCATGAGCGAACCTAGACTCGCCCAACGGAAAACGAAAGCGAATCTCAAAGTTCAGGCTTGAAATTTTCTGATGGTTGAAGGCCGTCGAACCCCAGGGCTGGCTGGATCTGATTTGATTTTGGTCAGAGTGGAGGGCAACGCAGTTCTAGGGCTGGGCTTTCTGCCACTGACACGTTGTGTGCCAATATTCGTTCATGAACTCGATTTTGTTGAGATCTGTTTCTCAAAGGCGTGGCAATTAACCGGTCTGGCCAGGAGGCAATCTGCCAAACATACGGCAAATCTTCGGTGAATACTGGATTCTGAGGCCGAACCTGATAAATTGGAACTACATGCTTCTGGAAGCCATTGGTCAAAATCTGATTTAAATCATATTTTCGGGAATTGATGTAGGTTGAAGTTACGCTCGCTCGTACGGAGAGTGTTCCCGGAAGTTTGCTGTCTTGGTTGGCTTATCTTCAGCTGTGCTGTGGCATTCCGCTCACACTGCAGGTAGCTCCTGCCATTTGACTAGTTAACCCGCAACAAGCAGGTATCGAAAGTTCGATTCAAGCCATTGGACGTGATCGACGGGGGGATCTTTGGTTTGGCTTGAAACATGGTTTGGCTCGTTTTGATCGCAGTCAGGTCAGTAATGGTGGACTACCGGCTCTCGTCACCAGCTCTGTAATGACCATTGTCCCAGATTTCGATGGTGAGAAGCAATGAATTGCGACTGCTAATGAAGGACTTTTCCTTGTAGCCGCTGATGGTGAAGTGGTCTCTCACCTCTCAGTGAATTCCAGCCGGATTGTTGCCTTGGCCACCACGCCAAACGACAATGCGCTTGGTTGTCAGAATCCGTGGGTCGCCACGCTTGTTGGTGGAGTGTATTGTTTGCACCAGTCCCGGCGGGAGTTGGAATTTGCAGGTAACCATGCCTGATAGCGCCTCTGTAAGTGCTCTGTTGGTGACCATTGATGGTGCCCTGCTAGTATGTACTGTGACAGCGTAATTATGGTGCCTGAAAGGTAGTAAGTTCATTCCGATCACTGAGTTGGGAAGGGTGATTTCTTTTATTGTACAAGTTGCCCAGGATTCCGACCCCAGGACAATTTGATTAGGAACTCGTGGCAATGCCTTGGGCGGACTCAACCTCTCTACTGGCAAATCGGTGGTTTCACCTCGGTTAGCGCGAAGCATCGCCTGCTGGGTGACGATGTAAGGTAGCTACTTGAGGATAGCTAATTTACACTTTGGGTTGGAACCAATGGGGGAGTGAATGGCTAAACCCATAGCACAGATATCATACATTCTCACGTTCATCAATCGGGTGTGCCCAATAGCATCATCCCCGGATGAATCACCACATTGTTTGAGCACCACAGATTCCTGTGGATTGGCAGTGGTCCAGAAGGTTTGAGCTACTTCAGCTTGCAACGTGATTGGTTCAAGCATCAACAAGTGCCGTGCTTTTAAGGAGTTGAGGGCTTGGCGCACAATTCGATTCGTGCGGGTGCTGAAACGGGGATGACAATATTTGGATTACTTCGGACCATGGATTACATCATTTGGACTCCGCCCAGCAATCATGGCTGACGATCGGGGATGAAGAAATTCCCGGAGAATGCGCTACCTTCATTCAATGCTTGGCATTGAGGGAGGATGGCGCCTTCATGTGGTTTGGGACACGTGGCTTGGGCCTGGCAATTAGTCAAAAATTCATCGAATTCCTTGGGAGAGCTCTCGCGATTGCAGTGAGTTGAGCAAAGGCACCACGTTCCGCATTGATATTCCAGTAAAGGTCTGTGTTGCACACATCACCACTCCTGAAATGGATCAACGCGAGGCATGGCCAAAATTCCGTGAAGTACGTAATGCCAATATCATTAGCGTATTGGTGGCCGAAGATCAGCCTGCCAATGGTCTGCTGTTGCTGACCATTCTACGCAAAGCTGGATTCGAGGTTTATGAGGCGGCAAATGGGCGTCTAGCCGTTGAACAATGGGAGACCATTCGCTTAGATGTTACGTTCATGGATATCAATATGCCCGAGTTGAACGGCGATGAAGCCACCAAGCTCATCCTCAAAAAGTATGCAGAGGAATCACCAGTGACCGAGGCGCTCGAAGAGACCAGAACGCTCATGTGGAAAGCGGGATGCCAAGATTTTTTTACTAAGCCCTTCACCTTTGATGCGGTGCTCGAATTGTTAGTTAGGATCATGCCAGGTTTGTGTGAGAGCGACCCAGCGCTGTCAGCCTAAGAGTTCAAAGAGATTCCAATTCTCGCAGGGCGTTGGCAATCTGTTGTGCGCCGAGGTGGATAAAATCATTGTGACCGGCGTTCTGTATTGCTCGGTAGTCCGTTATGCCTATGTGCCTTTCTGCTAGGCTGCGTCCCATGCTGGCAGGTATGGGACGATCTGTGGTGTCGTGGAGAATGATCACCTTAGCATGGCCGCTCTTTGCTAGTAGATCTAACGAAATGCGATTGTCAAAACGGTGACGCAAAAAAACCGTCAGAAGAGGTGTGACATAGCCTGCTGCCATGGCTTGCATGGAGGTGAATAGTGCCACAATTACCGAGCGCTTCATGTCCAGAGTGGCGGCAATGTCTAGTGCAGCAGCGCAGCCAATGGAATGGCTGAAGGTGCCAAGAGTTGGCAATAATTGCTTCGGTGTGCAATTTAGATATTTGGGCAGCGCTGAGACTGCGCCTTGGGCAGTTTCACGGACGGTTTCAGGAGTAGGTTTGCCCTGACAAGCTCCATAGCTGGGGTAGTCCACAAACAACCAACCACTGCTTGTTGAACCAGAGCGCGCCACGCTGAAGTAATCAGGGGAGCAGCCGCCGTTGCCCAAGAAGATGAGCCAGATGTGAGGGAGGCCGGATAAAGGTTGATTCGGTGCCAGCCAATGAGCGACCTAAGTCTCCTGACTGGCACTCAAAGCTGAGTGCCTGCAGACTCTGCGATTGAAAAGCACTCCAATCAGACGCCGTGTACTGCCTCGAAAGGTAATTCTTCTTCTCTTGCTGCACGATCATGCAACCTGCCAATACGTAGAAGCCACAGACGGCAGCGATTACGATGAGGGCGAACATGCGGCAAAGTCGGAGAGGAATGGTTATGGTAAGAGGGGTTCATTTCACAAGGCTTCCAAACCGAGGTCGAAGATGATGTCAGGGCCTGTGGGCGAATCTTGGTGCACTGCCGCGGCGACCGTTGCGAGTTCGCCGATTAGAAGTGGACAAGATCGAGACTCGTTAGCTGTGCTACCGTGGCAGCGTTTGGGCTGTGTGGATCCATTGGCATGGCTAGGGTTGGGTTGGCAAATGTTGCTGCAGGAAGCGGGTCATCAGGCTGAAGAGATGGAGCGTGGTGTTCTTACCCTCTTTGATTGAGTGCGTGCCCCTGGGATAGGTCATCATGGTGAACTCTTTGTTATGCCGCACCAAGCGATCGACTAATTTCTCGAAAGTTTGATAGTGACAGTTGTCATCGGCCGCGCCGTGAACGATGAGTAGGTTGCCTTCTAATTGATCGGCAAAATGGATGGGGGAGCCTTGGCGATAGCCTTCAACATTATCTGCTGGCAAGCCCATGTAGCGTTCTTGATAGATCGTGTCGTAGAAGCGTTGATTTGGAACTGAAGCGATGGCGATGGCGGTCTGATAGAGTTCAGGAAACTTGAAGATGGCATTCAAACTCATTGAGCCACCGCCACTCCATCCCCACGTTCCGACTCGTTTCGGGTCGAGATAGGAGCGCTCTTTTAGAATCACACGCACAGCCGCCGCTTGATCCTGAGGAGCGAGGATGCCAATTTTATGAAATGCTGCGCGACGAAACTCTCGGCCTCGGGGTGCAGCGGTGCCACGATTGTCAACGCTCAATATGACATACCCTTGCTGTGCCAACATCAAATGCCAAAGGTGGGTGTTACCGCCCCAGCGATCTGTCACCACTTGGCCTGCAGGCTCGCCATAGACGTGAATCCATAATGGGTGAGTTAGTTTTGGATTGAATCCAGGAGGTTTTATGCAGCGCGCATGCAAAGCTTTATCCTCGCCGATGTCGACATAGAAAAATTCCACGGGAGTGCGATCAAGCGCGGTTACTTTTTCGTGCAAGTCGGTATTGGCTTCCAACACTTCCAAGACCTGGTGTGCCGGAAGCTCAATCAATCGGGTGACGGGTGGCTCATCAAAGTTGGAATAGGTCCAAACTGCAAACTGACCATTTGGCGAAATGGAGTAGGCGTGGCTACCACGCACTTGATCGGCGGGCGTCAAGCGTGTCAAACCCGACCCATCCAAACGAACGCGATAGAGAAAACGCTGCGCTGGATTGTCTGGAGAGGCGATGAAATAGGCCCATTGATCCGAGTCATCGACAGTGAGCAGCCGAATCACGTCAAAATCGCCTTTGGTGAGGCAAGTGATCTCATTGCCGTCTCGAGAGGCGAGATACAAATGCCGCCATCCATCGCGCTCACTGATCCAAGTGAAGGCTTTGCCGTCCCGGACCCAATGCAACTCATCGTGAACATCGACCCAAGTATCCTCTCTTTCGGTTAGGATGGTCTTGACTGATTGATTGGTGGTGTTCGCCAACATCACCAAATTCGTATTCTGGGCGCGATTGAGTTGTTGGATAACCAGTTCTTT
>MDTC01267205.1_pt1 | contig 16624 bp, 8 predicted proteins | sample 811181 | NCBI WGS metagenome assembly MDTC01 (sample SAMN05326644, study PRJNA326480) | marine metagenome | isolation source: seawater | place: Pacific Ocean: North | collected 2011 | reverse complement strand
CGCGTAGTCAACGATCATAACTCGCACTCTCAGGAAATGCCATTGCAACGAGGAAAGTTGTGCGTGTATGTTTAGAACGACAATGATAATCATGATTTGATTAGAAATAGTTATGTTTCGACAACGGAAGAAACGAAATCGAGTAGCAAAAACAAACGAAGAAGTAATAGACGGACTTGTCGTACTTAATAGGTATCATAACAGCGACCATATCGTATCCGTTGCATTTCTGTCCAGAGCCGTGATGATACTTTTGATGTTCACCTTTGATGCTTTCATTTCTGATTATGATACCTCAAGTTCGTTGAACCAAAAGACTGACGCATTTTGCGCTCGGGTGGAATCCGTCGCGGTGTGGGATGCTGTTCACGTTCTTCGAATAGCAGAAGTTGGTGATTACGAGTATGAACACTCTCGTGCTTTCTATCCGGCGTTGCCATTTTTTTTACGGTTCATCCATCACGGTGTAGTGTCGACGTGCGCTTTAACCTGTACCGCGTTGATTCTAAACTCGTTGGTTTCCATTATAACAGTAGCAAACATGGAGAAGCTCGCGTTTATCCTCTTAGCGAATCCACAAAGTGGAAGAGCTTTAGACATTTCTTTCGCTACAAAATGCGCGTCTTTCGCGAGAACTGCAGCGTTACTATATTGCTTCAATCCGGCATCAATATTTCACCTCGCGCCTGGATACACGGAAGCGATGTTTACTTTTTGCGCAACTTATGGCGCTCTCTTATTTGCACGAGGGACGGTATACGCATTCGATGAATCACGTAATATAACGTGGGGATATTTTATGAATAAAGGGGCGAGCTATGTTTTCTTCGCTCTCGCGGCGAGTTTTCGATCCAACGGTATCTTGCTGGGTATATACCCGGCTTGTGAAATCGTGTCTTTATTGTTGGTAGTTATGCGGGAAAGAAAGTTTTGGTCAAAACTGATTTCATTGCCTGCACACATCTTTGGAGGTATATGTATCGCGCTCCCAACCATTATGGTTCAATATGCCGCGTATGTAAACTTTTGCGGGACGCATTCGCGATACAACAATAGCAACAATAAAGCGATACCAAGACCGTGGTGCTCAAAATTTCCTCCGAACGTGTACACGTTCATTCAATCTGAATACTGGGACGTTGGATTTCTCAAATCATGGCGCTTTTCTCAAATTCCAAATATTCTGATTGCATCTCCTGCTTTACTGGCGTCGGTATATTGTCTGATGAAGTATGCATTTGTACGGAATAAAATTGTATCGCCCGTTGGAGCTATAGCGGGAGATATTTTGTGGTTGCTTAGTTGTTTATTATGCACAACAGTGACGCATATACAAATTTCCATGCGGTTTCTTAGTACATTAGCTACACCATACATCTATATCGCAAGATGTGGCGCTGAAGAGAGCGAGAGAGGGAAATATAATATTGCGTCATTCATCGCCGCATATGGACTCGTCGGTATTGTCTTATTTAGCAACTTTTACCCATGGACTTAGTAGTATCAATACATTAGCTAGTTTGTTGTAAATGTCGTAATTATTCTTACGTATCTAACGTCTATGTGCTTACCAACTTCATTCACACACCATTCTATTTCAAGCTCTCTTGCAGCTCCCTTAACGCCTTTCTTTTCTCCTCGATTTGTTCTTTTAATACAAAAGCGACTGTTTCGCGCGCCTGGAGCGGTCGTATCGTGTTGAGTAAGTGATGTAGATTATTATACAACAGTGCAATTTCCTCTATGCGCTCGTTCGTTCGACTCGGTGCGTTTTGTAAATCGTTCGCGAGTGCAGCGAAACGTTCTAGAGTCTGCTTGTTGAGGTTCTGAATTTCGGTTTTGTGGGCATTGATCTTTTTGTCTCCGTCTTCTTCGTTTTGCGGAACTATCGCGTACAACTTTTGAAACGGGAAATCTGGGTCTTTACTCAACAGTTCCGGCGCGAGTAACGTGGACGGATCCGCGTGCGTCGCGCCGAACGTTTCGTAGGTTTCTCCTCGCTTTGGAATTAAAGGAGGTAATGGAGGCAACGATTTCTTCTTCTCGTTTGTTTTGTCTTCTTCGCGTTCATTCTCAACTCCCCCATAAAGTTTGTAAAACTCTGGCGGAGGAGGAAACGGAGATTTCGAAGAGACGGATGGCATGGTTATGATTGTTATACTTTCTTCCTCTCTTTCGTTCTTTCTCTCTCTCACTCCTTTTTCTTCTCTTCCTTCGTCGCTGCTTTTTTTTCTGTTGTTTTTTCCCAGCCAGAAAGAGAGAAAGACAGTGAACAAGAAAGAAACTAAAATTAAAACGTCACTTTGTAACGCGCTTTTACACCCATTATGCAGGCAAAGAAAGGTACTAATTCCACATGAGTAGTCGGAAACTGAGTGGATGGGTGGACGAGGACGATTATTACGACGATTTCGATGATGATGATGATGATGGTGATGAATACGATGATGATTATTACTACCCAACAGAGCACAGGCATTCGGCGACCACGACAAAAACGCAAACGAAAACGCTGACTAAAACAGAGCACAGGCATTCGGCAACAAAAACGAAAACGAAAACGTCGTTGGAGAAACTCTCGAATCTCGCGCTTAATCCGGAAAATGAAGGTTCCTATGTCCCATCCAACGCAGAAAGAATGGCATACGAGAATACACACAAACTAGACTTGTGTTTAGTCATTTTGGGACACGTTGATGCTGGTAAAAGTACGTTATGCGGGAGGTTGTTAGAAGCTTTGCACTCGCTTGACGAACGAACGCACCAGAAAAACGCGCGAGAGTCGAAAGCGGCAGGTAAATCTTCTTTCGCATATGCGTGGGCGATGGATTCCTTACCAGAAGAACGCGCAAGAGGAGTTACCATAGATGTCGCACGAGCACGTGCTAGATTAAATGTACGTGACGACAGATGGATTCAAATCAATGACGCACCCGGGCATCGCGATTTCGTTCCAACTGCAATCAGTGGTGCATCGAGTGCGGATGTTGCGCTGTTAGTCATCGACGGTGCGATTGGCGCCTTTGAGAAAGGATTTGGCGAGAATGGACAGACGAAAGAACACGCGATCATGGCAAAAGCTTTAGGAGTTTCACAAATAATAGTTGTCGTGAACAAACTTGACTCGTGTGCGTATGACGAGCGTCGATTCGAAGAAGTGACGAGTCGCATTCTTGATTTCTTAAAGAGCGATGAAGTCGGGTATGACGAGAAAGATGTCGCTCTCGTGCCTGTATCAGCATTGGAAGGTGCGAACATAGTTTCATCCGTACAATTTATCAAAGAATGCGCACCTTGGTATGCAGGAAAAGAGTCCTTACTTGATATTATCAAAAGTTCGCGAGCGTCTTCGAAAGGGGCACCTGCGCCTCTACGAATGCCTGTTCTTGAAATATTTTCAAGTGGCCATAATTTAGGAAGTTGCGCGTTTAGCGGGAAAATAGAGTCGGGGAGTATTAGTGTTAGGGATAAAGTTTTCATTACGCCAGCTAATATGTTAGCGACCGTGAAAAGGATAGAAAAAGGTTTGAATGAGCCTGTTCAATTCGCCTCGGTGGGCGAAGTCGTTGACGTAGGTTTGTGTGGAATAGAAAAAGATGGCTTGAGAAACGGGTCCGTAATTTCCCATCACCAGTATCCATTAAGGGCGGCGAAGGTAATCGAAATTGACGTAAAAATGAGTGACTCTCTGAAGCGACCCATACTCCCTGGCGCAATAGTTGTTGTTCATGCATATTCAACAGAAACCGAAGCGCATGTTACAGAGCTCGTATCGATTCTAGACGAAAAAGGCAAAGAGGTGAAGAGAAAGCCCCTTTTCCTCCCGAAATCAAAATACGGGAAACTTGTCCTTTCATTAGAACAAATGTTGTGCGTGGAGCCTTACACGTTGAGTCAAACATTAGGAAGCGTGATACTCAGAAGCGAAGGAGAATTTGTTGGTCGCGGAACAATCTCAAAAAATGTTTCTTATGGTTGTTAATATATATTAAAATAGCTTTTTGTTTCTCTTTCATTTTCTTTCTCTCTTCTTTTGTGCGCGCGCTGTTGCTATTAACTTTAATCGCTTTTATTATTGTTATTATTATGCTTGAGTAGCTTCCCTCGTACGTTCCTCGTAAATTTCGGAGTCTATCGAATCTTTCACAATAAACCTCCAGGTGTTGACTTCGCGTGACTGACCGTATCGTCGTATGCGCCCAATAGCTTGTGTTTCGCTCGCGACGTATTCGTAATTCGTCGCAGTTAAGAGTGGATGAACGAAGATGGCGTGGTTTGCCGTGGTCAAATTCGCACCGGATGCAGATTCATCTCGTCCTAACAAAAGAAGAACACGTGCACTTCCTTTCTTCATATTTTCTTGTTGAAATTCATCCAGTGCGCCAGTTTGTTGATGCACTGAGCCTTTCAATTTTAGTGTTTTGATCCCAGCTTCGTTCAAGACGTTTGCAACTTGAGCCATCAAATCCGTAAACTGAACAAATACTAATATGCGCTCTTCGCTTGGAATGCGATTGATGTGATTGACAAGATCGATGAGTTTGGAACCATGTTTACCAATCACTGAGACGCTGCCGTTCCCTTTCTTCCCTTTTATGGAAAACTCCGTACCGAGGGAATCTGCTAAAACAACAGATGAGTCACGCTGCGCACAGTTGCAACCAACGACACCACAGGCTTGCTTGGAAGCGTTCTCTTTTAGACATGTGAGGCATCCGAAATGGCCACACGTCGATAACACACCAGTGTTGGATTTCTTAACTTCCTTCAAGCAGACTTGACATTTAATCGTGGCGGTTGAAAGCTTCGCCTGTAAGTCACGTACTGATTGAAAGAAGCGCAAAGATCGGACACGACCGACAAGTTCCTTCTGTAAAGCAATTAACTGATGAGTGTGCTCGCGAAGCTCCCATGCTTTGTCGTTCTTGGAATCTTTCTTGATCTTCTTCGACGTCTTCACCTTGGAAACATTATCGCTCGAATTAGACTTGGTCTTTTCTGGTGCCAGCTTGATAACTTTGTAATCAACTCTCTTCAAGTTCTTTTCCGTGATCAGCGTCTTACCCGAAGACGCATTTTTATATTCAAGCTTGGCGTTTTGTCTGTGTTGACCCTTGTATTCCAAAATCGTTGCAGTAGTGAGTTTACCTTCGATGATGACTTCAATTTTACTGTATTGCGGAGGATTCGTTTTCGTCTCAACTTTCTTCGCTGCTTTGAGATCGTTATCTCTTAATACCTTCGATAAGATATTGTGCGCCTCGGGATCTCCAACGTAATCTACTCCTCCAATCTTATCAAAGACGTTTTGCTCCCACACGTGAAATTCATCACTACTTTCATCGTAATCCTGCTCCATTTTTTTACTCAAAGTTTTACACTCGTTCTGCAGAATACGCCCGGTGCATATTTCCTTGCCAATCTCTTCCAAGCACGCATCTCGCTGCTTCATGCGCAAGTTCACAATATCTTGGCACGTTCGAACTGCTGTTCCATCCGCTTCATCGAGTTCGTAGTAAGCGACGCGCTTTAATAAGGCTTCTTCGGCCGTCGCGGAGGAGCCAAGCACGGCGGCAAGTCGCGAATCGCGATCAGCACCGGCGCCTCGTTTCTTCTTCTTTGCTTTCATATCCATAGACTGCAAATAATGATCGAGCTCGAGGGCGATCGCTCGTTCGGCTGGGCGCAACTGCACATCAAGTCTTGTATCTTTGTATTTAATCTCATCTATCTCTGCGATATTTTGACGCATGAAACGATCCATAAAGGTTTGCGCCACCGTCCAACGTCTGCGATGCCATTGCTGCGAGGGTTTCTCCTTGAAGAACTGAAACGATTCCGCCTTAGTAATTTCCGACTTAGTGAACCTTGGAACTTCATCGCTTCCGAGGTTGACACCAAGTAAAGCTGCCGTACTTTTGACGTCTGCAAAATCGCCAACCGGAGGAGTCCCGGATAAGCACCAACGCGACTGCGTCTTGAGCCCAAGAACGACTGCTCTGTCCGAGTTTTTCAAATACGTAAACTCATCGATGATTGCACGTCTCCAATGGAACATTTCAAACGGAACGGATGCCATTCGACGCCAATTGTCTTGAACAGCTTCGGTTTCAAGTCCCCAATAATCCTTTTCTCCAGAAGTCAATGTACGATTCGCTGTGCCACTCTTCTTCTTCTTCTTCTTTGGTTTTTGCCTGACGTCATCAAAATCCTCGTCGTCGTCATCCACATCGAAGCCATCTTCATCATCGTCGCTAATGTCCTCGGACGTAAAATCATCGTCTGATCCACGCGAGGTATCTTCTGAGAAATCATCTTCTTCGTAATAATTTTTGCGTGGTGTGTTGCGCGCTGAAGTCCGTTTCGAAGGAGTGACAGCCGCTATCTTGCGGGGTGTTCCAGTTCGAGAATTCGGTAACGATTCGAGCGCACGTGATGCCTTCTTCGGAGTAGTTTGCTTCTTCAATGGAGTAGACTTAGCGGAAACGGCACTTTTCTTGGACGGCGTAGCAACTTTGCTTTTCTTGGTCGCCGTCTTCTTCGCAGGAATCATCGGCTTCTCCGGAACAGACGTCGTCACTGGATTTGAAGATACGTTTTCTTTCGAAGCAAACATCTCCTCAATGTGCATGAAGCCTTCACCACCGGCAGCTACCGTGGCAGCAACCAACTTGGCGCCTTTCAAGCGCTTCGGCTGCATAGTGAGTTCACCAAGAACGTTCACGTCCTTCTTCATGTGCTCGGCGATGTACTTTGCGCCACGCTTCGGATCAGTAAGAGCTTCGATTTGATCACCCAACCCTTTCAAAGCAAGGTTATAGTCGGAAGTAAAGTGACGACCCTGAGCACCACTCTTGGGATCGGGCATCGCCTTGGTCCCTGCAAGTTTTGCGAGACGATCAAAATAAAGCTTTGATCGAAACACAGAGGTTGCCACGATAACCACGTCCGCGCTCATGATACACTTCGCCGTCAACGCCGACATATCCGCAACGGTTTTCACGACGACAGTCTTCAAGGTGCCCTTCTCGGAAAATTTTTCTACTTCTCGCGGCCATTGCCGCATGAGCTGCGAGGGCACGACCACGAGCGTTGCACGAGTTGGGATCGCACGGACGGGTTTCAAAACCGCACTTTCCTTCTCAGAAGGAAACGCTATTTGATTTGAGAGTATTACACCGATAGAAATTGCGGTTTTCCCATAGCCAACTTGATCGGCAACGATACCGCCTCGAACTGTTTTCTCCACCTCCACCTTCCCGTCCATGCGCAACCCGAGTCTTGGAATCAAGCTCTCAGCAACTTCAGATTCAATAAATGGCTCCGTCGTAGTTTCTTGTTCAATCATCCAACCAAGGGAACGAAGTTGTTCGGGACGCAGCGGATACTTTTTGCTCCATCTTGGAGGTTGCGAGGCGGGAGCATCAAATCTGTTCGATTTCAAATCGAAGGACTTTGGCAACGGATCGAGCGATTTTTCGTCGTGAGAAACAACCTTCCACGAAGTCGCGGATAACTTACCGGGAGTGCCCGCAGTCTCCATCGTTGGCGCCAAGTGAGCCAAAGCGCGATGCACTAGCGTGGACGGATTGATAGCGATGAGAAACTTACCAAAATTGCCATCGCGTTTCCAACGAACAATAAACGGCGCTGGTCGACACTTGAGCGCTTGCTCGTATTCCGCCGCTTGTTGCGGGTCCTCGCGCGCTTCAACTTTAGTCGAACCATAAAATCTACTCCATCGCAAAGTTGGCGGCACGGGAGCACACCTCGAGCAAATCAGTGCATCAAACACTCTGTTGGAAGAATGTTTGTTCGGTATTTTCAAGTCCAAGTCGTTCCATCTCTGCAGCGACTTCGGTATTTCCAGACGCGACGTAAACCAATGCAATCTCTTAAACGTCTCTGCACTTTTATCCAAACGTATAGTCTCGAATTCTCCGGTAGGCCATGCGTGCTTGTCCACTTCAGCAAGCGGTACTGTGCATTTGACAACAGCCAATGCTGCATTACAAGATTCATTGCCCTGAGACAACGTAGTCTTGGGCGAAGGAACACTCAGGCACGATTTTGTAGTATCAATTGGAACCATCTTTATGGATTTGTTCAACGGCTTCCATTCTCCGCGGATTTTAATGAGAATAGTTCCCACTTTTTCTTCGCTTGGACGCCACCCTTTGGCCGCGCCGTCACCTGTATCGATGTGGCACGTCTCAACGCGGAACTCATCGAACATCAAACGACGATGATTGTCCGCAAAAACAAACGTATCGTGCGTCGCGCCTTTATTACGCGTTTGATCGAGAAAGAAATAGAGCGCGCGCCTACCTTTTTCCTCTCCGTTCACTCTTCGATGTAACGAAGATTGGGCTGCGTCGCAAGTCTCATACAAGGCGTAATCTCCACTAATATCCCTGTCGAGCTTTTTCTTGTCCTCATCCTTAACGATAACCTGGTATCTGTTGAACCGTTTGAGTGGCCAGTCGTTCTCGGTGCCAAGAACTGTTGATCCGTGCTCCATCCCGAGCGTGACTTGCCACGAATCGACCAAAGCGCCTTTCCCAATAATCTGGGCTTGAAACACATCCGGCTCCGGAGTAAACAACTCCCAATTTCCGTCCAAAAGATCCTTCGCCTTGTCTTTGTTTAAAATCATTCTTGCGAGCGGTCGAGAAAATATCTCATCTGGCTTTTGCTCTGACTTTGGCGACGGTTCGAAGATGACAAACCATTCACACACCTTACCGTCGATTCGACCTTCAAGTTTAATTAAATCTTCGCCTGGACAAGCGTAGTGAATTCGCCACACGTTCCCGCGCTGCAAACCACGAAAAAGGAACTCGGCTTTCTCAACCGCTTTCATAGCATCGAGCCAAACTTTCCATTTTGGAGCAAGATGAACATTCGAGGAGCACTTGGACTCGTACTCAGCGAGATTGAATTTTTGTGAGAATTTCACTGTCATCGGCAACGCTTGCTTCAACTCCGCGCTAAACACATCCGGCGTTACGCGCTCAAGCTTGTATGCTCCGTAGGAATGTGTAGGTCGACCCTTACATTTCACGCAGCACGTATGATCACAATTAGTGCATCGTTCGATTTCACTAGCGAGTCCGCTTTGCGCCTCGCACACACACAACCGAGAAGAACGATGTGCTGACTCCATCAACGCTAACACACTCTTTTCAGATTTGAAATCGAGATTCAATAGTTCCTCCTTTAACTTATCTTCTCCCATAACTTTGGTATTTTTGCTGATTTGTTCAGCCTTACTGATAACGTTTGTAATTTTCAACTTTTCTTCCTTGGACGAAGCGGATAGTTTCTTCGCGAACTCGTTGTTCTCCTTGTGATTGGCGAGCCTATCCACCATAAGCGTAAGAGCGGAAAGCATGCAAACACCAACGACCGTCGTAGTCATGGCGTTTCCAGCTAAATCTGACATTTGGTTTTCATTTTCGCGCGTTAACAACAAGTCATCTACGGGAATGCCTTGCAACGACAACGCCTCGATACCGACGAGAGGCCCACCTCTGTTCGTAACGAAAGGCACCATGGACGGCGTCAAACACGGGCAAATACCCGGCGCGACCGAACCAGTCGTACGATCTACGTTCTGACTCAAGTTCCATACCAGAGTTTTATGCATGGCGTCAACGCCATCTCTCGCGAGACGGAGATAATCGATATCCATCAAATCCAAGACTCTATCCGTTTGTGCCTTCCCCCAATCGTTCCACGCATAATCCGGCAGCTGACAACCACCGTCCCAGTGCGTAAAAGGACGTTGCTGACCAAGCTTTTCTTCAACACGGGCGCGAATATGGCGACTTTGGCATCGACCCCAATCTGTCTCGGCGCGCGTGTTCTTTTCACCCGGGAGCGCCAAGTCCTGCCGTCCTTTATTTACTCTGGGATCGTCTGTATCAAAGAGGAATGCTTCCAACGTCGAGCTCGACGGTCGCTCGAGCTGTCTGACGAGTTCTTTCCACTGAGCGAGTACGCCTTGATCGTCTCCAAGAACAGCGAGCAGATACACGCGCGTGCGCGTATGTGGGATGTAATAACGCTTCGTATCGAGGCGGAGAAAATCAGCCGTATAGCCAAACGACGCAAAGTCGTCTACAATTTGTTGCCATGGCGCTCCACAGACGTTCTCAAGAATCACCACAGGTGGCTTACAGCGAATAATCCACGCTTTCATTCCACGAAAAGTCTGTCCGGATTCACCTTGTTCGTTCAACCCCTTTTGTTCGTTGTTCAAATTTGAATAATCGACACACGACGTACCGGCGACAAGAATGTCTACATTACCGGGAACGTCAACCAATGCGCCATAGGCAGTATATGCTTGCTTTTCTTTCAATTCTCGAATATCTCTGAAGAGAATCGGCGGCGAAAAATTCCTTTCGATGTACGCTTGCTTGAACGGCTCAATTTCGCACGAGAAAACGTGTTCAACGTCCAATTTCATTCCAAAGAGCTTTTCCGTAGCGTCTGCAATCTTATCGAGCGCAAGCAACGGCGATTCAGTTCCAGAACACATCGTCGCTACACGCAACGGTCTATGACTCATCTTCTTCAAAAATTCTTTCATCTTTGGAACTTTGGATGTCAAATCGTGAAACATTGCTGCCGGCTCCGAAATCACCGGTAACTCTTCGCCAGCCGCTACAAGACGTTCGGACGCACTCATCCCGGACGAGCCGCCCGATTTGGACGGCGAAGAAAGAGATCTAATTACATGGAAGAAAGCATTTTAAAGCCGGTGAGAAATGCGTCACAAACTCGAAGAATGCGAAAATGAAATGAGTGCGATGTGTAAACGTGTGTGCGCACAAAAGGCGAAAAAATAGAAACGTACCTGGATTGCGGCGTCGGCGGATCTGACTTCCCTGGTCGCCGTCTCTTCGTCGGCGTAAGGTTCTTACTCGGACTCCTCTTCTTCACCAATATCTCTTCTTCGTAATCTTCCTCACCGTCGTCGTCGTGATTGAAATCATCGTCGGAAGAGTCATTCGTCCTCCTGTTGTTCTTTTTCTTCGTCGGCGTCTGCCTTTTGCCCCTCTTCTTCCCACGTGAGATTTTCGTCGAACCGTCATCATCAACATCATCATCATCATCATCATCTCCAAAAACAACATCGTCGTCGCTTTCAAACCCGCCATTTCGCTGCTGCTGCTCAAACTTCTTCCTCGCATCTGTTGCAGCGGCGCGTTTAGGCGTCGTTCGCGTGCTCCCAGCCCTTTCCATGGTTGGACTCGCCTGCGGAACAATTTTCTTCTTTTGCGTTTTTTTTTCTTTTTCCCCTTTCACAACAGTGTCTTCGACATCAGAAAGTTTAAGACTTCTCCGCGCTTTGGGAGAGGTTTTCACGGGCGTCGACGTCGTAGAAACTGAGACCGATTTAGTTTCCTTTATCGGTGTCTTTCTCTTCTTCGTCGGCGTGCGCATCTCTCCTTCTTTGCGATAGATTTTATAAAGAAATGAATTGATTAGTACATGCGCACTTGTCGTCTTGTGCGGCGAAAAAACTGGGCGATCGAATTCTGCTTTCGCCCCTTCGTAAAAGCAAGCACAGTCAAGAAGAAGAAGAAGAAGAAGAAGAAGAAGAAGAAGAAGAAGTTTGAGGAGGCGATACTCCTTACCTATTCTCCACGGTCTTCCGTCTTATTAAATAGTATCAAAGAGGGATAATATATAGGCGCGCGCGCGCGGAGGAGTATTGAGAAATAATTTATGCAGACGGATGTGATTCATCTCATGCCTTTTTTTTCTTTTTTCTCGGAGAAAAGAGGGCTGGTGGCGGGAAAAAACAGAGAGATCTGGAGATCTGTTTTTTTTTGTTTGTTTGTTTGTCTCTTGCTCGCCTTCGTCTCTTGTTCTCTCTCGTCCCCCGAATTTACTTATTTTTTTCTTCCTCTTCTTCTTCTCAAAGATTCTCCATCCTCCTCCTTCTCTCCACACTAAAAAAGAAAGAACCTCCTCACAGTTTCGCGTTTTTTGTCCGCATTGCATTGCTATTACTCCTAGTACTATTGTGCTTCTTGTTGGCCGTGGTGGTGGTGGTGATTGCATCGACATAAAAACTTCAAACGCGTACGGTTTACATCGTAACTATTATAAGTAATAGTAGTAGTAGCAGTAGTTGTGGTATCCATCTCGGCAAAAGACATCAAAAGTAAAAAAATGACCAGTATTCAAGCATCGATCGCGAAAGCTGCGAACTACGTCTTCAACAACTCAGAAGTCATCCACTACGCTCTCATTCCACTCATCATTGTCGTCGGCATGCGCACGACGCCGAGACCGGACTTAATCTCTCTCTTGACGCCCGTTTAGAAGTGAAAATAGAACGTGATAGACTATTACTACATACATGTACGTTGTTATTCTACGAGTATTGTTAATGTACATCACCGACATCACAAAAAAGCGAAGAACGTGTTTAAACTCTTTCCATTCATTATAATTCAAAATACAATCTTATTATCAAACTAATCCTCCTTATTCAGTCGACGATCGAAAGCTTCTAACTCGAGCGCCGAACTGTCTTTTTGGCCTTTCCCTGACGACGAAAATATGGAATCCACCTCTGACACAAATTTTCTGCTCGCCTTTGATTTCGCTTCGGTCAATTTTCTGCGCAACTTCTCGTCCGGGCGCTCTAGACGCAAAAGTGATTGTAAACGCACGGTATTTCTTTGGTCTATTTGCTTATTCTTAATTCCGATTCTGAAGTTTCGCAAAATTGGAATGGCGAAGAACAGCGCCGCGTAAACTTGCAATGCCGGAAGAAAACCACCAATCGATTGGACCAACTCGGCGTTGCGATACAGGACCTGGGGATCTGACATCAAACTACTTAACCAAATCACGCCGACAAAGTTGACGACACCAAGTGCCGCAGACATAAATTTTTGGCTCGGATCAGCCAGAGAAAATGACCAACGCTCTTCTTTCGCCAATCCATTTGTACTACTACCGCTATTACGTTTTAATCGATTTTGTTGTTTCTTTTCCAAAGCAGTGACTTGCGCGGCTGGGAATCTGTAGAAAATGTTTCCAGAATCATCCATTTCCGGTGAACCTTGGAAACGAGTCAACACTGGCAATACAAACGATTCGTCCGAGAGTTCTGCAGAAACTTCGCGGTCTAAAAATGGGGCCAACTGTTCTGCCGTGACAACCCCTCCATTTTTAGCGATGGTTTGTCCTATAAGTACCCAGCGCTCGCGTTCAAAGTCATTGTTCGGGTCACCGTCCCCAAAGACAAATGAAAAGACTGCCTCAAAAAAGTTCATCTCGTCTTTCGCGCGTAATCGATACGGTCGACGGTAATAGTACGGATCGAGATACCAGAAAATATCCCCTGGGTAGAATCTAGGACCGAAATACATCATGCCGCCACCTCTGTTCGATCTTCGGTCGTTCCGGTCATCTTTCTGCGAGGATAACAGCGCAAATATCGTGGTATATACGATAACAACAGATGCCACCAGAGTTGTTCCGAATGACACCCGCACCAGGTAGGAAAGAAATTCTTTCACCTTATCTACAGCCGGTTCCGTTTTCAACTTGAATGACTTCGCTTGCAACAGTTGTTTATATCCGCTCGGAAAAGCGTACACTAAATCTCCGTCATTTGTAACTTCTAGAGAAGCGTTTGTATCGGCAGCTAAAGCAGTTAACGCTTGCGTGGCATCGAAGAGTTGAATGCCCGAGGAAGATGCGACGTCTCCAGCGGTAACTCTCCGGCTTCGACTTTGGTCTATGGCGTTAATCACCGAATCTCTCACGTTTCTTTTGATGGCATCTGACTCAATGCGCCCTCCCGGTCCAGGCACTGGTTCATCGAAATCTTCTTCATCTTCGTAATTACTGAAATTGCTATTATTATTATACGCGGCGCAGATTGGAAATCTTTGTCTCACGGTGTGGATATTTGACGATGATGACGATGACGACAACGAAGTAGAAGTTTTCTCACCGCGTTTCACAGAGTGCCGACAGAAAGAAGAATATGATGATGATGATGATGATGATGATGATGATGATGAAAGAAAGAGTTTCAACGTCGATCTTCTCTGTCGCTTTCCTGTCGAGGAGGATGAGAAAGAAAAAGTGCCAATAGCTGAGCGCGAGGATATCAAGTTTGGGCGTATCGATAACATCTTCTTTTGTTTGCCAAAATGTTTTGACGAATTTGGGGACTGACGACTGGGATGACTGGAATCGCAATTTCGCCTTTCCATTCCAATTGTGTAAAAACGGAGAAGAAAAAATGAAGAAATGAACAGAAAGAGCAGAAAGAACGAGAGGTGCATATACTAATATATAGAATATCGAATAATTTCCTTTATTTATAGTTCTTCTGAAGTTTCGTACGCTTTGAGTACGAGTGGGTTGTACACGGTACTTTTATGTATGACGAAAGACGTTTGGGCGAGCACATGGATGCGAATGGCCAAAGCGTCGAATTCTTCCGCAACAATGCCAGAGCGACAGTTGTTCAATCGCGAGAGCATAGTTTCGAGCGCATATTTACCGCCGAGAACTCTTGCTACGAGCGCTTCGCGAACGTTCCTCAGCAAAGCCTTCGAAATCTCATCTGATGATTTTGCAGGGGCGCTCTTTTCATCCAGTACGCCTTCGCCAATGAGTTTCAGCAGCATGCGCTCGACGAGTGATATCATAGAGGTACTTCGCGAAGAGCCAACTGCTCGGGCAACTTCTGTGGCAACATCTTTAAGTTTGCTCGTGTCGTCACGCAGAATTGCAGAGATACGTTTGTTTAAATCATGCTTCATCTCTGGCGTAACAGAAGAAACGCCGGGCGGATGAAGCTGTTCGACCAGAGCGAGGCAAGCGCACGACAACAAAAGGCGCTGAAATGAATCTTGCGCTCGATTGATACGCGTTGCATCAAAACATAACGTTTCTGGTAACTCGGAGTGTTCCTCTCTGTGACAAATGAGATCAATGAACATCAATCTGACGACACCTTCGCAGGAACTCGCTCGAACACTAGCCCAGTCCACGGTAACACGTTCATCATTATCAACGAGACTCACTTTATCCATCTTCGAATGGACAGTCGTGTCTTTTAATCCTGCACGAATTATCTCTGGGATGTTGTGAGTGTTATATTCGTTCAATGTGGACGGCTGTTTCTTCAAAATATCTCGAAGTAGACCGCTCGATTCGACTAACGGTGCCAGTTCGCAAGCGCTCTTGAAAAGCCACTTCTTAGTGTTAGGTAAGGCTTCATTGCACGGAGTCACGTCGAGATTATGCAATTGACTAAACGTATCACGAATCCAACACATGGCAATATTGGAATCGGGTCCGCGCAAGAGGCGACGCAGTTTTTCGACGGCAAGGATGGTTTTCCCTCTGGAGATGTCCTCTTTGAGCTCGTTTGTCATATCCCATAAAAATTGGAGCACAAGTATAATTGTCTCGGAGTAAGAAGCGTTTTCTAACGCGTTCATCAAAGACTCGCGTTTGGCTTTCGATTGCGACTCGCGCGCATCGCTACCGAGATTAACTAATAATGCGAACGAAGCGTCTAGAGTTTTCGTTAAAAGTGATTTTAAGAGCGCTGTTTCCTTTCGCGCAAAAATTATTTGCGCAAGCTCTCGTTCATTCAATAATTCGAGTGCGCAACGCGTAGTCGTATCGTTTCGTTTCCAAGACTCCGGTATGAGAGAGTGAATGAGAGCAACTAACTCACGAATGTTTGCCACGACGATATTGTCTTCATTGGAAGAATCGAGCGTCGGGGACTCCAAACTTTCTCGAACCACGTGCCAGAACGCGTTTTTCGCTTGAACGCGTACCTGGTGTTCAAGCCCAGCAGCTGATGAGGCGATTGTGGTAGTGTTGGTGGTGTTATCCTTTTCTTGCGTATCTGATACGGTGTCTTCTAACGGAAACGGTAGCCACGTGATGTCTGCGAGTAATTCATGCATGATTGACATGCGCTGCAAGCGCTCATTTCTGCTTTGAGCTATATTTTTCTTTGCCTCTTCTTTTTCTCGCAATAATTGTTGCGAATGCTGAAAGCGCTGTTTGCGTCTCGCTTCAAACTTCTTTTCTGAGGCATCTCCTTCGGATTCATCGAGCGAAGAATCTCTGGTTTCATCTAAGGCGTTCAATGTAGCTGTTCTTTCAGATCTTACGCTCTCATGGGTCGCGCGTATGGCATCATCAAATCTCAAAACTCCAACATCACCACTAATTTCTCTCACTTTTCCTCGTAAAAGCTCTCTATCGGAGCACGTTTGCTCGCGAATGGCGCTGATGTCGTCGATCGGCTCTTGCGTGTTTGCTTGTGAGGAATTTTCTCCACATTTCCTCAACATGGATGCCTCCATAGCTACAGCTATTCGGATCAATTCTGCTTCTAAAGCAGTTGCGTCGCTAATTTTCCAGACGCTAAAGGCGCGAACGTACTCGTCCCAGATTTCTGCAAACTGTACAGCTGCTTCGTTATAGGTGAGCACATTCTTTTCGGTACTCTTAATCTGTTCCACGGGAGTCAATCGTGCTTCAATCGTCGCATCAATAGCTTTCACCAAACGCACGGATACGCTTCGAAGCTCTTGTACTTCGTAAGGTT
>MDTC01221331.1_pt1 | contig 16631 bp, 17 predicted proteins | sample 811181 | NCBI WGS metagenome assembly MDTC01 (sample SAMN05326644, study PRJNA326480) | marine metagenome | isolation source: seawater | place: Pacific Ocean: North | collected 2011 | reverse complement strand
TTTCCATAATTCGTTTGCTAGCTCCCATCATATTAACTGGATTGGCAGCTTTATCTGTTGATACGCAAAAATACTTTTTAGTCCCTTGAGCTTTAGCCATCTGAACAGTCTTTATTGTATTGAGAATATTTACTTCAATCAGTCGCATTAAGGTAAAAGGATCTTTTTCACTTCTAACATGCTTTAAAGCTGAAAGGTTAAGAATATAATCATAACTAGAATTTAAATTCATAAAAGCCCTAAACTCATTACTTCCACAATCAATTGCAAAAGTTCGGAAGTCACCTTTAATATATCCCAAAGTGCTTCGTATATCTCTAACAAGCTCTACCATATTATTTTCACTAATATCGACTACATGAAGGACTTTGGGATTCCTTTTAAATATTTCACGTGATACAGCCTGACCTATAGAGCCTGCACCACCAACTACCAAAAAACGATTGTTTGAAACTAATTCACTTAATTCTTTTTTTAGGTTTGAGAGATCACCTTCAAAAAGTGGAGAAGTTCTATCAATTAATTTTAAAGTATCCATGATAGGCTTTAATTGTTTAATTTACCCAAGGATCCATTAGGGACACTTGATGGTATATTGATAACTCGATCTTCTAACCATTTAGAGTTTTTAAGACCATCTGTCTGGCAACTTTTGAACATTGTTAGCTTAGACATAAGTGTCCATATTGGTCTTGTCATAATATTTTTACTATTTGTCTCTCTAAGAAATTTATCACGATCTTTTTTTGAATTTAAAATTATTGTGTTAAGCCAATAATTCGCTTTATTGCCTTTAAGGGGCTTAAAAAAAGTAATGTTTTTATCTTCAAAAAAAGTGTTCCACCTTTTAGCAATATTTAACTTTATATCTAAAAATTCATCTAAACGATCTATTTGAGCGCAGCCTAGTGCAGCATTTAAGTTAGGCATCCTATAATTATAGCCTACCTCATCATGAACAAATTCATATGGATGATTAATTTTTGCAGTAGTTGTAATGTGTTTAGCCCGCCGATAAAGATCGATGTCATTAGTGATTATCATACCACCTCCGCCAGTTGTAATTATTTTGTTGCCATTAAAACTAAGAGTAGCCATTGATGAAAAAGTACCGGTATGATCTGTTCCAACGCAACTACCCAAGGATTCAGCAGCATCTTCAATTAATATAATTCCCCAATCAGCACATATTTTGGTAATCTCTTTTATACGGCAAGGAAACCCAAAAGTATGCATAGGGACACAGGCAGATATTTTTTTTCCAGTAAGTTTGTTGTATGCACCATTTTCTTTTTTCTCAGCATTCTTTTGAAGAAAATTACTTAAAGCGGATGGACTCAGCCCCATAGTATCTAGGTCAACATCAATAAATAATGGTGTAGCCCCTGCGTAGCTTATTGCGTTGCATGTTGCAATAAAAGTAAGAGCCTGAGAAATAACTTCATCACCAGGCTTCACGCCTGAGAGCTGAATTGCCACATGAAGAGCAGCAGTACCATTTACAGTCGCCACTGCATAATTTGAACCTGTATATTGAGCTACCTTTTTTTCAAGCTCGTCTACCTTAGCACCTACAGAAGAAACAAAATTAGAATCAATACAATCGACTAAATTCTCTTTTTCATTCCCATCAAAAATAGGGCGATGAAGGGGAATATGCCCTTGACCATATATATCCCTTGCTAAGTTTACAAATTCTGATATCAGTTTCATAATCAATTCTTTAAAATAAAAAGTTTTTCAAAGCATTATTACTGTTTATGTCTTGGCTCATACTCAATGCAATGAGAGGGGTAATTAGCTTTAGTTTCCTCATTAGGAATTTCAAGATAATTTTCTCCAAATCTATTTTGTAAGTATGCAGATAGATTTGAAAAAGAATAGTAATATCGACCAGAAAATTCATAGAGACTACCTTTACCAGTATCCGAAATATTTATTAATGATTTTTTATATGGAGCTCTTCCAAAAAAATGACCAAATAATGTACTGGAAATATCAAAATTATATGATCTTACATGCCGCAATAAAAAATTTTTTCCAACTAAACCTACTATAACTTTTGAAAAATATATTATTAGTATTTTTTTAAAGGAACTTGTTTTATAGCCTCGTCTCGATAGAGCTTCGGCTGAAAGAATTTTTGCACTAGTGAATTGAGTCCAGCGCATTATCTTATACCTTGATAAACGATTTAAACACATAATGTCAATGTATACACCATTGTGCATATCTCTTCCAATGTCTTCTTTTTCAAGATATCTACTATTATTTAATCGTAACTTTGAAAAATACAGCGGCCACTCATTACTATTCTCTGTCTGTAAATAAAAATCTTTACCCTTATAAGAAGATTTCCATAATTTTAAAAACTTTTCATAGTTTTGATAATCCATACATGCATCAAAATCATCATCCCATGGTATAAATCCTTTATGACGAGCAGCACCAAGCGCCGTTCCACCAAGAAGAAAGTATTTTATGTTATTCTCTTCACAAAATTTGTGAAAAAAATCTGATATTGTCAAAATATCATTGTGTAATTTTGAGATATCAATCATATCTTAAAATCTTCTTGCTATGTGATACAAAGAATTAAAAATCGGTTTTAAAAAAATGATTTTACTCAAAACTCTAGCTAGTTTTCTTGAAAGAAAAAAGATACCGCGCTTTAATAAAAATTTTAATTTGGAGTCCATCCAGCGGTGAGGGTGTGTGCTAATTAAAATTGTCTGTGTGCCTAAGGGCAAATCATCTGGCATTGAGATATTTTTATCAAGCGTTGCTTCCCTGTCGTTATTTGAAACATCTCCAATATGCATAAATCCATAACCTGCATCACTTACATACCAATGATATGGTGGAAAAATCATATTACTGTCTACAACAATATCAATAATATTGGGGAATCTATCTCGCACCATAGAATTTCTAAAAAAATCTTTATTTGATGTCCAGCCTGATCTATTTTTTATAGGGTTACCATGAGGGCATACAGTTTTTATGATAATTCCAATGTCTGAAAATGCTTTTAAATGAGATGCAAATTCTTCAGTAGCTGCTTTGTAATCTCCATTGTTTGCATCTAAGACATCATAATGATACCCAATATCGTGACCAAGATCTTTTAACTTTAGTACCTTTTCTGGACTAGAGATTGCAACATCAAACTGAAAATAATATGTAGAACATATACCTAATTTTGATTCTAATTCACCTAAAGTTAAAGCCAAATCAATATTATGCTCAACATCATGTTTAAGCACCACACATGCGTTATTGCTAGGCTGATTAAGATATTGATCTACTGAAACTATGCTTGAATGATTTAATATAAAAGTGCATAGCTTATTCCAGTTTTTATGAGTGAAAAGCATTATAAACCTTCTTTATTATCATGAATTGACTGTAAAATTTCAGTAAATTTAGTAGAAGATACTTTTTCAGTATATTTGAAGTACTCAATACGAGCATTATGAACTGCTAGTTTTTTCTCAAGCTCAATCCACATTGGATCTCCTTTCCAATCATCGCCAACAAACATTATATCAAAACCATGTTCATGAAATGCTTTAAGTTTGTCTCTGTCTGCTTGGATGACAACTTGGTCAACACATTTTAGAGAATTAACAATCTCCAATCGATGTTCTAAGGGAATAATTGGTAGCTTTTTTTTGTACTCAAGCACAAGATCATTAGAACTGACTCCAACAATTAAGTGATCACAATGTAATTTAGCTTTGTTCAATAATCTTAGGTGACCAATATGAAACATATCAAACACGCCAGTAGTATATCCAATTATTTTTTTTGACATAATATTTATCCTAACTTCGGTTTCTAAAAAATTTTTTAAATAAAATTTGCCTTAAGCTGCCTGGCATTAACAGCTGTATAAAAATTCTTATAGCTACATTTAGTACAAAAATTGTGACATTGGTTACATTAGAACGCAATAGCAATATTTGAATAGTAAGTTCACTTTGAAAATATCTATACCCTCCTCTTCGTTTGTAAGTCTGAGAATCTACATTAGCATGAACTAAAATTTCTGGGATATTAGCAAGTTGATAGCCAGCGTTTATGAGTCTAATCCATAAAAAATAATCTTCATTATGATAGAAGTCTTTATAACCACCGACATCCATTATATCCTTTTTTTTAAACATTACTGTCATTTGATTAATAGGGCATCTAAACCTACAAAACTTTTTAATATCTTCTGACTCTGATGGAACTAACCTTGCTGCAACTAATTTATTATCCGTAAATTCATGAATATTTGAACCCACCACACTAATATTCATATTGTCTTTAAGGTAATTAAATTGAGTACTAAACCTATTTGGTAAATTAATATCATCTGCATCACAAATTGCAATAAATTCGCATGAAGTGATTTCTATTCCTGATCTTCTTGCATTTCCATGACCTATATTCTCTGAAAAAGCCTGTAATTTAAATATAATTTGTTTCCTTTTTAGATCGGCCTCGAAATTAGATATTATGATGTCAGCCTTATCATTAACTGGGCCATCTTTTACTAAAATAACTTCAAAAGGCAAGAGATGTTGATTATGAATGCTTTTAAGAGCTAATTCTAAAAGCTTAGGGTTGTCATGAATATATGTACAAATTACTACGCTAAACATTTTACATTCGCCTTAATTATTGAAAGTTTTCATTAGATTATTATTTTTAACATGTTAATGGAATATATAGTTAAATAGCAAAACTTAAAAATATTTCTTAAAACATGTTCTTAAAATTCACGTAAAAAAATTATATCGATAAATTAAGACTTTGCTTCAAATGCTAAAGCTCTTAAATAGATTGCTGCTATAACCCATGGAACTGGAGCACCTACAGACCCAACAATTGATATATTAAGAAGAAATATTACAAAAAATGCAGGTTCTTTTCTTATTAAATTCCACAATGAGCCTGTTGACTTTCTTATTTCAGATAAAAGATAAATTAAGACAGAAGCTATACCACCAAAACCAGTATCCATTAATAAATTAGTTAAATAGCCTGAGCAACGGTATGATAAGCTACCTGTTTCTGCTAAAATTAACTTAAAATAATTTAGAGACATATAGTCAATATTAGTAAGTTCTATGGCTTCAACCGAGCTTATTTTCCAAAATCCAATACCTCCACCAAAAAAATTATGCATAGCATATACAACAGCTGCATAAATAGATATAACTCTGTTTCCAGATGTATTCATTATTAGCCATAAAGATTCATCAATGGGCAGTTGCCATATATCATTAAGGAGCTGAATAATCCTATTGTCAAAAAAATTAATTGCAAGACCAATTAATATGATCAATATTGGGAATGTTATCAAGGCTATACGAAAATGAGCAATCGATAAAAAAGACATTAACAAGAAAAAAACAGTAGCTGATTTAAATACTAATAGTGAATATGCTAAAGCAATAAGGTCATACATTAATCTCTTGTTATATGGTATGTAAAATCTACGAGCATAAAAATATAAAAATGCTAATTCAATTCCAGCTCTTGCTGGCTCTGTTGATAGAAGAGTAACTCCTCTAAAACCCATACCTTCTGCAGATGACCTTGGAACTAATGCTGAAAAAATACCATCTAATATTGATATCAAGCCTGAAAGTTGTAATAACCCCAATATGAAAAGAAAATATAACAATGAAATAGTCATTTTATGAAGCAACCATAGCTCCCTTCTAGAAACACGAAGAATAGCAATAAATACTAGTAATGGATTTAGATACGCTAAAAGTGATCTGAACACTTCTATAAATTCAAAACTATTATGTCTATAGGTACCATATAAGATAGAAACAAATAAAAGTCCTAGTATTAAAAATAGGCCGAGTCGTAAACGTTTTAAAGTGACAGCGCTATAAAGTCCAGCATATGGGAAAACTTCAGTAGTAGATAAACCAAATGTAATTGATGGGAAGAAAATTAATAAGCGCAAAAAATACAAACTTACTTCCTTTTTTCAAAATATTTTAAATTCTCAATTATACGAAAGGCTTTATGACCAAATAATTTTGAAATCATTATTTTTATAAAAGATTTGATTAAACCTTTTATGGCATAAAACCAGCCTCCTTGGCCAGTTGTTCTTGAGAGCCTTTCTCGAAACTGTTGAAATGCATTTTTTAGGGTATAACTTGACGATAATCCTCCTAGATAGAATTTACATATTGTCATATCTAAAAAACTATATTGGTCTTTAAGAGCTCTCAATTTAAAATCAGAATCAGATGATATATTGAAATTTAAATTGTAACGATTGTGGCGATAAAATGATTTTGGAAAAAATATGGCTTGATGATTTGGTAGTTTATCAATGAGCCAATTTTTAATATGAGCAATGGATATATCTTCACTTGGATATAGCCAAGAATCTTTATTACCACTAATAATTTTTGCTCTACCAAAATAGGTTGTGCTAGAGTCTTTCATTTCCTGTAAAGCCAGAAAAAGTGTATCCGGTGAATTAAACTCATCTCCTGCATTTAAAAAAATAACCCATTTACCATTGCATTGATCTAAACCCTTATTCATTGCATCATAAATACCATTATCTTTTTCGGATACTTGATATGAAATTATAGCTTCATATTTTTTTATCACACTAAGTGTTTTGTCAGATGACCCACCATCTATAATTAATAACTCATAATCATTGCATGACTGGTTGGATATGCTCTCAAGGGTCTTGGTTAGGCCTAAATAATCATTATAAACAACGGTTACGATAGAGATAGAATTTTTCATACAGTTATCCAGAAAAATTAGACTAAATTTAACAATTTATAAAATGCAGCAATTAATTAAAGTCACGATTTATTCATCTTTAGCACAGATTTAGTGTTATCTAAAATAGTTATAATTCATTAAATAATAAACAATACTAAAATCTTCGAAATATGCCATCAACTTGCAATAATTGACCGCTGTTACTATCGCCAAATCCTGGCTCTAGGCTTACCAGAGTATAGCCTTTTTCTTCAAGATATTGGCACATCTTAGTAAAAGTAAGCTCCTCCTCATATAGCGGAACAAGTGACATTTCAATTTGTATAGTATCAATATTTATTAATGAGTTTTCTGCGCCTTTCAGAACTTTACTTTCATAGCCTTGGGTATCTATTTTCAAAAAAATATTTTTATTTTCTATGCATAACTCTTTAAATATTGAATCTAAAGTCTTAACCTGAATTTCTTCTGAACCAATATAAATTGATTCTGGGGCAGCATTAATGTGAGTATCAAGCATGCCTAATATGGAGCTACTGTAAGAGTTTTTTGCTATATTTATATTTTTATAACAATTCAAATCTCCTAGCGCATATGGATGAACAGTCCATTTCTTATATTTTTCTGAAATTTCTTTAAGAATAGAATATGCTTCAGCCAGAGGCTCGAAAGAAACTATATTTCCTTTATAACCCAGCTCATGCATTGTGGATTTAGCGTATTGACCTGAGTTTGCACCAACATCTAAAATTAGATTTATTTCATACTGCTCTATCAATTTTGCTCGTCTTGCTTTGGGAGTAGAAGCATACCGAACTATATCAATACCAAATAATTTTGATATCTTACGAATGTGCTTTAATAACCACATAAATAACTATATTCCCCCAAGCTTTAATAAAAGTATATTATGACTGATAAATTTAATTAAAAAAAATAAATTTAACATATAAGTACACTGTTTACATTTTTTCATTATTTTTTACAGTCAATAACTTAATGCAAACGGTCTAATATATTAACAAGATTTGTTTTAATTAGTTTTGAAGTCCGAGATAATTTGCATCAATTTTTTTTCATACAAACTAAATGATAGCTTTTCTTGAAACAATTGCTTTGCGCCAGCAGAAAAACTTTCTCTTGATTGGGAAATTTGCTCAATTGCATATGGTACTTCATGTACTCCAGATATTATAACCCCAGCTTTATATTCTTTAATCAATGAAGCAAATTCACCAGAAATATTTGTGATTACTGGTACGCCACATGATAAAAAAGTTGAAATTTTTCCGGAAGATAGGCCTAAGTCCTCAACGTTTTTTCCTAAATACTTGTGATCTTTTATTGATCTATACATTGCGAATCCTGCATATGCTTCTGAAACAAATTGATAGAACTCTTGCTCATCAATAAAATGTTTAGATGAAATTTTTAAATAATTATTGCCTCTTATCTTTTCTTCTAGCTGCTTAGACAAGCCACCATATCTTCCATGTAAAATTACCTTAAAGGAAATTTTATTATCTGTAACATAATCAACTAGGTCGGGTATCATTGTCCATTTAGCAAGAGAACCTAATGCTAAAATATTTTTGCTAAGTTTTTTTTGGTTTGCATTATGAAAATTAAAAGGCCCGCCAGCAACTGGTAAAAGAAAAATTGGTAATGTTATTTTATTTTCTTTTTCAAAAATTTTAGCTCGTACCTTGTCTTGTATAATCAACAATTCCACTTGTTGATAAGAACTTTTTTCTATCTCTTTAAAACGAGCGCTAGTCTCTGATTCAAAAAAAATTTCATAGCTCAAATGAATATGTCGTTTAATAAGAGGCGTAAGAAAATTTCCTTCGATAACACCATGTCTGTCAATAGAGATAATTAAATCGAATTCTAAATTTTTCCATCTTTTTTTTTCAATATAGCCTATTAGTTTCAGGAAAAAATGATTACAAATATGATTGATAAAAAAAGCTTTAATAAACCACCAAGCCCTGTGATCTTCTATATATCTAATATCTGGAAGATATTCATCATGCGACCATGAACCTCTGCGCCAAAGAGTTACATTATAAGATTTGTTGCGAAAAGAATTTATGATAGACCTTAATGATGGGTTATCACTTATACCCCCGCCAGGATGAACAATTAAAATATTCATTAAAAATTTATTTTAATTTCTAACTTAACTAATATTAGTTTTTTTAAAGTAAACATTTACTGCCATATTGTTTAAAAAGTTTAATCAAGTATTTTTAATAACGTATTAGCTGACCTGACAATTTCATCACGAGATAAACCTAGTCCACTTGGCAAATAAAACCCATATTTGGATATGTGTTCAGCATTTAAATGAGTATCATTAGAAAAAAGACCGCGTTCAATTAAAACTGGTTGTTTATGAATTGGGTAAAAGAAGGGACGTGTACCAATCCCATGTTCATTTAATTGATCCATAACTTTTTTAGCTGTCAGTCCTGTGCTGGGATCCAATACAACTCCATATACCCAATAATGATTTGATGCGAATTCAGTCTTAGATGGTGGCAGCTTTATAGAATCGCAATTATTTAATAATTCTGTATATAGCAGTCCCATTTTTTGCTTAATATGAATAAATCGATCCAGTTGCTCTAATTGAGCCAAGCCTACAGCAGCTTGTAAATTTGTCATGCGCATGTTCCAACCCAAACGATAATGAACAAAACGTTGTTCAGGTTTGAAACATAAATTACGAAGCTCTCTACATATATTTGCAAGGTTGTCATCGTTTGTAACTACCATGCCCCCCTCTCCTGCTGTTACATGCTTATTTGGATAGAAGCTAAAGGTACTTATATCTCCAAAGCTACCGCAAGGAATATCATTATATTTTTGACCATGAGATTCTGCTGCATCTTCTATAACCTGCAAACCATAGTTGCTAGCTATTTCTAGAACTGGATTCATATCTACTGGCAAGCCATAAATATGCACTACCATAATAGCTTTTGTTTTTGGTGTAATTTTTGATTCAATTTGAGACACATCCATATTCCAAGTATCTGGATTTATGTCAACTAATACAGGAGTTGCGCCAACCCTTATAATTTCAGTAATACAAGAAATAATAGTAAAAGTAGGAAGAATAACCTCATCACCAGGCCCAATATCCAATGCAGCAATAGCACAATCTAGGGCACAAGAGCCATTTGTCACCGCTATAGCATGTTTTCTATTAACTCTTTTAGCGAATTCTTCTTCAAATTTTTTTACAAACGGACCTTCAGACGATATCCAACCTGAATCAATACATTCATTTAGATACAGCTTTTCATTGCCATCTAATAATGGAACATTTACTGGAATAAAGTCAGTCATTTAATTTTTCAAGTGTTATGCATACACCCCAAGTAGAATCAGATGGCTTGCTACCAGTTAAAAATTCTTCTGCGTTTATTCGAGAGAAGCCATGAGCTTCAGCTAATAAATCAAGCTCGGGTAAAGAAAAATGTCTAATGGGATGGGTCTCATTAAAAGTCTTAAAAATACCCGATGAGATATCTGTTGAAAAAATAGTGTAATTTACATCTACACAATTTTTTTCATGATAAATAATTGGTTCTGCTATACGAACAATTTCTATTTCATCATCCGACATGCGCTTAATACGAACGCTTGGTAAGTTTGTTAGAACAGCAGGAGTGAACCATACATCAAAAACAAAAATTCCTCCGGCCTTGAGATGTTCAGCCGCACGTGAAAACACCCTGTGCAAATCAGCATTAGTTGTCTGATAGCTAACAACATGAAAGAGTGACAAAACAGCATCATAGTTCTTATTTAACTGAATATCGCAGATATCACCAACTTCACATGTAAAACCGTTTATTTGTTCTGCTAATTTTACCATTTCAGCACTTCGCTCAATCCCATGAACTTGAAAGCCTTCATTTGCAATTAGTCGGCCATGCTTGCCTGTTCCAGAGCCAAATTCAAGCAAACTACCTTTAACAATACCATGACGTTTTAATAGATTAACAATATATTTAGATTCTCCAATATAATCTTTATCTTGATATAGAAGATCATAATAACGACTATAGTCAACGAAAACTTTATCAGACATTCAATTACTCCTTGATCTTAATAAATTTAGTTGATACTGGATTAAAACGAGTCTTATCAGCATCTCCAGCATATGGGCCTTGTTTAACTTCGATTATTTCGCTTGATTCCAACATTTCAAATCCATGACCACCAAATGCTAATAATATAACATCGCCTTTTAGTAGAATCCTGCTTTCTAAGTAATTTTGTTCGTCATCATAAAAATCTACACGAACTTTACCATTTTTTATAAAGAGCACTTCTTTGGTGAAGTGCACACTTCTTTTTACTGGATTATGAACATGTGGGGGAATTACATATCCCTTTGGTCTATTCATATAACCAAGCTGTTGTGAAAATTCGTTAGGAGTAAGAAACTGAATGCCTTCAGCTGAGTGATCTGCACTTAAAATGAGTGCCATTGTTATATCATCGTGTTTAATTTCTTCAAACATTTTTTAAATACTCTAAAATTTTTTTAGCTTCCCGCTCTAAGACAGTAAGGCTATATTTTCTTGATATTAAATCATAACAATTTTTAGTAAGTTTATTGCTAAGCTCACTATCATTTAATACATTTACTATTTCCTTTGCAAAATTAATAGCTTTATCAGCAATTAATACCTCTTTGTCATGGATAACTGGTATGCCTTCAGCACCTAGAGTGGTTGAAATTATTGGTGTCTTGCATGCACCAGCTTCCAATATTTTAAAACGAGTGCCTGATTCAAACATAAGGGGTACCAAAGCAACATTCGTATGACATAGATAAGGCAAAACAGTATCCACCATACCGGTTACGGTAACTGAATCTGATTTTCGATGACCAAACTCTATATCTGAACGTTTTCCAACTATATAGAAATGAATATTAGGGCATGATCTCCTGACTATTGGAAGTACCTCATCTAAAATCCAGTTTGCTGCCATATTCATTGCACTATTTGCTCCATAAGAGCCAGCTAAAAAAATTGAAGGGTTTTTAAAATCCTCAGGCTTATCTGGTATTGAAGAATATTCATCTAAATCAATAACATTTGAAAATACATGTATTCGACTCGTATCATCTGCAATAGATCTGTAGTATTCAGCATCAAACTCTGATACCGCTGTTGTTACTTCACACAAATTAACCCATAAACTTTCCTCTTTTTGCTTTAAAGCTCCACTCTTTTCAATCATTCTTTTTCTTCTTCCTTTTGCAAAAGGAAGCTCGCGTAAAATAAAACGGGACCAAACACTATCAGTATCACATACAACTTTTATACCTGGTAAAGTTTTTTTGATGGTCTTTATCAAAGAGTAGGAAATATTTCCATATCCAAACCATATACAATCAATATTATTTAATTTAACAAAGTCAATGATAGTTTTAGACTGATAATCATAATCAATAGAAAAAATTCTATGTATGACTCGAAGAATAAACCTTAAATATTTATTTCTAGGATACTTATATATTGTTAAGTATTGATCAGCAAATTGCTTGAAGAAATTATTGGTTTCATCAACAATAGTACAGGGATGATTTGCTTGATAAATTATACTTAGTTCAGTAACACTTGATAAAGCCTTTATTGTGTTTTCAATCCTAAGCTGAGGGCCACCAGCAGCAGGGTGCTCAAGAACTGGAGTGGTAAATAATACTTTCATTAATATTATTACTGCCTATTACAAATTAACATTTTTCGTGTTTCAGGATAAGAAGGTCTTATATTAATTTTAAAATTAAGCTTCTCCAGGTGACTAATCAACTTATTTAAATCATAGGCTTCAATCAAAGTTTGATCCTTGTGATAAGCTGGAAAGAATGTTGATTCATTCAATATCTTATCATCATCTTTTTCAACATATTCTATTATAAGTTGTTTGTTGGTTAATAATGATAATGGTTCTAATATTTCTTCAAATGTCATACCAAGCCCTAAAACAAGATGATGTATTATTCCTAAAACCATTACCGAATCAGATTTAAGTCTTTCTATTGCATTAATCAATACAGGATTACCATCATAAATTGAATATCTGGTCTCAGTTAAATTAGTAAAATTCATAACTAGTGGAAGAATGTTTAACTGATCACTTTTAACCTTTTGATAAAGAACATCAACACAACTTTCATCAATGTCAAAAGCGGTCACATGCTTATCAAGACTTTCAGCCATGAGAGCAAACCATCCAGTATTACATGCCACATCTAAAACTGTATTAATATTTGATGAATTGATGGCATTGTGTACTTCCTTTTGTTTATTATTCCATTCGTTACAAAATTTTATATTTTGATCTTCATCTTTGTCGCTATAATAATTTGAATATGAGCTAGCCCTAACATCAACTGGAAGTCTTTCAATATAAGAACTCAAATCACTATAAAATGAAGGCAAATCGCCTCTAGATTTATAATTTTTGTAAATCCCAGATATTTTAAATCTTGCAGCAAGATATCTTACAAACTTATATATTGATTTCCTATTAAATCGTCTTGGCATACACTCATTTTCGGAGATAAGGCTTGTAGATGCATTAATTGTTGAATTTTCTATACGAGATCTAACTAAATCTCTGTTACCAGTTGCATAAAAGAGCAAAGGGTTTAAGAAATATGGTTTCAACATTCTATTAAATATTTCACTACTAATCATATTAATACGTGATTTGTCTGATTCCCCATCAAATTGATTATTAGCATTAAGATAATTTTCATTAAATAAATCATCTTTACTAACAATTGATGTTATGTCTACAAATACAGGTTTACCTGAGTCAAAAAGGATGTTCCATGGATGTGCGTCTTTCAGAAAAAGTCCTTTTTTATGAAGATTCTTTGATAATTCTAAATGAAATAAAGATGCATCTTTATACATTGAAGCACACCATTCATGAGGATACGAAATAGGTTGCACTTTTCTATGACGAAGAACTAAAGAAGAATTTAAACCTTTTAAATCATCAGGCTGATCATCATTTTTAAGAATTTCTGTTTCTATTAAGCCATTTATACCCTCATCTAGTTTGCTCAATATTTTAATAACTTTATCAGCTTCAAAATTAGTAATAGTTCTGTAAACATCTTCTTTATCAATAAAGACAGAACCAGTTTTATCACAACTTGCAACCTTGATCATATATACCTCATTTTTTAATAATAAATAATTATTTTTTTAGATATCATCAATATTTTTATTTTTTATAATATCTATATCATTTTGAACCATTTCAGCTACAAATTGATCAAAACTTTTTGTTGGCATCCAGCCTAATTCTTTTTGAGCTTTTGATGCATCTCCGCGAAGATCAATGACTTCTGACGGACGAAAATAATCTTTGTTAATTTTTACATATTTCTTATAGTCTTGGCCTATTACTGCAAATGCAGTTCTTAAAAAATCTCTTACTGACCTGACCTGACCCGTAGCTATTACATAGTCTTGAGGTGTATCTTGTTGAAGCATCATATACATGGCTCTTACGAAGTCTGGAGCATAGCCCCAATCTCTTTTAGCATCTATATCTCCAAGCTCTACAAAATTATTTATTCCATGATAAATTTTTGCAACAGATTGCGTAATTTTTCGTGTAACAAATTGAGCCCCTCTTCGAACTGATTCATGATTATATAAAATCCCAGCTGCAACATATATATTATGACGTTCTCTATAATTTCTTGCTAAATGAAAAGCAGCTAACTTTGATATACCATAAACAGATCTTGGATTAAATGGCGTCATTTCATTTTGAGGACTAATCCTTGCATCGCCAAACATCTCACTAGAGCCTGCAAAATAAACGCGACAAGATGGAGAATTCTCTTTTATAGCTGATAGCAAAGAGTGTGTTGCTATAAAATTGTTTTTAAGAAGAATTGCTTCATCTGAAAACTTATAACTAACAAAGCTTGAAGATGCTAGATGATAACATTCATCTGGTTTAATTTTTCTAATTATTTCAAGCATGCTTTTATTATCTTCAATTGCTGCAGTATGAATGTTTAAATTGTTAATTATTGGTATTAAATTTATATGGTGATTCTCTATATTATTTTTTGCTTTTTTTCGAACAAGCCCATGAACATCATAACCTTTAGATAAAAGAAGTTCTGCTAAATAGGAACCATCCTGACCACCTATACCTGTAATTAAAACTTTCTTCATAAAGTAACCAGTTTTTGTATAAATTATTTTACTTTTTTCTTACAAACCTAAAAATTATCTTTGAAAATGCTTCTGGGGTTAATGAAATAATTATTTTTTTTATATATTTCCTAATCAAATATTTTAAGGCAAGGTAGCTTTTTGTATCCCTGATCCTAATATTAGGCCTTGAATTATTAATATGATTATGTATTTTATCTGCAATTAACTCACCATAAGAAATATCAAAATCAAAATCTAAGAAAGAATTCTCTTGAATGTTTTTTTTATTTGCTAGACTGTGAAATTCATCGGAAGTCATCTTAACTAAATCAACAGCTGGTATAAATTTTACATGAGAAGTAAATTTACTAGCATCATTTGGTCCATTACCTCCACCTGTCTCAATAGAAGTTCCAAACGGTAAGAATTCTAGCAAGCATGAAGAAATATCAGAGACTGCAAATCCTGCATTAGAGTGCAAAAATAGCTCAACAATATTCATAGTTCTTGGAGCGATATTAAATCCCAAAAGTTTAGCTTTTAGCTCCATTTCATCTAATTGTTGGAGAATTTTTTTGAAGTCATCTTCTTCTCCTGGCGGAGGCTCTTGATTTTTATCAAGCATAGGGTGACATTTGATAATTACATTTACATCTAATTTATTGAAAAAATCTAATAAGATTTTCCATTCATCATCTATAAGCCAAGTTGGTGCATAAATTATAGTTTTTTTTCCCTCATCAAAATTTTTTAAAAAATTCCATCTTTTTTCTTTCTCAACGGTGTCATATTTTGGCCAACCAGATTTAATGATTTTAGAATGCTCATATCCATTTCGAATACATGCTTCGTAAGCTTTATCAGTTGGAACAAATATAAGATCAAAATCATCTAAATTGTCATCTTTATATATATTAATATCTGCAAGGTCATGAGATAAATGAAAAAGGTATTTATATCCATTTCTTGATTTATATAGATTATGGAAAAATCTATGGTCTAACATAATTGCAATATCTCCATCACCGCCAGGTGGTAATGCAAAAGGACCCATCACCCATCTACATTCATAATATTTAGATAAATGGTTAAATACGGATTGACCACATTGAGCTTGAATTGAATGATATGCAATAAAGTCTATTTTCATGATTAATCTTTTGAAAGATAAAACTGAGCTATAGAACTTAAAACCTTACCTCGCAATATTGAGCTACTTATGCCTTGGGTTCTTGGCAATATTATCAACCTATCATCTGGAATTTGATTTGAGTTGTCATTGCCATGAATCAAAAAATCTATTTTATGTTCATTAAGAAATTCTTCATCTATCAACCACTTAGATTTAACAACTAAAGATACATATTTAATTGATGAAATAATTTCCTTTCTGCATTCATAATCTAGCTCTGGCGCGTAACCTTTAAATTTTATAATTTCTTCATCGCTTGTAAGTGCGATTATAACCTTGCCATGTTTAGCAGCTTCTTTAATTATTCTAATATGTCCATGGTGTAGAAGAGTTGCAGACATATCGACCATTACATTATTCACTGCAAACCTCTAAATTTTTAAGAATATTACCTTTAGCTTTATTACCTAAGTAAACTTCACCTAGATGACAAACTACACTTCCTTCTTTAA
>MDTC01153900.1_pt1 | contig 16631 bp, 23 predicted proteins | sample 811181 | NCBI WGS metagenome assembly MDTC01 (sample SAMN05326644, study PRJNA326480) | marine metagenome | isolation source: seawater | place: Pacific Ocean: North | collected 2011 | reverse complement strand
GGGTACAGGCATTTGACAGTGTCTCAAAAGTTATAGATAACTTTTAGGTAAGCGCCGGAACAGCGCAAAGCGCACAACAGGCAGGTGATACATGAGTAAGAAAGACAAACCATATCTAAGAGTAGTAAGAGACACAGATAGACTGACAGGGAAGCAAGAAGCTTTCGCCCAGCAGGTAGCCAAGGGTAGTGTCCTCAGTGATGCATACAGGGAAGCTTACAACGCAGAGAACATGAAGGATAAGACTATCTGGGAGGAAGCCTGCAAGCTTGCACAGCACCCCAAGGTCTCCGCAAGGATTAAATCAATTCAGGCAGATATGGAGACTGACCGCCGCATGATTGCCCTCCGTCGAGAAGAATACGTCTTGCGCCGCTTACAGGAAGAAGCAGAGGGGGCGGATACTAGTAGTAGCAAAATAAGAGCATTAGAATTACTAGGAAAAACTACTGGTTTATTTGCAGACAAAACAATTATCGAAAATGGCGACAACGACAAGACAGCCGAGCAATTAGAAGATGAGATTGCAGAAAGATTAGCCGCCCTGATTTCCGACTGACGATTTGCTTGACCCCACCGAGGGGACACCACGCTGACGACACAACACATAGCATGCACACGTCATACAGAGTTTCGCTCAAACAATCCCATAGTATTTTGAAAATACCCCCCCTATTGTTTTTCTAGCCCTAGATTGGTTATAAAACCGTCATAGAAGCTCACTGAGAGCGTTTATGGGTCCCCTACCCCCTACGGTATATATTTTTAGAAAAGCTCTGTGTGGGCTTGTATGGGGTTTTTAGAAGTAGAAGCCTACATGACGAGAGAATTGGAGTGTTCCTCCATGTCCTTGGAGTGTTATTCTTGGCTTATCCTTAGATATGGTCTTAGTATCTTTTATTCTATGTTGGAATAGTCCTGAGTGTAGGTATATGTTGCCTACTTTGTAGGGCATTTCTTGTTCTTTACCCTCTATGATGCACTCCATGCCGGAATTTTCATCGGGCAGAGCTAGAGCCACGGTAAATGATAGGGGGTTTGAGAAGGGTTCAGGCCAATTCAGAGTGTTGAACTGCCCATCTACATGGTAGGGGGATGTTCTTGAGCCGTGGTTGCCCTCGAAGATGTGGAAACCCGGCCTCGCCGCACCACTAAGATGGGTACAATACATATTAAGCTTGTCAGAAAGGAAGCGGTATAGTCGAACATACATATCACCGAAATTTTTTTCTAATAAAACATTACTCATTATGGCGCGATGGTAATATACACTCTGGCAGTCTAGGTACTTCGCCGCGCCGAAGGTGTAGAACTTTCCTTCTTCCCTATCATACCAGCTTTCACGGTTTTCTAAAACCGTCGCGCAAATTTTTTTGCACTCGTCTTCGGTGAAGAGGGGGTCTTCCATGTAAAAGTTATCGTCAACTTTAAAACATCTGTTGTAGTCTAGGACTGCCGGATGGTTCTCATCCATCTTTCTTCTTCCAAAAAGAATTAGGCTTACCGTGTTTCTGTTCAATCAGAATTGACGGGCATTGATAGGGCGGGTTTGTGTTTTGGACTACCTTGGATTTGTCTTGGCAAACATATACGCACTGACGCATACGCTGAGGATTTGTTTTTGTACCGATGTTTTCAATCTTGGCTGATGCAAGATTACAGTACATATTCATTGTGACGTATAAGGTTTCAATAAGCATAAAGAACTATTTCGATACTCTCATATGGTGTCTGGGTCCGTGTTTTTTTCTAATATGCAAACCACGCTTCTTATTTCTTCTTCTGTTTCTGGTAGTTTTGATTCGGATTGTTGAAGTTTTTCTAGCCATGAATCAATATTTAGAATAATTCTAAAACCTAACTACTAAATATAGATTTATTATAATTATTATAATATATTATTTATTAGTCTATGTCTAATTATTAGTTTAACTAATAATTATTAGGCGCAGGCTAGTGTCGGTTCCTCCCTAAACGACACAGGGGATGAGTAGTACCCCTCTGCCACTCATCCCCTCTTTGGGAGATGGAGGAGTAAATGTCGGATAACATTATAAACTTTCCAAAAGCACCACCGCTAGATGTTTCTAGTGATGCAAAAGATATGTTCGCAGACCTAAGCGAATCATCAAACATCGCTGAGGCAGTTGTTCTTGGTTGGACGAAAGACCAACAGTTGTTTGTTGCGAGCAACATGAACGATGGTGCAAGCATGCAATGGCTATTGGATATCGCCAAGGTGTTTCTTGATGAGGATATTCTGATAAAATGAAAGTTACTTGGATACTCATAACTCTTATGGGAAGCCCGCAAGCAGAAATAGTGTCGGCAGAACTTAACCTGTCCTTGATTGAGTGCGCTCAAAAAGCAGTGTTGATAAACCAAAGTGAAGACCACAACAGGACGGTAGCGTGTTTGCCGATTATAAAAGATGGAACTGAGTCAAAAGAAGATATCGACTTTACTGAATAAACTTCCGATAGAAGAAAAACAAATTCTTCTGGAAAAGCTGGAACTGCTTCAGGAAAAGAAAACACGAGAACAAGCCACCGTAAACTATTTAGATTTTGTCACAGAGATGTGGCCTGCCTTTATCGGCGGAGAACACCATACGATTATGGCTGATGCCTTTGAGCGTGTCGCCAATGGTGAGCTAAAACGCCTCATCATCAACATGCCACCCCGACACACCAAGTCAGAATTTGCATCCTATCTTTTTCCTGCGTGGTTCTTGGGAAGATACCCTGAAAAGAAAATTATCCAAACTGCACACACAGCAGAACTTGCTGTTGGCTTTGGTCGTAAAGTGAGAAACCTCATCAACAACCCCGACTACCAAAAAATATTTCCGGGGATTGAGTTGTCATCTGACAGTAAAGCGGCTGGACGCTGGAACACAAACAAGGGTGGCGACTACTTTGCTATCGGTGTTGGCGGTGCAGTGACAGGTAAGGGTGCTGACGTGCTAGTGATTGATGACCCGCACTCAGAACAAGAAGCGGCGGTAGGTGCATACAACCCTGAAGTCTATGACAAGGTTTACGAATGGTACACCTCTGGACCAAGACAGCGACTGCAACCCGGCGGGGCTATCATCATTGTGATGACACGCTGGTCAAAGCGTGACCTCACCGGACAGATAATCAAAAGCGCAACTCAAAAAGAAGGGGCGAATGAGTGGGAGGTGATTGAGCTTCCTGCCATCATGCCGTCAGGTAATGCACTGTGGCCTGAGTTTTGGGAACTGTCAGAGCTTGAAGCTCTCAAGGCAGAACTGCCGATAGCAAAATGGAACGCACAGTATCAACAAAACCCAACATCAGAAGAGGGCGCACTTATCAAACGAGAGTGGTGGCGTGAATGGGAACAGCCAAATCCACCCACATGCGAAGCTCTGATACAATCTTGGGATACAGCTTTTCTTAAAACACAACGGGCAGACTACTCAGCCTGTACAACATGGGGTGTATTCAACTGGCCTAATGATGATGGCGAGACAGTGCCGAACCTAATCCTGCTTGATGCTTTCAAAGAAAAATTAGAGTTCCCAGAATTGAAGCGGGCGGCCTATGAAAAGTATTGGGAGTTTGAGCCAGACCAAATGATTATCGAGGCAAAGGCCGCAGGCTCGCCATTGATATTTGAACTTAGAGCTATGGGAATACCTGTTACGGAGTTTACACCGTCGCGTGGACAGGATAAGATAGCAAGAGTAAACGCCGTTACTGATTTGTTTGCAAGCGGTGTTGTCTGGTGTCCACCGACAAAGTGGGCAGACGAAGTTATAGAGGAATGTGCGGCTTTTCCTGCTGGCGACCACGATGACTTAGTTGACTCGACAACCCAAGCATTGCTTAGATTTAGACAGGGTGGATGGATAAGGTCTGTAATGGATGATTGGGATGATGAGCCAAAGTATCAACGACCAGTCAGCTATTATTAAATTAGGAAGTTGAAATGAGTTTAGGCCGATTAAACAATTCGCTTTACGATGAGCGAGGTCAGTTTATCGGAAACCAACAACCGGAGGCAGATATGTTTTATGGTTTTAATCCTACAGGAGCTATTGGTACGGGCGTAAGCTCTGGTAATATACCTGCTGTTGCAAACCCTCTTGATTCAGCGCCAGCAGGTGGTGGTAAAGGTGGCGGTAAAGGTGGTGGATTTACACCCCCTCCCCCTCAAAACATGTATGGCGGTGTTGGCTATAACAGCTATATGGGCGCAGGCGGTATTAGACCTACAAGCACACCAGCTTTTACATCTGGATTTACAAGTCCTGCCATGACGCCCTCCCAAGGAAAAGGTGGCGGTAAGGGTGGTGGAACGCCTCCCCCAGCCCCTGCTATGTCTGCCGGAACAGGTAAGGGCGGTGGCAAAGGTGGCGGTATGTCAACCAGACCAACACCGACAGGACAATTTGCTGGGACAGCCCCAGATGGCTCCTTCAACCCGCCTACCTCTTATGGTTCGGCTCCCGCGCCAGCGGTATCTGACGTGGCCTTTGGGGCTTCGTCACTTGGGCAAGCTCTTGGTGGAGGTAACGCAGGTGGCCCAGAAGGACCACCACCGCCAAGCAATATCGCGGACGCGGCTATGGGCCTTGTAAATAATTTTGGCGGACCTTACGGTTCAGCCCCTGCGCCAGCAGGTGGCGGTGCGGCCCCTGCGCCAGCAGGTGGCGGTAAAGGCGGAGGCAAGGGTGGGGAGATACCCGACTATATGAAAGAAGCGGCTGGGAGTATTGGGCGACCACGGACACCCCCTGCTGGTGGCGGTTTGTTTGGTGGCTTGGCAAACGCGGCAAACCTTTTCAATCAACAAAGACAGCGCAATGATTTTATGAGCCGTGATAACGAGCTTAATAGAATTAGGGGAGCGCAAATGGAGCTTGAAAGAAAAGCTCGTCAAGAAGCGCTGAATAGAAGTTACTATGGTCAGCCAGAAGAGCCTACAGAAGCGCTACAACCAGCAAAACTCGCAGAGCCAGCACAGCCACCGTTGCAGTTTGGCGACCCCGGATATATGCCAACCGCTACCGCCCCGACCATGACACCCGCCAGTAGAAACCCGTATGACCGTTCTAGAATGGGCCAAATGGAGAGACTTAACGCGGCGTTTCGGAACAGGATGGATACATTTAATAATCCGAGGAATACTCTCCCCGAATATCTCCGACCATACGCGGACCCCTATCCGGGTCAGCAACTAAAGTTCTTAGAGGAAATGAGGAGAGGCACACCCTCTTTTAGAGATACATTGCAAGAGGAGGCAAGTCTACTTAGCCAGATAGGAGACCCCGCCCCCCGACAGCGACCTCAGCCCTCAGTAGGCGCTGGCCTTGACACGTCTGGGCTTGCGTCTTTACTGATGGGCGGCAACCCCTTTATGAGATAGGGTTTTATCGTGGCTATAGAAAAACAAGCAAGTCCGATTGAGATTGAAGTTGAAGGCAACCAAGAAGAGGTTGAGGTTCAAGTCATAAATCCAGACGCTATTCAAATAGCAACCGAAGACGGCGGTATGCTGATTGATTTTGATGGAGAAATGTCTGAAGAACTTATGGGTCCTTCGCATGACGCAAACCTTGCCGAGTTCTTAGACGAGGGAGACTTGCAGTCTCTTGCCAGCGAACTGATAGGTGAGTTTGATACAGACAAGCAGTCCAGAAAAGAATGGGCTAGAAGCTATGTCAAGGGATTGGATTTGCTTGGCATGAAGATTGAAGACAGGCATCAGCCTTGGGCTGGAGCGTCTGGCGTTTTCCACCCTGTATTGACAGAGGCTGTTGTTAGGTTTCAGGCACAAGCCATGTCAGAAATGTTTCCAGCCAGTGGTCCAGTTAGGACAAAGGTGGTTGGCAAACAAACCAACGACAAGATACAGCAAGCAAACAGAGTTGAAAACGAGCTAAACTATCTTCTTACAGAAGAGATGACAGAGTATCGTGACGAGCTTGAGCAGATGTTGTTTAGACTTCCGCTTGCGGGTTCTGCTTTTAAGAAGTCATATTACGACCCAATTAGAAAAAGACCCGCTTCTATGTTTGTTCCGGCAGAGGACTTTATTGTTTCCTATGGCGCATCTGACTTGGCAACCTGCCCAAGATACACACACGTTATGAAGAAAACCTCAAACGAGGTAGCAGAATTAATTTATAACGGCTTCTACCGAGAGGTTGAACTCCCAGACCCTGAGCCAGATTACTCTGACATACAAGAAAAGTATGATGAGCTTGAGGGTGAAAGCGCGGTTATTGAGGATGACGACAGGCATACTCTTTTAGAGATACATTGCGACATGCTGATGCCGCCACCATTTGAAGAACCCAACGGGTTGGCTTGCCCCTATGTGATTACCATAGACAAAAGTTCTCGCACGGTGCTGTCAATCAGAAAGAACTGGTACGAAAATGACTCCGAAAAAACCAAGCGATTACACTTCACCCACTACAGATACTTACCCGGACTCGGATTTTATGGAACCGGACTCATACATCTCATCGGTGGCCTCGCGAAAAGCGCCACTTCTATACTACGGCAACTCATCGACGCGGGAACGCTTTCTAATCTTCCGGCTGGCCTCAAAGCTCGCGGGCTTCGTATCAAGGGTGATGACTCGCCGCTAATGCCGGGCGAGTTCCGTGATGTAGATGTGCCAAGCGGCGCAATCAAAGACGCTATTACTTTCATCCCGTACAAAGAGCCATCAAGTGTTTTGTATCAACTGCTAGGAAATATCGTTGAAGAGGGAAGGCGTATTGGCTCTGTGGCTGATGTGCAGGTTGGAGACCTAAACAACCAAGCTCCTGTCGGCACAACCCTTGCCCTTATGGAGCGCTCTATGAAGGTTATGTCTGGTGTTCAGGCCAGACTTCACGCATCATTTAAAAACGAACTGCGCTTGCTTGCAAAGATAGTGCATGACTTTATGGGACCAAAGTATCAATACGAAACTGAGGGCGACCATAACCGTGTTGAAGACTTTGATGGCAGGGTAGATGTTATTCCTGTGACAGACCCAAATGCGGCTACTATGTCTCAAAGAATTATGCAGTATCAGGCCGCCCTGCAACTGGCACAGCAAAGCCCACAGCTTTATGATATGGGCAAACTGCACAGGCAAATGCTGGAAGTGCTTGGCATATCTGACGCCAAGGACATTGTAAAACTTCCAGATGAGGTTTCGCCCGCAGACCCTGTCACAGAAAATATGCGTATGCTCAAACAAGAGCCAACCAAAGTGTTTTCTTATCAAGACCACGAGTCACATATCGCTGTACATATGGCGGCAATACAAGACCCGAAAATTCAGCAGATGGTTGGGCAATCTCCTTTTGCCTCTGCGATACAAAACGCTATGCAGTCACACATTACAGAACACGTTGCAGAGCAGTATCGCTCACAGGTTGAGAAGAACCTTGGCGTGTCCATGCCAGACCCAGACGCACCGCTACCAGAGGATGTTGAGCTTGAGTTATCTCGTATTTCTAAGCAGGCCGCACAAACCTTGCTTGGTAAGAATCAAGCAGAGGCGCAGGCGCAACAGGCCGCCGCGCAACAAGCTGACCCACTTACTCAGATACAACAAGCCGAGATACAAATTAAACAACAAGAGCTTCAGCATAAAATTCAAATGGACAAAGAGAAGCTTGAGATTGACAAAGCGTCCAAAATGGCAAACATGGAGCATCAGCAGAGAAGGCTTGAGCAAGAAACCGAAAGAGCTTATGACAGCATGAAGTCAAAAGAGCGTGTCGAGGGTGCGAAGCTAGGTGTTAAAGTTGCTGTTGAGTCAGACAAAAATAAAACCACGCTAAAGAAAGAGGGCGCGAAGCTTGGCATTGAAGCAACAAAACAATTAATAAGTGAGAACCTAGATGGCGAAACCAACGGTGAATGATTTGGACAAGCGGCTTACAGTTCTAGAGGGTGTATTAGAAGAGCGCTGGCTTGAAACAATCAACAGGATTAAAAGACTAGAGGCTGTCATTATAGGCGCGGCAGGAACAATCATACTCGTGCTTCTCACCCAAACAATAGGAGGATAGTTTGGACCCCATATTAGAAGCTCTCCAACTCAAGATTAGAGAGTATATGAATGAGTGCGCTGACCACCTTGCGGGTGGGGGTGCAAAAGACTTCACAGAATACAAATACATCACAGGAAAAATAGAAGCGCTGGCTATTGTTGAGAGAGAGATTTTAGAACTCAACAAAAAAGTTACTGAGCAGTAGTTGCGTTTTCTAAAAGTTTACGATAACTTTTAGACAACGAGGAATTAACCTCGCAAGGACTGTGGACCTTATCCACTGCTAGGAAGTAAAATGTATTCTGCCGATGTCAAAGACTTGGACATGGAGCGCCTAAAGAAACAGGCTGTCATGCCAAAGCCGAAGGGCTATAAACTTTTAATTGCCATGCCGTCTCTTGAAGAAAAAACAGATGGCGGTGTATTTCTCCCAGACAGTATGAAACAACAAGAGTCAACCGCATCTGTGGTTGGGCTTGTTTTGATGATGGGTGACGAAGCTTACAAGGACGGGGACAAGTTCCCAAGTGGCCCTTATTGCAAAGAGGGTGATTGGGTTGTGTTTCGTTCTTACTCTGGCACACGTTTTAAAGTTGAGAACCAAGAGTTCCGTATAATAAACGATGATACCGTAGAGGCTGTTGTTGAAGACCCAAGGGGAGTTAAAAGAGTATGAGTGAGCTTAGTAAAATAGAAGATGAAACTGAGTTTGAGCCTGTAGACCAAGGCGAAGAAACGCAGGAAACAGCCGCAGATGACGGCTTTGAAATTGAAGTTGTTGATGACAGGCCGATTGAAGACCGTGTCCCTCCGAGAGCAGACCCCGCAGAGACAGTTGACGAAGACGAGGGCGAGGCCGCACAGTACAGTGAGCGTGTTCAAAAAAGAATCAAACAACTGAAATATGAATATCACGAAGAGCGCAGAGCAAAAGAAGAGGCTGATAGACAGCGCGAGGAAGCGATTGCATTTGCCCAGCAAACTTTTAACGACAACCAAAGGTTGCGTGAAAATTTAGCGGCAGGTGAAAATGTTTTAATCGAGCAGGCAAAGGGCAGAGCGAGCGCCGAAGTTGCGGCGGCTAAAAGAGCCTATACAGAAGCCTTTAACACAGGCGACCCAGAAGCCATAGCTGACGCTCAAATGCTTTTAACTAAAGCTCAGGCTTCAGAGATACAGGCTGACCAGTATCAACCATTGTATCAAAACCTGCCCCAACAAAGGCCGCAGGTTGCCCCCAAAGAAAATTCACGACCAAAGGTTCACAAACCCACCAGAATTGATGTAGAGTGGAGTGAGAAGAACCCTTGGTTCAATAAGGATGACAAGATGACGGCGTATGCTATGGGTGTACACCAAGACCTTGTAAAGAATGGCGTAAGCCCCCTTGATGACCCAATCGAGTATTATAGACAGCTTGATGCTGAAATGCTCGTAAGGTTCCCAGACAAGTTTGGTAGCGGACAAGAGGAAGCACCCCGCAATCAAGCTGGCAACGTGGTTGCCCCCGCACAACGGAGTGCAAGTAAATCACGCAAGGTGCAACTAACCTCTACACAAGTCGCACTCGCCAAGCGGCTGGGGATTACCCCCGAACAATACGCGGCGCAACTTTTGAAACAGGAGCAAGCTAATGGCTGACCGGAAACCACGCACCACACAGACGCGAGAAAAGACGCAACGGAAGAAGACTTGGGTAAGACCTTCCGCACTACCTGACCCAGAGCAGGAAAATGGCGTAGAGTATCGTTGGGTAAGAACAAGTACCCTTGGAAGCTCTGACACCAAAAACGTGTCATCTCGTTTTCGTGAAGGCTGGGAAGCAGTAAAAGCAGACGAGCATCCTGAAATGCAAGTGTTGCCAGATATCGACAGTAGGTTCGAGGGCAATGTAGAGGTTGGAGGATTGTTACTTTGTAAGAACTCCACCGAAAATGTGGAAGCTCGCAGAGAGTATATGAGGGAACAGGCATCACATCAGATGGAGTCTGTCGATAATAACTTGATGCGAGAATCCGACCCGCGTATGCCAATCCTTAGACCGGAGAAGACTACGCGCACGACATTTGGAAAGTAAGGTAGGGGAGGCGTCCTTGCTTAGTTTTTTTAATTTAGCTAGGAGGCATATATTATGTCAGCTTCATCAGCACCTTTTGGATTGCGACCAATCGGACGACTAGACTCAGGTTCGCTTGAGGTTATGCGTCAGTATCCAATCGCATCCGGCTACGGAACCGCTATTGCGGCGGGTGACGTTGTTCACCTCGTAGACGGTGGCACGGCTACAACGATTGAGAAACAATCTGGCACAGGCGACGATTCAACAGAAATTGATATCGTCGGAATTTTCATGGGTGTGTCTTATACAGACCCGAATACAAACCAAAAAACATTCAGCACATTATATCCTGCAAGCACAACAGCTTCAGATATTATGGCGTATGTTGTTGATGACCCGAATGTTCTGTTTACTATTCAGGCAGACGGTGCGCCAACAAATGTGAATGACATTTATGGTAAAAACACGCTGTTGGTACAAACAGCCCCCAACACTTCTTTGAAAGTGTCACGGGTTGCTTTGGACATTAGTGAACTCAGCACAGACGCTCAAAACCCCATTCGTGTAATTGATTACTTGGGTGGACATGAGGGCGACGAGAAAGGAACATCTTTCCCTATTCTCGTGTGCAAGTTTAACTATCATCAGCATAGTTCAGCTACTGGCTCGGCATAGGAGATTAAGTTATGGCTATTGCAAGACCACAGTTACTTAAAGAACTTCTGCCGGGACTCAACGCTCTATTTGGGCTTGAGTACGAGAAGTATGAAAACGAGCATGCAGAGATTTATGAGACAGAATCATCAGAGCGTAGCTTTGAAGAAGAGGTCAAACTCTCTGGATTTGGAGCCGCACCTGTTAAACCAGAAGGTTCTTCGATTTCATTCGATTCGGCGCAGGAGTCGTACACCGCCCGTTACAACCACGAAACCGTGGCAATGGGCTTTTCAATAACGGAAGAGGCGGTAGAGGATAATCTGTATGACAGTTTATCTGCTCGCTACACCAAAGCATTGGCTCGCGCTATGGCATATACCAAGCAGACCAAAGCGGCGGCGTTGCTGAATACTGGCTTTGACACATTCCAATCTGGCGATGGTGTGACACTGTTTAACACAGCGCACCCCACAGTGCAGGGCGGAAACAACGCCAACAGACTTAGCACAGACGCGGACTTGAACGAGACATCTCTCGAACAAGCTGTCATTGACATTGCCGCCTTTGTTGATGAGCGCGGTCTACTTATTGCGGCACGTCCGCGTAAGTTGATTGTCCCACCAGCGCTAATGTTTGTGGCGACCAGATTGCTCCAATCTGAAATGCGGACAGGAACCTCCGACAATGACATCAATGCATTGGTGAACAACGGGTCAATTCCTGAAGGTTTCCGTGTCAATCACTATCTGACTGACACAGACGCTTTCTTCTTGATTACCGATGTTCCTAACGGCATGAAGCATTTCGAGAGAACTCCAATGACTACGCAAATGGATGGTGACTTCGATACAGGTAATGTTCGCTACAAAGCTCGTGAGCGTTACAGCTTCGGCGTCAGCGACCCACTTGGTATCTACGGTTCGCCGGGAGCGTAAAAAGTTACTTATAACTTTTAGGGGGGTGGCTGTTGCCGCCCCCTTTTTTATGGGGTATCCTATTTATATTCCTGACAGTCACATGGTGTGACTGACACTAGCCACGACAGGAGATAGATATGGCTAACTCTACTTTTTCGGGTCCGATTCGTTCCGAAGGCGGATTCAATGTTATTAACAAAAACGCTACAACTGGTGCAATTACAGAAACAGGTTTCTCTGTAAATTCTACTGGTCAGCTTATTTCACTTGGCACTAGAAAAATCCAAACATTTGTTGGCACTCTTGCCGCTACAGACACAGCTTCTGCGTATGCAGATGGTGATGTTCTTGTAGAACTTGGCGCTCTGAACACAGACGCACCAGACGGCATAGTAACACCCACAAAGTTTTTTATTCATAAAGCAGTAATTGGTATTACAACAGCATGTGGGCAAACCCTCGCTGGTAGCCTACAGCTTAGTGCAACTTCAGGCACAGCAACCAACGCCGCCGTGTCTTCTGGCACAGAGATTGTTGGTGCAGGCGTAACCATTTTTGACCCGCAGGTTTCTGCCGCAGGTTCTGTAACTGAAATTGATATTAACTTTAATGACACAGCAGGCAATTTCCATGTGTTTGAGCCAAATGTTTCTGCGCCTATTGCGAGCGTAAACCTTTATGCGGCGGCGACAACAGCGCTAAACGCAGACGCATCAGCAGGACGCTTTACTGTTGAACTAGAATACTCATTATTCTAGGGGGCTATCATGGCACATACAGATGTATTCGCAGTAACCAAAACGGCAGATGCCACGGTGTTTGCTAATCGTGCGCGGGTGCGTCAAATTCATGTAAAGACAGCAAGTTCTGGAAGCCCTCAAGTTGTGCTGAAGGACGGCGGTGCAAGCGGCACATCTCTTATTGATGTGTCGTTTACCACCTCTCAAACGCATGCTGTAAACATACCTGATAACGGCATATTGTTTGAAACGGATGTATACTTGGATTTGACCAACTGTGATAGCGTGACAGTGTTTCTGTCCTAATGTCTAAAACAAAATATCCCGGCGTAAAGCGCCTCCCTAGCGGGGGTATTGAATATAGAGGCACAAAGTTTGCGGGCTTTAACAAGCCAAAGCGCTCTAATCGTGCTGGGAAAAAGGGCATGGTTCTCGCCAAAGAGGGTGACAAGGTTAAGCTCATCCACTATGGCGATAGCTCTATGGGACACAACTATTCTGCGGCGGCACGAAAAAGCTTCAAGTCACGACACGGAAAGAACATAGCCAAGGGCAAAATGTCTGCGGCTTATTGGGCAAACAAAGAGTTGTGGTCAAAGGGCGGCTCTAAGAAGTCACCTCCCAAGTCACAGAAGCACAAGAAATATGGCAGGAAAAAGGCATGAAGGCAGGAAGAAAAGGCTGTCCCAAACCCATTGCTATGAAGAAGGGCGGCAAAACCAAATCAAGAGTTAACGAGGCGGGCAATTATACAAAGCCCACCATGAGAAAAAAGTTATTTAACAGAATCAAAGCTGGCGGGAAGGGGGGCAAGCCCGGTCAGTGGAGCGCTAGAAAGGCTCAGATGTTAGCCTCGGCTTACAAGAAAGCTGGCGGAGGCTACAGAGACTAGGTGAAACATGGACCCCATATCAACAGGTTTAGCAGGCATTGCTTTAGTCCAGAAGTCTGTGGATTTTATTAAAAGCAATATCAGCACCGTAAATGATATAAGGGATATAGCAGGCGCATTGGACGGCCTTTTTGAAGGAGAAAAGCAAGTACAAAAAAAGCGATTTGGCGATAAATCAATTATTGGTCAATCCAAGGAGGCGGCTCATTCTGTCATAGATGCCAAATTAGCTCAGGAGCAACTCCAAGAAATTTCTGTATTAATTGATAATAGGTTTGGCTACGGAACGTGGCGAGCTATCATTGCCGAAAGAAACAAAAGGATTGCCGAGGAAAAGGAGGCTATCAAGCAGGCCAAGATAGAGGCAGAAAGAAAAAGGAAAAAAAGAAATGAAGAAATTAAATTTGGCATGCTCGTTGCTTCCATAATTGCAGGCGTGTCTGTTGTCTTTCTTCTTATTGTTCTGGCTGTGTTTTCATAGTATTATTTGATATGGCAAGAAAAAAGTCTCAGAAAAGCTTAGAGAAATGGACTAAGCAAAAATGGCGGACTAAGTCTGGTAAGCCAAGCACACAAGGAGCAAAAGCAACTGGTGAGCGTTACCTGCCTTCTAGCGCCATAAAGTCTTTGTCTGCAAAAGAATATGCGGCAACGACTAGAAAAAAGAGGGCAGACACCAAGAAGGGCAAGCAGTTTTCTAAACAGCCCAAGAGGGTGGCGAAAAAGGTTCGGAGGCATAGAAAGACGTAATGGCTATGTCCAGAGCCAACATGGGTAGTCAGGTGACTAAAGCAAGGGGAAGCCGGAAGTGGTCACAAAAGCGGAAGAAATCCGTGAACTGCAAAAACCCAAAAGGCTTTAGCGAAAGAGCGCATTGCGCTGGCAGAAAGAAAAGGCGTAAGTAGATGGCAGTAGTTACACCAGATTTACCTGAGATTTTTGAAGAAGCCTTTGAACGGGCAGGCACAGAGCTTCGCTCTGGTTATGACCTAAAGACTGCCCGACGTAGTTTTAACCTTTTAACATTGGAGTGGCAAAATCGTGGACTTAATCTTTGGACCATTGCGGGCGGTACGCAATCTATTACCGCAGGGACTGCAACGTATACTCTCCCGACGGACACTGTTGACCTTCTGGAACACCAACTTCGGACGGGGACAGGAACCAACCAAACCGACACCAACCTCGAAAGAATCAGCGTCTCAACCTACGCCCAACAAAACCAAAAAAACACGCAAGGTAGGCCGACCCAAATCTTCGTCGAAAGGTTAGCAGGTTCTACACAAGTAACCCTTTGGCCTGTGCCTGACAGTGCTTCTACCTATACCCTGTTTTATTACAGGTTGGTTGGCACTGACGGGCTGGCAAGCGGCATATCTGGAACAACCACTAACTTCATACCGCCAAGATGGGTTCCATGCTTGGTGGCTGGGCTTGCATATCAAATAGCAATGAAGAAGCCGGAAGGCGCAGACCGTGCGGCGGCCTTGAAAGAAGAGTACGAGTTTCAGTATCAGCTTGCCGCAGGGGAAGACGCTGACAGGGTTTCTGTACGATTTGTACCATTTAGCTCTTTGTATGTGGAGGGTTAGGTGTACTCGCGTGGTAGCAAGGCGTATGGGTACTGCGACAGAACAGGGTTTAGATATCCTCTAAAAGAGCTTGTGCCTGAGTTCCAGAACGGTGTTCGCACGGGTTTGCTTGTGGGCAAAGATGTTATGGACGGCGACCACCCGCAAAACTTTGTAGGCAGGCTGAAGGTTACAGACCCACAGTCTCTCAAAGACCCTAGACCAGACAACAGCCATGATTCAGCTTTTGGGTATAACCCTGTAGGCGGTTTGTTTACAGACATTACAGGTTCTGTCGGTAATGTTGCTATTAGCGTCAAGAACACAGTGACATACAATGTAAGCGTTGCCTCTGGCACGAATGACTACGGCACAGGCAATAAATACTACATACGCTCACTATCCTCATCACCAAGCCCCACTCTGCGGCTCACAGAAGGTCAGGTATGGGTATTTGACCAATCTGATAGCTCAAACGATGGTCACCCGTTTCGCTTCTCTACGACGCCAAACGGAACTCATGCGGGAGGCTCCGAGTATACCACTGGCGTTACCACAAATGGTTATCCCGGACAAAGCGGTGCATTTACCCGCATAGAGGTTGCGGTTGGAGCGCCGACGTTATATTATTATTGCAGTGTCCACTCTGGTATGGGTGGAATAGCTTATACGCCTAATGCATAGGAGTCTATTGTGAGTAAACTTAAAAAAGTTAAAGATGTTTTAGATGCTATTGGGAACACCAAGGCGGGCCAAACCGTTACCAAGAAAGTAAAGGAAGCGGGAGAGTTTGTTGGAATAGGCGACAAAAGAAAGAAAAGTGTTAAGGCTGGTGTTTCAAGAGTTAAGAAGGCAAAGGAAGTGGGCGGCAAGGCCGCGCCGTTTGCTGTTCCGGCGGGCGTTGGCTTGGTGGGACTTGGGGCGTCGCTAACTGGTGACGAAAAAAAGCCGGGGACTGCAAGCGCATCTACAGTCAGCACATCTCAGAAGCCCAAAGAAGACAAAACCACCACCAACAAAAGCCAGAATCAAACCAATAAAACCAATCAAGACACTGGAAGCGGTCAAATTAGGGGCAAGCAAACCTCAGACAGAAATAAAGTAGCAGGCACAAGCGGTTCAAAAGACACGCTTAAAAAACCCAACAAAGCAGATATGAGCGATTTCAAAAAGAAATACGCAGAAGCTAGAAAGAAATATAAGGCGGGCGGTGCTACCAAGTTCTCTTTCAAAGGAAGGCAATATTCCGTGGCTACAAAGTCAGAGCTTGAAAAGGCTGGAGGCTATGGCAAGGTAGACAGCTATCTTAAAAGCAAGCAAGCAAAGAGCAAAAGCTCAGGCGGTGTTATTAAGAAATCGGTTGGCGGCACAGTGCGTGGCATGGGTGCGGCGACTAGAGGCGGTAGTTTCAGAGTGAGGTAAATTATGAAACGTAAAATTAAATCCAAAGGTATGAAGCGTGGCGGAGCTATGAAGTCTAAGGGGTATCGTCGTGGAGGCATGATGAAGTCCAAAGGCATGAAGCGCGGCGGCATGATGAAATCTAAGGGCATGAAACGTGGCGGGATGATGAAGTCAAAGGGTATGAAGCGTGGTGGAAGAACTGCCAAGCCAATGACCCTTGCTCAGATTCGCTCTGCGGCTAAAGCAAAAGGTTACAAGCTCACTAAAGCTTAATGCCATATCTTCAAAGCAATATACCTCACTTCAAGTGTTGGGTGAGGCGTGAATACACGCATAATCACGAAGCCTATCATGGGGAG
>MDTC01266371.1_pt1 | contig 16636 bp, 3 predicted proteins | sample 811181 | NCBI WGS metagenome assembly MDTC01 (sample SAMN05326644, study PRJNA326480) | marine metagenome | isolation source: seawater | place: Pacific Ocean: North | collected 2011 | reverse complement strand
TTTGGATGACAGAAGGCGTCAGCTAGCAGAGGAGGCTGCATCAATTCAGGCTCAAGCAATATCTGACTCAGAATCTAGAAACTTTGGAACTCAGACTGTTGATGGTATTAAAAACGCTGTAGAAATAATCGGAGACGCAATAACTGGTGAATCTCAGATAGAAAGAACTACTTTTAGATCAATTCCAACTCTTGCCGCTTTAGCAACCAATGTAGATATGTATTATCAGGGTGAGTTTTTTAGAGGCTATTTTGAAATGTTCAACGTAAGAGAGACGGCATCAGAGCCTGGGCATTTTACTTACACGACATCTTTTATGGTAACAAGAAGAACAGGTGAAAGAAATAACTTTATGCCTTGGCACCGGAATCCGCTAAACTCAAGCGGAGTTGCTCAAATGAGCAAATCAGTAACTGAAGCAAAGGGCGATCCGCTTACTGGGGGTGATAATTTTACATTTCCGATAGGCGGTTATGAAGAAAGCTCTATTCAGTCAGAAGTAACGATCGCCCAGGATGTGGATCAAGATTTAGACAGAGAGACTTCTCTTCTTCAAAATCGTCCAGGTCAGGGGTAGTAATATAAATATAGGTTTAGTAAAATAAAATATGTCTCATGAATTATCAAATAGAATATATCAAACTTGGCAGCAGGCTAAATCAAATATAATAAATGGAGTTAGCCCTGCTTATCTTGATTTAAACTCACATCCAATACTTGGTACTGGTGCATCTATATTTTTTAATCAAGATCAGTCTGTTTCTGTAACTCCAGATACTAGAAATCACATTGCTATGTCGCCAGAAGCAACCATTCTTATTAAAAAGAAGGTCTTTTCAACCCTTAGAAGTTCTAGCGAAATAAGCTTTATGGATAAGACTGAAAAAATGCTTCTTAGAGCTACAAAGGCTTTATTTGCATACAAGGTTCAGCAAATAAGGGCCTATGAAAGCTTGACCAAGTTTGATAATTTTTTTCAAAAGAATAATTCTTACAGCCTAACGCTTTTAGACTCTTTTTTAAGAGAATCAGATGCAATTTTAAATGCTAATGATGAGTTAAAGGAGCAGTTAGCAACAGAGGGAGATGGGTTTTTTAAAGATGTTGCAAACATATTTGAGCTAAGTAATTCTGCTGAAAACTTTTCTCAAGTCAATGAAGACATACTGTCTATTCTTAAAAGAAATGCTTTTTCAGAAGATGCAGGCTTAACAACCTGGATAGTAGATCCAGAGAGTCCTGAGAATTATACGCTAGGCCCTGGAACTGGTGTTATTGAATTAACAACGTTTAAAGGCTTTAAAACCTCAATAAACAATAGCTCATCTCCATCTAGTGCGTCAATATCTATTGCATACCCCTATAGAATAGGCACAATTTTAGAGGAAGATATAGATATAGCGATAGAGGAGGCTTTAAAAGGCACTCTTGGTTTATTTTCAGAGCTTTTAAATGGAGGTATATCATCAGAGTCTTTAGCAGGGGGGACCGCAGCTATAGATGGAGCCTCGATTTTATCATCAGCCTTTGAGCTTGCAAATGAGGGCCTGTTTGATACCGCGATAGATACGGGATATATTAGAGAAAGATTAAGAACCTTTTATCTCGGTAAGCCCTTTATAAATGCTTCTGATATAGTTCATTATTACATACGAGGAAATAGAACATTTTCTGATTTTTCATCAGCAAACTCTAAGTATTCCGAGGACTCTAGCGAATCTCCGTTTGATGAAGATTACATGACTATAGATGATGTAATTTTAAAGGCAGAACACCAGCTTTATACAAGTGGTGCTGTAGACTATGAGTCGTATAAAAAGCTTAGGTCAAAGCAGGATAATTCTTTTGGAATGGCGCATGTTTATGCGGGCCTGGTAACAGATACATCTGAATCATTTTCTGGTGGGTATTGGAATTTATCAGTTAATGTTACAGATAACATGTCTTGGCTTAAGTGGAGTAGATTTCAAAGCGAACCACCTATTTCTGATCCAAAAAATGTTCTAGAAGACCCACTCACACCCTTTGAGTTTGAAAAGGATAGTCAAGGAACAGTCGTGACTTCGAGTAGAGACTTGCTTTACGAAAACAAGCAGTTGCTTCAATCTGGTCTTTTAAGTTATGATTCAGGCTTGCTTGCAGGTCAAAATGCAAATGAGGGTAACCTTATTCAGGGTCAGTATAATGGTCTCGGCTCCTTAAGGGGCACTAAGATTATGCAGCATCCTAGTGGTTTTGTTTATCGATGGAAAACGGGAATAGTAACTGCTACGGCCGGATTTACAGCAACAGATCCAAGGGGAGAGGAAGATCAGAGGGATATTTGGGGTCAAAATTATCAACTCACTGTTACCAACGGTATATTAAACAACTTAGATATCCCAAATATTTTAAGCGTCCTAATTGTGGGACAACCATACAATATAGAGACTTTTATAGAACAGGCATTTACAGCGCATAACATTAGGGATAAATCCGGGCGACTAAGCCAATTAGATCCCCTAACTGGAGTGCTAGATGCCGTTAGGAAACAAAATGTATTTTATGGAAACTTCCAGCCCTATAGAATGCTTAGTATGAGCTCGGCATCAACCCAACAGATGCTAAATAATGCTGGTAATAGAGATGTTTTAAACAATAATATTAAGCAGCTTCAGGAAAGAAAAAGGGCGATAAGAAAAAGAATTAGAGATCTTCAGGGTGGTGCTGCTGTTTTTTCAATAATTCAAACTTTACAAAACGAAATAGATACAATTGATGCCGCAATAAAGGATCAGGTAAGAATAGCGTCAAACTCTGATAACGCCCTTACATCAGAAGATCAGGTTGGAATACAAATAAGCCTTGGAGGCTCAACAAACTTACCTCTTTATGATGATGAAGATGAAAATAATGATGTTACCAGAGCTATGATGTTGGTCGGTGCCCAAAGAAGGATTGAAGACGTAAGGCTGAACAGAGATAGAAATCTTTTTATCGTATCGGACCAGTATGACTCCGCAGATATTAGGCCGTTTATTTTAAGTTTAAATAAAAGTGGCTGGAGATTATTTGAAGGTAAATATGTGGACGTATGGCAGATGTGCGATAAAGCTTCTTCTTATTTGCATTTAGAGTTTTTTGCGAATTCACAGGGGCACCTTGAATTTAGGCCACCGCTTTGGAATAGAATTCCTCTCACAATTTTAAAAGAGGCAATAGTAAAGCAAGAGTCCGAAAGCGTAGAGGTTATACCTAAATTTATAACAGACTTATTTAGCACAAGAATAGAGGCTTTATACCTGCAGATTCATACCTTGAATATAAAGATAGCTTTGGCAGCACTTATGATAGGCAGATATCCTGATAATACTCTTATTCCAAATGTAAAAATCATTGGTCCAAATTCTTTAAAGTTTTTTGGAGTTGAGCTTAATAATCAAAAGGGAATAAATGCGGCTATAAATTTAGGCGGAAACAAGCTTTCTGGGCAAAGCAATGATTCTAGCCTTAGGTTGAGGCAGACAAACTTTGAGTCTAGCGCTAACACTGCTTTGGGGCAAGCTTTTGGAAGTAATCTTGATATTGGAGTCTCTTTCCAGGAAAAGGGTGATGTTCTCCAGGGCGATACAGAAACTCTCCTAGGAAGCTTTGATGTAATTGTCCAGGAGCAAGCTTCCTTATTAAATGATTTAGAAAATGTAGTTACCAGCAAGAGTGGCAATGTTAGTCCTGCGGCTAAATTTACATCAGATGACTTAAACGCAATAAGAGATACTTTTAAGAAACAATTCGGCAAAGATCCAGCTCAAGGTTTAATATCAAAAGATAGCGGTGGATTTACAGAAAGAGACTTATTGTACAACACAGACAACATTGAAAAGCTTGAACAGGTTATTTATGGGAGTGACACTATTGCTGACAAGCTAAAAAAGGCTATCTCGGATAGAGATAGTTTTGTCTCTATGTTGCAGGCTAATTTACAAAAAACAAGAGAGCTTGAGGAGATAAAGGAGTTCTTAACAACGGGGTCTAATTCTGATTTTGAGGGATCAGAAAATAGTATCTCTCCATTTTTAACTGACACCGCAGACTTCTTGGCCAAGTCTGCAAATGGACTTCAGAAGGCTGCAGATATTATAACAGGAAGGCTTGCAGAAGGCACTGTTTATGATCACCTGATAGAAGATGATACAAGGAATTTGTTAGGTTATGGTTCTGGAAAAAGATTTATTCTTAAAGATGAGTATATAAAATCAGCTACATTCTCTGAAAAGCCACCAGAATTCACTAGACTTGATGTGTTTGGGTCAGCCCCACTGGGTTTAGCTGACTCATTTAATCGAGGCTTTGACGGTCTTTATTTTTGGGCTGGTGGTACCGATTTTGATCTTTGGAAGCAGTATGGTTATAAGCCTAAAAAGATAGATTTGCCTTTTGTCTCTGATCCAGAAGGACAAGGCAAGCCTTATGCTATGCTTGAGCTCGCTATGCAAAAAATAAAAATAAATTCCGCAAGTGTAAGTATCGTGGGCAACGAATTTTATCAGCCGGGAGATACGGTATATATACCGTCAAAAGGTCTTTTATACTACATAACTGCAGTAAACCATTCATTTGATTATGGTCAAGATTTTTCAACCACACTTACTTTAGAGTATGGCCATCCCGCAGGTAATTATATACCGGGACCTCTTGATGTAATTGGTCAGCAGCTAGTTTCAAATATAGTTGAAGACCCCGCGATTATATACAGAACTGATGAAACTGATGATAACTATTTCCCGTTGCGACCAGATTCATCACTTGTATTTCCCACTGGAAGTGCTGGCCCAGCAGAACTTTTGGCCTTCTCTGATAATCAGGTAAGGTTTACGAATATGATGATTGATGTAACGAGTAGAGTTTCTGGAAATAAATACTTGCTAATTAGAGGCTTTGTTACTGATGAAAATGATGAGGAAGGCAAAAAGTTAGCTCAAGAAAAAATGGCTATAGTAAGATACTTATTTGAAAATCCGAGCCAATTAGCTCAATCAAATCAGTTTAGTCTCGGAGATGACTTAGTAGATACGTTTGGATCTGTAGCTACAACTACATCAAGTTTGTTTGGCGGAGGATCGGTGGGAACGACAAAAACTCTCACGCAGATGAGGCTACCAAATAACCTGCCGGTTATACCAATATCTTCAACTAAAATTATTGAGCAGATATCTTACTTTAAAAGAAGAAGCAAAGATAATATCGGAGAGATAAGATGCTTGGATAGAGAGCTAGTTGCGGCAATGCAGGTAGATTACTCTCAGTTTGAAGCTTTATCTTCAAACATTACAAATGGCATATTTCCAAGAGGAGGGCCGAGACAAGATACTTGGCTTGACCTTAGGGATGAGATATCAGGCTTTAGCTTTACATCTTCTTTTAAATCAAATGTAATAGAGATTGGAATTATCTCAATACCAAGCAGCCTATTATCGAAGGTACTACCCTCTTCTGAGTAGTGGAGAATTTATGTCAGCAGAAAGAATACAGGGAAAATTTTCAAACCTTAAAGTGTTTGAAGCAACTGTTGTTGATGTAAATCAGCAAACAGGAGATATATACATTGTAACTGGTGATTATGGAGAGATGACTGACCCAGATATTATTCCTCCAATTTATTACGGAGGAATATCTGGAACAGGCTTGTTTCAGCATCCAGAAAAGGGCGATACGGTTATCTGTGTAAAAGTACATCCTGGCGGAAAAGGAATAACTCAGGGGATTAGAGTTATCCCAAAGGCATCAAGGGTTGCTGACAGCGAGAGCGTTACAAGAAATTCTGACGGAAGATCCAGACCTGGAACTCCCGAATATCCTATAACAGGCCTAAAGCCTGGAGAAGTAAAACTAAGGGGTCTGGGCGGAAAGCTAGATATAACGGGCGAGGGCGAGCGCGGAAGCGGTATTACAGCGGGGACGATATCGGGATCGGGACTCTATGTTAGAAAAAACTCCTCAACAGACTCTGCTATAAGCTTGGTTGGAAATTCACTAAAAATAGCAAATGACTCAACAAGGATAAGTTCAAGAAACATATATAGATATGTTGAAGGAGATCCTGAGAGATTAAATAAGGTTTCTGCAAATGATTATATTGAGTTTCAGAGTATTGATGGAGGTAAAAGGCGTGGCTTATTTCCGGGTTCAACAGCTTCAACATCAGCTGTTTTGGGAGGAATTAGAAACCCCGGATTATCTGAGTATCGATTTGTGGCAAATGAGTTTTCCGAGACAGAATACTTTTTGGGCTGGGATTTAGAGTCTAGAAAAAGAGATCAAAAAAGCATTGATAAATTTACAACATCAAAACAAAGGGAGGCTCTGTCTTATGAGAACTCCCTACATATGGGGCCTCACCAGATTGTTGAGGTTATTATAGGAAATGTTGCAAACTCAAGGGGTGAAGTTTTAGATCCAAACTACAACCCGGTTGTTTTAGGTAACGCATCAGGAATGCCTTCTGGATCCAGCTTAAACACTATATACGAAGAAGCTAGGCTGAAATCAAGAAGAGGTATTGGTTATCACTTTCAGGTATCTACAAACAGTCTATCAACAGATGTCTCTAATAGTGGTGATAACTTTATTTTATCAATTGATAAAGAGGGTGTTTTAAAGGGACATATTCCCGCATCATCAGATACAGGAAATATAATGTATCCTGCATCCGCCAGTTTTTACTCTGAATCTTCCGGTAAGATTAAGTCAAGCTACTCCTTTTCCCAAAAGAAAGAAAAAATACCGATCACACTAAGGTACTCTGGTCAAGTTCTTTATCCGCCACTTGATGAGGCTGAGATTGATGCTCCAGAGGAAGATGAGATTCCGGTTAGATACACTGGTGTTAGGTTTTCTAATGAGAATAAATATTTTAAAGGATTTACAGATACGTCTGAAGACCCCTCAAATGTTAGGGTTAATCCTACAAAATATCATAATATGTACGCTGCGGCTGAAATGCTTATAGCCAACAAGATTAGAAAGATAAACATCCCTCTTTCGACCTCAGAGTGTACTGGTTACATCCCAGGCAACCCTATTGGAAAATCTTTTGAAATTAAAACTTCTGACAAGCTCGGAGTGTATGGTGCTCCAAAATATATGGCAACAGTAGCTATAGCTCCTGATTCTCCCGCAATAGACACCGGAGGCGGTGTTTTTGTTGCGGGTCAAAACTTATCACTTGATCAGGATGAGTCCTTGAGACGAATAAACCTTCAGTATACCAATGGATTTTCCCTTTCGGAGGGCGATTCTGGAATCTCAGCAACAAATGCAACTGAAGATGGGGAGTCGAGAAAAAAACCAGGCGGAAAGAGCGCAAACATGACGCTCGATGGATCTCTGGAGCTTTCTGTAGGTAAAGATAATTATGATCAAAAGTCTATTTTGCTTGATACCGCTGGTGCTATGATTGCGTGGTTTGGAAGGGATAGAAACAATAGATCCTTGGTTATGCAAACAGACGGCGATGTTTTAATGAACATTGGCGGGCCAAACGGTAATGAGTGGAATGCCGGCAGATTTGATTTGAGAGTAAATGTTTCAAACAAAGGATTTGTTGGAGAAGAAGATGAGGGGGTAGAGGACTCAGATTATATTATTTCAATAAGTGAAAATGGCCTTGTAATAGCTGGAATGAAAAAGTCAACCCCAATGATTATTAGAAATGACGGCAACCTTATGATAGAAAGTGCTTCTAAACTCATTTTGAGTGGACAGAACGTCTCTATACGAGAGGGTAATAGGCCTGAGAGAAAAACTGATAGAGCGCCCGTTTCTTCTGATACTCCTGATGCAACAATTGAGGGTGTTGCGGATCAAATTGGATGTTTGGCAGAAAAGCTTAGCGACAACTCTTAGGTGTATATTAATTTTATTCTTTTAAGTATAATAATTAATGATTAAATTAGGAAAAGTTTATGGCAAATGAATCAAAGATCTTACCTTTAGTAATCGGCGCTATTAACGAAAGAGAATCTTATACTTCGGCTAAGATAAACTGCAGCGAAGATAAAGCTTCGGATGTTAAAGATGTTTTTTCTGGTCTTGAGTTTGAGGTTTTATTTCCATCTCAAGATGGAGATCACGTTGTGCCGCTTATTGGTGGTGCTATTGCTAAAATAAAATTAGGTAAAAATGTATATGAATCGCTAGAGTCTACTCAAAACACTGATATCTCAAGGGCATATGAGAAGCTTGTAAATAGAATAAATAAAAAGCTAACAAGTGGTCTTGGAAACCTGCAAAATTTTATGGAAGGGGTTGGAAGCGATCCAGAGAAAAAGAGCATTTCTGATTTTGCAGAAATGCATATAAAGGTAAATAGTTTTTTAGAAAAAACTAGATTCTTTGAAAAAAACTTACAATCTTTAAAGATACCAACGCTAAGGCTTTCTTCTATAATTTCTTCTGAATTTGCAACTGCATCATCACTAAACTCTGAAATAGAAAGAGCTAGGAGTCTAGGAACTAGGCCCAATGGACTTTCTAACATTGGATCTTTCAAGTTTATACCATTTGAAACAATTGATAAAATTTATGAAATAATAACACCTAATAGTAAAGGCGGCTTTGCTAGCAATATAAGTTTATCAGGTAATACGTTTTCTGAAATCACAAGCGGCCTGAAAGATCTCAATAAAGACTCCGACGATGAGTTAATCTCCAAGGCTATACTAAATATTTTTCCTATTTTAAGATTAAAAGAAGACTTAATAGATGGAGAGGATTCTCAGTCACCAATAGGATTTTATACGATTTATAATGATTGCATATATGTAAAAACCCCAGATTTAAGCGGCAGAGATTCATCCGGCGTATCTTCAAATATTTACGACCTAGGTGTAGAGTCAGACGAAAAATTAAATTTTGCTTTTGAGATGACGGTTAGGTCTAATTATGGCGCTATATCATTCGATCATTTATCTCCAGCTAACATTATTTTGGAGGATGATGATTATGATTTTCCGGCTGAACCGGGCGGTAGCGTAAAGATTCAGATCGCACAAGATGGGTTAGGAGAAGGCTGTCAATATTACTTGTCACCAATACTGAGTGATACAAGCGCTAAAATAGTTGGTGTAAAAAATGTAAAAACAATCTCTGATGGGATTGAGTTTTTTACAGCACCCAATCTATCTGTTCCTTATTTTAAAGACGATTTAAAACCATTATTTAACTTAAGCGAAGATGATGCTGTAAATAAGCTTGGTGGAGAAATAGGCTCAAAGTTAGCCGAATTATTTTCAGTAGGTACAACTTATAATTCTACAAGTAAGTCTATTAGCATTGAGTCTAAGGGCTCTTTTGGGCTGAGCGACTTTGGTGTTCCGTTGTTTGTTAACGAAAGCTTATTAAAAACAACGTCTTCTCAGTATTGCGGGATAGTTAATAGGCCGGATATTTTTCTGGGAAGAAGAGATGATGAAGCTTCTTATAGAAGAAATGATAGAAAATATTTCAGCGATAAAATCTATGCGTCAAAAGAATTCTTCATGTCGCTTACGCCAAATATTGCTAGGGAAAGTCAAATCCCAAAATTATGGATAAAGGCCTCGGACCAACCAAGAGGTACAGCGGAAGAGGACGTTGTTGAGATAGAGTTTGGCTCTTCCGGTGATTTCTCTATAGATGATTTTAGGAGTGCCGGAAACGATGTAGAGTTCGCATTATATTGTGTGGATAAGCTGGGGCAGGTATCCAGAGCTTCTGGTCCAAATATTACACTTAAGAAGGCTTCTTCTTTACTGATATCTCTTACGCCAAATGGCTTTAAAGACTCCAATGCCATACTTAAGGCTGGAGTGGTTTTGGGCTCGCTAAAGATACAGCTGGATAATCAGGAAGAGTTTAAGTCTCTGAAGGTTTATGACAACAATGTTGGAGGAAGTTTACTTTTCACAATTAATGCTGATGAGGTTGGTGTAGTAGATACCGGAAGCGGCTTTGATCTAAGCTTCAACAAGCCTATAGAGGATATTTTTGGAACAAATACCGGAAGATTATGGTTATCGGTAAATGATTCAGATAATAGGCTTGCGTTGTTTATAGCTGATACAAGTACTACAAATATAAATCAACTACCAGATGAAAGCGAAGAAAAGGTTATTTTTGAAGACCCCAATGGGCTTAAGGCACAAGGGTTTGGTAGAGCAATTGATTCTGTGCCCATCCTTCTTGATGGCCTAAATGCTGAAATAAAATTAAAATATAACAAAAAAGTATTTAAAGAAGGCGCTGAAATATACGCTTATTTAGCTGTTAATGACTCAAATAATGATATTTTATCTGAAGATATAGGGTATGCTTGGGATCTGGATAATGAAAATGGAATTAAGTTTGCAAATATAGCTGAAACAACATATCATATACCAACAAATATAGAGTGGAAGTTTGGTAGTCAGTATTTTTCTAGAGTAAATAATAAAAAAGCGATTTTATCATTTCCTGGGCCGGCAGGAAATCTTAATATATCCAGATTTAATAATTTTATTGGAACTAGTAACTTACCTCCAGCTTACATAGTTTTATCAAACACAAGAATAAAGGGTGTTGGGGGCACGGAGTTTAACCTTAAAAATGAAAGCTATACAATTATTCCGGTGGGCTCACCTGAGGGGGAGGGCAAAAAGCCTGCTTTTATAAATCCTCCACATATTCTTGGTATGGTTGCAAAAATACCCGGAAAAAAGGGGTCTGCAAGTTTTGCGATAACAACATCTTCCAATAACCTTAGTGATTATTTTGACAACATAAGGGGTATAAATCAAGATGATGTAACCAATAATTCAACAAAAGGTCCGATAATAACATCAGATGGACTAGATAGGCTTTCACTTATATTTACAGGCTCTAACTCTGAGAAAAGAATATCTAAGGCTTACACAGCATATATTGGTTCAAAAAAAATAAAGTCAAGCAGAGCCGGCGGGGTTGTTAGGCTTGATGAAGATAAAAACCTTTTGCTTCTTAATTTTAAAAAAATAAGAGACATAAAAGATGTTGGCTGGACAAATATAACTATCTCTAAAAAAGATAGAAGATTTAAAGTTAATTACGATTCTACCGTTTACAGCAGGTCAACTATAGAGTTTGATTGCTCGGCTGAAACTCCAGATCCTAATTGCAGTGAAGGCGAGATCTTAGAGATAGTTGGCTCTGGTAATAATGAAAAATCAGTTTTAAAATCAGGTGAGTATAAAAATCTTTTATCAAAAGATGGCTCGGGAAAAATTGTTTGCTCTAAGTCAGCAAATATTTTTCCAGATGTAAATAATTATGGATTATCTCCCTTACCCTATTTTGATGAAATAAACACGGACACAACCATTAAAGATTGTGATTCAGAAACGGATATTGCGGGAGATCTAAAAACTTATGCTTACTTTAGAAATCCCATAAAAGTCTATCCAGATTCAGATCTTTATTTGAATTTATTTTTATCTGATATAGATACAGAAAAGAACAAAGCTGGTGAGTTCGTAGCTATATCAACAACTGGAGCAACAGATCTTCCAATCAACGATGCCCCCATTAACTTGGATGATGCAAAAAGCAATCTTGAAAAGATAAGAGATCAGGCAAGTGATGCGAAAGGCTCTCTTGAAGGCAACGTTTCGGATCTCGAAGAAGAGCTTTCAAACACAGGGAGTCAAGGCGCAGAAAGAAGCGATGATGAGATAAGGGCCGAGAAAGACGCCATACAAGAACAGCTAGATGCTTATAATAAAAAAGAAGATGCTGCCGATGAGGCTGTAACAGCTGCAGATGCCAAAGAGGCCGAAGCAGAAGCCGCCAGACAGGCTCTGGAGGACTTGGATGAAGACGCTACTCCTGATGCTGTTGCTGCCGCAGAGGGCGCTCTAGCTGCCGCAGAGGACGCTGCAGCAGCAGCTGTTGGAGCAGTGAATGATGCTGTTGATGCAGTGAATGATGCGTTAAATATTCTAAACGATTTATCAGATAAACTATCTAGACTTGCAATGATTGCGAATGGAATTCTCAACGATGTTGAGGATGCGCTTTCTACTTCAAAAAGAGCTGATGATTTTTATGGCGTTGATATAAAGAATGTTTTTATACAAAAAGATGCAGCTATAAAATCTGCAAACATCACTTCAAACGGAGATAAGGATAACTTTAAACTATCATTTGGCGTTAGGTTTGATCAAGTTGCTGCAATAAAGTTTAACTCTCCTGAGATTATCTCTATAATTAGAGATCATATAAATAACAAAAGGAAGCTACCTGCAGATTTCAAGGATATCAAAATAGATGGACCAACTAAGCTTGTTTTAGAAACGATTGGTACAAATAAAGGTACGAAGCTAGAGATCAACAGAAGAAGAACTTCTTTTGATATAATTGAAGAGCAGGGAATTTTTAAATTCCTTTCGGTAGAAATAGATCCAGAAAAATACTCGAAAGTCGGAAAAGATCCATGTTTAGAGATAGCTTTAACAAATTCTAATGAAAACAGAATAAGGCTATCTGGACAAGTTGATAATGATCTGGCAATAGACATAGACTCTATGTGGTCAAAGCACATTGGGGGCGGTGATAGAGTTAAGCAAGGGCCTATTGGCGACCTTATGGATAAGTTATCTGATAACCCGCTTAGATTTATTAACGTTAAGCTAGATAAGGCCAATATAGCAAAAGAGCTTATGCAAAGCTTTTGTGATATGTCTTTTCACTTGACTGCAGAATTATCATTGCAACTTAGAAATTTTAAAGTACTTCTTGTTCCAATAAAGGTTATTCTATGTATCATTGATGTTATCTGCGCTTTGCTTCATCCGATCAGGCTTGCCTTTGCAATAATTAGATTATTTTTATGCCTATATGACTTAATCCTACTGCTTCCTCAGCTTGCTGTACCTGCAATGCTGCTTTCACTAATTTTGCATATATTAGAACTTCTTCTTTGTGTTATAATTAAGATACTTAGCATAGTAAATGCTATTAATGAAATAATCACAGCACTAGATGTAGCAATTGAGGAGAAAAATTACCCGGCAATTGTTGCTTTGGAAGAAACTTTAAATGAGCATCTCTTTAGCCTTGAGGCTGACCTACAGGTTCTTGAGCCAATACTAACTATATTTGGTTTATTTCTAGAATTGCTTGAACTTGTTTTTGCATTCCCCTGTCAAGTTGGGGCTGACGAGGATGATCCTGCTTGTATTGATCCATCAATGCTAGCTGGAATAATTCTTGGGAAGGTAGCGCCCTTTGGCACTGTCGCTCCAGACGCCCTGCTTCCTTTGGCTCAGACTTATGCAACGCTTGAACCAGGAGGTTCAACCTTTGGAAACACTCCGTCTGCCGATGCTGATAATGCAGTATACTTCTCTGAGAACGACATCCTAAAGGAAGCTGGAGAAAATGCTGGAGCCGCAATTGTTCCTTCCAATGCAGGATATGGGGGCAACAACCTAACGGGGTTGATAGACTCTGTAACGGGACAGCCTGTTGTAATTGGGGATGGAGGCTTTTTCTCTGGAGATGAAAATGGAGACGGCAGGCTAGACAATGTAGATTACACAACTCTTAGGTTTAACGAAGCGGACTCTTTTGAGGCATCTTTTGGAATATCATTTACCAAAAGCACTAAAAAGTTTAACCTATTCACAGGGCCAGATCCAAGATTAGTTGAATTTCAGTTTAACGAAAGGGGTCTGACTAGCCCTCTTGCCTTCAACTGGTTCTTAGCCCTTTTCTTTAAAAAGAAAAATATAGAGTTATATCAAACGCTAGACTCTCCTCCGGGGTTTGTTGTTGCTGATGAGGACTCGTTAATAGTAAATAGTGGAGAGGTTGGGTTTACATCCCCTGTGGATGGAGCCTCAGACTTTAATGGAACAAGTTTTGCCGGATTCTATCTAGATGACAAAGGTGGAGGAACTTATCAGCCAAAGGCTTTGACTGCAAAAATTGAATTGGAAACCAGGTCTGTTGATCAAGAAACAGGCGAAGAAACTGTAACAACCTCCGAAGAATTTAAGACATTTGCAAATGTACCTATGATAGCAATGGTTGATGATGAATTTAACGTTTATTTTGTGCAAGAAGGAGAGGGTGGAACTGGAGGGATTGTAGTTGAGGAAATTAATGGAGTTCAGTGTATAACCTCTATTGGCGCGAAAATGATAAACTATCCATCTGCTCCTAAAAAGAAATTTTCAAGAGAGGACAGAGAAGTTTATAGGGATGCAGAAACACTAAAGCCTAAAAGTGGTAGAGCCCAGGGTCTTGAGACCGGCAAAGCTTTAACTGGACTTACTGGGAGCGAAGTTATATCAGAAACCGCAAGCGTTAAGCTTGGCCAAATATTGATTTATGAACAAGCTAATGCAAACTGGTTATCTGGAGAGTTTAATTCAGATTTAACTGCCGGCGCAGATGAAGGAAGTAATTACTTTAACGATGGCGAATTTAAAGGTAAAAAATTTAATGATGACTTTGGAATTTATACAGCAGAGTATATAAAGGGCGAGTTTGATCTCGGAAACACTGTTAATGGTGTTTTGATATCAGGAATATCCGACCCACCCTTTCCGGAGTATGGAGTTTTTGATTGGACCAACGGCTCTATAAAAGAAAGAAATGATTTTGGTGATTCTATCGATTCAATAAAGGTATTTGACTTTCCAACGCTTTATTTTATTGATATGAGGCATGTTGCTGACGATATAGCTGCAGCATGTGGATCTAAGCCAACCGAACTTCTTTTGGACCAAGAGGTATTCACTGAGGATGGCCAAAGTGATTTAAATGACTTGGTTGAAGAGACAAGAGATTGCGTGCAGTCATTTAAGGACTTTTTCTTATCCCAAAAAGAAACTGCCACAGGGATTCCTGACGGTATTATTCCAAAAGTGAGAGTCCAACTGGCAGCAGGAACGGTTCCTGAGAAGATTGATGTCAATAGTATTATAGAGAAGTTTAACAGCACCAAGGCTTGCCTTGAGGATAAGGTTGATAAGTCTTGTAAATTTGTCATTAATCCGCTAAATACTTCATTTAAACTTTTGAATGATATTGACGAAACGCCGCTTACTAATTATGTAGACCCAGAGCAAGAGGGCTTAGCTAACCTTATAAATTACGATCTTGTTGATGAGCTGGAGTTTGATACAGAATTGCAGGGTTTTCCAAAAATAACTGGTGCAATGGAGTATGCATCAGGCATTGGAGATTCCGCCGCAGTAAAAGTTGGCGAAAAAGCTCTTTTGAGAATAATTCCAAGAGACTGTTATGATGAAACTCTTCCAATATCATTAGATTTAACTAATTCTATAACAATAGATATATTGGAAGATGAAACTGGCAGTGCTGAACTTACTGAGCCAGAAAAAGGATCGGGTAACTTTATTAAAAGTGATGGAGAATATACTGCTGCCATAACCGCATCATCACCTGGGGTTGTAAAGATAAAAGCAACAGTTTGTTCGGTAACTATACAGGCAGTAACTGATAGATCAATTGTTTCTGTAGCCGAATCTGAAGCTGAGGTTGATTGTGTTGATGATTCGGGCATAGATCCCGGGGAAACAGATGATGTTTTTGCTCCAGGAGCTTTGACAAAAGTTGATAGAGTTTTAACTATACTGTTTGTTTCAGCCCCTGTAGAGGCTGACATAGATGACTCAGGAGCTAAACTTGCGGTACCAAGGCCGCAAGTATTTGGCACAAATCTGGAGAACTAAAAATGTCAAACAGAGAGCTTATAGAGTTAATTCCAAGCAAAACAGGGTCAGACTACCTGAAGACAGCGCTAACGAACGCTCTTAATATATTAAGAAAAGATGAGAATAACGAAGAAGACATAGCGTTTGGAATAGAAAACCCTGAATCAGACGAGAGTATAGAGCAATACTCAAAAATATTTTCAGAAATCACAGAAGAGTTTGATGATCTATTTGCTAATTTAAAAAAAATGAGATCATCTTATCTCCCCTATGAGTTTGTCTCTGATACAATAAATTCAGAAGGTCAAATTGAATCAATAACAGAACTGTCAAGTCAAGAGTCACTTTCCGAATCTTATGAGAATGCATTCTTTAGAATGCTGGGTTTGCCGTCCACATCAGATTTAGGAGAATTTGATGAGTTATTTTGTGTAAATAGCGACGGAACAACAGAGCGTTTAAATAAGGATGGCTATATCTTTAGCAAATTGGATCAAAGACAGATAGGTGTAATCGACAGAGATACATCAGTAAATGTGGATTTTTATAACCTCATAATTGACGGCCAAGATCCCATTCAGATATTTGCAGAAAGAGGCTTTAACAACCCTTCTGCTACTGCTGTTAGTACATCTAACTCTGATGCCCTCATAGGTATAATGCAAAGTCTAAGATCTTTATATATAGCTGAAAATTCTGATTACCCAAGCATAGCAAATAATCTTAGTGCCAGCGTTGATAATGCGATCTATCCCGAAGATAAATTATCAGAAACAGCTCAAAGTGCTTATGCAATAAACAAAGATTATTACGAAAGTTTTGTTGCTAACTTTAGCAACAACAATACCAGCGATGAACTAGTCTCTGATTTTAAAGAAGCGCTAAAGAGTATTGTTTTTTTAATAAATCCAGGTTTTTCT
>MDTC01149599.1_pt1 | contig 16637 bp, 17 predicted proteins | sample 811181 | NCBI WGS metagenome assembly MDTC01 (sample SAMN05326644, study PRJNA326480) | marine metagenome | isolation source: seawater | place: Pacific Ocean: North | collected 2011 | reverse complement strand
TGTTGTCATTACTATGGAATCGAGCGCCAGCTTGCTTGATCCTGTTTTTTATCTGATCACTAATCATTAATTGCTCCGAGTTATAGACGAGGATGTCTACTGTTTATATTGTATATGTATTTAGAAAATTTGTCAAGAAAAATTTTTAATAAAAAACAGATTTTTCTTGATAGGTGATGCGGTCTGTAACGTCTTTCGTGCTAGTTAGCACAAGTGTTATTCCTGCCAGTCCCCAATTTAGTTCATAGGTTACCCATCTATTTTGCAGTTTTATATCGTAATCACTGAAATAAAATATGCTTAGATAGATTTTATCTAAAATAGCATCAATGGTATTAGTAGCATAATCTATTCCCACTTGACGTAGCCTATTTATTGTCTCAGGGCTATTTGCAATTTCTGGTACTAAATCATGTATTGGAATGTGTAGTAACATCTTGTTGCCAATTATTTATTTTATTTTGCAAGTTATGATTATAGCGTTCTTGATTAAATTGTATTTTGGTATCAGTTATCGTGTAAGGAGCATAATACATACATACTCTGTCGCCTCTACTTAATTGTCCTGTTTGATATAAATCGTATTCTTGATAATTTTCTTCTGTAATAAAATTGTGTTTGAAATCTCGAGTAAGATTTAAAGGTGATTTGTTCAACAAACTATTATAAAGTTTATTTGCTAGTATGCCATGATTGTGTAAGGTTAAATGACTAACTCGGCCGTCCCATCCTCCGGTAATTTCTCTAAAACGTTTTAGTCCTTGTTCTGCTGTGTGTTTTGATAATCGTCCTGTAAAATTTTTTCTCTGTTGAAATTCATTCATACTAATTGTATAGAGATCTCCTGTAGTTTCAAAATATATATTATATTTTTCAACAGTAGGACAAGTATAAGCAGGTACATTAACTAGATTGTATCCTTTGTATTGATATTCTTTAAACCAACTAATTACAGCAGCACCATACAATGATTCTAAATCTTTTCTCGCTACACGCAGTGCATAATCTTTGGCAATAGATAATTGTGCACATATTCTATTTTTAGTCTCACGATTCATATTGATTTTAAGGAACAGTGAATTTTCTAGTTTTGGCCAATCTACATCCATTGTTCTTGAATCAATGAAATTAATAAAGTTTGTCATTTCTGGTAGTTCAGGAACAAACCATCTCCTACTAGGTTCAGTATGAATACAAATGATATAATCATTCTTATTAATCTGTGCAGAAGATTGTTCGAAATAAAATTGCATAACATCTATACTGCTTCCTGGAATAGCAACCATAATACATTCATTACATCCAAGTAGCCTAGCTAATGCAAAAAACCACATAGAGCTTTTATCAGGTTCAACACTTTCTAAATAAGCCCTTTCTGATTTAGTTAATGTTCTTGGATCTGCTGGCATAGAAATACTGCCAAAACTATCGCCAAATATCCATAATTTTTTATCCATTAATATATTTCAGTAATTCTTTATCTTGTACATTGTTAGGAATAACATTATTATAAAATATTTCATAACTGTCGCTACCATACTTGCCTATACCATGTAATTTTTTAGCATCTACTTGATCCCATGTTAAGAAATCTTTAGACATTTGGAATAATCTTTTTGTTCTTACATTAGACATACCTAAACTATTAATCGTATTTTTTACATCATCGTAATTTGCATTTAAAAACTTTTCTGCTGTATCCCAGTTTGCAAAAAATTTGGGCAAAATTTTCTTAACCTGTCGTCTGTTAGTTAAGTTTAGACATATAACACCTACCATATGCTGCCATTTGTTTGCAACTTGTTGTTGCACCATTAGTTCATCTATCATATACACCTACATTTTCCCAAGGGTATACTAACCAAACATCATCTTCTGCTTTGTTAACAGTATCACAGTAGTATGTCACATGTTCAAACTCACTAGATAAATTTTCTGTCAGTGCAGCAAATCGCACATTATAGGTCCAGATATCTTTCCAAGCTGTATCTTCGGGCATGCAAGATTGTTGCCAATCTTTCATTATCCATTGAAACGTTCTTCCAGTATCATTTATATCATCTATAATTAAAATATTTTTACGTCTATCTGGATCACTACCATTACTGCTAAGGTAATAACCTTCTCGCGGTAGCACAGTATATCCAAATGCATCTTCCGCCATAACACAATTTGACTCCGTGAGTATGCCGTTATCTCGGAAACTAACACTTATTGAGTCTGCTGGAATTGATAGCATGTTTGCTATTATTGTTGCAGGTACATTTCCACCTCTAGTTATTCCTACAACATAGTTTGGAAACCAACCATCAGAATACATTTCACATGTGATATGAACACACATTTTTTCAATGTCTTGCCAAGTATAAATTTTTTTATTTGTCATTTGATTTTAAGATAGAATGTTACAAATTTTTATGGCTAATTGTTTAAACCATAATTCATCATGCCCTCTTGTAGTTTCTGCTGCAGTGCCAATTCTTATTCCACTTGTCTGGATAAAATTTCTAGGGTCATTAGGTACTCCATTTTTGTTAAGTGTTATGTTGTTTTGTTCTAATAAATCAGCTGCTTCTTTACCTGAATATTTCTTGTCAACTAAATTTACGACTACTAAATGACTGTCTGTGCCTGCAGTCTGAACTTTAAAACCATGAGCTATGAAAACATCAGCCATTATTTTTGCATGCTTAATGACCTTTTTAATGTATTCTTTAAAGTCATCCTGATGTGCTTCTGTAAAAGCTTGGGCTTTTGCTGCTATTATATTCATTAATGGTCCACCTTGTGTGCCAGGAAATATTGCACTATTTATTTTTTTAGTATATGCATCATTGTTCCAAAGTATAAAACCACCTCTTGGTCCACGCAACGTTTTATGCGTAGTACTTGTCACGACATCAGCATATTCAACTGGATTAGGATATTCTCCAGCCGCTATTAGTCCACTGTAATGTGCAATGTCTGCCATCAATAAACATTTATGATAATCTGCTATATCACGTAACTCTGCCCAGTTAATACGTCTAGGATAGCTACTAGCTCCTGCGACAATAAGATTAGGTTTAACAATTTCTGCTATTTCATTTATCTTCCCATAGTCTAACCATCCTTTATCATCTACTCCATATGAAAAAGATTTATAAACTTTGCCACTGATATTTACTTTTGCTCCATGACTGAGATGACCGCCACTTGCTAGATCCATTCCTAAAATTTTATCTCCAGGTTGAAGCAGTGCCTGATACGCTGCTGTGTTCGCATTCGCTCCACTGTGAGGTTGTACATTTGCATACGCAGAATTATATAGATATCTTATTCTTTCAATGGCAAGATCTTCTATTTCATCTATGTGTTTGCAGCCATTGTAATATCTACGTCCAGGATAGCCTTCGGCATATTTGTTTGTGAAAATACTTCCACATAAATCCATCACAGCTTGGCTTGCAAAATTTTCACTTGCAATTAATTCAACAGTATGCTCCTGCCGTTTAGCCTCATTGTCTAATATTTCTTGAATTCTTCCATCCATTTATTTGCCTACATTGTTTTGCTTGTAATCATGTTTCACTATATCATAAATTTGTTTAAAATTCTTATATGCTTTTTGTAGAGCAGGATATTGTTCAGCCATTTTTTGCACCTCTTCTGTGTTTATCAACTCGCTATACACAACTGTGTTATCCCAAATAGTAGCTGTATATTGGAAACTATTTGGATCTATAGATTTCGTGTTATCTCTAGTTGTATATGTCAATATCTGGCTGTCTTGATCATCTAAAGGAATAGAAATAGTGACAGGTTTTATCATTTAAGTGCATTGTATAAACGTGTACCTGAGAAAAATTTATTTTCGATAAATTCTCGTTGTTCTTTTATTTGTGCCAAATATGTTTGATAATTTTCCATAAAGTGCAAAATCCTTTCCATAAGACTTATTTTATGTTCCTTATATGCATCAAAGTTTGCAGTCCAAGCACTTGGATATTTGAAATCATCTTGCGCCATTTCTTTATAGCTTAATCGATCAGGCACCATAGGAATACAATCTACAATTAAGCCCTCATACCAACTTATTCCTAATGTTTCTTGTAAGTTTGCACTAAAAACAATTTTTGATCTGCCTAGTAATTCGTGATATTGTTTTTTTGTTAATTCTTTTTCTTGACAAGTAATAAATTGATATTGCGGCAAGGATTCTTTCAAATCTAAGAATATATCATGCTGTTTTTCAGGTGCAAGTCTATGCGGAAATAATATTATGTTTTCTTTTTTTAGTTGACGATTACCCCATAGACTATCTTTAAGATATTCCATAGGCCATCCGACACGTTTTATTTTATGCAGTTTTTGTTTATCAATATCTTGTGGATCGTCCCAAAATGTTTTTGTAAATAAATCAATATGAAATTCTGTTGCAAAAAAATTATCATCGTAGCATTCATACATACTTCGTTCTGCATGCCTAGCCCAAGGTGCATCTCCAATTAACCTGCCAAGAAAATCATGTGAATCATATGATCCTGCATGCCACATGCCACCAATTCGTATCTTTATCTTCAATAATTCTGCCATGTATTTTAATTGTATTACAGTAGGATTCCAGGCATCTGTATATAAAAAATAATCTCCGTCTTGTATTTTATTTTCACAAAACAAATTAGCTATGTGTTCTTGTTGCTTGCTTTTGTATACATTTGTACCTCCAAAGTTTAAAAATGCACCAGGAGTAGTCGTTTGTGGAGTGTCTCCTCCTGAAATAGTATATATTGGAAGTTTTAAAGCTTTTTCAAACTGTTTAGGCAACCAATCTTTCCATTGTTTAGTATATCTGGTATCAACTGCTTCGATATCAACAATATAAATCGTCACACTATTATCTCCGTATTCTACGTTTCTTGTGGCACCATATTTGATAACTTTCCCATACACGATCGCCTTTCTTATATAAGCTAGCTTCGTGAAATGGTTTGCCTTCAAACCGACAATAATCTCTAAAATCGTCTAAATCATCAAATATTTTTTTAATTAGTGGATCTTTAATAGCCATTAATTTTTCTCTGTATAATTGTTGTAAATTATTTGACAGCCATTTTCACCGTCTTCTGCAACATCGATAACAACAAATCTATTTGGATATTTATTGTTAATATGTTCATATAAATCATCTGCAATCATTTCACAACTCTTATAATTAAGTTGTAAAGTGTTATTTAAGTATAAGTTCTCACACCATCGTTTGAATTGTATAAATTCAATTTCTCTATCATCATGGAACACTTCGATCTGTACCTTGAAGTGGAAGATGTGTCTATGCGGATATCCTAAAAAACTTACATCGTATTGGTCTTTTGTTGCAAGATTAGGATCTGTAAGCGCCGCAGGGTATTGGTGAATACCTTCTTTCCTGAATGTAATCCATATACTTCTTTTACTATTCATATGTATTCCTGTAACTATATTTATTCAATAATTTTATCAAGGGTATATTTTTCCCAGCCAGTAAATGCTTCTGGATCTTTTAGTTTATGTAATCGATGACACCATACTCCAGGATTAGTCACGTTATAGCTTTTATCATCAATTTTAATCATAGTGTTATAATTCCATAATTGTATATATGGAATAGGAATCCTTATCTGTGGAATAAATTTATTGTACTCACATAAGCCGCCTTCATTGAAATCTTCTGCATGTTTAATGTTTATATCTAAACTACAAAACTTACCAGCGTTTAAGAAATATTGTATAAGTTCTTCCCAAGCCGTCCATTCTTCACTACTAGTTGGATCAAAACTGTGATTTGCACCAAAAAAGATATGATCTATATTTTTTAAATGTTTTTCAATTTCTACTATAGGTTGTATTCCTATCACAAACAGAGTAGTTTTGCCGTAAGCTGGTGTCTTCTCTACTTCTTTACCAATAAAAAAAGTGACTTCTTTATTTTTTTCTATATTTAGATACTCTCTTTCCATCAAACCTCTTCAAAAAATTCATTATATTTTGTATGTGCATGCATCATTTTTTTGCCGACACGTCCTCTAGTACCTAATATACTATCAAGATAGCGTTGATAATCATCGTTTATATCATTTGCTTTTTGTTTATCGTCAGTTGCAAAAATATCATTTACTACATCGCGAAAAGCTATTATATCAAAGTCTTCTCGTATCAACATTGAAGGAATTATGTTATTATCATATTGCCTATTAGCTTCTTGAACTGCAGTTATATGACTCCATACATTATGTCCCATCTGAATAGCATAACTAAAACTATCCCAACTTGTTGAATCGCGTTTTCTAATAATTATATTTCCGTTATCATCTAATATCGGATTACCGTGTTTATCTTTATCAATATTTCCTGCTTTTATTTTAGGACCTCCTACTTTATTTGTATCACCCTCTGCATAAACACAAATATCATTTATCAAAATGTTTTCAGTTAAAGGGCTATCTTCGAAATTTTTGAAAATATTATCTTGCAAAACGCCAGTTTTAAAATTGCGAGTGTCGGTAGCATATTTCAAACCATCAATACTTGGAACCATTCTGTAGACCCATTTTTTCCTATCTTTAGTTTCTGTTTGTATATAAATTTGTCCGTTAGCAGTAGCAAGGAAAGGACTTGCACAGTCAAACGTAACCATGAAATTTTCATTATGATATTTTCTTATGGCTCTCTGTACATCAGTTAATAATACTGCCCATTCTAATTTGCTTGTCCCTAAAAAATGTATCACATCATGGATGCCTTTTTCTAATAAATTATCAAATCTTAAAGATATTAATCTTTTTAAAGCAAGGTGTATATCGCACATATTTTGTCCACCCATACTCCAACCATTAAAATGATTACCAGGATACTTTTTAGGATCACAATAATCTTTCATCTGCTGATACCAATCTTCTGCATCAGTGTGATTTTCTCCTTGTAAAACATTTAAAAATTTGCAAGCGCCAGATCTGTTTTGCAACCAATAATTGTTGTTTATCCTGGTTGCATTTACTGCTTCTTGATATGTTGTAACACCTGTAGCTGCTTGTCCCCTTTCACTTCGTGATACCCAAGCAGGAATATCTAAAATCATTCCATAATCCATATATTCGTCCATCCAAGCAAGTACATCTTTACGTTTTTTGCTGGCTTTTGGACATCCAGGATCTTTCCAATTTCCTTCCCAGACCCCCTTTCCAATTTGAAATCCACCTGAGTCGCCTAGCAACCATGTATTTTCTCTATCACGATTCCTTATCATATCTTCTTTAGGCATATGTTTTGTGATGTCTAGATCGGCATGTCCTGCAGAGTATAAAGACCACTTGTAATAAAACTTACCTTTTTGTTTATTTAGATAATTTAAACTTTCGACACTGTTTGTGTAATCCTTTGGAATACGGGTTTTGACAACATACTCTTCAAATCTTTGTTTGCCTATAAATGTAGAGTAAAAGCCACTAATTGCAGGCAAAAAATATGCATAATCATTTTGTGTATTTGTGAGATTATAGTTCATTGTAAATTTTTTAAAAAATCAATTATGTTGTGTTTTGGAGTGAAGTTTAATTTACGAAGATTTTTTATGTTTGCACAAGTAATTTCTCTTTCGCCAACAGTATTTAGACGGACAGGCAAATGCGGTGCTAAATCACGGACTGCAATCGGTGTACCCGTACCAATGTCAATAATGCCAGTAATAGCACTGTTGATACATTTAATTATTGCATTACATAGATCGTCCATATGAATAAAATCTCTGTAGTGATTTGTGGTGTATTCTAGTTTTTTATCTAATAATTTTTGAACAAACATTCCATGTCTTGGATTTTGATTGTATACAGTATGGAAGCGCATACCTAATGTGTTATCATACCTAGATGCAGCAGCTTCGACACAGAGTTTACTTGCAGCATAAGGATTTAGATCAGGCTCGTATGCAGAACTAGAACTAGCATATAAAAATCTAGTCTTATTTCCGTAAATACTTAATAATCTTTTAGTGACTTCTACATTGTGATGCCAGTAATCTGCAGGATTGTCAATGCTTTTACGTACACCGCTTTTTCCAGCTAGATGAATTATAAGGTCAAACTTTTCTTTTAGAGGAATATCTAACAAATTGTGACCTTCTAGTAAATCAAATCCTACTATGCTGTGTGTGTTTAATTTTTTACACAGGGCACTTCCAATGTAACCACAATGCCCTGTAAGCATTATATGCATTATTTTACATGGACTGGAACGTAATAATCATACAGCACTAATCCGCTATCTATAGAGATTTTCATTAATCCTTGATCTGAAATACTTATAAATATGTCTCCGTTAAGATTAAGGATACTTTGTATTTCCGAAATAGGCCAAATCCAAGTTTTTTTCAAAGTGCCTTTTACATTGCTTTCAAACACAAATTGACCAGCATGTGTTGTAGTGTCTCCAAATGAAAAAATTAAGTTATTTGCATGTGTAAAAACATTGAATGTTGGCTCTTCAGCATGCGCAGCACTCATAAGTTTTAATCTAGCAATACTTGCAACGCTTGGAGTAAATTCAATAGCCCAAGTTGCTCCCTTAAATTTAGCATTTTTAATCTTCTGTTCTATAATAGCTTTATTAACAAATCGATAATCATTTTTAAAATCACCAGTTTGATTCTCAAAGTGTATGTAGGTAGGATATTTTATACCATTTCTATCTTCTTCAACTAGATTCAAAGTAGCATTTTCTTTGTATTCTGGATTTTTTAAATGTAAGTTTAACTTATCAAGATTACCCATACCAAAAACACCAGTAAATTCTTTTACAGGAGAATGTGTTTTTGCATATAAAATTATATTACGATCGTCAGTTATAGAATCAATTGTAGTATCTGTGCTTGTAGATGTGACTTTTAGCAAATTTAAGGAGCCCAGAGCGTGAGTATGGGCTACAATATCTTGTAATATATCTTTCATAATGTCCTTTTATAATTTGGCTGGCATAATGTAATTGTAAGTGGCATATGAGTTATCTAATGTAATCATCATTTTGCCTTGATCGCTGAAACGCATTGTCTTTGTATCATTCAAAGTAAGGATTGCTAAGGTTTGTGGAACATAATAAGTCCAGGATTGTCTAAGGAATCCAACAGGCATCAAATATCCTTTTTGTACAGTATCGTAAATTTTAACCTCGTCACCTGCTTGATTTGTATCATATGCAAAATTATCCTCCAAGGTTTTTGTGAGATACTCAAAAGCGTAAACGTATTGTCCGTCTAATGTTGTATTGCCAGATGGATCACGTGGTATAGGTATTGTTGAATCATCATGTAGTTTGTCAGTTGAATCTGACAATGTATCACCTATTTTTAAAGGCCCAAACATGCTGGGCTCAACAGGAATAAGTGATTGTCGATTGCCATAGTTGAAATCTGTAGTTGATACATTTTTTATTACTGGATAATCAGACCCGTATACAGTAGTTAGCACATTTTCTTTTGTTGGATCAGCATTTAGACTAGGATGACTTGTAAATAAAATACTATTATTATTTTCTCGGACAATCATGATATTGAAATCTATAAGTGCTGATTCTGTAATTTTGAATTCATCACCGTCTATAGTGGATGATATAGTAAATCTTTTTGAATCTTTTATTTCTTTTATATAATACAATATATTTGGATCAATGTTAATCTGTAAAGGAGAATTTACACTATCGTCTACAGGAAATCCTACTATCTGCACTGGATCATTTACCTCAAAAAATCTAGTATCATCAATTTCAAATTCGTTTACATCTGTGTAACAGTAAAAATCATCCATCTGTGGTTTTGTGCTATCTGGTTGCTCATGATCAAAATTAAATGGTATTTGGAAGGCAGCACCGTCTACTGTTTCAGAAATACTAAATCTTGAAATCATAGGAGTCATTGCGCTATCTGGACTTTTTAGTGTATTAAATATTTCTTTGACATAATACGTTTTTGTATAATCTATACCATATTGCGCTAATGCACCAGCTGAGTCTTGTTGTGGATTGAATTGTATAGGAAGTCCAACCCTTAGCCAATATCTTTTATTTTGCATAGTAGTGTCATAACTACTGTCTTCTGAGTCGATTTGTATTGGTCCAGCACTGTCTTCTGCACTGTCATAATAAAATTTATTTACACTATCTTCATTGTTAGGCATACTGTAAGTCATTTCAAACATGTTTACTTCACGCTCAAGGATAAAGGTCCAATCAGCTTCCGGAAAGTCTATAGCAGAGCCGTTTACTGCTTCACTTACTTTAAATCTTGTGCAGTCAATGATTTCTTTGATATAGTAAGTTTTTGTTACATCTAAATTTACATTTACAAGTGCAGTACTAGAATCATCTGGGTTTGCAAAAGTCACAGGATCATTTACATTTAAAACAGAAGTGTCATTAATTGTAAGTATATCAAGGGCATCATTTACATTTACTACTATTTGTTCTACAGTTTTATTCATTTTTGTAATAAGTCCACGATAATCTGCTGTAACTTTGCGTATTGTAGATTTATACTTATAAATAATTTGCGGAATATATGTGCCATAAATTTGTGGTTCAAATATCACATTGCCAAAATATGGATTAGCTTCTCCAAATTTTAAATCTAATTGATAGTGTGGTAAAGCAGGGTAGTTATCGTTTCTGAAACTTATACTGCTGGTAGATACATCATAATATAAAAATTCATTGTATGTTTTTGCCATGTCATCAAATCGTTGAATACTAGTTGCACTAGGAGTAAACTGGAAATTCCACAATGATCCTTTGAAATCTATCATCGGATGCTCTGTTTGTAATATAGATTTGTCACTTATTACGTATTCATCTTTGAAAGTTCCGTCGGCATTTGAGATGTTTAGTTTTGTAGTAACAAATTCATTATTAGTATCTGTGTTTGTAGCTTGTATAATCGGACCATGTCCTGTAGGAAAATATTCGTCAGTATTTTGAACTATATTATGTAGTTTATCTAATTTATCTAATGCAAATTCACCATTTAGATCTCTTATCTTTTGTTTTGTTTCTGCTACTACGTAAACTATTTGATCTTCTGATACTGCTTCTACAAAAGACTTGTCTATAACCATTTCAAAATTATTGTTAAGTGCTGTATCAAATCTAATAAAGTCTCCGTTTAAAACAGGAGTAACTCTTATTTTTGTATTATCTACTATTTCTTTTATATAATACCTTGTAAGGAATTGTAATTCTGACTGGATTACAGCAGTGGTTGAATCAGGTAAAGATTCAAATAGGATAGGATCGCCTATTCTAAATATACTAGAATCTGCAACTACAAAATAACTTCGTGGATTTACAACAAAAAATTCAAAGTCTACAGCAGGAAATAAAACTACGTCTTCAGGTGCGTCTGTCATACCAACGGTAAATCTCAAGCATTTTGTATTTTCAACTATATTTGTAATGTAATATGTTTGGGTAGTGTCGATTCTAGTGTCGGTTAGAAATGTAGTAGAACTGTCTGCTTGGTTGGTTGCGTTGTTAAATGTAGAATCAACTATTGAAAAATGTATAGGCATTCCAAGTTTTAACCAAGGAATATTTTCTCGCGTAGATTGGAATTGATTTGTAATATTATCTACACCAGTAACCTTTCCAAATTGATCTGGAATAATTTCCGTAACAATTTGTTTTTTATGGTAAATTTTTAATAACTCAAAACCAGTTATATCATGTGTGTGATTTAGTATATCTAATAAAACATCTCTCATTGTTTCTCCACTTTATATACTATTTAACTGTTTTTTAAGGTGTATGATCATAAGTCTTTGGTAGATTCTTAATATCAATTTCTAAAATATTATCATCATCTTTTAACTTAACAAAAATTTTTTGGTAACTATCAAGTTCGATCGTTTGAATATCTTTTTTATTTTTAATAATAATTTTTTTTGCATCGGTCATTTTAGCTAATTCTACTCCACCATATATTGTATTATGAATATCAATGTAACCACAATCCATTCCAACACCATACATGCTCATGTCAAATCCAAAAATTTGATAAAGTGCATATCTATAACTACCTTGTTTTTCAATGTCAGACTTGTAAATACGTTTGCAAACAGCATAAAAAGCTTTTTCCCTTTCTTCTTCTGGTAATTCATTCCACCATTTCTCGTTATCTGTTGAATACTGTTCGGTTTCTTCTTTATACGCTATTTGTGCATCCATTAATTCTGGAGACTCAATTAAATCTTTTAACCTTTTTTTCTTCAATTCAACAGCGTGACCGTTGAAGTTGTCTTCCCAATTGGCTGCTATTTTTTTTAATTGTTCAGGAGATTCCGTTGGCATATGTTATTCCCATTCAAAAAAACTGTTAAAGTTATTATCTTGTTTTGTATCACCTAAATTGTAATCAAGCACTCCGATTAAATTGTCTAATTTGTTATCTATAATTGTAGTTTCCATAGCTTCATGATCAAATGGCAAATCTTTGAACCATTCGGGCAATCTTAATTCATCTGTTGGGTATGCAACACTTGTGAAATTTAATGGATTAGATCGCAGTTTACACACTATAACCTTCATACCATCAACAATGTCAATACTATACTTATCACTGTTCATCTTTTTTAGTGTGTTCCAATTTATACTTGCACGTACATGACCAGGTAAATTTGCTTTGCCTTTCTTTTCTTCTAAGCTTTGATAATATGCAATTTTATTTGCACGTTTAGGCGATCCTTTTTCCCAACCTGGACGGTCCTTAAATTCTTGTCTAAATTCTGTTATTCTATCTAGAATGTCTTTTTCAGATTTTTCTTGGAGTACCATCATCAGCAACTCACTTAAAAACTCCTGCATAAAAATTGGAGTATCAGATCGACGTAGATCTAATCCCATAGCTTTTACTTTTCCTGGCTTACCATCTATGTCTTTGCGATCACCTTCCATATCATAAACTAAGGCAGCATATCTTTTCTTTGTAATATATAAGCCAGATTCAGCAATAATTTCTCTACCTGCTGCAATAACTTCCGCCCTACTAGAAATACAATGAAAAGTATCGAACATAAAATCACCAAACGTTGTATTAACCTCTTGGGCTATTTTGTCATAAAGTTGTATAACTGCTTCTTTATTCCAAGGAACAGTGCCAGCTGAAATTTCTTGCGCAAACATTGGATATGCAGAAAAATATACACTGTCAGTATCACCGTAAATTACACTTGTACCTGTGTGATCATATTTGCCAGTGATTACTTTGTTTACTTGCGCACTCATGTGTTTAACAATTTGTCTACCAGTAAGTGTTGTGCTCTGTCCAATTCTCTTATCGAAAAATCTACATCCTGGATTTAAGATAGCTCCGTATAATGAATTTAAATTAATTTTTTTAACTAGCTGTCTTTTATCCCAAAAAGCAATTTCAAGATCGTTATTTGCCTCAATTGCTTTCTTCTTCATTGCTTGCAAGTCTTTTCGCTCTGCATACCATCTTTTGAGTAAACCTGGAATAATGCCTTCATATTCTGTAGTAAAAATAGTCCCGTTTGCACTAAGCATCCAAGGCATATTGCTATCATATATGAGTTTATATATTTCTGCCGCACTCATAACTTGACTTGGTTGACCTTCAAAATCAACTGTAATCATTACATCTTTACGTTTCTCTAATACTGCCTCATATTCTAAGGATCCAAACCTTCCTTCCCAAGCTGCCGCAAAAGATTTTTTTTCAAGGGTTATTGCATTCTGGATTGTTTCTTCTGTAGAATCTGGTCTAAGTTGTCCTATTATTGTTTCAGGCGCCATGTTTAAAGCACGAATTACACTTGGATATAGACTATTCAAGTCCATTGAACCTATCCATTTGTGGACCCCTTTTTTTGGAAATGCTACATAAGCGCCTGCAGCCGCAGTGTTATTGTCACCTTGTTTTATCCTGTTAGGAACCTGGAAACCTCTATAGTGAGATTCATTTATAATTGCTTGCTCCGTCACTGCTACTGCACCCATTGTTGTTTTTAACAGTACTGTATTAGCATGAGCAAGTTCATTTGATAAGTCTATAAAACGTAATTTACGATCAAGTTTATCTAGCAATGCAACGTCTTGTCTATTATATTCTATAAATTTACGGAAATCATTATTATATAATTGATCTAATGTACCTTCATATACTGTCTTACGCTCTCCAATCTCAGCTTCACCGATTGCATCTAATCTGTAACTATGCCGTTCCTCATAAGTATATTTTCTATATAATTCCAAACTATCTAAATGTACTCTACCAACAAAATCATAAGTCTCTGCAGTTTTTCCGAATTTTTCATATTCTCTTTTCTTAGGCAACTGTTTCCACAAACAAAATTTTCGAGTATCATCTTTGCTTAATATTCTACTCACTCTGTTTACAGTATAAGGAATATCGTATCCTTCTGAATTCCAACCACTTATAATATCAGCATCTTGTATTAAGTCTAAAAAAGTTTGCAGCATTTCTGCTTCATTCTTATAAAGGATGATATTATCTTTCCACTCGGCTACTTCGGCTTGTGCCTGCTGCATAGAAAGTGTTTTAGGTGGAAGAGCCAGGGTAAATAATGAATCTAACCATTGTAAATTTACTGTAATTGCAGTAATTGGCATGAATGGATCAGAAGGATCTGCAAATCCTCGTTCAGGATCAAAATCAGTCTCTATATCAAAAAATGCAACCTGTAGTTTTGGTGCATCTTTGTTTAAGTAATTTGCACTTAGACACTGGAATATAGGGTTAATATCTGATTCGAATAATTCTTTGTTCCTGTTTATTGCTACTTCTTTGCGGAAATCTTTTGTGTTTTTACATATTATCCTGCTTAGATCATCACCATATATACTTTTATATTTTCCTCTAGAATCTTTGTAATAAAATGTATATTTTACAGGATATTCAATGTATTTTCTTCCCTCTTCGTGGCGTTCTACAACTTTTATTACATCTTGTTGTTTGTCAAATATAGCGTCTATATAACTCATTTGTAATTTTTATAAAATTATTTCTTACCAACAGTTTCTACAAGTGTTTCAAGATCTTCAAATTCGTCTGCAACTTTCCACCAATCGCCTTTATGTGCTACTTTTATTGCTTTATTAATTAGACTAGGTTTTACATTTAATTCTTCTGCTACTGCTTTAACTGTATCTCGAAGTCCTTCTTGTAGATCTGTTATTTCTTGCATCACTGTTGCACCTTCGTTTACAATACGTTCGAGTTTGGATTTTTCGTCAACACCATATACTCTATCACTCATGATTACTCCTTTAAATATATTATTATAATTTAATTATTAAAAAATGTCAAGTATTATTTTGTTCTAAGGAATTGATGGGCACCGTCGTGTGCCCATTATGATTTTATGCTTTAACGCAAGAGCCTTTTTCGCCTCGTTTTTTGCCAGGAACTTTTTTGTAGCCTTTCCAACATTTATCATAAATTTTGTTGTTAGGACTAGCTTCGTCCATGTTTTCATTTTTGTTTACAACGCCTCTTGACATGCGAGATGTGTTATAATCTGTTGCAACAGAATCTACTTTATGAACACCTGGTGCAGTCTGCTTTACATCTATACCTTGGCTTGCTTGACTGGTTTTCCTTCCCATTTTATCATATCTTGTGTCATCAGCACCGCTTACAGTACGATCTCCTACATTACCATCATGTGTTCCTGCAGGACCGTCTCCTTTTGACTGTCCTCCAGTGTTTGCTGTAGTATTTCTTATCCTGCCAAACTTATCTACAGTTGTAGTAACAGTGACTACTGTCTCTGTACCACCTTTACCTTTTACATAACTGTCAACGGTGTATGTGCCCATTCCTGTCTTAGGATCTATGCCAGTCCATTCGTAATCGTTCGGTCCTTTTGTTGTCTTAAATGGTTTAGCCCACTTGCCAGGACCACCCATAGAAATATTTTGTGCTACTTTTTTACCAGCAGCCGCTCCTTGCTTTTTTGCCATGCGTAAAATTCTATCATCATATTCGACAACTGCTTCCTTTGTTGGAGCTGGATAATATTTTCCGTCTGCAATTATTACTGGTTTACCCTGCCCAGGAAATTTTGGTCTAAACCCAAGTGCTTGTGGAGGGACAACAATACGCTCGCCTTGTGGAGCTTGCATGCCCCTACCAGCAAATTGATAAATTTTGCCTTCATATTTTATCATTTTTCCACTTACCCTTACTCCTGGTGTAAGTGGTTCGTGTTGGGGTCCTACCGATTTTGATGGTGCAGATTTGGTATTAAATGTGCCTGCTGCTTTTTTTGCTGCAATATCACTTGCACTAAGCCTTTCACTTAATCTAGAACCAAGGCTTCCGTGATATTCTTGCCTTGTTTCTAATGGTATTTCCATGGGTTTATTTTTTTCGGCAAATTTTGTATCATAATCCATATTGTGGTATACACTGCCCATGTAATCTGCAGCTTTTGTAATTTTACTCTGTACCCAACCTTCTAAACCTTCTGCTTCCGATACACCTTTTAGCATGTCATGCAGTTTAATAGCATACTTTGCTATCTTGTAAAGATCACTACGTGCCATCTGTACTTCATGATCAAGTTCTGCCATGTGTGCTAAATCTCCTAATCCTTCTT
>MDTC01165051.1_pt1 | contig 16639 bp, 13 predicted proteins | sample 811181 | NCBI WGS metagenome assembly MDTC01 (sample SAMN05326644, study PRJNA326480) | marine metagenome | isolation source: seawater | place: Pacific Ocean: North | collected 2011 | reverse complement strand
CATATGCATACATTACTCCGACCAATTATGCTGCTACTTATGCGAATGATCGCAGAGGAGTTAACATATCATGGACATGGGGTGGGGCGACGCCTGATCCAGTAAAAACCGGTGATTCTTGGGGAGAGCACACTTTTACATTTGATACTCCGATGGCAGACGCCAACTATAATGTGGTAACTGATCGCCCATGGTACGAAAATGTTGGCTGGATATACATTTATAATCAAACTACAACCGGATTTACTGCACGATGGGAGGGGGGAAGCGGTCCAGACAATTTCGACGGGGGCAGTTTTGTCATTTATGCATCAACACCTACAAAAACGCTCGATGGGGCCGGTTCTTCTTCGACAGAAATTCTTCCAGTAGCATATGCACACGTTACTCCGACCAATTATGATGCTGGTAATGCGAATGATCGCAGAGGAGTTAATATATCATGGACATGGGGTGGGGCGAATCCCCCGTCACAGGACGGCAACCAACACTGGGGAGTGCACACTTTTACATTTGATACTCCGATGGATTCCTCCGGCTATAATGTGGTCACGGATAGAGAGCACGAAGATATTAGTATCATAAACGTGATTACGAAATCTCCAACCGGATTTACTGCACGATGGGAGGGGGGAAGCGGTCCACACGTGTTCGACGGGGGTACTTTGGTTGTTTATGCATCAACACCTACAAAAACGATTAATTCAGGTTGGGAGTGCGAGTATGAAATTGACATGGATTTACGGGATATAACTTCTGCTAGTATAACTGTTCCTAGTACTTCTGATAATTCAATTAGTTCAAATAATACAATTAAGTGGAGGTATCTGGGACCAATTATTCCGGATGGAAATGGTGGCAGAACCGTGGCTACGAATGGACAATGGAATAATCTCGCTTCAAGTACGAGTACAATTTATGTAACTCTTCTTGGAGCAAAACCGGGTGATAGTGATTGGGATAATACTGGAAATGTTCTTAGAAAAATTGAATGGGAAGTAACAGATATGACTGGACATTCAACATCTGGAATACAAGAAATCATGGTAAAAGATAAATATGGACCAATAATCGATACATCTGGTATTACAATTACTTATACAGAACAATTAGCAACTAGTAACGATAGTACTACATCAGTTGATATAGAAATACCAAGGGTTGAAGATAATATAGACGGCTGGTTAGATTCAATAAATTGGTCAATATCTCCAAGTACCAGTACTCCCACAAGTGGTTCTGTTAGCACGGGTGGCAGTTCACCGACAAGACCAACTTTAACAATAGGTAATTTGTCTCCGAATCAAGGATTATATACAGTAACATGGACAGCGCAAGATTCTGCGGGGAATAGTAATGAGAATGCACTTGTAACACAAATAACTATTGAAGATCAGATTGCACCTACAATAGTATGGAGCTCAGCACAGCAGAGTTTATCATCTAACAATGCTCCAACTTTGAACTTAGTAAATAAAACAAATGAAGGAACATTGGAAGCTGCAACACTAACAGATAATGGGAGTGGTATTGATACTAAAACAGCGACTTTTTCACATTCATCGACAGATGTATCTGCATTTGTTTGGGGCGATATAGAGACTGCAGCCAATTTTAATTTTCCTTTTGGAGAAACAACTATTACTTTGACTGTTACAGATAATATAGGTAACACTGCGTCTACCTCGAGAATTGTAGATAGTAAATTTGGTTGGCTAACTGAATCGAATAGTAGTTCAAGCAATGTATATGATGATTATACCACAAGTTTATATAATTTATTTGATTCTACTGGAATTACGTTTAAACAATTTCCAGATGCTTCGTATGAAGATAGAAATGGAATTTCTTCCCCACATTATGTATTGACGGATGGAGGTATGTCATATGATTCGAATGGTTTAAAGATAATGGGTGAATGGATTCAATTTAATAATATTACAAATAGTACTGAATTTCAAGGCATACCACCATCATATAAAACACATTATGGTCAAAACATACGATTATGGTCAATAAATATATCTGGTGCGACTTCACCATCGTATCCGTATATGATTACAGTATTAGGATCAAATACTGAGAATATGAATGATACATCAAGCCAAGCAAACATTTTGACAAGAGTAACGGGTATGATTTGGAAACAAGATACAAACAATGCTGAAAAGGGGAACTGGAAATCTCCAACATTGAATTTGGGAACTACGCAAGATTATAATTATTATAGAGTTATAATAGAGAAGATACATGGCGATAGTAGTAATGTATCAGATAGGACACCAAAAATTTCATTTATAGAATTTGTGGAAGAAGTAAATGCGGATTATATTACAGTATCTTCAGTTTCATCAGATATTACTACTCCAGAAAAGGTAGTTACTGATGATGGCAATTATTGGCAAACGCATACATTTAATTCGGGTGAAACATATCCACATGATTCACCATATGATTCAACTGGTACAATAAGATCTGAGATAATAGATTCAATGTATACTATTCAAGAAATATATAGATCATATGTTGGAAGCTCTCATTACGATGGACATTGGATACAAGTAAATAAAGATAGTACAGTAAAAGATGTACAAGTTGGAACTATAAGTATAAATGGTGATAATTATGGGGTAAATTTAGCAATACAATGTAATTCGGATAGTATATTTAGTAAAGTTGCGATTATTGGATCAAATGATAATAATATAGGTAAGCAAGGTAATTCTGCAGTAGAATTATATAAAACTCCTAGTGGACAGTCAGAGTATTCTCAGTTTTCAACATTAGACGGTTCTCATGGGCATCGTTTATTTTCTCTTACGAATGGGAATAGTTATAAATTTTATAGGTTAGTGGTACTTGAATTACACAATTCCTCAGCAATAAAATTAAGGAGGATGAATTTTATTGGAAATAGCGATCCAAATTTAATTTTTGGCAGCAATCCCCTCTTTACCTCCCCAGAGCCACCGCACGAATCAACTACAGCGATAACAATACAAGAATCGGATCTGGGACAAGCGAATCTTACAACAGATCTTATAGCAAATCCTGCAGGGGATTATAGAACTTGGAGAGTTTATGCTCCTCGTGGCGAAGATCCAAATGGTTATTATTTGAATGGTGTAAAGAGAGTATTTGTTGATATTGTACCAAGTACAGGAAGTTTGGAAACATTGAATCAAAATAATAGAAAATTAGAAAGTAATGGGGATTATTTAGGAGACGGTAGCTCGCCGACCTTGGACGACTATATAGATTTAGTTGTTACATATCCTGTTACAAGTTACACTATTACATGGAAATGTAATAATTTAGTTAATTACGGAGAAGCACAGACAATTGTGACTTGTAATTGGCCAGCTCGTGATGTGGAAGATTGGGGATGGTTGACAGGTACTGAGGAATCTGTTAAGTCCAGATTTCCGAATGATACAGCCGCTGGTGTCCAACACTTTGAGTCAGGTCGTGTTTTTGGGGGTACAAAGGTACTTGATGCTGCCCCACTCAATAATATTCTTACAGATAATCGTACAGGAACAATATCTGTGATTATTTATAATTTAAATACGACATTCCACTCAAATCACCCAGACGTAGTTGATGGACGTATATTATGGTATATTGGTGAGGATATTGGTGATGGTAATGAGGATAATAGCATGCATCTCAATTTAAAGACTGTTCAAGATTCTTCTAACTATGCGATACCGAACTTTATCCTTCAACGCGATGATGATGGATTTGATTTTAGAATAGTAAGAGTGGGCTCGCCTTTCCAAAACGGTTATGATTGGAAGATAACATCGGCTTTTAAACCAGAGGTTAATGATAATACGTTACAATACACTCAAATATCTGTATCATACAGACCAACAGGTACAAATGCTAATTGGCAACCATGGAAGTCTGGTTCGTTTGATGGACTTGCGGGAAATAATCAAGAGACTATTCCAAATAATCCCTGGAACTCGACAGCGGGAATTGTACACGACGGATTAACAGTGGGTGGTCATCAAGCTGGTACAAGTCCTGAAAGAAAACTGCTCGATTTTGAGTTCCGTGTTATGGTTATAAGAGATTGTTTAGTGGATGGCACAGATTAAAAAATTATATATAAGTAATGGGTCTGTTTAGATATATTGAGTTGAGTAAGAGTATAACAGAAATATTTCCAAGATGGAATGATGTAAATGATCATGTAAAAATCCAATGGATACTAAATGGTAATAAGAATAGACCGGGAGATAGGAATGTACTGAGTACATTTTTAGATACATATGCTCCACTTCCAAAATTTTCGGACGATGTTTATGGAGGAAATTATAGTTATATACGATTAAATAGAACTAATGTACTAACAGATTTTAGTAATTGGGATAACCTTAATTCGGATAAAACAAGAGCATATTTAATATTAGATGGTTTAAAATCAAGGGGAGGTGATAGACTTGGAATAAACTATTTATTACAATCAAATACGCATCTTGTAAATTTAATGAATAGAAAGAATAAAATAAGACAAGAGTCATGGTTGGACTATGGTGGACAAGGACAAGCACCTCCGATTGGGAATACTCCTGATTTTGATACGAAAGCGGATCAAGATTTTGAAAAGATGCGAACAAGAGTATTATTGGTTCCAAATATAAGTACTATTGAACCTGGTTCGAGTTCTTATACACATATAGCAAATACAACGCAGTATATAATGGGACAGCAGTATATAATGGGACAGCCGTCGAATGACACGGATGACACGGATTCATCTCAGTTTGTGAGAATGAAACCGTCTTCTCAAACGTATTCTTCAGTTTCAACTGAGTTTGTAAGAATGAAGCCATATGTAGCTTCAAATGAGGATATAATACCAGATTTATCAATTAATAATGGAATATCTCTTTTAACTTTTGGTTCGAATGGAATTCGACTGGATCCAAAAGATACAGATACAAGGATATTAACCACTTCTACGAGCAAGTATGTAGGTAGTATATTTAATGTTAGTCGTTTTAGTAATAAAAAGAGACAAGAATATGTATTAATGACAGATGGGTATTATGGGTATGGTACCCAAAAATTGAAATATAAGGATGGAAATATAAATAATCATTTGATGATTCGATTGAAAGAAGATAAAAATGGAAAACATTCTATTCAAATAAAGGCAATAGACAATCTTTTTCAAAACAAATATATAGAGAATCTGTATTTTACAGTTAATAATAACAAGTATGGGATATTAGATAGTTCGAATCATGTGATAGATACATCATTAAAAGGAAATGTATTAATTAGTTTGGTAAATTCAGAAAGAGATAGTAGTAAGACAATAGAAGATGAGGTCCAGACTTTTCCTCATGGTCCGCCGCCTCCTCCGCCGCCGCCTCCTCCGCCGCCGCAGGATCCCTTTTTTGAGGAGGAGTGTTCTGACTCGGACTGTCTATCTACTGTGACTTTGTTCGATGCTAGTAAGAGAGTATATAGATGGAAAAATATTCAAACAAATCTGACATTGTGTAAATATTCACTAAATACAATATCGAATGAGTTTAGGGATATTATAAGATATGGGGTAGGAGAAGAAGTAAATGTTAAATTGGGTACAGATGGTTTAATTATAAATAAACATTTAACTGGACATAATATTATAGGAAGGACACAGGAATATATTGGTAGATTAATAGGTATAACTGGATCAGGTAATGATTTAAAGACGGAAGATATATTTTTGTTTAAAGAAGGATATAATCATAGTGGTTCACTGTATGATATGCTTTTACCATATAAGAATGGAAGTTTAGAAAATTGTTTATCAATAGAAATACATGATGGTAAATCAATACAAATAAGATCAAAATGCATTGAGTTTAGAGATAAATATATAGAAACTTTGTTTTTTACTATAAGTGAAGGAATGGATCGGTTGTTAGAATCATCGCATCAAAGCAAAGATAAGGACATTTCTGGGTTTAGTACTGGTAGTATATCTATAAAGTTGATAAGTGAAGATAATTACGGTTTTGAGAAAAAGGTGTATAGATGGCAAAATACGCAGACAAATTTAAAATTATACGAGTATAGTGTAAATAAGTTAACGTATGAGTATAAAGATATACTATATTTTGGTTCATTGAAATTATGAATATAGTTGTCTGGTTTGTTTTTTACCAAAACGGACTTTTTTAGGTTTTTTATAACTATTTACGTATCTTTTATTTTTAATTTTTGCTCTTGATATAGCAATACGTCTTTTAATATCAGGATAAATTTTTTGTATGTATTGTAGTTTCTTTTTGGGAAGAGTATGTAAAATATTGTACTTTGTTCTATATTCTACTTCACATATAGCGTTAACATGTAAGAATTCATTATGAATAACCAGAAGATCTTTTCTCAAATCTTGTATAGATTTGTTAATTACAACGATTGGATTATTAAGACGAGATACGTTATCTTTATCTAAAACGGGGAATGCTCTTGGATATAAACCAAAAAAGGTCGGCAAATTTTTTTTCCATTTAAGACATTGTTTGAAGGAGTTTTTAAAACGAGTTTGTTTTGTTTGATATTCAATAACAAGATCCCAGTATATCGATATTAAGTTAATGATTTGTGGACTAAGGGAATTTTTTCGTGTTAAAACTTTATTTTGTGTTTTAGTACGTCTTCTGGTTTTCATAACTAATTTGATCTTTATAAATTAAGAACAGGTGATTATTTAAGATGTAATTCCACAATTTTTCTCAGCATTTTGAATGCGTTGTTTGATGTCTTTTTGTGTTTGATCATGGTATTTTTCAACTTTATTATTAAGTCTGGATATTTTCATTGATATGTCTGCAATAAAGACAAAGAAAAACCATCCCAGGAGTATAACTGCAGCTAGAAAGTATTTTATCATTTCTTTGTCAAGATTTTCTTTATCTATATACTGAAGCCCGACAGCGATTGTAACTAAAATAGCTACCGTAACAAAAGTGACTACAAGTTTTTGTTGAACATTCATTACAATATAAAATATTTTTATAAATTTTGTGTTTTAGTAAAATCATCATAGTAAGATTGTGGAATTTGTTTAATTTTGAAACTTATCCGATGATGTTTTGTGAATCCATATTTTAATATACCTTCAATGTGAGCTTTAGTACCATATCCCATGTTTTTTCTCAAATTATATCTTTCATCAAGTTGTGGATCTTCATCGCACAAAGTCTCTATGTGTTCATCGTGTGCAACTTTAGCAATAATACTTGCCATTCCGATACAGATATGAGTATCATCGCCTTTAACAAAGCATTCATGTGGAATAAAATCGTCTTCTCCACAGTATGGTTCGAAACGATTTCCATCAACATAAATTTGATCAAATGGTTTATCAATAGAATCAAGGGCTCTATGGAAGCCAATCATTGTTGCTTTCAGAATATTATAATGGTCAATTTCTTCTGAACTAGCAGAACTGATCGCCCATGCAACAGCGTTTTCTTTGATCCATTTTGAGAGAATTTTTCTTTTTTTGGCTGAAATTTTTTTAGAGTCCCATGATTTTGGAATAGGACATGGAGGATCTATAGGTTTATTTTCATCCCATATTACTGCTCCACAAAAAACAGAACCAAAGAAGGGTCCTCTTCCAACTTCATCTAATCCAACACATACCATTAATTAAATGTAATAAATAGAATACTATGTGTTTATATCAAAATTTATCATTTGAGATATTGTATATATCCATTGGATCAAGATCTTCTTCTAATTCTGAATCTTCTTCAATCTCTTCAGTGATATTAACATCACAATTTTCTTCAAAAAGATTCATCATTTCAATAACAAAGTTTTTATATCCAGTATGGTGAGCCAATAATATAGGATTTTTTAATAGTATAGTATCATTAACAAATTCAGTACACATTTCATGTAATTCAGGTAATAAGTATGTTATTACCGAATCTTTTACATTACTTTTATAATTTTCTTCATCAGTTGGTATATACACTGTTTTTTCTATTGGCTTTAAAGTGTTTTCTTTTATGGGAGCAGCCTTTTGGTTTAATGCTTTTCGGTAATCCATATAGATTTATTGCCGAATACTCTTATTTTATATTTCGTATATTTTAAGTATATTTTGAACAAATTTACTTCTTTTTACATCCCCAATATCAAATTCAACTATACCAATATGGTTTTCATACATTTTATGCTTTATCTCATAGTGATTTTTAACAAGATTTAAAAAATTATGAAGTCCGTTTTCTGGAATTTTTAGATCACATTGACTGGTATCACCAGTGACAACAATTTTTGAATTCTCACCCATTCGAGTCATGATCATTTTCATTTGGGTTGGACTACTATTTTGCATTTCATCTGCAATAACATATGTATCCGAGAATGTTCTCCCTCTCATGAATCCGATCGGAACTATTTCGATTTGTCCACATTTTAATAATGAATTCAGTTCACTTTTTGATTTTTCGTCAATAAATATATCATATAATGGTTGAATCCAGGGATTCATTTTTTCATCTATATTGCCAGGTAAAAATCCTAAGTCTTCATCTTCTACAGACACAATAGGTCGTGTTAATACAATTTTTTTTACATGATTTGCTTTAAGTTCATCTATAGCAATTTTACAAGCAAGCCAACTTTTTCCAGTTCCAGCAGGTCCATGTGCAACAACAAGATTGATATTCCTGTCTTCCAATAATTGAACATATTTGTTCTGTTTAGTAGTAGTCGTTTTTAAACAGTATGATAGATGTAATAAGAAAAAGTATTTAAAATAGAACATATTAGTTTCATATACAATATTTTCTTTCAGAAGTACTTACAAGGTCAATATAGACATTTTTTGATTTATTGAACCAATTGTATGTAACACTATTGATCTCTGGCTTTGGTGAAATGGGATAAATAACATTTTTGTCAGTCATATCGGTTAAACATGCGGATAAATCATTACCATTAATATTCATTAGACAATTTAAACAAACCCCCTTATCACAAATATGACAATAATTCCGGTTGGGAATTATAAGAGAATTATCATAATTTTGTTTGATATATTTCAGTCCATCTAAAACACTATGTCCTCTACATGCTTTTTTTGAGAATCCATATATATTTGTTTGAATCGAATTATTATAGCCATATATAATGAATGTTTTGAAGTCTCTAGGAATTTTCATATTACGAATGTACATATTGATGTTAAATAGTATGTTTTTACTCATATAAACACAATAATAACAAGTCATTTTTATAAAAATGATCTTAAGTATAAGATTATATAGAATAGGTAAAGAGATTAGAAATGTCGAATAATTGGATGAATGGTACGGCTCACAGACGTAGATGTTGTTTTACCATAATTCAAGACAACGAAGATGAGATTCATCAGCCGGAGTCTATAAAAACTCAATTATTTATACATCAAAAGAAAGCTATATCTCGAATGAGAAATCTCGAATTATCTCATCTTATTGTTAGAGATGATTTGAATCGTTCATTAAAAACAAACTATGGTATTTATGCTGACAAGGTTGGTGCGGGGAAAACGCTTGCAATGACAGCACTTGTTGCAACAAGTCCTCGTCCCAGAAAGAAATGGGGTATTCCTTTAAACAATACAGGTTATACAGTAATAAATCAAATAAATGATAAAAGAACACGCTTACATGTAAATACAACATTAATTATTGTGCCACATAGTTTGATGACGCAATGGGTAGATACATTGAAAATGGTCGATGGATTGAAATTCTTTATGGTTAATACCAATAAACTTGTAAACAAACTAGTAAAAACGATTCTAGAAAGTCGTGCGGACGCAGCGTGGGGTCAAAAGAGTAAGAGCTCAGTAGACTTTTCGATCGTATTAATTTCAAATACAATGGCTCGTAAATTCTGGATTGAACCATATCAGACTGTTGTTTGGGATAGAGTTATTGTTGACGAACCTCATACATTTGTATTAAACGATTTACCTGAAGCAAACTTCTGTTGGTTTGTCTGTGCAACTCCATATGACATACTATATTCTAATAGACAGTGGCTACGGTGTACGATGGGTGGAGATTATTACTATACTAAGATAAATCCAAATGAATTGGCTGTTATAAAGAATAGTGATGATAATGTAAATAACTCTTTATGCCTTCCCCCATATAAAGAAATTACAATGAAGTGTTTGGCTCCAATATATTTGAGAAATGGTGCAATTCGCAATAATTTACCGGCAGAAGCTTTATCCAGATTAAATGGGAATGATGTTACAGGTGCTTTAGAGATTCTAAATTGTGATGCTAACTCAAAATCTTCAATTGTTGAATCTTTAATTAGTAATTATAGAGATTTAGCTCATAACGAGACATTATCGATTCAAAGATTAAGTCAGATTAGAAATATTACTAATACAGAAAGGGCTGAACGTATTAAGAGACATAAAGAAAAATTAGATGATTACTTAAAAAAAATTGCCGATATTACTGAAAGGGTTAATACTGAAGAAAATTGTCCTATATGTTTGGACTCTGTTGATGACCCTTGTGCAATTATGAATTGTTGTCAGAAATCATTTTGTCTTGAATGTATTTTGATGTCATTAAAGAATTCTAATAAATGCCCTATGTGTAAAGCAGTTACACGTGTAGATAGTCTTCATATTCAATCAGATACTAATGCCAATAAAAGTGCTAAAAAAGAATCAGGGTTGCTTTCTAAGTCGAATACCTTATTAGAAATAGTTAAAAATATGAAGGAAGATTCAAGATATCTAATTTTCTCGGAATATGATGGTTCTTTTAGACGTATATCTTATAAACTCTCAGAGAGAGCAATCCCCTTTAAAGTTCTAACTGGAAATTGTAATGCCCAACAAAAAATTATTCAGCAGTATAAAGATGGAGAAGTCAAGATTCTTATGTTGAATGCAACAAATTTTGGAGCAGGACTTAATTTACAGATGACTACAGATATTATCATATATCATGAATTTAGAAGTAAAGATCTAAAGACTCAAGTCATTGGAAGAGCCCAGAGACCTGGGAGAACTTGTCCATTAACCGTAACATACTTGGAACATGAAACATAAAAAAAATGAATATATAAACTCTATAAACTAAATTATCAACACTTAAAAGAAAAACGAGTTTGAAAACGAATACAACAAGTATGTCTTTAGGAGAACTTATGCCAAACGAGATGATTGAAATAGTGCTTGATTATCTGGACAGTAATGAACCATTAAGCAAAAAGTTTCTTTGTAAAAGAAGGGAAACTAAGTTGAATAACACTCTCCGCAATTATATGAAAGCTTTTATGCCGACTACAGTATACTGTGCGAATTCAATCCGTTATTATAGGCGTTTAAATAATAAAGATGATAAAGATCCGTGTGGGGGTTTTATACGCAGACACAATGCTGGGTTGAGAACATTTCCACTTACGGAGTTCGAATATCGACGTATTAAAGCAGTCCGCAATAAGGTATCGAAACAACAATGTTGTGCCAAAACAAGTTCCGGAAGACGATGTAAAAAAAAGACTTTTCTGTTATTTTGCGAGTGGCATACTAATGGCAAGCCATATTGGATGTAAGAACTTGTTTTTTAACCAATCATAAAGAAAAAACAAAAATGGATATAAAAGCTCAAATACAGTTGAATTATAGGGATGACTGACGACTCAGAAAGTCACATTCAATATTTACAAACACCTAGGATGGTTAATATGCCAGACCTCAACGTTTTACAAAGGGCGACGCTCGAGAGTGAAGTAGCTACTCTAAAAGCGAAGCTCGCGGAGGCGCACTCTCAAAACCGACGGGGAAAAAAAAATAGACTTTTTAAGAAAAAACTTAAGAGTAGCCTTCGTAAAAAAAGAGTTCAAGAGAATAGATACACAAAACCCTTCAACCAGTACAGTAAAGAGGCAACATCGACTATAGTTGATGATAGTAATTATAGTCCATTTATGCTTGGGATTATGGGTAAAAAGAATGAATTAATTGTAAAGAAGAATGAGGAACTTATGAACCAAATTAGTCTTAAATATGGGTATATTAAGGATTGGATTGAATCAAGTGCGAAACAAGGAAAATGTATACTACCAATAATCTTTGATAAAGCAGATCTTTATACAAACTGTCCTGGATTAGGCACCCCAATAGAAGTTTTAAAAAGATGGTTGAAACAAATAACAGAAAATACTCATTATTTGTTTGGTATCAAGTATTCTATCTTATTTATTGACAATAGAAAATGTAGATACATGAAACCTTACTTTCTGGTTAATTTTATGTGGTCTTGAATTGTTTAATGTGATTTGGGTTTTATAAGAGTTTTTTCCATATATGAATATATATTATTGTGTCCGAGTTCCACCATTGTACTTGCCATCGTTGAGAATGCGAGTTCGAATTTAGCGTATCTATTGTTAAATCGTGTACCATAATGTCTTGAACAATTATCCATTTCGGATACACACGTTATCATATCTGGATTATTTTTCTCAAAATTTCTGGAAAGTACGTTTGTTATATCAAATTCAAAGTTAATTTTTTTTCCATCAGACATTTCACATTTTTCAGTCATTTTAGATACATATAGTCTTGCAGCAGCGAACCATTCTTTTTTAAGAATGTGTGTGTTATAGTTTAAAATTATACTTTTTTCAAATCCTTTTAAAGAACCTGTTAGTCCAAAATCAATTATACCAAGTTTATCATCCATACATAGTAAATTTCCTTTATGAAGATCTGAGTGCCAATGTCCATCAATGAATGAACTATGAAAGCAGAAATCCCAAAGAGTATTTGCTATGTCTTCTTTTTGTTTTTTTTCAAGATTATCTACGTTGTTACCTCTAAGATATTCAAGAGTAATAATATTTTTATCGGATAGTTCAGGGGACGGCTTAGGAATTATAATTTTTTCAAATAGATTAGACTGATTATATCTTTTATAAAAATATTCAAGTTCTGATAATTCATAATCAAAGTCTGTTTGCCTAAATAAGGAGTCTCTAATTTTGTCAATCTTTTCATTTAGATTTATTAACCCAAATTTAGAGAGTAAGTATAATATATTATAAACACGATTAAAGGATATTTCCAGATCCTTATCAATGTTTGGTCGTTTTATTTTCATTACAACATCATTATTGTTAACTGTAGTAAGATAAGTAACTGCTATACAACCTGCGCCTATTTTTATAGGGGGGGAATTATAGTTAACAATTTTTTTTGCATAATTCAGCAATTTTTTTTCTTGATTCATTCCTATTCCTGGCAAATTATCCGTTAATTTGGATAGTATAATACATATATTTTGAGGTAAAATATCGATTCTATGACTCAATACCTGTCCTATTTTTATACCAGTTGGTCCCATCTTTATAAAAATATTTCTTAATATCTTACCTATTTCATCTGAATAATCCTTTGTTAAAATATTACTGATAATATAATACCAAAATATACGAAGTATATCTACTGTTAATACTGAAAGGAATAATAAGAAAGAAAACATATCAGTAATATCTAATCATACAAAACTCTTAAGTTGTTATAAAACTATATTGTAATATTAATGTCAAGAAGTGAAGATAGTTTTGAAGAATATAATTTAGATAACGAAAGTTTAGATAGTAAAAGTTTTGAAGAAAAGGGAGATATAGAACCAATGAAAGTTTCAGATTTAACAAAAAAATTATCAGAATGGAATATATATAAAGTTCCTTTAAAAGATCATTCTGTAATCAGAAATAAAAGGATGAAAAGTCCTGAGTCAGATAATATTAAAAATTTAATGCCAAGAAGTGGATCAGTGAATTCACAAAAATCAGTAACTTTTAAAGATCCTCCCTCGGATATTGGATTTGAAGATTATATTGCTGAAGCAACACGACGTGCATTGACATCTGTGAAAAATCAGTCATTACCAAGACGAAGTTCTCTTGGGGCGTTAAGTGATTTGACAGATGAAGAAGACTATGGCAGAGAATCAACTTTATCTGATATTAGATTATCGGAATATACTCTGGAAAGAATACTTCGATCATGTGAAAATAATTTTGATTTTTTACATAATATATCTTCTCATATAGATGAATATGACTTTGATGCTTATATATCTCAATTATTGATAAAGAAGGGTGGAGCGTCTCGCTTACCAAGACATAATGAACCGGTACGTCCACTATCATTGGAAGATATGGATATATCAAATAGTGATACTTTAAGTTCTTCTCTAAATAGAAATACCGAGCCTTCACAATCCATTCTATCACCACCGAATATAAAAACACCTTCACCTCCTGGATTTGATATACATAGACCAATTGCACTAAGAGTACCACCTCCATCTCCACCTCCATCTGTACCCGAAGACTCAATCCCATCATATATTAAAGATATTCCAAGAAAATATAATATAGACACAGGGGATAATACCGTAAAGAGTATTGAGGTACCTCCAATTAATCCAGAAACAGGTATACCCAGATGGGATGAATGGAACAATACCCCAGAACCTGGAACAAGACCATTAACTGATGATGCCAGAGAAAGAGCAGATAATATTGCAAACAAAATATCTACAAGCATACTTAAAAATATCGAGGATGATTTAAAGAATGAAGAAGAAAAAGATAAAGATATTGAGAATGAATCAAAAAGATTGGTAGATGCGAATATAATGGTACATCTTCATCCAGATTTAACAATACAAGTATCTGATATACCAGATGATATTTCTCCAACCAATTATGGGAATTTGCGTCAAATAATTTTTTTAATGTACTCAAATCATCTAATTGATAGTGGAACTACGAAAGAGTTAGCAGTTAAGATTGCTTCAAAATATCTTGTTATGTCTCCAGATGATTTTATCACGAAAGATAAAATCAATGAAATACAAACAGCATTATTTGCTAGAATATACGAAAGTGTAATTGGGATTGGAAAAGTGAATCAACTATATTCATTTCTTGAAATGTACAATATATATATTGCCTATCTTAAGTCATACCATTTTATTAAAGATAAGATAATTGAGTCTACTGAAAAAGAGGAACATATCCAAAAGATTAGTAATCTAAATTCAGAAATGGAAGAAAAGATTAAATCAATAAATAGTCATGGTAATACGCATGTTTCTTATGAAAAGATTAAACACGATATACGAGAATTAGAGAAAGAAGTAACTAATTTACAGGAGTATCTTGCAAACATTGATCCCGAAAAGAAAGAAAAGATGAAAGCTGATTATGAAGATGCTGAGGAAGCTTTAGGAACAATTGCCATACGCATATCTATTTTTATGAAATCAATTTCAAATCCAATTGGAAGCAACATAAATCCAAAAATGGCGGAACTATTTTTACTAAATCCAATAAGTAGGATACTTTCATCAATATTAATTGCTACAAAAGAATTAAGTAAAATACCGCCAAGATCACGTGATAATTTTGGTACACAAAAATTATTTGGTATAGAGGTAGAGTTACTTGGACTGGTTATGCCTCCCAGTATAGATCATTATTATTTTCAAAATCATACTGCTGCTCTATTATGGTTGATGAATCAATTGGTCATATCTTTATATTATACAAAGACTTGGATGATTGTGATGATGGGTTATACTACACAAGCTATTGGTACTTATCTTATGCCATATTTGCTGGAGATATTACATATTTTAAAACGATGGAAGAAAGTTACACAAGAGAGTTTAGAGAATTGGACACAATTAATAGAATATAATGAGAATAGTTCCTCTATTATAAATGAAACCATTATAGAGGGTTGGACGAATCAAATAATTGGTCATTTTGGAGATCATGTTGACGAAATTACTCATGTTAGAACAACTATGATTGTTACAGCTGCTGCAAATATTCAAAATATTGGAAAATTTGCTCCTCCAAAATCGAAAGATATTCTGAATACAGTTATAACAAGTAGATAAATATCATTCGGACCGCGAACGTTTTCTTTTTCGAATAGTATATGCCGTGATTATTCTTTTCGGTCCCATTGAATTCTCATCTCCACTATGACGATCAAGTTTTATATCGTGTTTTTGGCATATACATTCAAATTCCATATCAGCAACATCATATGCGACTATGTCACATAATCGTTTGATTTTATCCTCACATATCTTTCTTTGATCAGACATTGTTAAAAAAATGATGTATAATTAATAGGTATAAATAATAACAAACACCGGATATTTATTATTAAGGAAACATGAATTCAGATTACATTAACAATGTGATGTCTTTCCCTTACAAATTAGACGTATTTCAAATTGATGCAATTGATGCAATTTTAAAAGGGCATAATGTATTAACCCTATCACATACTGGTTCTGGTAAAAGTACTATTGGAGAATTTTCAATTGCTAATGCAATCAAAAATGGAAAACGAGCTATTTATACTACACCAATTAAAGCACTTAGTAATCAAAAGTATGGTGATTTCCAAAAGAAGTTTTCTGGTTCATGTGTTGGTATTTTAACGGGAGATATTAAAGTAAATCCTGATGCACAAATCTTAGTGGCTACACAAGAAATTATTTGCAATCTATTATATACCAATATTGAATACTTTGAAGATGTTGGAACACTT